>Ga0116141_10005989_pt1 | contig 10122 bp, 5 predicted proteins | sample AD_UKC097_MetaG_FD_89744 | JGI IMG/M metagenome (GOLD analysis project Ga0116141, IMG submission 89744) | Active sludge microbial communities of municipal wastewater-treating anaerobic digesters from USA - AD_UKC097_MetaG | ecosystem: Engineered > Bioreactor > Anaerobic > Digestate | place: USA... | reverse complement strand
TTGCCGGGCCAGCTGCGGAGCCGGAGCGCGTGGCCCAGCAGGCGCGCGGTTCGCTCTGCGATCGCCAGTCCAATCCCAGGCCCTGGCCACGCGCGCCCTCGCCGCGTCGGAACTCGTCGAAGATCGCGCGCTGGTCGCGTTCGTCGATCCCCGGCCCCGTATCCCACACCTCGATGCGCAGGTCCCCGCCCGCGCGTCGCACGCCGATCAGCACCCGCCCGCGCTCGGTGTAGCGCACCGCATTGGCGAGGAAATTCATCAGGATGCGGCGCAGCAGCTGCGGGTCGCTGCGCGTCCAGGCGTCGCTGGATGCCAGCTCCAGTTCAATGCCGCGTTCGGCTGCCATCACACGGAACTCATCGGCCATCGGATCAAGCAGCTCCGCCAGCGGAAAATCGCGCAGATCGATCGGCTGTCGCCCCGCATCGAGGCGCGAAATGTCGAGGATGCCGCCGAGCAGGGATTCGGTGGAGCCAAGCGCGCCGCGCAGGCTGCCTACCAGCGGTCGATAAGTTTCCTGCGTGATGCGTTCGTCGAGCGCATGGGCGAACAGCTTGGCGGCATGCAGGGGTTGCAGCAGATCGTGGCTGATCGCGGCAAGAAAACGGCTCTTGGCCGCGTTGGCGCTCTCGGCGGCGCGCCGCGCCGTATCCAGCTCGCGGGTGCGATCGGCCACCCGCTGTTCGAGGGTCTCGTTGGCGCGCGTCAGCTCGGTTTCGGCGCGCCGGAAGGCGGTGACATCGGTGTAGGTGGCGACGAACCCGCCGCCCGGCATCGGGTTGCCGCGGATTTCCACCATGCTGCCGTCCGGGAAGCGCCGCTCGGTCAGGTGCGGCGTGCCCGAGCGCATGTGCGCGAGACGCCGATCAACCGCGTTCTGTTCAGCCTGCTCTCCCCCGAAGCCATGCGCCAGCGCCCAGTGAACCAGCGCCTGCACCGGCTGGCCGACCTGCAGGAGGTCCGCCGGAAATCCGAACATCTCGGCATAGCGCCGGTTCCAGGCCACCAGACGCAGCTCGCGGTCGACCACGCTGATGCCCTGACTCATGTTCTCCAGCGCCGCCTCCAGCAGCTGCTGGTTGAAACGCGAGGCCTGCGCCGCATCGCCCACGATCGTGGCCACGGTTTCCAGCTCGGAGCCGCGCTCGGTGCGCGCGGTGTCCATCAATAGACGCGCCGAAGCCGCGCCGAGCACGGCGGCCAGTTCGCGCTCGATGGAAAGCTGCAGCGCGGCGCTTGCGAACGCATCGCCTTCGCCCAGCGCAAACAGCGAATCGATGCGGGCCGGCGGCAGGAAGCGCCCGGCCAGATCGCGCAGCGCCGGCAGGGGAATCGGACGCGCGTCGCCCGCACGCGGGGCGCGGCGCCAAAACACATCGACCAGCCAGGTGGAGAGCGTGGCGATGACCAGACTGCCGAGCACCGCGCGCAGCATCCGGCTCCAGCCGCTGAGCCCGAGGAAATTGTCCGGCGCAAGGAAGGCCAGCCCGAAGGGGCCGGCATCGAGCCAGTCCTGCGGCAAGGGCAGCATCGGCCCAAGCGCCGGCACCAGCAGCATCCACGCCCAGGCCGTCACGCCCAGGGCAAGGCCGATCAGTACCGCCTGCGGCGAGGTACGCGGCCGCCACATCGCAAATCCCAGCGCCGGTGCGATGGTGGCCAGCGCGGAAAACGACACCGCGCCGATGTCGGCCAGCGCCTCGTTGCCCACGATCGCGCGGCTGTAGGCCCAAGCCAGAAGCACGGTGGCAAGGATGCCGGCGCGGCGCTGCAGCAGCACTTCGCCGCGCCGGTTCGGTCCGCCCGGCTGGGCCCAGGCGCCGCGCACCCGCAGCGGCGCCAGCCAATGGTTGCCGATCATCAGGCTGAGCGAGAGCGTGGCCAGGATCACCATGCCGGTGGCCGCGCTGAGGCCGCCGAGGAAGGCCAGCAGCGCCAGCCCGCCCTGCCCCTGCGACAGCGGCAGCGCCAGCACATAGAGATCGGAAGGCACCCCGAGCGGCGCCAGCCGCGCCAAACCGGCGCGCGCCAGCGGCAGCAGCGGCAGCGCGATCAGCACCATGTAGAGCGGAAACACCCAGCGCGCCGTGCGCAGGTGGCGCTCGTCGCGGCATTCGACCACGCCGACGTGGAACTGGTGCGGCAGGGTGAACATGGCCAGCACGCCGAGCACCACCAGCGCGGGGAAGCCGTCGGCACCTCCCGGCTGGGGTTCCAGCGCCGGCGCCGGCCAATCCGGCCCGGTGACCACGAACAGCCCCAGAGCCAGCATCACGCCGAGCTTGAGCAGGGATTCGACCGCCACCGCCAGCACCAGTCCACGGTTGTGCTCGGCCGCAGACACGCTGCGGGTGCCGAACAGCATGGCGAACAGCGCCATCGCCAGCGCGACGTAGAGCGCGCTGTCGTTCCACGGCGGCGTCACCAGCTCGCCGCCGCGGGTAAGCATGCCGTAGCTCATCGCGACCGCCTTGAGCTGCAGCGCCACATAGGGAATCAGGCCCAGCAGCGCCACGCCCGTCACCGCCGCCGCCAGCGAGGAACTGCGCCCCAGCCGGGTGGCGATCAGGTCGGCGATGGAGCTGGCATTGCTTTCCCGCGCCAGCCGCACGAGCCGGTACAGCCAGGCGATGCCGAAGGCATAGAGCAGGATCGTGCCGACGAAGGTGGGTGGCAGCGGCCAACCCGAGCGCGCCGCCTGCGTGACCGTTCCGTAGAACGTCCAGGAAGTGCAGTAGACCGCCAGCGAAAGCGCGTACACCCCACCCCAGTGTCGATCCAGCTTCCAGCCGCGGCGCTCGCCCCACACCGCCGCCGCGAACAGCAGGCCGAGCCAGGCGAGGCTCGCGACGACGACGGTGGTATCGGTCAGCATGAGCGCCGGCGCAAGCTCGAAGAGAGGGTGCCGGCAAGCCTACCCCGTCCCGCCGCGCATGGCACGCGCTACGGGAATGCCGCGCGGATGCTCAGCGGCCGTCGAGGCGCTCGACGTAGGCGGCCAGCGCCGCGATGTCGTCCGGCTCCAGGCCACGTGCAACGCCTTGCATGATCTTGTCCATCGTGGTGTCGATGGCGTAGCCGGACTGGAAATTGGTCAAGCGCCACGCCACGTATTCGCCCTGCTGACCATACAGCGCCGGCCATGCCATCTGGAAAGGCTGCGCGCTGTCTGGCCCCTTCCCTTCCGTGCCGTGGCAGCCCTGACAAGGCGGCACCCCTCGCGCCGGATCACCGCTCAGATAGAGAACACGCCCGCGCTCAAGGCGGGCCGCGTCAACCGGTGCCGGCGTCAGGGGTGATGGCACCTCCAGCGGCAGCGAGGCATAGAACACGGCAATATCGCGCAGGTCTTCGATCGTGTTGTTGGCCACCAGCGGCGTCATGATCGAGTCACTGCGCAGCGAATTCTTGAACTCCACGAGCTTCCAGTACAAATACTGCTCGGGCAACCCCGCCACGCTGGGAAACATGGCCACCGGAGCCTTGCCGTTGGCACCATGGCAATTGTTGCAGACCTGCGCCTTTTCCTTGCCGGCTGCAATGCTGCCCGTCACCGGCATCGGGCGTCTGAATTCGACGACATCCAGACTGGCCGCCAGCGTCGTGCCGGACAGCAGAAGCGCTGCCGCCATCCCGGTCAACACGAAGGATCGGGCGTTCACAGCTTCACCTCCAGCATCAGGCCGACGAGATTGGCGCGATAGTCGCGCTGGCCGGCGTCCAGATAGATCCGGTGGTCGATCACCAACCCATCCTCCAGGCCCTGGTAGTGCCAGTCGGAAATCCGGCCGCGCTCCCACAGGTCGAACAGACGCAGCGACCAGCGATCGCGGATCGGCACCGTCAGCCCCAGCGACAGGCTGTGGGTGCGATAGGTCAGCTCCGGATAGCGCCCCGCAAGCCCGGCTTCGGCGAGCGTGGGCCAGGCCAGCGCCGCCACCGAGGCGTAGCGGTATCCGGTCAGACCGCGCGTGTCGACGAAGTTCCAGCCGGCGTCGAGTTTCACCCGTCCGAAATCGTGGTCGAAGGTGGCGCCGGCATTGCGGCTGCGGTTGTCGTCATCGACCCACCAGCGCGAAGCCTCCGGATACACCGCGCCGCCCAGCGTCGGGTCTTCCGGCACGGTGGCCGCGTCGTTGACGTTGGCCATGCCCAGCGAGGACTTGTCCCATCCCACGAACGCGCTGGCGCTGGTCTGCAGCGACGGCTGCCAGTCCCAGGACACGGTGAAGCCATAGGTGTCCAGCGACTGCCGCCCCAGCTCGGCACGGTAATCGTTCCAGTCGCCGCGCAGCGTGGCATTGAGGCTGGTGGTCTCGCTCGGCATCACGCTCGCGATCAGCGTCGCCTTGTGCTGGGTGCGGCCGCCGACGTCGTACTTGCGCAGCGCATCAACGGTATGCGGAGGGGTGTTCGTGTGATCGCCGCCAAAACCGGGCATGCCCATGGACAGGGTGTGCTCGTAGGGATTGGACACATAGTCGCTGCCGCTGCGGCGCAGGTACTGGTAGTTGGCCCGCAGCGTGGCGTACTCGAACGCGCGGCTGACCCAGGTCAGCTTCAGGACGTGATCGCGCGCATGGCTGACTTCGCGATGGGTCCGCTCCACGTCGGTGTAGGTATAGGCCGCTCCGAACGTGTTGCGGCTGTTCAGGCGGAAATCGGCGGCAAGCGCCAGCTCACGCGTTTCCTTGTCCAGCGCCAGGCTCCTGACGCGCGTCGGTACTCTGGCGTTCGCAAACGGATCCCAGATGCCCATCTCGCCCGGAACCACCGCGCCCATCGCGCCGTTCTCGGCAACGTAGCCGTACTGCCCGGTGATCGGGTTGTAGGCCACGTACGTATCGCGGTAATCCTCGCGGCGGAACTTCAGGGTGGCTCGGTAGGTGGCGAAGTTCGTGGGCTGCAGCACCAGGCCGACGTTGGCATCGGTCGTGTCGATCCGCATCCCGGCGCTCTGCCGGGACAGCGAGGCGGGGGTGTTCCAGTCCGCGCAATCGAACAGATACGGATTGACCGGGGAGCCCAGCGGGGACAGGTCGATGCCCATCATGCCGGTACAGTTTGTCGGCGGCAGCAGCGCCTCGTTCTGCCGCATCGTACCGCCCGCCGCGCCGAAGGACAGTTCGCCGTTCATCGCCAGCTTGCGCGTGAACGTGGCGCGGACGTTGTGGTAATCGTTGTCCGGCTCGGTGGCGAACTCGCCCACCAGCGGCGTGATGGACGTCGCGCCCGGGACCACGGCCCACAAGGCATAAGGGTTCTCGTAGGTGAACGCATCATGGCTGTCGCGATAGAACGAGCCGGTGTAGGCAAGGTCCATGCGCCACTGGTTGCCGACGTAGCGCAGACCGCCGTTGACGTTGACCGTGGCGTCATCGATCGGCCGCGGGGTTTCGAAGATGCCGCCGTTGGCCGGGAAAGGAAAGTTGAAGAAGAACGGCCCGCCGAAGGCTCGCGCACCCTGGCGCTCCTCGTTGGTGGTACTGAAGTAGCCCGTCCAGCGCGAGGTGAAGAAATAATTGACGCCCACGCCCTGCTTGTCGCGCGTGACCTGCAGGCGCTGCGGCGCGGCAGCGGCCGAGGCGGCCGCCACGTCCGGCACCCGACTGGCACCGGGAACGAGCCCGGGCACCAGGGTCAGGCGGTTGGTTCCGACGCCGCTCCAGACCGAGCGCGCGGTGGTGCTCATCACGTTGGGCTGGGAACGCGCAAAGCCCTCCACCCGGTACTTTCCGGCGCGCCCCACGGTGGCCTTGAGGTACTGGTTGTCGGAGGAAGTGCGGCTGGCGCGAAGTTCCACATAGGTGCCGTCGTAGGGACGGCGAAAGGTCAGCGCCAGCAGTCCCAGCGCGGGGCCGTCGTCCCAGTCGCTGTAGCGCAGCCAGTTCGGCGCACCGACGTCGCCGCTGGTCGACAGCCAGCCGAGGCTCAGGTGTCCTGAGCGCAACCAGTCGCCCTGCGCGGTTTCGAGGATCTCCGGGGAGCAGATATAGCGCGCGCCGGTCGGGCTGCGCCTGCCTTCGGCGCGCAGCCAGCTCATGCCGCGCGGGTCGCAATCGTTCGCGGCCTTGGTGACGTTTTCCAGGCGACTGCCGAACGCGAAGTCCACGCCCACGCCGGAATCCTGCGCCTGTGCGCCGCCCGATCCCAGCAGGCTTGCCAGCGCCAGGGCCAATGTCGTTCTGATGCAAGTCATGGCTGGTCCTCCATCACTTGTGCAAACGTGGGCCGGACGGGTGGTTGGACCCGTGGATCTGCGCATGGCAGGTGATGCATCCCCGCCCGATCAGGCGCTCGTCCGGAAAAGCGCCGCTGGCCAGGCTACCCGGCTGCAGCAGGTCGTTGGGGTGACGCACGTGCGAGTGGCACTGCTGGCAGAGCATCGGCACCGGCGCCACCAGCAGGGCGTGCTGGTTGGAGCCGTGCGGGGTGTGGCAGTTGAGGCAGCTGTCGCGCACCGGCGCGTGCTCGAACAGGAACGGGCCGCGCTTTTCCGCATGGCACTGGTAGCAGGTCTCGTTCACCGTCGCGGTCTTGAGCAGCGGCGCATTGAGGCTGCCGTGCGGGTTGTGGCAGTCGTCACAGGCCATCAATCCCTCGGGCAGCGGCATGTGCGAGCGCCGGTTGAACTGCACCCGGATGTCCTGGTGGCAGGTGGCGCAGGTCTCGCTGATCGACTGCTTGGCCATCAGCCCTTCGGAGGAGAACTTGGCCATCGGGTTGTGGCAATCCGAGCAGCTCACGTCATTGCGTTGGTGCACCGAGCCGGTCCAGTGATCGCGCGGGCCGCCCTGATGACAGGTCAGGCAGGCGGCAACCTGGGTTGGAACCGGCGTGCCGCCGTCATGGGTGAAGGCGATGATCTTGCCGGGCGTCGTGGGTGCGGCAGCGTGTTCGGAACCTGCTCCGTGGCAGGCCTCGCAGGTCGCGGCCATCGGATTGGCGCGCGCCGCAACCTCCATGCCGAGCGCGTGGGTGGTATGGGCGAAGTGTTCGGTTTCCAGCGTGTGGCAGCTGGTGCAGGTGGCCTGGCCGATGGCCTTGGCGTCAGGCGCCTGCGGGTTGCTCGCAGGGAAGGCCCAGGAAAAACCGGGAGCCACGTCCGCAAGTCGAACATCAGCCACCTCGGCCGGCGTCAGCCCGGGGTCGGCGGACAGGTTCGTCGCGGGCAAGGTATCCGAAGCCGATGGCTGCGATTGCGCAGGTCCGAGCAAAAGCAGCAGCGCTGCACCGAGAACGTACACAAACCTGCGCATGATTTCCCCCCTGGCTGTCCGGCTCGGGCGCGCCGCTTTCGGCGCTCGGAGAAGTTCTGGCGACTTCCTGCGGCCCACTCTGGACGAAGCTGAACGCAAGGCATAGCCCGGATTGAGCAAATCACTGTCTCGAATATGGAACAATCCAGGGCCAGAAAACCCAACTTCCGCACTTCAAGCCGCACTACAGGCGATTTTGATGCCGATCCCTGACGAAAAATCAGTTGGTTACGCTCTCTCTGAGCGCATTTTCAGGATTTCGCTGTAGTCACACGATATCCGCATATTCATCTGTTGATCTAATCCTGATTCCGTGACCCTGCCGGCCCCATCCGCGTTCCAGCCCTCCTCCGCTGGCTCGCAGCGCCTCGTGTGGCGGCACTCGGCCGATCTGCGGGCGTTGCAATACCCGCACAAGCATGATTCTCGCGGATTACGCTCGCTGTCGGGGCCGCTGGCCAGTCAGTCGGCCCCGGATTCCGGCTCGCGCCCACGCGCGCTCCGCCGCATCGGCAGGCGCTTGAGCCAGGAAGGGGGTGCTCAGGCCCATCGTATTCGCCAGCCTTCCACCAGACGCTTGAAGGCCGCGTAGGCACTGGCATGGTGGACCAGTCCCAGCACCATCAGGCGCGCATGTTCGGCAACGCTTACGGCCAGATACATGATCTCCTGCATCAGCGTGCGCAGCCGCCGCCGCTTGCCGGGATGGCGCACCGGGGCGTCCTTGCCCAGCAGACAGTGCTGGCCGATCAGGCGCAGGCTGTTGTAGGCCAGCACCGCCAGGCTCAGTACGGCGTCGTTGGTGTCGAACTTGCCCGAGGGCAGGCGCTCCAGGTCCAGGTCGGTCTTGAACTCGCTGTGGAACTGCTCGTGCGTGCCGTGATCAGCGTAGAGTCCGATCACCTCCTCGCAGCGCAGGCCATCTTCGCCCACCGGAAGGCTGGTCTCCCAGCCATCGGCCTGCCAGGTCGGGATCAGCAGGCGCTGGCCGTGCTTGTCGATGCGCCGCTCGATCACCCGGTACACGCGGGTGTGGGTGTATTTGTTGCCATCCACCACACGCACCAGCGGCTCGGAGAACACCGCAACGCGCTTGCCCTCGCGAGGCTCATTCCAGGCGAGATCTTCCTTGCCCTGCGCCAGCTCGATCCCCTTCGCCGCACCGTTGCGCCGCGGGTTCCACTTCACCAGCAGGTCGATCGCTGCGCCGCCCGCAGCCTTGCGTGCCGCGCCGTGGCGCACGATCTGCGCGATCAGCCGGTGGCTGTCGAAGCCCGAGTCCATGCGCACCAGAACCGGCTGCTGCGTCAGCGCCGTGGCGCGCGGCAGCACCCGCTCAAGCGGGTAGTCGGTCTCCATCGCGCCGTGGTGCTTGCCCTCGCGCAGTTCCAGGCCCAGGCACCATCCTTCCGCGCCCAGGTAGGCGGCAATGGGCGCGTAGCCGTCGTAGCCGGCGTAGGTGCGCGACACGCCTTCGCGCCGGGTGCCGGAGTTGTCCATGCAGAAGACGTCGATGTCGAGGGGCACGTGCCCCATCGGCAGCGCCGTCACCGGCGCACTGGCGCGAGACAGCAGCGCCACCGGCAGATCATCGGTGATCGTCTGCAGCTCCCGACCCACTTCGTCCAGGCGCTGGCGCAAGGTGGCCGAGGAAGGCACGGCCCGAAGTCCCAGGGAGCGGCGGAAGAAGCCGTCCTGGCGATAGTTCTCGATGGAATCGAAGTCGCTCTTGCCCAGCGCCAGGAGGCCCACGTAGGAACGCACCACGTCGCTGTTGGCAATGCCTGCGCGCACCGGCAGCTTCGGATCAATGGCAGCGGGGAGCTGGGCGAATTGGTTGAGGCAGTGACCCAGGGCCACCAGCCCCGCGTGGCCGGTCAGATTGCGCGAGGTCTGAACCACCTTGATCCGCATGAATGCACCATTCGGGTGAAGAGCAATGGCTCGTATTATGCAATATATTCAATGTGTTACACGGATTTTTGGCGGCGGGCTCACGGATTCAGGGTGAAAAACAGCCTCGGCCACGCGATCACCTACAGCCAGCACAACGGCCGCGGCCAGCCGAGTCGGATCGTGGGGGTGAACGGCGAGGCGCTGGAGTACGACTACGACGCCCGCGGCCGGCTTCGCCTGGTGCGCAGCTTCCGCAACGGCGGCATCCAGTCCACGCAGTACACCTACGCCGCCTCGGGCCTGCTCGACGCGGTGACCACGCCTGACGGCGTGACCGAGAGCTACGTCTACGACATCGCGCGCCGCCTCAAGACCGTCAGCTACACCCTCGCCCCCACCAGCAACCGCATCAGCGCCATCAGTGGCGGCCTGGATCGTGGCTACCCCATCGCCGCCACCGGCTTGCGGGCGGAAAAGGCCGTCAACGGCGCCACCACGCGCTTCGTGTAGGGCCTGAACGGCCAGCTCCTGCACGAACACGACGCCGCCGGGAGCCGCCGCACCCAATACCTCTACCTCAACGGCCGCACCATCGCGCTGGAGTGCGATGCTCTGTCCGAACAGTTACAATGGCGGGCTGGATTCTTCCGATTTGGAGCCATCATGTCTCACGCCATTCTCCAGGCCCTGGGCCTGTCCGACGTCAATTCCGGCACCTACCTGGGTCGCGGGGAGTGGTCCAGCGCCAGCGCCGGCAGGATCACGCCGAAGAACCCCACCACGGGCGAGGTGATCGCCGCGGTGGAAGCCACCACGGCGGCCGACTACGAAACCGTCGTGGCGCGCGCCCAGGAGGTGTTCAAGACCTGGCGCACCACGCCCGCGCCGCGCCGCGGCGAGGCGATCCGCCTGTGCGGCGAGGCGCTGCGCCGCCACAAGGATGCGCTCGGCTCGCTGGTGGCGCTGG
>Ga0116141_10005988_pt1 | contig 10123 bp, 12 predicted proteins | sample AD_UKC097_MetaG_FD_89744 | JGI IMG/M metagenome (GOLD analysis project Ga0116141, IMG submission 89744) | Active sludge microbial communities of municipal wastewater-treating anaerobic digesters from USA - AD_UKC097_MetaG | ecosystem: Engineered > Bioreactor > Anaerobic > Digestate | place: USA... | reverse complement strand
CTCTGTCCAACAGATCACTGTCCATCCGGAAATTGCCTTGGAGGAATGAATTGAGCGGTGCTGGCTTGTTTTACTGAGATAGGTTTAGGCGATAATTTGAAAACTCCTTGATTAGACATTACAGCCAAAATTAGATAATATATAAAATCGACAGCTGTCTGTTGCGCACAAACAAAATTATGCATAGTGACAACTTTTATACAGCCTAGCACGAATACTACTATTGTAGTCAATACCATCAGCACAAGCATGGAGAGTTTCTTAAAGTCCTCGCTTTTGGCCGCAAACCACGTATTCAACTTGGGTGAATACGTAAATACAATGGATAAAAATCCGCCGGCAATTATTACAATTAATTCAGGTGAAAACTCAAAACTTGGCATAACAATTCTCCTTTTCTAATGCAGCTCTGGATGAGACTGCCATAATTTATCCACTTTCTCTTCCAATGTATATTCTGGAATAACCACTGGAGGATCTGGTTGAACATCAAATTTATACGTCTTTATAAAATCATACAGCTTTGGCAAATCACGCATCGCTTGATACAGCACCCAGAAATTTACACCGTTCATGCCCATTTCCTTTGCTTGCTCAAACATTCCTTTGATTTGCCAGATTGTCGGTTCCCATCCGCCAACTTTATAAGCGGGTGCTGTTGGTAAGTACGGAAGTTTTGGTGATAACTGCGCAAATTGATTATACGATGCAATCAATTGTAATTTGCCTGCATCTACAGACGTTGATTGTTCCCAATACACTTGCGGCATATCGAAATCGCACTGTTCGCGGAATTCACGCCATGGAAATTCTGGATGATACTTAGGAAACCGATAAGATGAAAGTCCAATTGGAACATCTGGAAGATAATAACGAAGCTTTTTCATAATGGCCATTGCTTCATTTGGCCGGTTTTTCATCGGACCTTCACCATCAAGAACGTACCCTTCCAATTCCGGGTGCTTGTCAAATGCTTCGATGACTCTGTCAGCACCTTGTGACCAAGTGGTCGCATATGTTGCACCCCAACCCCAGCATTCAATTCCAACAGATCGAAGTGCATAAATATATGGTGTAAGATTACGTCCACCAGGCACCTTTTCTTCTGACAAATAACCATCATGGATATGTAATAACACATGTCCTAAGCCGGCATCTTTTGCTTCAGCAGCAAGTGCGAATGGGTCGCCATTCAATGTTTGTGACAGCACCCATATAAACCAGCCTTTGCCTTTCGGTAATTTAGATCTTGTCATAGTCACCTCTCATTAATTATATCAGGTTATTCATGGGATTATAACGCCATAAAACGTCATTGTAGCTGAAATTGGGTTGTCAAATATATTTTGTACGCCTGCCAATATTAGATTTGTGTCTGATACTTGTACTTGCAGTTTTATTTGTTCATTTGCTACGACGTCAATTGACCCGTGATACGGCATCGTGTCGTGTTCATCAGCACCGCGGCCTTTTTCTGTGAGTACTTGTAGACATCGCTTTTCTTCCCATGTTGATCCACTGTCTCGACTTGTGACAACTCGTAAAGCAATAAGCGGAGTATCATTTGCATTTCCCAACCATGTAGGATGAATACAACCTAAAACTAAGAATAATCCAACTGCGTTGCTTACAATAATTGATTTGTCTTCAGTAATCAGATCTTCATCAAAAAATGAGAAGTCATCAGTAGATTCGCTGCTAACTTTTTCTTCAAATACAACATCATGCCATTGATCAGCGGATAAAAATGTTTGGTCAGTAATACGATGAACTTTCAAAAATCCAACACTCGCAGTGCTGGCATCTAACAAAAGTTCAAGCTCGTTTGGATCAACTTCGGACTCAGCAATAGTTAGTAATGTCTGAAGATCCATAGACGCACCCGCTGATATGTATGCGTGCTGCTTTTCATTATTTGGAAGAACTATGCGATAATGCGCGGTGCCGGTATCAGGCGTCTCTAAGTTCACGTTAAAATAACCGAAAGAATCCAACGTAATTGAATGCGTTGTTCCAACCACTACACCGTTTGATTTTTCAAACGAGTCGAGCAGAATAAATTGGATTATTCCAGTACTCCATGCCGACCCGTCTGGTTTGTAAATATTTCCATAAATTGTTCTACTCATATTTTCTCTCCTTTACGCTTTCCTTTCTCATACGTCCTTGCAATCATCCGTGACCAAGTCCAGTTTACAAAAATGTTATTATTCCGTTTTCTTCCATAAGACCTCACTATGCAATTAAATAAGTTGCTATTCCAGCCGCTTACGTCAATTCCTAAGATCATTTTCTCTCCCTCTCTTCTTATACTCCCGCCGTTAAAAATGTAGCATGTAAAGCTATATAAGTTGTCCCAATTCCCCAACTTACGCCTCCAGGTCTTCTTATGTCAAGATTTCCGTTAGTTAATGCAAAACAGACACCTGGATACCAATCAGTCCCTGCACTATAAACCATAGCAGTCATGGATTGAGGATTTGAAGTATTCATTGTCACTGGTATGTTTACAAAAATTCCCCGGGATGCTGTGCCGCCAGTCGTTACTTGTAAAAGAAAAGCAATGGTGATTTCGTCCCCTTGCGTCTTGTATTTACAAAATGAATTTGATTTAAGTGAGACCGTCATACTTTGATAACCGCTAACACTAGGTGTATAGTTACTCCAGGTTGGACTTGTTATTAATGTAGTTCCAGATAAACTTAATCCTGTACTTACCGTCAACCACTTCAAAGCCCCTGCACTATCATCCCAAAACAGAATACGATCTGCATTAGGGTCTGTAAGATTGTTCAATCCTAATAAAGAAGCAAAAATTCTATTTGCAATTGTACTGATTTTTGAACGCTTTTTAGCGTTACTAGCAGCCGAATCTTCGATCAGAACAAGGTCGTTATCCGCTAGGGATGTTTTCTCGGTTATTGCTGCGATTTCTCCAGCGACGTTGTCGTGTATCGCGTTCGGGTCGGTCGCCTCATGATTTCGTATGCTTGAAAGTTTGACTCTTCTTTTGGCGTTACTTGCAGCTGAGTCTTCAATCAAAAATAAATCATTATTGGCTGGGATTACTTTTTCTGTTATTGCTGCAATTTCCCCGCTTACATTATCATGAATAGCGTTTTCGTCTGTACCGCCACCCAAAGGCAAAGGTCGCCTTCGTAATTCCATGACCTCGCTTTTCAAATCTTGTATTTCTTTTGATAATTTCTTTAATAATTCACTATCCATCGAATAACTCCAATTCCACATCAAAGCGATATTCGCCATTCTGTCTTAATTCCAACCCGACTGATTTTACTTTTTGGATAATACTCAAATTATTATAAGGATTGATAGCAGTAACAATATCACCTAAATAATAATCAACTCCGAATCTTGTACTTTCAGCCTGCAAAACATCAAATGAAAATGATTCTACTGCTTTAGTTTCTTCAAGTTTACGCACCCCGGCATCCTCTAACCCAGTTGTGTCTCCATATTCGACATCTGTTGCATCTGTAAAAAACTCAACGTCATTATACGTACTTAGTGATGAAGCAGTTTTGACAAAAATATCGCGAGCAGACTTTTCGCCTTGTCCTCCAACTATCGCAACGGTTTTCTCTGGAAATATGTCTTTAGTATACCTCGGATTTGCCATATTCGCACGTCCAAGTGAAAATATTATCGAGGTGCGACGATCTGTGCCTAATTGATTCTCATGCCATTTTACTTGAAATTCATTATCATCTATTCTACTGAGACTGAAATCTCCTCCGCCTATTTTGCAGATATTTTGCATTGCAGTCAAAAGTAATTCATGCGCACAGTAGAAATTCCGCGTAAGACCGCCAGCACCGTCTGCTTCAACAGAAATTATGTTTGCAGGATATGATGTACCATCGCGGAATCGACCATTTGCAACAGTTGCATCGCTTGTAATATTATATTGAACTAGGCTTTTCAAAATTGTCTCAGATTTTTGTCCAATAAATTTTGTTTTGTTGCTTGTTTCTGCATAATATGCAATGACTCTTCTTGTCAGAAATAGTTCATATCCATAACATATTATTTCTGTTTTACCTGCTAATTGTTTTTCATTCTGTATTGTTGTGACAAGTCCGCCAAAAAATCTCGTCCAACTTCGTCCAGAATATCTATAATATAATTCGACCCGATAATCTTCCGCCAAATAAGCCAGCACTTTGTGATTTTCTGGCAAGATAAATGTTAGCGTTCCGAAACTATTTACACTTATTACTGAAGATAAATCATCCACAAAATCGGACACTTCATCTTTTTTGATTCCATTTCTATCCCATATGTCCAGTCTAAAGTTCATTATACCATCCGCATAATAAATTTTAGGATCTTGTATGGTGGCATATGATTTGCATTATTTGTATTTCCTATTGAATGACGATGTGTAGATACTGCGTCTGGTGTCATAGACACTGTGCCGTGATTATGACCATCAGCGCTGTTTCGCAGTGTGCCACTTGAATACCCATAAACTTTCGTTTCATCTGCTGATCCAGTACTTACAGAAAGACCAGTATGACCATGGTTTCCACCGTACCCAGTATAACCATTAGAATGATTATGTTCTTCACTTCCGCCCGAACTCAATAAATCGATATCGCTATTTGCACATTTTACAAACTTACTAATAAGATTGGGCGTTCCATTCGTTCCGTCGCAAAGTTGCCAGCCATCTGGAAGTGAAACTCCATCCCATAAAATTATTGAGCCTATTGGTAAGTCCATTATTCTATCCTCATTATATAATGCAATATGACGTGTGGAGGAGCGATATCTCGTTCATCTGTATTTCCTCCAACTGTATGTGCATGAGCAGCTGCATATCCAGTGTAACCGCTGCCACCACTATGTCCATGACCTGCGGATGCAACACTTACACCATATTGAGTACCACCTACATTTGATTCTGTTCCAGACGCACTCCCTAAACTAATACTCATTGGATGACGATGATACCCGTCACTTCCAGTGTTAGCTGGACGAGTATGTGAATGAACAGCGCTCGCTCCGCCAGATCCTACTTCGCCATCATTTGACGCACCCATAATAAACATTCCTCGAAGATCTGGAGTTCCATTTGCACCATTACAAACTGCCCATCCTTCTGGAATACTTCCTTGACTGTTTTTCCACATTATTATCGAACCGATTGGAAGAAGAACCATTATCCCACCGCCTTGATATAATAATACTTTTTATTTGCCGGCATATTACTGTTGCTTCCAGTATTTCCAATCGTATGACGATGCGCACCGTCTAAAGTTACAGAACCATTCACGCTGTGACTGTGTCCAGGCGACGCTGTACTTCCAGAACCATATCCAGTGTCGACTGTTCCTGCACCGCCTTCACTTCCTGTTGGAACTGTGTGTGTATGCCCAGAATTCCAGCTTATAGCATCAGCTGGAAAACTATGCACATGCGACGCATTTCCACGTTCAAGATCTGTCAAATCAACAGCATTTCCACCGTATGGAAAAAATCCATTTAGTCCTGTATAAATTTCGAATCCATCTGGAACTTCTGTCGAAAGACCATACCACAGAATAATTGATCCCTCTGGTACACTGAATCCTTTTACTCTTTTGCGGTTAACCATCAATAATTTCATTGTCTGATTACCAGTCCTATGTCTAATCCTTTTGCGCCCGTTCCTGCTACGTCGACATCAATTCTTATAACATCTCTTGTTTGAAGATCATCATTACTAGTATTTATAACTGCGGCTGCAGTAGCATCTGTAGATGAATACTCTCCTTGATCCACAGTAAGTTTAGTAGATAAAACATCCACAAAAGTTGGGGCAGAAGTTGGAGATGCTCTTCGACCACGTGCAATTTGAAAAGTAGGAATTCCAGAAGATGAAGGCGTATAAATAAAAGCTTCTACATCAACAATTACTCCGCCGTTGAATTCCTCTGGAACCGTCCAATATCTTGCACCGTCAAGAACTTCTACGTCTTCATCATAATCGAGTACTGAAATATAAACGTAAGTGTCTTCGACAGCCACTGGAAGTCCGCGTTCATCAGTGAGTGTCACTGTTCCAGACGTATTTACTAACGCTTGATACAGCGGAATATCGTACGTGCTTCCGCTATTCTCAGTCAACGCGGGTGCTGACGGTGATCCCGCATCAATTCCTGCAATTCTATGCACTCTAACAGTATACGCAGACCAATCACATCTAAGAACAATGCGATCAATTCTTGTGTTTCCTGCACCAATTGCAGATGGAATATTCACACTTACTGGGGCATCATTACGATAAACTTTTCCATCAACGACTGCACCGCCAGTATCTATTTCTGCTGTATTTGCACCCGTAACACTTCCTTCTAATTTATTCAAGTAGGTTGACATCACAGCATTATTTCCAGATCCTCCACTAAGTACTTCCATAACATCTGCCCAATGTGCTTGTGTGTATCCGCCTACTTGATCACCGGCTGGCGTACTTCCTTCTGTTGTCCAAATAGCTGAAAATTCTGCCATAACTGCCTTCCTTTATATACCTACATAACGATTATAATATAATACTTCAACCTTAGTTAGTGTGTCAACGTCTGTTCCTGTGACTGTAAAAGTATTGATATTTCCTGAGACTTCTGGATTTGCTTTTATTGAAAATAACGTCAAATCAGAGTCAGATGTTAATTCGTGAACTTTAGAATCTCCATTTGAATCAACCACAGTTTTATATCCATATCGTAAATCAATTTCATAATAATCTCCTGGAGATATTATTACGCCATCAAAGAATAACTGCAAACCCAATTGTTCGTGCACAATCTTTGGATCAGTGATCGCGCCGTATATTCTTATAATTGGAAATGATTCAAAATTTCCTGCGTAAATAATTGCTTTTGTAATATTTAGTTTACTTGCTCCAACTGTCATAGGAATGATAGATGGAACAACGCCAATGTCCGAACCACTGCCAAGATTGAACGTAATAGCCACCGCTGTTGGATCGTACCAAGTAGGATTACCGCACCGGATTGCAACCGCTGCTTTTTGATATAACGGATTATTATCTGATAAATCAAATTCAAGACCACTTACAACATGCCCAGATATTTCTCGAGTTATAGATCCAACAGATAATTTCACTATTCCAGCTGTGTTTGATGGTACAAACATATTTATAAGATTACTACGTTTAGTGTAAAATTCTTCCGGAGTTTTTCCTTTTATTGCCAGCACAAGAATAAGAGTTCTTGCATCTAGTCTAAATCCGAGATCTGTTACACCATTTTGCATTGGAGATCGTTCTTCTATGCGCGAAATTCCTGGCATTCCAAACCCACTGTGACCTATAAAATAACAGTATGTCTCGTCATCTAAAATATATTCAACTCCACGCAACGTCCAACTAATCATATTATGCTCCAGCTAATGCATTCAACATTCTAACTCTTTCAGTCAAAGTCATTTGATCTTCATATTTATACATCGCAGTAAGATTATATTGAACAGAATTTCCTCCGGTACCTGGTCCAGATCCTCCATTTAGTTTTATCAAACTTTCTGCATCATCAAATTCTAAATTTGCTCTAAGCGACGGAAGATCACGTGCGTTCAATTGTCTCATAGCTCTAGAAATTCCTAAAAGACCGAGTTCAAATGGAGTTGGAGATCCTGGAGTTAATTCTGGAGGCGTTTTGATCTTTTCTAACCATTCTTTTAACTCTTTCAATGCATCCACAACAATATCAATAAGACCTTTCACTCTGTCCAAACCATCACCAAATTTCTCAAATAATTTGCCTATTGTGTCTGTTACAGGAGAAAGTTTATCGCCTAACCATTCTTTGATTGTTTCAATAACTGGTTGAAGTTTATCACGAATAAATTTCTGCACCTTCTCCAACGCTGGGTACAAAACCTGATCCCACAAAATTGATACTGCTTCTACTGCCACATAAAATCCAACTTCGAATAATTCTGCAATTGATTCAAATATCGGAAGCACATGATCTTGTACAAATGCCCATACTTTTTCTAATGCTGGTTGCAATGTTCCAGTCCAAAAGTCTGATACCTTCTGAATTGCCGTTGGAACATTTTCCTGCAACCATGCAACTACTGTTTCAAATATGGGAATAATATTATCTTGAATAAACGCCCATACTATTTCTAATGCTGGTTGTAAAGTATTTGTCCAATAATCAGACACTGCTTGAATTGCAATAGGAATATTTTCTTCGAGCCACATTCTAAGTGTTTCAAATGCAGGTTTCAAAGTATTTTCCCACAAATCTGTAAAAAACGTTGCAATCCCAAGAAAATCATTTTCCCATGCCAATCTGAGTAATGCGGCTGCTGCAACAACTAACAAAAATATACCTATAACTGGAGCTAATGCTGTAATCAACGACCAAACCATTGGAAGAACAACAGTACCCACAGCCACAGCAACCGCTATCAGTACATCTTGCAATTCCACATTTTTAGAAATCCAGTCAGCGACCGGTGCGACCAATTCCTGCACCCCTTCTAAAAAGTTTTGAATACCCGCTACAATTTTCACAATTTCATTTGCGACTTCTGGCGGAAATAGTTGATACACTGCATCAGCGAACGCAACCAAAGGCGTGCGTCCGTTCGATAAATCTGTGACAAAATCTCCCACTACTTCAGCGATTTTTGTAACTACAGGCTCTATTTTCTCCATCGCACTTTCTAATTTAGGAAGAAATTTATCGCTTAGTTTTCCAAATACCGTCATCGCAATTCCAAGTACTGGAAGAAACGCTTGTCCAACAGTATCCTTTGTATTTTGTACTGTTGCTTTGAATTGCGCAAGTTTTGTAGTTACATTATCTGTAATATCCGGCATCGCGTCTGTATTTGCTTTCAACTTTTCTAGCACTACAGACATCATTCCAGCTTGCTGTTGTGCTTTTGATAATTCACTTGCCTCAACTCCGTACATCTCAGCCGCACGCTCTGTTGCAGCCGCCAGATTTACTTGGATTCCAAGATTATCTAGAATCATAGGACTAAGTCTACCGACACCAACTACAAGACTGTCCATCATATAACTCATATCTTGTCCAGTTGCCGCTGATACTTTTCCAAGATATTTCATCGCCCCTGGGAGCTGTTGAGCAAAATCAATTCCAACTAACTGTGCTGCTTTATTGAAAGATGTCATCAAATCGCGGTTGGAAATCATATGCTGACTTCCTTCTTGAAGTGAATCAATCATCTTATCATATCCACCGACAAGACCTTCTGTAAGTCCTTGAAAAGAATTTTGTATACCTTGAATTGGCGCAGTATCAATTGCGACTTTAGTTATTGCCGCCCCGAGTGCTGCAACTGCACCGGTTGCTACACCCATTCCAGAAATTATCCCAGTTCCAGCAATCTGTAGATTTTTGCTTATTTTATCTAAATTCGAGGTCACTTTTCCGCGTGCAACATCTAAATCTTTATCTAGCATATCAAGCATTGCGCGGATCGGTATAAATGCTTCACCTAATTGGGATTTTTGCATGTACTCTCTCCTTTAGTCTTTTGAACTCACTTCGTCTATCTTCTAATTCTTTTCCAGATAATTTCTTAGATTCTCCTTTATGTAATAATCCATTCAATGTTGGAAGACGCTTAGATCTTGATAGTGCTGCAACATGCCAAGCTAACCATGCTAATTGTTTTTGATCTTGATCAAAATTCCAAGACGATGCTTCAATAACCATTTTGGTTTCTTGCGGTGTCATATCCCAATATTGTTCAACGGATATTCCACATTTCAATGCTACTGCCAGGACATCATTTGAACCGGTGTCCTGGCTAGTTAATTTGGGTCATCGTCCTCTGTTTTCGGAGTCAACATTTCAACAACCGCTGGAATTACAATACTTACAACAGATGCAAACCCAAGCTCATCAAGCACCGCGTATGCATCGTCTAATGTAACTGACCGGCCACCGTCTCGTGAATCTCTCCGCGATGCTTCCATACCATTTCGCAATATTACTGCAATATCACGAATTCCTGTATGACCATCGTCTAATCCTCGCGCAATTTCGATGATAGATTTATTCAATGTTGCTTCAATGTCTGCAAGTGACCGATTTGTAAATAACACTCG
>Ga0116141_10005983_pt1 | contig 10128 bp, 7 predicted proteins | sample AD_UKC097_MetaG_FD_89744 | JGI IMG/M metagenome (GOLD analysis project Ga0116141, IMG submission 89744) | Active sludge microbial communities of municipal wastewater-treating anaerobic digesters from USA - AD_UKC097_MetaG | ecosystem: Engineered > Bioreactor > Anaerobic > Digestate | place: USA... | reverse complement strand
TGGTCTTGGTGGTTACACCCTTCCCGACATATACATATGTGTAAATGAACATGAAAAGATAGACCACGACCAGTACAATTGCCGACCCCGCGACAATGAAGCGTTTACCGGAGATTACCTTCATGAGTAGATAAGCCAGAAGAAGTGCTTTAAACGCGAACCCGATATTGAAGAAAATACCGGTATAAAGTTTGTAAAACGGTGTGTCGAGGAGGTTAAGATCGGGACCTGTGTTGCTCTGATTAAGATATATCCCTGCAATTGTAAATCCGAAACCAATAAACCAAAACGAGAGCATCAGCATCCTTTTACGGGTGAATTCAGCCCTGTCTTTTAGCCAGAAGACCAGAAAAGCAACGATAACCACCCCGCTGAAAACCAAAGTAAAGAAGTTGCCGCGGTAAAGGGGGTTGAACTCTTCGAGATCGAGTCGGTGATTAAGATACTTGCCGAGGATCAAGGTTAGAAAATCGATCGCGCCGAGCAGAACAAGAACCAACAGGTCGAATACACCTGAGAGCCTTCTTCCTAATTTTTGTCTGATTGAGCTGATCTTGTTCTCGGTCATTAAAACTTCTTTTTCTCCGACATATAATATAAGTAAAAGCCTCCCCTCTTAAAAACGAATGAGGCAGCCCGGAAGGCTGCCTCTTGATCTAATCTTCAAATATGTGAGGTTTCTCATTCTTTGGCGGTTCAGGTTGGGGTAGCTTTTCTTTCTTTTTCCCAAAAGAAAAGGTTGATTTGAACGCGTCACCCATTTCTTCCCATACCACAAAAATAACGGGCACAAGAACGAGGGTCAGGAATGTAGCAAAACCAAGACCGAAGATCACAGCGATACCCATCGATCTCCAGAACTCGGCACTCTCACCACCAAAAACGAACGAATTTGTAGATGTCGTATCCGAATCCGAACGATAGCGGGATAAGTCCCAGAATTGTGGTAACCGCTGTCAGGGTTACTGGTCTGAAACGACGGATACCGGCATATTTGGCTATCTCGATCAAAGAAAAATCCCGTTTTTTCAGGATGTTCATATAATCGATCAAAACAATGTTGTTATTAACAACCACGCCCGCAAGACTTATCACACCAATTCCGGTCATGATGATCCCGAAAGGCATCTTGAACACGAGCAGTCCGATGAACACACCCACCAGTGAGATTATCACCGCGGTCATTATAATGAACGGCTGCGAAATAGAGTTGAACTGAATCACAAGGATCAGGAAGATCAGAAGTATGGCTACACCAAATGCCTTCCCAAGAAAAGCCGAGGCTTCTTCCTGCTCCTCACTCTGCCCGGTAAAAGTTACAGTGTATCCTTGAGGCAAGGGATATTCGGCCATCTTCTCTTTCACGCTTGCAAGCACTTCGTTAGCGTTCATCCCCTCGGCGGCATTACCTGAAATGGTGATAACCCTGTTAAGGTCTTTTCTGCGAATCGAACCGGGACCTTTATCGAGGTAAACATTCGCGACGCTGCTAAGAGGAACCGAAAGGGTTTTACCGTTCTGATTATTGTAAATGATCGTAAGATTGTTCAAAGCATCAACCGAACTTCTCTGGTCTTTCCGTAGCCGAACGGTGATATCATACTCATCTTCATCCACACGGTACTTTGAGGCTTCAGTTCCGTTTATGGCGGTTCTGATAGTACCCGCGATGAGTGAAGTATTAAGCCCGTAGGTAGCGGCTTTCTTCCTGTCGATCACCACTCTTAACTCAGGTTTGCCCGCGTCATAATCGTCATCAACATCCACAAGACCGGGAACATCCTTAAGATATTCCATGATCTTCAGTGTCAGTTTACCGATCTCATTGTAGTTTTCACCTGATACCTCGATGTTCACGGGTAACCCGACCGGAGGCCCCATGTCTTCCTTGTCGATGGTGATGTCAGCTCCGGGCGTCCCCTCGATCAACTTCCTGATCTCTTCGGTGGTCTCTTTCGAATTTTTTTCCCTGATTTCGTAATCGGTGTACTCGAGAGTAATGCTCCCCTTGTTCGGGGTGGATGATCCGGCATCGAAAGGGTTGGTTGAAGAACCTGCTACCGCGAGCAACTTTTCGATATCCTTAAAGTTGGCGGTAAGGATTTTGTCCTCAACTTTTTTAATCACCTCGTTGGTCTCTTTGATACCCGTTCCGGTGGGAGCTTCGAACTTGATATAGACCCTTCGTGGTTCAACATCAGGGAAGAACTCAACACCGTAACCAAGCACGCCGTAAACCTGTGTGATAAAGAACAGCGTGATGAAGGCCCCTGCCATGAACCTTAACCGGATGTTCTTGAATACAAGCACAACCAGCACACCAAGGATGGCAGTGACCACTATTTCTGCCGTTAGCGGCAGAAACTGAGCCAGAATACCTTCAACAACGAAAAGTGCAAAAAAGGCTAGTATCCCGAGCCAGGAGCGGAGACTGATCCGTCTCCCCTTTTCCCGTGGGGCTCCCAGGGAGAAATCAAGCGTCTTCTCATAGGCCCTTAAAACCACCGGCAAGAGCTTGTCAACGAAAATATAAGTGCCCAAATCGAAGGGATACGCTATTATCCCCATTACGGTCTTTTTCATCACCGGTTTACCATGGCGCTCCTGACGGACAAACGCAACCGCGAACACCGGGTTAATAACCAAGGCAACAAACAGTGATGAAGTTAGAGTTACGATAACAGTTATGGGAATATATGACATAAAGTCACCAGTTACACCCGGCCAGAACAGTAGCGGGAAGAAGGCAGCAACCGTGGTGAGGGTGGATGAAGCAACGGGCCACGCCACTTCTGCCGTAGCTTTTTTGGCGGCATCCAGTTTGTTGTAGCCCTCTTCAAGGAACTTCTGGATGTTCTCTATTATCACGATGGCATTATCAACCAACATACCCAGCGCGAGAATCAGCGCGAACAGTACTACGAAGTTAAGGGTAATACCAAGCATTTGGAGAATGAAGAAGGAGATAAGCATGCTCAGGGGAATGGAAATTCCAACAAGCACAGCATTTCTCAGCCCAAGCGCGAAAAAGAGAATACCAATAACAAGAACGAGACCGGAGAAAATGTTGTTCTCAAGCTCTTTTACCTGTTTATCGATCTCTTCCGATTGGTCGGTAACCACAGTAAGTTTCACTTCATCAGGAAGCTGGGCTTCTTTTTCATCGATAACGCTTTTTACTTCTCTGGCGATATCGATAACATTCTCGCCTGATCTTTTGGATATTTGTATCGAGATCGCCTCAACCCCGTTGGTACGGGCAAATGATGTCCTCTCCTTGAATCCGTAGGTAAGTGTGGCCACATCCCTGAGGTAAATTCCCTGCCCTTCCTTGGTTTTCACCACAATATTTTCGAGCGGATACGGGGTTTTAAACTCGCCCGGCACACGGACGAGAAAACTCGACTGATTTACATCGATCGTTCCACCGGGGATGGTTTTGTTTTCATCCCTGATAGCGCCAATAATATCATCAAAACGGATATTATAGTGCTGAAGTTTTCTGTAATCGACATCGACCTGCACTTCTCTCTCAAGACCTCCGTTGATCTTAACCTCGAGAACACCTTTGATTGTCTCGATCTTGTCTTTCAACTCCTCAGCGATGTCTTTAAGTTTGGAGAGGCCGGTCGGTCCTGATAATTCGTAAGTAAGGATCGGGAACTCTGAGAAGTTGATCTCAACTATCTCAGGTTTCTCGGCATCAGCGGGAAGTTCCGACTCAGCCTTGTTCACCTTGTCGCGAACTTTCTGCAACGCGTCTTCAATGTCGTATCCGGCTTGGAATTCAACCTGAATAAGTGAGTAACCTTCGAATGAAGAAGATTTAATCTCTTTAACTTCAGCTATTTTCTTAATCTCTTTTTCGATCGGAGTCGTTACTAATGACTCGATATCTTCGGGTGAAACACCTATGTAAGGTGTGGATACAATCACCAATGGGATCGAGATATCGGGCGACGACTCCCTCGGCAGGGAGATGTATGATACCAGACCCATGATCGTGATAATAAAGACCAGAACGATAACACTGGTCTTGTTGTTAATTGAAATGTCGGTTATTTTCATCTATTCTGGCCCCGGCTACTTTACTGTGATCTTTTCGCCGTTTACCAATGTCTGGTATCCAACAGTGATCAGTTGGTCGCCTTCGTTCAGTTTACCTGAAACCGCTACCCTGTTGTTAGAGCGGGAGAGAATCTCAACTTCGCGCATCTCGGCAACAGTCTCGTTCCCCCGTTTAACAGCCACAAACACCACATAACCCAGGTCGGTCTTCACAACCACTTCCTCCGGGATCACAGGAACTGATGAATAAACCCTGTCGTCGATCCTGACTTCAGCGTTCATCTCAGGCTTAAAACGGGCCGGATTGGGAAGCCTCATTTCAATATTTACGGTTCTTGAAGAGGCATTAACCGATTTAGCGACATAGGATATTGTTGTATTAACCTGAAGGCTGTCGAGTTCGGCAAATATCAAAGTTCCTCTCTTACCCGGTTTTAGCGAAGTAACATACTTCTCTGGGAAGCCTGCTTCAATTTTTAGAGCATCGGAAATGATGGTAACTATGGGCGCTCCGGGAGCTGCCACCTCACCTATTTCATAATGCTTGATATCAACCACACCTGCGAAAGGAGCTTTAACAAATGTATTCTCATACTGCTCTTTTATCCCCTCGAAGGAAGCTTTCTTTGCCTCATGCGTGTATTTTGCCTGAAGATACTGGAACTCGGTACCGGCATTCTGCTTGTATATTTGTTCCTGCTTCTTCAGATTGATCTCTGAGAGATCAAGGTCAGCTTTAGCGGCATCGAGGTTGGCCTTCAGAATCGCGTTATCAAGCACGCAGATCACTGTGCCTGCTACGACTCTTGAACCTTTATCCACATTAAATTTAACTATCTTTCCGCCCGCGGCAGCTCCAACTTTCGAGATCTTATCGGGTTTTACCTGTCCGATGGCATCAATGTAACCGGTAAAGCTTTCGAGTTTTATCGGCTGAACCTGAACAACGGCTGTCTTCTCAGGTTTTTTCTTCTTGTCATCACTTGTTTTCTTGTCATCGCCGCAGCCCGCGAAAAACAGCATGGCAACTACAGGGAGCAAAACCAAACGGTATCCGGTTGTAAATTCAAAATTTCTCATTATTCAACAGTGTCCTTTCCGGCAAGATTTTCAAGTTTTGCATTGAGGAGGTAATATTCGTAAACCCCGTTCAGATAATTGTATTTGGCGCGTGATACCCCGACTTGAGCATCGATCACTTCAAGCTGAGTACCCACCCCGGTTTTGTACCTCGTCTGGGCGAGAGAGTAGGCCAGTTCGGCCTGCTTAACCGCCTCGGTATAGGCCTTTAATTTCTCCTTCTGATTGGCTATGTTCAGAAGTGTTTCCTTAAGCTGGGTCGAGAGCCCTTCTTTGGCTTTCTTTAGATTTTCACCGGCTATCTTCACTTCTATTTCTGCCTGTGTAACCCTTGATGCTGAGCTCCACCCGTTAAAGATGGGGACCGAGAGTTCGAGACCAAGGTTGATCGAGTTGTTGAATCGCCAGCTTCCTATGCCCCGGGTATCGTTCTCTTGTGACTCGATATTCCAGGCTCCGTAGGCTTTTAAGGATGGCAAGAATTCAGATTTGTAAACTCCGACTGCTTTTTCACGCAGTTTGATGGTCTCTTCGAGTTGTTTAAGCACCGGGTTGAAACGAAGCATCCGTTCGAGCGACTCATCAAGTCCGGTAGAGATAAGTTCAGAATATGTTAGAGAATCTGTAATTACTACCTCAGTATTGAACGGTAACCCCATCAGATTTCTGAGCGCGTCTTGAGTTATCCTGATCGCGTTCTCCGCCTGCTCTACTTCAGGCTTTGAGGTCTCGACCGCCACTTTCGCACGAACAAGGTCGTACTCTGGAACCAGACCCGCGTCATACTTGATCTGTGTGTTTTTCAGGTTGTCCTGAGCCTGAAACAGGTTCGCTTCTGCAACTTTCAGCACTTCCTTCGTGAGGAGTACCCCGAACCAGGCCGACTTCACCGCGTATTTTATCTCCTGTGCGGTGGCCGCAACCGTGTGATCAGCTATTTTCGCGTAAACCTCCGCGGCCTGCGCGCCAATGAAAACAGCACCCGCGAAAATGTTTTGGTTCAGACTCAGTGTTGTCGTCAGTGTGTTATCGGTTCCTATCGGGAATGTTCCGCTGAAACCCGGAGCATCGATAGTGAAAACGCCTTTCTTAAGCGCTCTACGGTAGTTTACCGAACCGCGGATCTCGGGGTAAACTGCCTGACCCCATGTTTCTTCAACCTTCTCGTAGGCTATCTCCCTGTTTAAGAGCCCGGTTTTTAGATCGTAGTTGTTCTCTAAAGCTATTGAAATGGCTTTCTGCAGATCTACAGCGACCGTGTCTCCCTTTTGCGCAAACGCGACTGTTTGCATTAAAATGTAAACTATTAACAACCGTTTAAAATGCATCAAGTCTCCGTAAAGAATATGATTTACTCATAAATAAATACTATTAGTCTATCTGGAATTGTAAAGTGAATCAGTCTTCAAAAATTTCTATTAAAGCAAGTAAATTTAACAACATGACTGATGATGGTAAAGAATTACATCATCTTTTCTGTCCGTTGATCCAAATTCTAATGTTATAACAACGGTTTATTGCTTAAAATTCACTTGTATCAACATTTGAACCTTCACAGGCTTGCCGTCCTTTTTCCCGGGAGTGAATTTCGTCCTTCTGACGGCCGATAGCGCGGAATTGTCGCACGCCGGATGAAGCCCTTTTGTAATTACTGCGGAAACCACAGTGCCGCTTTCATCAATGAAAGCCGTGACGAATACCTGACCGGATACCCCCGCATCTTTGGCTGACTGTGGAAACACTGCTTTACTTTGGATGGCCTCGAACCCGCCAACCGGGACGGGCATGTATGGAACTGCAGTGTGAAAGACATTGTCTTTCGGGGCCTTGGGGTCTTTTTCTGTGGTTTTTTTGTTGGTTTCGTTCTTTTTGTATTTGCCCTGTTTGTCGAGGGTCAACAGGTCTTCTTTATCAATATCCTGACTTTCAAGTTTGATCTTGTCTTTTGGGGGAGCCACAACCACTTCGATTTCTTTATTAACAGCGGTTTCCACCGGAGTTTTATCAGGTTTAGGTTTAGGCTTCGTAGTGTTCTCTTCTTTTTGGGGAAGCTCCTCTTCTTCATTCGCGGGAAGTTCGATGGCATCTTCTATCTCGATCAACCTGTCGTCACCGGTGAAGACCGCCGAGGAAGATTTGCTGAATGGCCAGAATCTGAAAAGCAGCACCATCAGTAACAGCACAGCGATGGTGCTCAGCTCGAGTACCTGCCTCTGGTTTTTGCGTGGATCGGTTAAAATTCTATCAGCCATCTGAAGTGTTGTTGTTTCCGATTTTACTCATAAAAACGGGGAAAAGTTCTCGTAACGATAAATGCCACTGCCAGCCCGAGTGCGGCGCCATTGATATCGGCAAGAATGTCGTACCACTCGAAAAACCTTCCGGGGATGAAGAGCTGATGGATTTCATCGAACACTCCATACACTGAAGCGATGAGGAACGACTTTTGAAAAAGCCTGATCTCGCCCTTGGCACTTCCCTGCTTTATCCGCATCCAGGTGAAAAGGAGGAACGAGAGAACAGCGTAGCCGGCGAAGTGGTTTAACTTATCCCCGGAAGGCGTATCGGGTAAACTGCTCGAAGGGAGCGTGGTCCCCAGAAAAAGGATGACCCAATAAACGACGAGGATCCAGAGAGAAAGCTTCTTTTTAATTTGCTGATTCACTTATCTCACTTAATTTCTTAATAGCTGCAGGGATGTTTCGAACAATCGAGGATGAGGTGACCGGCGTTCCCGGGTGATCTTTCACCAGCAGATGCGCGGCGATATTGAATGTGTGAACCGCGTCGGCGATCCTTCCGGCGAATATCTCGTTTGTATCAGGATTTCGCTCTTTGATCGAGTCGATTACATCCACTGCATCCACATTCGGAAGAGCAAGGATCTGCGCAAGCGCTGAAGCGATTACACCCGCCAACCCGTCACCAGTGCCAAATTTTGCCAGCTCTTCTGTGCCTGAGTCGCACACATAGTTCAGTCCCGTCGGAGTAGAGATGAAAACAGCCGCGTGTTTTAGCACGAGTATGGCGCCTGTTTCCTCAGTAAATTCCTCAACGGTGTCGAAAATATTCTCTTCAATTTCCTCAAGCGGCTTACCAAGAATCGAGGCAAACTCACCTGTATGAGGCAAAAGTATTTTCCCGCGCAGATCATAATCCCTGAAGCTTCCGTTGTAAAGTGGTACCAGGGCATCTGCATCAAGTATGACCAAACGGTCATCTATCTTTAGCACTTTGTCAAGTGCTACTGTTGTTTCAGGTGATCTTCCGAGACCGGGACCGATGAGAAGAACATCTTTTTTACCAAGCGCGTCAAACATCGGCTTCAGCGCGTCGGAATTGAAATTCACAGGGAATTCGATAACAACAGCCTCTGGTGTCTGGTTCAGCAGCACACTCGCTGCTTTTTCTGAGGTCAACAATATGGGCGATCCGGAACCTGAGAAAAAAGCACCCTGATATGCCAGTGATGCAGAACCGGGGTATCTGTTTGAGCCGGCCACTATCACCGGGCCACCGGCACTGTACTTGTTGATCGTCTTTTTTCTGAAAGGTATCACACCTCTTACATCAGTCGGTTCGTAGAGAAGCCAGTCGCTTTCAAGACCAAGATCCTGATCCCTCACTCCTATGTGACCGTAATCGAGGGTACCCTTGTTGTCAATTCCCTTACCGTAGAAATATCCTTTCTTGTAGGTACACATCGCGATCGTCTGATGAGCCCTGAAGACTATCCCACCGGTTCCGGTATCTGGATCAAGCCCTGAAGGAATGTCAATCGCGACCTTTACTCCCCTCTCATCGTTTAGAGTGATCACGATCTCATCGTACGGGTAGCGAAGCTCACCTTTAGTGCCGGTTCCGAGAAGGGCGTCAACAATTATCAGGCTCCCGCTTACCAGTTCCTTCAACTGTTCAGGATCTTTGTACTGAAATATCGCGATACCTTGCGGTACCTCTGTGAGGAGATCAAAAAAGTATTTCGTGTCTTCTGAGAAGTCTTCAGGTTCACCGACAAAGACCACTGTTACGATCCAACCCTGGTCACGGAGATGCCTCGCGGCAACAAATCCGTCCCCGCCATTATTCCCTTTCCCGCATATAATAGCCACGCTCTTGTGCTCAGGCTGCAGGGTTTCAAGAGAGGCGGCCACACTTCTCCCCGCGTTCTCCATAAGGATCAGGCTCTCAAACCCAAAATCCTCCTTGGCAATCTGGTCGGCTTCTTTGGCTTGTTCGGATGTGAATAACATTATCATAACAGACTCCCATTGGTTAAAAACAAAAAAGCTGTATCGTTGGGCTGCAATGAGCCGGCATCCGATACAGCTTTAAAATCCTGAATCTTAATTAAAACTTCGAGATCAGGTCGATTACCGAACCCGGAAGCACTCCCATAAGTACGATCAGAATGGCGGAAACAATTATTCCCGTCATTGTTGAGTTCGAATTTACAATTTCAAGTTTCGATTCTTCTTTGCCGAAGTACATCACAACAACCAGCCTGATATAGAAATAAACACTGATCGCTGATGAAATGATACCTACAAGGGCCAGCCAGGTCAGATCAGCCTTTATCGCGGCCACAAAGACATAGTATTTACCGAAGAAACCGGCGAATGGCGGAATTCCGGAAAGGGCGAACATGAAAAGAGCAAGTAGACCGGCGAGCAATGGATATTTGCTCCCCAGACCTGAATAGTCGCTTATCGCGAGATTCTTTTCTTCCTTATCCTCGATAAGGGCAATGATACCGAAAGCACCAAGATTCATAAACGCGTATGCTGCAAGATAGAAGATAACACCATCAATACCCTGCTTGTTGCCGGCGGCAAGACCGATAAGCATATATCCGGCGTGGGCGATCGATGAATAAGCGAGCATTCTTTTGATATCGGTCTGAAGTATGGCTGTGATACTACCATATAGCATCGAAAGAACCGAGAAGAAAGCGATGAGCGGAGTTAACACTTCAATCGA
>Ga0116141_10005980_pt1 | contig 10133 bp, 10 predicted proteins | sample AD_UKC097_MetaG_FD_89744 | JGI IMG/M metagenome (GOLD analysis project Ga0116141, IMG submission 89744) | Active sludge microbial communities of municipal wastewater-treating anaerobic digesters from USA - AD_UKC097_MetaG | ecosystem: Engineered > Bioreactor > Anaerobic > Digestate | place: USA... | reverse complement strand
TCGATGCGGATCGACTGCGTGGCCTCGCTCGTCAGATCGCGCAGCACGCGCTGCAGCAGGCTCAGATCCTCGTGCAGCAGCGTGGCCGGCGGCTGGCGCGTGGCCGACTCGCGGATGCGCGCCCAGGTCTTGCGCAGGTAGGCGATGTCCTCGGCCAGTTCGGCGTCGCTGGCGTCTTCGGCGTTGGTGCGCAGAATGAAGCCGCCGCTGCGGCCGCCCTCGCCACCCGCGGCCACCAGCGCCTGCACGCGCCCGCGCAGTTCGTCGCGCTGGGCTGCCGGGATCTTCTGCGACACGCCGACATGATCGTCCTGCGGCAGAAACACCAGCATGCGCCCGGCCAGACTGACCTGCGTCGACAGGCGCGCGCCCTTGCTGCCGATCGGGTCCTTGATGACCTGCACCATCAGCGTCTGGCCCTCGAACACCTGCTTCTCGATCGGTCGCGTGGGCGCCCCGGTGCGGTGCGCCGGCAGGCCGTCGCCGTTGGCCGGCTTCTGCCACAGGTCGGCCACGTGCAGGAAGGCGGCGCGCTCCAGCCCGATGTCGATGAAGGCCGACTGCATGCCCGGCAGCACGCGCGCCACCTTGCCCAGGTAGATGTTGCCGACCAGGCCGCGCTCGAGCGCGCGCTCGACGTGCAGCTCCTGCACCGCGCCGCTTTCGACCACCGCCACGCGGGTTTCCTGGGGTGACCAGTTGATGAGGATGTCTTGCTGCATTTGGTATAGCTGCTGGCGCTTTCTACAAGCGCGCCAGACGCATGATCTGATGGGTTTCGAACAGGGGCAGGCCCATGATGCCGCTGTAGCTGCCGCTGATGTGGGCGATGAAAGCCGCCGCCCGCCCCTGGATGGCATAGGCGCCGGCCTTGCCCTGCCATTCGCCGCTGGCCAGGTAGTCGGCCAGCTCGGTTTCGCTCACGGGCGCAAAGCGCACCCGTGAATCGCTCAGCGCCTCGTGGCGCCGCTCGCCCGCCTGCAGCGCCAGCGCCGTAATCACGCGATGCGTGCCGCCGGCCAGCTGGCGCAGCATGGCCGCCGCCTCGCGCGCGTCGGCCGGCTTGCCGAGGATGTGGCGGCCCAGCGCCACCGTGGTGTCGGCGCACAGCACCGGCGCCGGCGGCAGGCCCTGCTGGTGCAGGCGGCGCAGCGCGGCGTCGAGCTTGAGCCGCGTCACGCGCCGCACGTAGGCGGCCGGCGCCTCGCCCGGGCGCACCGCCTCCAGCGCCTCGGCGGCGGCCGCGTCATCGGGCAGCAACAGGCGATGCGCCACGCCGAGCTGATCGAGCAGCTGGCGCCGGCGCGGACTTTGCGAGGCAAGGTAGATGAAGCTCATGCAACAGGCGAAGCGACGGCCGTCGGTGGCGCGGCCGGGCGTTCATTCTCGGTGATAGGGATGGCCCGCGTTGACCGACCAGGCGCGGTAGAGCTGCTCGACCAGCAGCACCCGCACCAGGGCGTGCGGCAGCGTCAGGTCGGACAGGCGAATGCGTTCATGCGCCGCCTGGCGCAGGGCCGGGTCCAGCCCATCGGGGCCGCCGATCAGCAGCGCCACGTCGCCGCCCTGGCCCTGCCACTGGCGCAGGCGATCCGCCAGGGCCACGGTGGTGAGCGCGCTGCCGCGCTCGTCCAGCACCACCACATGGGCACCACGCGGCAGCGCCGCCTCGATGCGCTGGCGCTCGGCCGCCATGGCCTGTGGCGCGGTCCTGCCACCGGCGCGCGGCTCGGTCTTGACGGCCTTGAGCTGCAGCCGCAGTTCGGGCGGAAAGCGCTTGGCGTAGTCGTCCCAGGCCGTCTGCGCCCAGCCGGGCAGGCGCTGGCCGACGGCAATGACGATCAGCTTCATGGCTGCTCACGACGCATCGCGTTCAACACACCCGACCCGCGACGCCGCTGGCGCTGGTGCAGTGTTTCGCTCTGTCAGGCACTTATGGAAGCCAGAATGAGGCTTGCGGCCAGGCGCGGCTCGCAGCCCATGCTGGCGGCCTTGGCAAGAGGCGCAACGCCGCCGCAAGCGTTTTTCGGGCTTCCCCCTTGGCGACTCGCTGTAGGTACCTGACAGCGCGAAACACTGCACCAGCAAGACGAACAAACCGATGGTCATCGAAGCGCAGCAACGTGGTTGGCCATCGGTCAGGCTGGGCGCGAGTTGGTCGCAGGCCGCTGACCGCAGGCAGGGGGCAAACGGGGATCAGGCCGGCTTTCTGCGCGGGGCGGGCTTGCCGGCGGCAGACTTGACCGCGGCGGTCTTTCCGGCCACGGCCTTCTTGGCAGGTGCCCGCTTGGCAGGCGCCGCCGGCGTGGCGACAGCCTTCTTGGCGGGGGCTTTCCCGGCCGGTGCCTTCTTGGCCGCCGTGCCCGCGGTTGCGGTCTTCCGGGCGGCGGTCGCTGCCTTCTTGGCGGCCGGGGCGGCGGCGGCCGCCTTCTTCGCGGCCGGGGCGGCGGCGGACGACCTGGACAGTGGCGCCGCGTTCCTCAGGCGCACCGGCTTTTCGCCCCAGATCTCTTCCAGCTTGTAGTACTGGCGAATGGCCGGCTGCATGACATGGGCCACCGCCTGGCCGCAGTCGACGATGATCCATTCGGCGTTGTCTTCGCCTTCCATGCGCGGCTTGGCAAAACCGGCTTCACGCACCTTGTCGCGCACGCTGGTGGCCAGCGCCTTGGTCTGGCGGTTGGAGCTGCCGGTGGCGACGATCACCCGTTCGAACAGCGGCGACAGGTGTTCGGTGTTGAACACGCGGATGTCCTGGGCCTTGATGTCTTCCAGGCCATCGACGATGGCGCGCTGGAGTTTCTGCAGGTCTTTCTTGGCGGCGGTTTCGCTCATCAGGCAGGGCTTTGGTAGAGGTGGTGGTCGGCAATATACCCCGCGACCGGCGCGGGAACCAAGTGTTCGATCGGTTGCCCCGCCGCCGCCAGGCGGCGCACGGCGGTGGCGCTGTGCGGCATGGCGGGCAGTTGCAGCCGCCGCACGCGGTCCGCCGCGACGGCCAGGCCGGGCAGCGGGTGTTCTGCATCAAAAACGGCGCCGACGCCCGAGGGATCAGCGCGAACAGCTATCACAATGGTAGCTAACCGAAGGATGTCGTCGGCCCGTCGCCAGCTGTGAAAGGCCGCCGCCTGGTCGGCCCCGATGAGCAGGAACCACTGTGCCGCGGGGTGTTCGGCGTGCAGCTCGGTCAGGGTATCGATGGTGTAGCTGGCGCCGGCGCGCCGCAGTTCGCGTTCGTCCACCGCCACCCGGGGCAGGCCGGCAAAGGCCAGCCGGCACATGGCCAGCCGGTCGGCGGCCGGGCTGAGCGCGCGCGCCTTGTGCCAGGCATCCCCCGTGGGCACCACGTGCAGGCGCTCCAGCCCCAGTTGCTCGATCGCCGCCTGCGCCAGCGCCACATGGGCGTGGTGCGGCGGGTCGAAAGCGCCGCCGAACAGGCCGACACGGTGGATGCCGGCGGTCATGACGGGTCGATGACCAATGACTTCGCCGCTGGCGCGGCTTCAATGACCAATGACCTTGCCCTCGCGCCGCTCTGCGCGCGGTCCCCGGCATCCGACAGGCTCTGATGTATCATTGGTCATCGAAGCGAAGCGAGGTCATTCGTCATCGCGTGCGTCACACCCACGCGCGCGGCACCAGGAAATGCTCGGTCAGGCGCGCCTCGGGCGAACCGGGCTCGGGCTGGCGCTGGTACTGCCAGGCCACCAGCGGCGGCATGGACAGCAGGATGGATTCGGTGCGCCCGCCCGATTGCAGGCCGAAGTGCGTGCCGCGGTCCCACACCAGGTTGAATTCGACGTAGCGCCCGCGCCGGTGCAGCTGGTGCTGGCGCTCGCGCTCGCCCCAGGGGGTGGCGGCGCGCCGCTCGACGATCGGCAGGTAGGCCTGCAAAAAGGCCTCGCCCACCGCGCGCGTGAGGGCCAGACCCTGCTCGGCGCCGCCGCCCACGAAGTCGTCGTAGAAGATGCCGCCGATGCCGCGCGCCTCGCCGCGGTGGCGGTTGAAGAAGTAGTCGTCGCACCAGGCCTTGAAGCGCGGGTAGGTGTCGTCGCCGAAGGGAGCCAGGGCGTCGCGGCAGGTGCGGTGGAAATGCTGGCAGTCTTCGTCGAAGCCGTAGTACGGCGTCAGGTCCATGCCGCCGCCGAACCAGCACACCGGTTCGGCGCCCGGGTGGCCGGCCGAGATCATGCGCACGTTCATGTGCACCGTGGGTACGTAGGGGTTGAGGGGGTGGAACACCAGCGACACGCCCATGGCCTCGAACGGGCTGCCTTCCAGCTCGGGCCGATGCTGGGTGGCCGACGGCGGCAGGCGCGGGCCGCGCACCTGCGACAGGCCGATGCCGGCGCGCTCGAACACCGCGCCGCCCTCCAGAATGCGGGTGCTGCCCGCGCCCTGCAGCGGTTCGCCAGCGGCCTTGTGCCAGTCGTCGCGCCTGAACACGGCCCGACCGTCGGCGGCCTCGATGGCCTGGGTGATGCGCGACTGCAGGCCGCTCAGGTAGTCGTGCACCCGGTTGGAAAAAGCGCTCATGTCAGGGGTTCTGCCGGATCGCGTGGTGGCCGATGTCGTGCCGGTACTGCATGCCCTCGAAATGGATGCCGCGCACCGCGTCGTAGGCGCGCGCCTGCGCCTGCCGGACCGAGTCGGCCAGCGCGGTGACGCACAGCACACGCCCACCGGCGGTGCGCACCTGCCCGCCGTCGGCCACCGTGCCGGCGTGAAACACCCTGACGTCTTCCTGCGGCGCGGGCAGGCCGGTGATCGGGTCGCCCTTGCGCGGCGCCAGCGGGTAGCCCGCGGCGGCCAGCACCACGCCCAGCGCCACGCGCCGATCCCATTGCAGCTCGACCTCGTGCAGCCGGCCGGCGGTGGCGGCCAGCAGCACCTCGACCAGGTCGGACTTCAGGCGCATCAGGATGGGCTGGGTTTCGGGGTCGCCCATGCGGGTGTTGAATTCCAGCGTCCTGGGCCGGCCCTGGGCTTCGATCATCAGGCCGGCGTACAGAAAGCCGGTGAAGGGGATGCCGTCCTGCTCCATGCCGCGCACCGTGGGCAGGATCACCTCGCGCATGACGCGTGCGTGCACGTCGGCGCTGACCACCGGGGCCGGTGAATAGGCGCCCATGCCGCCGGTGTTGGGGCCCTGGTCGCCGTCCTGCAGGCGCTTGTGGTCCTGGCTGCTGGCCAGTGCCAGCACGCTCTTGCCGTCGGACAGGACGATGAAGCTGGCTTCCTCGCCCGGCAGGAATTCTTCGATGACCACCCGCGCGCCGCCTTCGTTGTGCGCCACGCCCAGGCTGTTGCCGCCCAGCATGTCGTCGATGGCGGCGTGCGCCTCGGCCACGGTTTGCGCCACCACCACGCCCTTGCCAGCGGCCAGGCCGTCGGCCTTGACGACGATGGGCGCACCCATGCGTTCGACGTAGGCACGCGCGGCGGCGGCGTCGGTGAAGGTCTGGAAGGCGGCGGTCGGGATGCCGTGGCGCTGCATGAAGGCCTTGCTGAAGGCCTTGGAGCTTTCGAGCTGCGCCGCCGCCCGGGTGGGGCCGAAGATGCGCAGGCCGTGGGCACGGAAGTCGTCCACCACGCCGGCGGCCAGCGGCTGCTCGGGGCCGACCACGGTAAGCGCGATCTTCTCGGCCAGGGCCCAGTCGCGCAGCGCCGCGACGTCGCTGATCGGCACGTTCTTCAGCACCGGATCCAGCGCCGTGCCGCCGTTGCCGGGCGCCACATAGACCTGCTGCACGCGCGGCGAGGTGCTGAGCTTCCAGGCCAGGGCGTGCTCGCGGCCGCCCGAGCCGATGACCAGGATCTTCATCGAATCACTCTAAAAATAATAGCTGCTTGCGCAGTCAGGACGCCTGCAATGACCGATCCGGCTTGGGATCGGGCGGGCAGTCGGGAGGGTTGGGGCCGCCCGCCAGCGAACCCGAGCCGCTGTGGATGCACCACGACAGCTCGCCGCCGCCGCAGCCCGCCAGCGCGGCGGCCAGCAGCAGCACGGCGAGCGGCGTGCGCATCGCCCGTTCAGGCCAGCTCCAGGCTGGCGTTGTGGTAGACCGCCTGCACATCGTCCAGGTCTTCCAGCACGTCGAGCAGCTTCTGCATGCGGGCCGCGTCGTCGCCGGCGAGATCGATGCTGCTGTCGGCGCGCAGCGTCACCTCGGCCGTCTCGGGCGTCAGGCCGGCGGCCTCCAGCGCCTGCTTGACGGCCTCGAAGGCGCCGGGGTCGCACAGCACCTCGATGGCGCCGTCGTCGTCGGTGATCACGTCGTCGGCGCCGGCCTCCAGGGCGACTTCCATCACCTGGTCCTCGCTGGTGCCGGGGGCGAAGAAGAACTGCCCCACATGACGGAACTGGAACGCCACCGAACCTTCGGTGCCCAGGTTGCCGCCGTACTTGCTGAAGGCGTGGCGCACTTCGGCCACGGTGCGCACGCGGTTGTCGGTCATGGTGTCGACGATGATGGCGGCACCGCCGATGCCGTAGCCCTCGTAGCGGATTTCCTCGTAGCTTGCGCCTTCGAGGTTGCCGGTGGCCTTGTCGATGTTGCGCTTGATGGTGTCGGCCGGCATGTTGGCGGCCTTGGCCTTGTCGATGGCCAGCCGCAGGCGCGGGTTGGCCGACGGGTCACCGCCGCCGCTGCGCGCGGCCACCATGATTTCGCGCACCACGCGGGTCCAGATGCGCTGGCGCTTTTCGTCCTGGCGTCCCTTGCGGTGTTGAATGTTTGCCCATTTGCTGTGGCCGGCCATGACGCGGAAACCCTCTCGAAAGTCGCTTGATAATGTGGCGATTTTACTTTTCACGGACCTTGACCCATGGCCGATCCGATTCTGCTTGCCCAGCACGGCGACATTCAGTGCGTGCTTTTGCCCGGCCTGGCCAACCGCCACGGCCTGATCACCGGCGCCACCGGCACCGGCAAGACGGTGACGCTGCAGAAGCTGGCCGAATCGTTCTCGGCCATCGGCGTGCCGGTGTTCATGGCGGATGTCAAGGGCGACCTGACCGGCATCAGCCAGGCCGGCCGCATCGAGGGCAAGCTGGCCGCGGTCATCCAGGAGCGCGGCCTGCCGCAACCCGAGCCGACCGCCTGCCCGGTCACGCTGTGGGACGTGTTCGGCCAGCAGGGCCACCCGGTGCGCGCCACCGTCAGCGACATGGGGCCGCTGCTGCTGGCGCGCATGCTGGATCTGAACGAAACCCAGGCCGGCGTGCTGAACCTGGTGTTCAAGATCGCCGACGACCACGGCCTGCTGCTGCTGGACCTGAAGGACCTGCGCGCCATGCTGCAGTACGTGGGCGACAACGCCAGGCAGTTCACCACCGATTACGGCAACGTCAGCGCCGCCAGCATCGGCGCCATTCAGCGCGGCCTGCTGCAGCTGGAAAGCCAGGGCGGCACGCAGTTCTTCGGCGAGCCGATGCTGAACCTCGAAGACATGATGCAGACCGTCGCCGGCAAGGGGGTGATCAACATCCTGTCGGCCGACCGGCTGCTGCAGTCGCCGCGCCTGTATGCCACCTTCCTGCTGTGGCTGCTGAGCGACCTGTACGAGCGCCTGCCGGAAATCGGCGACCCGGACAAGCCCAAGTTCGTGTTCTTCTTCGACGAGGCGCACCTGCTGTTCAACGACGCGCCCAAGGTGCTGCTCGAGCGCATCGAGCTGGTGGTGCGGCTGGTGCGCTCCAAGGGCGTGGGCGTGTACTTCGTGACGCAGAACCCGATCGACGTGCCCGACACCGTGCTGGCGCAGCTGGGCAACCGCGTGCAGCACGCGCTGCGCGCCTTCACCCCGCGCGACCAGAAGGCGGTCAAGGCCACCGCCACCACCATGCGCGCCAACCCCAAGCTCGACATCGAAACCGCCATCACCGAGCTGGGCACCGGCGAGGCGCTGGTCAGCCTGCTGGATGCCAAGGGCCGCCCCGGCGTGACCGAGCGCGTGTTCGTCATCCCGCCGGGCAGCCGCATCGGCCCCATCACCGAGGCCGAGCGCGCGGCCCTGGTCAAGTCCTCGCTGGTGGCCGGCACCTACGAGCAGGCGGTGGACCGCGAATCGGCCTATGAAAGGCTGGCCGCGCGCGGCGGCCAGGCTGCGCCCGCCGCGCCGGGCAAGCCAGGTGAGCCGGCCGCCCCGGCCGACGGCGGCGGCCTGCTGGGCGAGGTCGGCACCGTGGTCAAGGAAACCCTGTTCGGCCGCACCGGCCCGCGCGGTGGCCAGTACGACGGCCTGGTGCAGAACGTGGTCAAGGGCGAGATGCGCCGCATGGGCCGCGAACTGCTGCGCGGCGCCCTGGGCAGCCTGCTGGGCGGCCGCCGGCGTTGAGCACCTGAACCGCCCCCAACGCTTTACCATCCTGCGCCAGCAGCTACCTTTTCAATAGCGATTGACGATGCCCGCCGAAGTCCACCACGTCACCCACCCGCTGGTGCAGCACAAGCTGACCCTGATGCGCAACAAGGATGCCAGCAGCACCACCTTCCGCACCCTGCTGGGTGAGCTGGCGATGCTGATGGCCTACGAGGTCACGCGCGACACGCCGACCCAGCTGGTCGAGATCGAGACCCCGCTGGAGAAGATGATGAGCCCCATCATCGACGGCAAGAAACTGGTGTTCGCCTCCATCCTGCGCGCCGGCAACGGCATGCTGGACGGCCTGCTGCGCGTGGTGCCCAACGCCCGCGTCGGCCACGTCGGCCTGTACCGCGACCCGGCCACGCTGCAGGCGGTGGAGTACTACTTCAAGATGCCCACCGGCATGAACGAGCGCGACGTGATCGTGGTCGACCCGATGCTGGCCACCGGCCATTCGGCGGTGGCGGCGATCGACCGCCTCAAGGCGCTGGCGCCGCGCTCGATCAAGTTCCTGTGCCTGCTGGCCGCGCCCGAGGGCATCCGCACCCTGCACGCCAGCCACCCGGACGTGCCGATCTTCACCGCCGCCATCGACCGCGAGCTCAACGATCACGGCTACATCCTGCCGGGACTGGGGGATGCGGGAGATCGCATCTTCGGCACGAAGTGACTCCCCCCTGAGGGGCGGGCGCCGCTGGTGGCCGAGGGGACCCCGGCCACGGCGGCCTGGCTTGACCTGCTCCGCGGCCCTTATTGGGGTGTGCTGCGCCGCCCCTTTGGATGCGGCGGATACTCCGTTTTTAATAGCTGTTCGCGATGATCTGTCAAGCGCTGGCGGCCGATTTGTTTAACGTCCTGTGCCTGGGGCCTGCATCACCTGCTGCAGCGCGCGGTACAGGGTGTCGGAGCCGTGGCGCGGGTTCTGGGGGTCCAACGCAAAGGGGTTGGCCAGCGGTTGCGAGCGGGTGCCGCCGGGCGGCGGCGGGTGCAGGAAGAAGGAGAAGGTTTCGGCGCCGTGCGCGCGGTGCTGCTCCAGCACGCGGCGCAGCTCGGCGCCGTCCATGCCGCGCAGCGGGTGGAACTCGGTCACGCTGTAGCCGCTCTGGCGCGAACGCGCCAGCCAGTCGAAGAAGGAATCGTCGTAGCTGGCCTCGCCATACAGGTTGATGCCCAGGCGCACCTGACCGAACGGCCGCAGCGAGGCCTCGGACGCAAAGCGCGAGCCGTCCCAGCCGGCTTTTTCGGCCGGGTAGATCTGCTGCGTGCGGCGCGGCACGTCGGCCAGGCAGGTGCCGGCCAGCAGGCGATCGAAATGCGCCAGGTAGTCCACCACCTGCTGGCCGCGGAAGGCGTGCCACAACGGCACCAGCGGGTTGTAGAACACGGCACGCCCATCCGCCGGCGTGTCGATGTGAAAGCGCAGCGCGGCGCCCGGCTCGGCCATGGGCGGCAGCGCCTGACGCAGCGGCACCGGCGCCGGCGTGCGCTGGGCGCGGTCCATCACGGCGAGCCGGCGCGTGCCCAGCCGGCGCAGCGCGCCGCCCTGGCCTTCCAGCGCGATGTCCAGCCGGTGCAGGCCGGGGGCGAGTTCGGCAAAGCGCAGGTCATGCCGCCAGCCGACACGGTCGGTGCCCAGCTGTGGCAGCGCCTGGCCGACGTCCTGGCGCACGAAATGCGCCGGCACGCGCGCCACCGGCAGACCGTCCAGGTACACGCGCACCCAGGGCGTGGCGCCGGCCGGCAGCGCGGCGTCGTGCGCCCAG
>Ga0116141_10005978_pt1 | contig 10134 bp, 5 predicted proteins | sample AD_UKC097_MetaG_FD_89744 | JGI IMG/M metagenome (GOLD analysis project Ga0116141, IMG submission 89744) | Active sludge microbial communities of municipal wastewater-treating anaerobic digesters from USA - AD_UKC097_MetaG | ecosystem: Engineered > Bioreactor > Anaerobic > Digestate | place: USA... | reverse complement strand
CGGCGGCATCTACACCAAGGCGGCCGACGTAGGAGCCGACCTGGTGGGTAAGGTCGAAGCCGGCATCCCCGAGGACGATCCCCGCAACCCCGCCACGATTGCTGACAACGTGGGCGACAACGTGGGCGACGTCGCCGGTATGGGCGCCGACCTCTACGAATCGTACTGCGGTTCCATCCTCGCCACCGCGGCTCTTGGCGCGGCCCTTCCCCTTCTGGGACAGGCCAACGTGAACGCCGTTATCGCGCCTATGATCGTCGCCGGGCTCGGAATTCTCTTTTCGGTCATCGGTATTTTCCTGGTGCGGACGAAGGAAGACGCTTCCATGAAGAACCTGCTGGCCGCGCTGAACCGCGGTGTATGGGGTTCCTCTTTCCTCCTCATCGCCGCCCTCGTGGTTCTGGCGTATATTAACATCATCAGCTGGGGCGTCTTCGGCGCCACCATCGCCGGTCTCGTTGCCGGCCTGATAATCGGTCAGTCCACGGAGTACTACACCTCCGACGACAACAAGCCGACCCAGGGCATCGCGGCCCAGCATACGATGGGACCCGCGACCGGTATCCTCGACGGTATCTCGACCGGTATGCTTTCTTCCGGTGTTCCCGTGATAACCATCGTCATCGGCATCCTGGTTGCCTTCGGCGTGTCCGGCGGATTCGAGAACGTTTCCAACGGCCTCTACGGCATCAGCTTTGCTTCGGTTGGAATGCTGGCCACCCTGGGCATCACCCTGGCGACCGACGCGTACGGCCCCATCGCCGACAACGCGGGCGGCAACGCCGAGATGAGCGGCCTGGGCAAGGAAGTGCGGACACGCACCGACGCCCTTGATATGCTCGGCAACACCACTGCTGCCATAGGAAAGGGCTTTGCGATAGGTTCCGCCGCCCTCACGGCGATGGCCCTTCTGTCCGCGTACCTCGAAGAGATCAAGATCTGGATCGGCAAGTACGCCGCCGAAGCGGGCGGAACGTACAAGATCGGCAACGTGACGTTCTACTACAACTTTCCCCAGGGGATGACCGGCGACGCGAATAACGTTCTCGCAAGCAAGGCTACCCTGGCGAATTTCATTGCCGCGTACGACATCAACATCATGAACCCGCTGCTCCTCTGCGGCCTCTTCCTCGGGGCGATGGCGGTGTTCGTGTTCTGCGCCCTCACCATCAAGGCGGTGGGACGCGCGGCCGGCGCCATGGTCGAGGAAGTGAGGCGCCAGTTCAAGGAAAAGCCCGGCATCCTCCAGGGCACCGACAAGCCGGACTACGCGCGCTGCGTTGAGATTTCCACGAAGGGCGCCCAGTCCAAGATGATGCTTCCCTCGTTCCTGGCGATCATCATCCCGGTCGCGACCGGTCTCATCCTCGGCGTCGCCGGTCTGATGGGACTTCTGGCCGGTGCTCTTGCCTGCGGTTTCGCGTTTGCCTGCATGCTCAACAATGCCGGCGGCGCATGGGACAACGCCAAGAAGTACATTGAGAAGGGCAACCACGGCGGAAAGGGCTCCGATGCCCACAAGGCCGGTGTCATCGGCGACACGGTCGGCGACCCCTTCAAGGACACTGCCGGTCCTTCGCTCAACATCCTCCTCAAGCTCATGACCATGGTTTCGGTCGTGTTCTCGGGCGTGGTTGTCAAGTACTCGCAGGAGATAGGCAAACTGCTCGGTTTCATCAGGTAGTTGCCGCTTTCCATTGAGAATGGAAGAGGGGGCCCACGGCCCCCTCTTTTTTTTGGAGTGTCCAGAAAAGATTATTTTGTTGATTTTTTCAAATCGTTGGTTAAGGTAGTGATTAATGATCTTTCGCCGGATAACCCCATGCATTCACCAGGAATGAAAAAAACGGACAGGCGCAGGGTGCTTGTTATCGACGACAGCAAGCTCAACAGGGCCATTGTGCGCAACACTCTCTCGAAACTCGACATGGATGTCGAGGAGGCGGGGGACGGAATGGAGGGCCTCGACATCCTGGGGAGCAGGCGCTTCGACCTGGTGCTCGTAGACGTCATCATGCCGAACCTGGACGGCTTCGGATTCCTGGAGCGCTTCAAAAAAAACATGAGGCAGGATTTCGTTCCCGTCATCCTCATGACGGGAACAGAGGACCTGAACACCAAGATCAAGGGCCTGAACACCGGCGCGGACGATTACCTGATGAAACCGCTCAACGAGAACGAGCTGGCGGCCCGGGTAAACTCGCTCCTGCGGCTCAAGGCGATGCACGACGAGCTCTACGAGAAGAACATGATCATCAGGAAGGAGCTCGACATCGCGCAGAAGGTGCAGCAGTTCATAATCCCCAGGGACTTTTCCTTCATCAGCTACCCGTCAGTCAACGGGCGCTACCTTCCCATCGAGGACATAGGCGGCGACTTCTTCGACTGCTACACGCTTGGGGACGATACCGGCATCCTCATCGCCGACGTGACGGGCCACGGCATCCCCGCCGCGATGGTGATGACGATGTCCAAGCTGATATTCGGCGTCTACGCGGCGCAGATCGATTCGCCCAGCGTCCTTCTCTCGCGGATCAACAACGAGCTCAGGAAGCTCATCCTGGACAACCAGTATATCACCGCCTTCTACCTGATATACGACGCCGAGAAAAAACAGCTGCGCTTCACCAACGCCGGTCACGCGCGCCCGCTCTACTACAGGAAGAGCAGCGGCAAGATGCTCGCGCTCGACACCGACGGGCTTTTCGTGGGAATAAAGGAAGACACGGAGTACCAGGAGAAGACGCTTTCCGTGCAGGAAGGCGACCGGCTCTTCCTCTATACGGACGGCATTACGGAGCTGAAGAACGCGAAGCGGGAGGAGTTCGGCGAGAAGAGGCTGGCGAAATACATTGCCGACAACTCCGGCGCCGACGGCGGCGCCTTCTGCGACGGGCTTCTCGAGGAGGTCCGCGCCTTCTCCGGCGGCGAGGCGCCCGGCGACGACATCGCGTTTCTGGACGTGAAGTTCTGAACGAACCCGCGCGCGTGCGGCGGAAAGAACGATATCCGGCATTCCCATCCATTCCCCCGACAGGAGACGATACATGAACCGAAGGAAATCATTATGCGCAGTACTGCTCGCCGCGTCCATCCTCGCTATCACCGGCGCGTCGTGCAAGAAATCGGAACCGGGGCGCTACGTGAACCGGGAGAAGGGCTTCTCCATCATCGTGCCGGCGGAGTGGGACATCGAGGAGAAGAAGATGAACACGGACATGATCGCCGTGAGCCCGGGGGAGAGCGCCGAGGACACGTTCCGCGAGAACTTCAATGTCCTTGTGGAGACCCTGCCGAAGGAGATGACCCTGGACGAGTATTACATGAAGGGCATGCCCCTTTTCAAGGAGTTCGCCCGGGAGTTCATACAGCACGCCGGCGGTTTCGAGGAGATAGACGGCGAGAAGTTCCGTTACGACATCGTGTCGCACAAGATGGGGCCGCTCCGGATCAAGGTGCTCCAGTATCTCTACGTGAAAGCGAAGAAGGGCTATCTCATTACCTTTTCCGCGGCGGACGAAAAGTTCGGCAACTACGAACCGATGTTCAAGGAAGTGGCGAAGGGGTTCAGGTTCGAGTGAGGAGCGGGCGGCTTCGCGCAGTTCACACCGCTTTCGTGGCCCGCGCCGCCTTCTTCATTGCCAGCCCCGCCAGCGTGAGCGGCAGGAACAGGATGATAACAGGGAGCGCGAGATAGAACGCCGCCGCGCGCGCGATGTTCTTCGCGAAACCCAGGAGCATCGCGTCGGGCACCAGATAGGGGCTGATATCGAAGGCGACCCTCGACGCGATGACGAGCGCGACGGACGCGAGGACGATAAGCGCAGAAGGATACAGGAGCCCTCCGCCCAGCCATGACAGCTTTCTCTTCCACGGCGCGCTGATAATCAGAAGAAACGCCAGGTACAGGGCAAAGAGCCCGCCGGCTGCGTATTTCAGGTAGCGCCCCAGCGCGGCAGCCGTCATCACCCGCCGCAGCGCCGCAGCGGCGCTCCCCTCCAGCGCGGGAGGCTGCATCCTGATGACACCGTCGTCCAGGCTGAGCCCCGCCTTGCGGAGAAAGCGCCCGGCCATGTACTCGCCCAGCGCGGTGTCGGACATGCGGAAGAGAGCGAGGAGGAAGGCGCGGTTCCGGATGTCGGGCGCCTTCCTGATCTCGTCGACGAAGACCTGGGAGAGAAGGTGGCGCCTCCCGCCGGAGGCGTCGTCCACCCAGAGGCTGATCGTCACGGGCGGGAGCCGGAGTGTGCCATTTTCCTGCTCCCCGCCGCCAGAGCGCAGGAAATCAAGCTGCTTCTCGATCTCGCGCTTGACCGCGCCGTCGATGAGCTTTTCGTTCAGGAGAGGCGCGAGACGCGGCGCCAGCGCCGCGAGATCCCCGGTGATTCTCGACGAGAAGGCGGCGCGATGCCGGTCGATGATCCTGGCAGCCTCGCGGTTTTTATCATCGAGCTCCGATTGCGCGTCCTCCATCTTGTCACGCGCGTCGTCGTATTCACTCTCCGCCCGTTCGATGGCGCGGCCGTTCTGTTCACGGTACTCCTCTATCTCCCGGAGGCGGGAGCGCAGGTGCGCGATCTCGGCCTCGCGGCGCTCCTCGAAGGCTTTCTCGTCGGGAACAGCGGCAGTCGCGCCCGTCCACGAGGCGCCCCGCGCTTCCGCGAGTTTCCTTTCCAGATCCGCGTATTCGGCCGTCCTGTTGGCGCGTTCATAGTGTGCGCGGGCCCGATCGAGCGTGTTCCTCGTTGTCGCCGCGGCAGTCACATATGTGTCGAGGGCCACGTCGCGGTCTATCTCCTCGCGGGCGGCGCGGTCCACGGAGGCGTTTTTCCCCTCCACGAACGCGTTGAGGAGATACAATCCCTTCAGCACCTCGGTGTAGAAAAAGCTGTTCGTGAGGACCGCGTGGATGACGGCGCCGAGTGCAACGAGGGTGATGACGATCATCGCCACTGTGCTTACCGCCACGCCAATACTACGTCCCGCCGATGTGCCGCCGCCTTCCATCATCCCCTCATTTGAAGTTCGCGCCGATGTAGTTCGTCAGGTTGCGGTAGACCCGCTCCATGAACGAGAACTGCATCACGTTGTGCGCGAGGAGATACAGGTTGAAGCGCCGGACCGCCAGGATGAGCGCGTTGTACACCAGGAGCGTCCTGAACTCGTCCGCGGGGAGCGCCCAGCCGGAGACGCGCTCCAGGCACTCCCGGTAGTACGAGGCATAGGTATCGAAGAGCTCCAGCGGCGCGTCGGCCGGCAGCGCGTAGACCAGGAACTCTATCAGGTCGCGCTGAGGGTTCTGCACGCAGGGAAGCTCCCAGTCGTAGGCGACAAGGCGCGGGCCTGGGCCTTCCATACGAAGGCAGATGTTCCGCGTGTTGAAGTCGTTGTGCGTGAGCGTGCGGGGGCCGCGCTCCATTGCGGCGAGCGCGTCGTCGAAGCCGTCCAGGAAGCGCCGTATGTTCGCGGCCGCGGGCGCGGTCACTATCCCCGGGAAGCGGCGCGCGTTGTACGCCGTGAGCTCCAGCAGGAGGTCGCGCGCGCCGGTGAGCGAGGGCCGGTCCAGGACCAATGCGTGGATGTCGGGCGGTATGGAATCGACGCGCCCCAGGTAGGCCGCGTGCATGCCCGCGAGGTCGGCGAGCACCGCGCGCATGCTCGCGTCGTCCCACTTCGCGGGGTCGTTCACCGTGTCCATGTGCGAGCACGGCGCGAGGTCCTCCATCAGCACCGCGAATATCTCCCTCTCCTTTTCGATCTTCGTGCCGTACACCGCGGGGCAGTATTTCAGCATCGCCTCCCCGGCGTGGCGGCAGAAACCGATCTCGCGGAGGTGGCTGTTCTCGAAGCCGAAGATTTCGATGTGCGTCTCGAAGAGGCCGGGGAGCCGGTCCTCGCCGGAGAGTTTCGCCAGGCCGAGGCCCACGTTGAGGATTTCGCTGTCCGCCGATTTGAGCTTCAGCACCGCGTCGATGTCGCGGACGATATCGCCCTTCTTTATTTTCAGCCGGTACTTGAAGAGACCCTGCAGGCTCGCCGACTTCTTGCTGAGGATCGAGGTCACGATACCGGCGCCGCTGTCTATGTCGCGCTCCTCGAAGGAAATGACTTCCGTTTCAGGATCGCCGATGAGATCGGTGAAGAACTCCGGCTTGATGGCGTTGCGCGTGAGGCGCTTGGTGGGGCGGTTGCGCCCGAAGCGCTCGTGCGCCGAGACGAACTCGTTCGCCGTGATCGCTGCGCCGGTGGAGATGTCGAGCGCGAGGCAGGTGGCGGCGATGATCTCCGCGAACCGGAAGAGCCTTCCGGGGCCGTAGCAGCCCAGCATCTCCAGGCAGTCGCGCTGCGTCGGGAGGCTGGTGCCCCCGCCCACGGTGCCGATCACCAGCGACGGGAGGTACGCCGTGAAGAGGATGCCGTCACCCTCCTCGCGCATCTTGAAGATGCCGCTGGTCGATTCGTGCACCGAGGCGATGTCCTGCCCCGTCGCGGTGAAGATTCCGGCGATCACGTTGGCGAAATTGATATTGGAGCCTATCATCCCTATCTGGAGCGAGCCCACCTCGCCAGCCTGCCACGCCTTGACGTAGTCGCGCGGCTTCACGCGCATCGCCTTCTCGAGGATGCGGCCTTCCACCCAGCAGGAGGCGACGGCGCCCACGCCGCGCCCGTCGATGTAGTTCTGGTAGTTGGCCTTCTTGTCGCCGGACATGTTGCCTTCGATGTTGTAGTGGCTGAACTTGATTGACTTGTCGCGCCTGATCCGCTCGGCGATCCACTCGCAGGCGACCCAGGTGCAGGCCGTCGTCATGTTCTGGCCCGCCGCGTCGCCGGTGTTGTAGTAGAAGCGCACGTGCACCGTGTCGCCGAAGATGAATGGAATGATCTCCGTGAGCTTCGCCACGGAAGAGACGCTGTTGGCCTTCGCCTCGATCCGCCTGACGTTGTTCATCAGCCACTTCTCGAGGTTGACGGCGCCGTCCATGTCGTCGCAGAAGAAGACGGGCGCGCGCACCATCCTTTGCCGCGTCACGTGCACCTTCACGCCGCCCGCGTGGTTGCAGAGGCGCGCGCCGCGCGAGATGGAGCTCACCAGCGCGCCCTCGGTTGTGGCGATGGGCACCGGGATGTAGCCGTCGGTGTAGACGCCCTTGATCATGATGGGCCCCGCCAGGCCGATGGGGACCTGCACGGCGCCGATGTAGTTCTCGATATTGCCGGCCAGCGTTTCCGGCCGGAGGATGGAGTTGCAGATGTGATCCAGGCGCGTGCCGGTGACGCCGCGGGTCCACTCCAGTCGCGCTTCCACGGCCTCGTCGCTGTAGTGTTTTCCGCCGGGGAACGGGGGCACGCGCTCGATGTCGTACTCCCGCGCGACCTCGACCGGAGCCTCCACTGTGAGGAGCTTCACGATCGATCCCAGGCGCTCCGCCACGGCAGCGTCGGGCACGAAGATCCCGAGGATGATGCGCTTGGTGGTGTAGTCGTTCCGGATCTGCGCGATGCGGAGGCCCTGGATGGCGAACTCCGGGTCGGTCCTGCCGATGTACATGAGCGATATCTCGTCTCCCTGCTTCGCCATGATCTTCCAGTCGGTGACGATGCCCAGGCCGTTGTCAGAGATGTCGGTGATGATGCCGGTGTGCGACTTCCCGTTGACGATGAAGAACGCGTCCGGCTGGCGCCCCTCGTGGTAGTAGCGCCGCGAGTGGCCGCGCCCTGCGGTGGTTTCGTTGTCGGATGACATCGGCGGTGTCCTTTTATGAGTGGGTCAGATTTGACCATGGACCGGCGAATCGTCGATCCATGGTTTCATTATAGAACACGGTGGCGCGAATGTCAAGTCAGTACCGGGGCGGACTGGAATAGAATTGTCGCAAAAACGTCCCGGGTGCCATCCGGCAGTCAATCGTTTATCTTCTTGTCGACATCATGTACTGGTCGAGCTCCTCGTCGTCCCAAGCGTCCCTGATGACATCGAGCTGCGGTACCTCCTCGTCGGCCATGGGCGCTTCCAGCAGGTGCTCCGGCAGGAAGGCCATGTTGGCGATGAGCGTGGGCACTACCGCGCTGGCGATGATCGCCGCGATGAGGAAGGAGTACTGGTCGCGCGAGACGATGCCATGGGTGAGACCGTACAGCGCCGAGATGGAGCCGAACGTGAGGCCCGTGGACATCAGGAGCGTGTAATACCAGCGCTCCTTTTTGCTTTCCCTGAACCTGCCTATCACCGGGTAGAGGCCGAATATCTTCGAGGCGACCTTGCCGCCGAGCAGGACCAGGAACACCAGCGGTGCCCCGAGGACCGCCGGTATCGAGACGAGGAACCCGGCGCGCAGAAAGTAGATCGGCGTGAGAAAGCCGATGGTGAGCGTGCGCAGCCGCCGGATGAAGAACTCGTCCTTTGCCACGCTTCCCGCGAGCACCATCCCGACGATGTAGGCGGGAAGGACCGCCTCGCTGCCCGCCCAGAGTGCAAGGGCCCCCAGGGCGAAGAGCACGAAGACAATCCACTTGGTCCTGATGGCCGCGGTGCGGTTACCGTATACGCGCGTGAGGCGTGCGGTGATCCGGGGCATGAGGAACACCGCCGCCACGCACATCGCCACGAACACGACCGTCTTCCAGGTAAACGGCGCGAAGATCAGCCCCAGCGCGATTACCGTGCCGAGGTCGTTGATGAAGCAGGCGCCGAGGATCCCTTTGCCGTACTCGGTCTTGTTGAATCCGTACTCGAGCATGACCGCATAGACCACGGCCATGGACGTCGTGGAGAGTGCCACACCGGCAAGAAGGCTGGCTCTCGGGTCCCAGCCGAGCGCGTAATAGGCGAGGGCAGCGCACCCCAGGAACGGCGCCAGGAAGCCGATCAGCCCTACCACGGATACTTCCTTCATCTTGGCTTTCAGTGAAACCGGGTCCAGCTCCGCGCCGGCGAGAAAAGTGAGGAGCACCGCGCCTGATCCCGCGACAAACCTGATCCACTCCGCGTTCGGATGAAGAATTTCCGGATCGGCGAATCGTGACACGGCGTACCCGGCGATGGCGCCTATGCATATCTCCATGAGCGCCATGGATATTTTCAGGCGGTTAGCGAGAATGGTTGATACGACCGCGAGGGCGAGCCAGACGGTCGCGATGGTGTAGATATCGAGCATATGAATCCCCCAATAAAAAAATCCACCTGCGGTGGATTTCGATCATCACGGACCCCCACCGCTGCGCGGTAGGAGTCATCAGCCCTCGAAGGGCGTTTATATGGGGGACTCCATCCCCGTGACATCGGGGGGCATTCTCGATTGTGCCTGCCAAAAAGCAAGAATTTTTATCGCGATTATTTCCTTGACATACCATCGGTCGCCGCGCGTGATTCAGGATAATGAGAACTATTTCCACAGACAAGATTACCGCTGCCGTCATCGAGCTCGTCCGCAGGGCGAACTTCGAGCTCTCCGTTGAGGTCGTTGCCAGGTTCACCGCGCTCAGGGACGACGAGGACGATGCCGACGCGCGCTCAACGCTTGATATCATCCTCGAGAACGCGGAGATCGCCCGGCGCGATGCGCTCCCGCTCTGCCAGGACTGCGGCTCGGCCATCGTGTTCGTGGAAATGGGGCAGGACGTGCGCCTGGAGGGGAAGCTCCTGGACGACGCGGTGAACGAGGGGATAGGCGCCGCCTACGAAAAGTATTTTCTTCGCAAGTCGATCGTGGGCGATCCCCTGCGCCGCCGGAACACCGGCACCAACACACCGGCCTTCATCCACGCGGAGTTGGTTCCCGGCGACCGCGTCCGCGTCATCGTCTACCTGAAGGGCGGCGGTTCCGAGAACATGTCGTCGCTGAAAATGTTCAATCCCACGGCATCGGAGGATGATATCATCGCGCACATCGCCGAAACCGTGAAGGCCGCGGGGCCGAACCCCTGCCCGCCGCTCTTCCTGGGCGTGGGCATCGGCGGCACCGTCGATATCGCCATGCTGAATTCGAAAAAGGCCGTGCTCCGGGGCGTCGGCACCCGTCATCACGATCCGTATTACGCGGAGCTGGAAGCGCGCATCCTCGGCGCGCTGAACGCGACCGGCGTGGGCCCGCTCGGATTCGGCGGGCGATCGACCGCGGCGGCCGTGTACAT
>Ga0116141_10005977_pt1 | contig 10134 bp, 8 predicted proteins | sample AD_UKC097_MetaG_FD_89744 | JGI IMG/M metagenome (GOLD analysis project Ga0116141, IMG submission 89744) | Active sludge microbial communities of municipal wastewater-treating anaerobic digesters from USA - AD_UKC097_MetaG | ecosystem: Engineered > Bioreactor > Anaerobic > Digestate | place: USA... | reverse complement strand
TTATGGGGAAAAATATGGCCCCCTCCATATTCGCGCACCGTCCGGACGGACTGCATTTTGTCCATGATGCCATGAGGCTGCATAAACGTCAATATAACGTCTGTCCCCGCCCGGACGACTCCCGCGCCGCCTCCGGCGGGGATTCCGCACGGAAGGCGGCCGGCCGCGAATCGGTGATTTGCCTTTCCGTGGGTGCTCTTCTATAGTTAGATGGCATGAATGATGGCGTATACTGGGACACGAGCGGTCGGCGCCGTCGAATCGCGACGTCCTGTCGAGGCTAGTAGGAAACCACCGATGCCTGACTCTGTCCATAGCGCCACGACGCTCGGGGACATACCGCCCGAGGTCCGGGGCAGGCTGGCCGAATTCGAGCGGGCGCTCATTGCGGCACGAACGCACGAGGCCCGGGCCGCCATGCTTTCGCAGGCTGCCCATTGCGCCAGCGAGGGCCTGTGCCTTATGTCGGAAGAGGGCGTCATTCAGTTCGCCAACCGGCCGTTCGCAGAGATGCACGGGCACGCGGCGGACGCGGTGTGCGGCCGGAACATCTCGGATTTTGCCCTTCCCGAACCGGGGGATTGGCCTTGCTGCATTGCGCTGGCGCGCGAGCAGGGGGCCCTGACCGCCCACACGCGGCACACGCGGTGCGACGGAACGGCGTTTTCGGGCGTGATGCGGCTGTTTTTCGGGCGGAACGAGCGACGAACCGAGACATTCCTGATCCTGCGCATGCAGGAGGCGCCGGAGGGCAAGCGGCTTTTCCAGGCGCTGGACGCCTCGACGGTGAGCTACCACGACCTCGTCGAGACCGCACCGGACGCCATCATCTTCCTGGACCTCACCGGCAAGATTCTGCTGACCAACGCCTTTGCGGCGGAACGGCTGGGGTTCGACAGCACCGAAGAATTGTGCGCAATGCGCGCGTCGATCCTCGACATCATCGCCCCGTACGACCGCGAGCGCGCCGTCCGTGAGATGACGGTCTGCATCGCCCAGGGCAGCAAGCACGCCATCGAATACGACTGTCTCACGAAATCGGGCGGCATGCTGCCCGTGGAGACGAATACCAGCGTCGTGCTGGACCACGATGGCCGCCCCGCCGGATTCGTCGGCATCGCCCGCGACATCAGCCGCCGCCGAATCACGGAACAGCGCCTTCAACAGCACCTGCGCGTGGAAAAGCTGCTCACCGGCATCGCCACACGGTTCATCAATCTGCAACCGGACCAGGTAGAGGACGCCATCGGCGAAGCCATCCGCCAGGTCGGCGAGACCATCGGGGTCGACCACATCACCATTGGCCTGCTCCACGCGGATCTCAAGCGGCTGCAGGGCCGGAATGACTGGGGCCTGACCGGTCCCGTACCCTCGCTGACGGACATGCTCCAGCAGTCGCTGGAGTGTTTTCCCTGGATCATGCGTCAGCTTCGCAGCCGCGAATGCATTCGGTTTTCGCGCCTTCAGGATCTCCCGGTGGACGCCCAGGAGGAGCGGGCGTTTCTCGGGATCGGCCCCCAGCGCTCCCTGCTGATAGCCCCCATGACGAGCCGGGGAGATCTCGTGGGTTACGTCTCCTTCGAGACCCTGGGCGAGGGCCATGAGTGGGATGAAGCCGTATCCGCGCTGATCCTCATCCTCGCGGAAGTCTTCGCGGGCGCCATCAGCCGCAAACAGGCCGAGGAAGCCCTGCGCGAGAGCGAGGAGCGTTTCCGCCAACTGGTGGGCAGCAGCCATGCCATGTTCTGGCTGGCTTCGGCGGACTTCAGCCGGGCCCTCTACGTGAGTCCCGCGTTCGCCGAACTATGGAAGATGGGCATAGACCGGATCTATTCGGACCCGTTCTGTTTTCTGGCCGCGGTCCATCCCGACGACCGGGAACGCGTGGCCAGAACCCTGACCGATGAGTTCCAGGGGGGGGTGACCGAGTTTCGGGTGGTCCAGCCGGACGGGTCCACGCGCTGGCTGGTGCACAAGGGCTTCCCGATCCGAAACAGCCGCGGCGAAGCGTTTCGGTTCGCCGGATTCGCCGAAGACGTGACCGCGCGCAAAATCCTCGAGAAGGAAATTCTCGAGATCAGTTCCCGGGAACAGCGGCGGATCGGCCTTGACCTGCACGACGGATTGGGGCAGCATCTGGCCGGCATCCTCTGCCTGAGCCGGGGCCTGGCGAAAACCCTGGCCGGAAAGGACCTGCCGGAGGCGGCTGCAGCCGCCGAGATCGCCGACCTGATCAAGGAGGCGATCGCCCACACCCGCGCTTTGGCACGCGGCGCCTGCCCGGTCGAACTGGAAGCGGATGGACTGGCGAACGCCCTGCGGAAACTGGCCCAGCATACGGAGCAGATGACCGGTATCGAATGCGTGTTTGAGAGTGACGAAAACGTGCTGATATCCAGCCCCGACCAGGCCGAACACCTGTTTCGTATCGCGCAAGAAGCGGTCACCAATGCCATCAAGCACGCCGAAGCGACCCAGATTCGCATCATGCTGATGGAAACCGGTGTGGGAAAACTGCTACAAATTGAGGATAACGGCAAAGGCATCGTGCCGCCCCCTCCGCCGGGCGGCGGAATGGGACTGCGCCTGATGGAACACCGCGCCAAGTTAGCCAACGGCACCTTCGTGGTTAAACGGCGGTTCGGCGGGGGGACGGAAGTCTCGTGCCTGTTCCGCACCGCCACAACACGAACCGAGCCAGATGAGGCCAGCCAACAATGAATGAGACTGCCAAACAGTACCGGGTCCTTGTGGTGGACGACCATCCGATTGTCCGGCGCGGGTTCGCCCAGTTGATCAACCAGGAACCAGACATCACCGTGTGCGCGGAAGCCGAGGACATCGCGGAGGCGGTAACGGCTCTCGAAGCGTGCCACCCCGATCTGGTCATCGTCGACATCGTCCTGAAGAACGCGAACGGCCTTGAACTGCTGAAACGGCTGCCGAGCCTGGCCCCGGAAACCAAGGCGCTGGTGGTCTCCATGCACGACGAACAGATCTACGCCGAGCGCGTGCTGCGCGCCGGGGCGCGGGGCTACGTGATGAAGCAGGAGGCCGACGAAGTCATCGTCACGGCGATCCGCCGCGTACTGCAGGGCGGGATCTATGTCAGCGACCAGGTCAATGAACGGATCCTCATGAACTTCGCTCAGAATCAGGCCCGCTTTGAAGCCAGCCCGGTGGAGTTCCTCACCGACCGGGAACTGGAGGTTTTCGAACTCATCGGCCAGGGGATCTCCACGCGGCAGATTGGCGAGCGCCTGAGCATCAGCATCAAGACCGTCGAGACCTACCGGGCGCGCATCAAGGAAAAACTGCGCCTGGAATCGGGCGCGGAACTTGTGCAAACCAGCGTCGAATGGGCCATTAAGAAGTCGCTGACCTAGCGCCGGCAGATTCCTACGGCCACATTGCCTCCCCATTTGTATCAAGCTACCTGCACGAATTCCCCGTCAGCACAACCCCTACAAACCTTTAGGACGGTTCCCTACAGAAAGTGCCGCCGAAGCCTGATTGTCCATTAAACAAAGAAAATATTTAATAGTGCTTAGAGTGTGGAGAAGTAGTGGAAGCGAGCTGCGGGAAGCGTAAAACGGAATGGATGCTGAGTCGACAGTGAAAGGTAGCGCCGCCGGCCTGCTCAAGACGCCGTTATCCGTCTGCGTGCTCGGCGCGGAGCCCGAGGTCCGATGGATTCCGGAGCTGGGCGCGCGCGCGCAGACCCGGTACGATTTCTGTCTGTCGCGCACCCTGCGTTCCCTGACGATGCAGATTACGCGCGATAGAGAGCCTGCCCTCTTCTCGCTGAGCGATACGGGAGTTGCGGTCTCCGCCTGGCAGAGCGAGGAAATCGCGCGTTACGCGGGCATAGACCGTACGGCGTATTTTCTGCTCTGCGGCGCGCTGGGCCTGCTTCAATACCGGGCCCTCGCCTTGAATCCCCTTCTTCAACCCGACGATTTTCTGCATGCCACCGACGGCGGCTGTCTTTTTTCCACCTGCCACGCGAAGCAGGAGTATGCCCTTCTGCTTGAACGGCCCCGCATTTGCGCCGGCTGCGTGCAGTTCTTTGACTGCCTGGGGTGCGAACCCGAAGTGGGCGCCCTGCTCGACGTGATCGGCTTCGTGCGCAACGGACAGCCGAAGGCGATGGCCAGCAACTAGCCACCGCACGCCGTGCGGACCCCTGCCCGGCGTGGCCGTATCCCCCTCCTTCCACAACGGGCCCAGCCCTTGGTTTGCCGGGACCCGTATGCTACCCTTTGAGCTTCGGTGCGGCCGTGCAGGGCCCGTTCGCCGGAGGGGGTTTTGCAGTCGGCTGTGTCCGCAGGGAGGGACTGCATCATGCCGGAGAAGCTCGCCTTGTTCGGAGGCCCCAAGGCCGCCCCAACCAATCCACAGGCGCTGATCGCGTGGCCGCTCATCACCCGCGAAGATGAGGAGGCCGTGCTTGATGTTCTGCGTTCGGGCAACATGTCCGGCACGGACATCTCGAAGCAGTTTGAGCAGGAGTTCGGCGCGTGGATCGGCATGCCGCACTGCCTCGCGCACTGCAACGGCACGGCAGCACTGCAGGCGGCCATGTTCGCGTGCGAAATCGGCGTGGGCGACGAATTGCTGTGCCCGAGCATGACGTACTGGGCCTCATCGCTGCAGACTTTTGCGCTGGGCGCCACGCCGGTATTCGTCGACATCCATCCCGACACCCTGTGCATCGACCCCGCCGGGATCGAACGGTGGATTTCGCCCCGGACCAAAGCCATCATGACCGTGCACTACGCGGGGTATCCCTGCGATATGGACGCCATCCTGCCCATCGCGGAAAAACACCGCCTGAAGGTGATCGAGGATGTGTCGCACGCCCACGGAACGCTCTACAAAGGGCGCAAGGTGGGGACGTTCGGCCATGTGGCGGCGATGTCGTGCATGTCGGCCAAATCGTTCGCCGCGAGCGAGCTGGGCATGCTGGTCACCCGAGACCGGTACCTGTACGAACGCGCCATCGCCTACGGTCACTACGCGCGCCACGACGACCTGACCGACCCGCGGCTGACGCCGTTCGCGGGCTACCCGATGGGCGGCGTGAAATTCCGCGCCAACCAGCTCGCCAGCGCGCTGGGACGGTCGCAGTTGCGCCATTACGACGCGCGCGTTGCCGAGATTCAGACAGCCATGAACTACTTCTGGGACCTGCTGGAAGGCGTGCCGGGCATCAAAGCCCACCGTCCGCCCGGAGACAGCGGCTCCACCATGGGCGGATGGTATGCGGCCAAGGGACTGTACCGCGCGGAGGCCCTTGGCGGACTCGCCATCGACCGGTTCTGTGAAGCGGTGCGCGCCGAAGGCGCCGACACTTCGCCGGGGGCGAACAAGCCCATGCATATCCACCCCGTGCTGAACACGTGCGACATCTACGGGCACGGCAAGCCTACCCGCATCGCGAACTCGGACCGTGATGTCCGGCAGGCCCCCGAATCGCTGCCGGTCGCGCTGAACAGCTACAACCTCTGCTTTTCGATCCCCTGGTTCAAGCGCTGCGACAAGGCCATCATTCAGGAACAGGCCGCGGCGTTCCGCAAAGTCGCCGAAAACGCCGGTCAACTGCTGTAACCCCGCGGCGGGCGGTCACTGTGGCTTGGGCGGCAGGTCCTCGCGGTAGAACTTCATGGGCTTCATCTTGAACTCGCGGAACAGGGCCACCTGATCAACCAGGTGCGGCGAATCGGGATGGCCGCACTGCCCCGGCGCGAGCACGTCAAACGCCTTGATCGGATTGCCCAGCTCAACGGCCATCCAGTAGGTGCCCACGTTGCGCTGCGGGACGGTCAACGCCTCGTCGCCGGGCAGCTCCTCGCCTTCGGGCCGGTCCTCTGCGCTGCCGAATTTCCAAACGCCGCGGTCGTACGCCCACTGCTGGATGTCGGCCCCGTGCTCTTCGACAAGCCGGTCATAGGTCGCGGAAAATGCCTGATAGGCGACTTCGTGGGGGTCGCGCCCGTGAAGATATTCGCCCTGGAGGTCGTAGCAGCGGCGTTCGGGCATCAGCACACGGAATGCCAGCGTGGCGAAGAGACGCAGGTTGTCGAGGCCCATGTCGCGGCTCACGAGAAGGCCGAAATCCGGCGCGAACAGTTGCACGATGAGCTCGGCCATCCACTCATTGAAGAGCAGGGCGCCCGCCGACCCCATCACGTCCTTGTCGGGCCATTGCTCGAGCAGTTCCAGGGCGGCGCGGTGTTCGGGCGACAGGTCCGGGCGGGCGCGCAAGGTCTCGACCAGGTACGGCTTGAAATAGGTGGCGAGGAAATTGTGCTCGCCGTTGGCCTGGATGATCGCCAGGAATTCCTCCCAATCGACCTCTTCGTTGGCCTCGAGGGCTTCAAAGATCTTAACGCCCCACGTGCCTTCGGGGAACCAGCCGGGGGTCTTGACGCTGGGTTTGTTGTTCCAGTTCGCGAACCAGCCCTCGGGAGGATTGACGCAGGCGACCTCGTCGGTGGCGTTGCGGAACCCGCGCCAATCGTATTCGCCCGTGCCGGGAGTGGGCAGCCGGTCGTCGTAGCCGGTTGCGCGAATCGGAAACCGCCCGCTCACCCAGTACCCGATGTTCCCGTCGACGTCCGCGGCGAAGAAATTATGGGTGGTGGCAACCTGGCGGACGGCATTCTCGATATCTCCGAGATTCGTGGCCATGTTGATGTCGACAAAGGCCATCATCGATTCGAGCTCGAGGTGTCGGAAGGGCGTGGCGCGGGTGTACGCCTTGTGGGTGGCCAGATCCCATTGCACCACCGGGCCATGGATGGTGCGATAGACGGTGTGGGGTTCTTCGCGGAGCACGCCGTCGTCCCCGAGCACCTGGATGGGCCAATCGATGACCTCCATGTCGTGCCAGGCCCCGTCATGCCAATACTGGTACTGGTCTTCGAAGTTGAGGGTTTCTTCAAAGAAATCCGTAGCGTTCAGGAGACTGGAGGTCGTTGCCCAGGCCACGCGCTCGTTGTGGCCGATGAGGATGCCGGGGGCGCCGTGGCAGGCCATGCCCGCCACATTGAATCCCGGGGCATTGAGATGGACCATGGCGCACCATGAGGGCGTCTGGAAATGCACCATCGGCGCCCCGAACAGCATGGTGTTTCCGGTAGCGCTGCGTTTCGGGCTGACGATCCACGAGAAACTGCCCCAAGTGGTCATGAGCCCGTTTTCGTGGGCGTACCTGCGTTCGACGGCCTCGTCTTCCAGGATCGCCACCATGACATCCGGGTCAAAATCGCGCGGGATGGGCGCCGGCCTCGCCTCGGTCTGCGGCGCGTGGCGGTGGCTGTGGTCGGTCGTGGGCGAGCACGGGACATCCTGCGGAATGGCGTCGTTGATGACCTGGCACATGAACTCGGGCCCGCGGAACAGCTTTGCCATACTCGCGAGCTGATAGACGTTCATTTCCTCGCCGCCCCAATCGCCGGCCTTGGCCATGTGGTAGGCCGCGCCCGCAGCCATCTCGTGGGCCTGGATGGGCGTGAACCCCGGCGCGACTTTCGCGAGATACGCGTTGGTTCCCTCGATGAACGCCTCCAGATACGCGCGCAGATCGGGGCGCAGCCCCTCCACCATCCGGCGGCATTCTTCCTCGGTGTAACCGCGGGTCCGGATGTGTTTATCGTGCCAGATCCCGTCGGGGCCCTTGTAGCTCGCGCTGATGCCGCGAACTTCGGCGAGGCTCTCGAGTATCTGCACCGTGCGGTCTTCCATCTGGACGTAGCCCTGGCCCCGGAAGGCCCCTTCGATGGTCTGGGCATAGACATGGGGCACGCCGTATTCGTCGCGGAAAATATCGATTGCCTCGCCCCCCAGCTCGACCGTGTACCAGCCCTCCGGCGGAACCGGCACGTCTTTTTCCGCGGGCCAATGCGCCAGACGGTGCGCACTCTCGGGAACGGCCGCACGCTCCTCGGCCGGCTGGTCTTTCGCCGTTGGCGAGCATCCGCAAGCGAACAGCGCCGTGCCGGCGAGCAGGAACGCGCCGCCGGCGCGCAGACGGCGGAACCGGATGTCAGAAAGCCTCATTCGCATCTCCAGAACACCGCTTCAAGAAAGCATATGGCGCACATAATGCCTTTTCGATAGAAACCACCAGCCTATCATTCCGGGCCGTCCCGTTCAATCGCCCGGCTGATCCCGGCGACTCGATTTATCTCCGCCGGAATCCTATAGTAGCTGCTCGGACAAGGCCGGAAAACCCGTGTAAGAACTGGACTTTACCATGCGTCTTGTGGATGCGCATTGCCACCTCGAGGACGAGTCGCTGCATGCCCGGCTCGACACCGTGCTGCGCGATGCCCGGGAAGCCGGGGTGGTCCGGGTGCTGACCTGTGCCGTGACGCCCGGCCAGTGGCCCACGTCGGCCGCCATTGCCCGGCGCCACCCGGACGTGGCCTTTGCCCTGGGGGTCCATCCCTGGTATGCAAAACCCGAGCACCTGCCCCGGCTGGAAGAACTCCGCCAGGCGCGCGAACTGGGCGCTACGGCCATTGGCGAGATCGGACTGGACAGCAAGGTGGACGCGCCTTCGATGGACCTGCAGACGGCGGTTTTCGAGACGCAACTGGCCATCGCGAAAGAACTTGCGCTGCCGGTCGTCATCCATTGCCGAGGCGCGTTCAACGAGCTGTTCGCCTCTTTGAAACGCATTGGGACGCCCTCCCCAGCAGGCACAATCCATGCTTTCTCAGGAAATGTACAACTGGCCCGCACGTTCGTCACGTTCGGGCTCAAATTCTCGATGGGACGAAGCCTGACCTACAAACGGTGCGCCAAGCGCGACGAACTGTTGCGGTTCATCTACCCCGACCATTTCCTGCTCGAAACCGACAGCCCGGACATGCCTCCGGTCGGAGCGGCGCCGGACGCCCCCAACGAACCCCGGAACCTGCTCCTGAACCTCCGGGGCGCGACGGAACTCCTGGGATGCGACGCCGCGGAGGTCGCGGAAGCCACAACACGCAACGCTTCGGAAGTGTTTGGTCTGGGGCTCTGAATGGACAAGCGATTCGAACGTACGCGGCTTCTGGCCGGCGACGCGGGCGTCGAGCGGCTGGCCCGCGCCACCGTGGTGATTTTTGGGTTGGGCGGGGTGGGATCGTACGCCGCCGAGGCCATCGCGCGGGCCGGCGTGGGCCACATGGTGCTGATCGACTCGGATTGCGTCGAGAGCACGAACCTGAACCGGCAGTTGCTGGCCCTGGAAAGCACGCTCGGCCGGCCCAAGGTCGAAATCGCCCGCGCGAGGATTCTCGACATTCATCCCGCCGCCCGCGTCGAGGCCCATCGGGTATTTGTCACCCCCGAAAACGCGCACGAGTTCCTGCGGGAAGACCAGGCCAGCTACATCGACGCCATTGACTACCTTCCGGCCAAACTGGCGCTCCTGAAACTGCTCCACGAGAAGGGGGCGCGGTTCGTGTCGTGTATGGGGGCGGCCAGCAAGCTCGATGTTTCAGGCATCCGCGTAGCCGACATCAGCGCCACATCCAACTGCCCCCTTGCCCGCAGGATCCGCCTTCAGCTTCGCCGGGAGGGCATTACGAAAGGCATTCGCTGCGTCTATTCCGGGGCGTCCGTTGTCCCGGGCGCCGATCTCCCGGACACGGCTGCCCCTGTGCGGGGGACCATCTCGTATCTTCCGGGACTGGTGGGCCTCACGGCGGCGGGCGTGGTCATCAACGAGATTCTGACGGGACCGGCCCCGGCATAACGCCCCGCCCACGCTCGAAACCGGTCATTTCCGCTCTCCGGGAAAGAACACCTTGCGCTTGTCTTCTTCGTCGTGCTGGCGGTACAGCAGGGCGGTGTGCCCGATCATGCCGACGACTTCACTGCGCGTGCCCAGGGCGAGCCCGTCAATAAGAGACCGCTTTTCGTCTTTTCGCTCGACAAACCGCACTTTCACGAGCTCGTGGGCGGTCAAGGCCTTGTCAGTCGAATCCATCACCGTCGCGGTGACCCCGTTCTTGCCGACCATTACGGAGGGTTCGAGTTTCTGCCCGAGCCCACGCAGGAATTTTCTGTCCGCGCCGTTCAATATTCTCATTCATCCTCCTTGGGAGAAGTCGTGTCCGTGAGCCGCAACTCGATACA
>Ga0116141_10005976_pt1 | contig 10136 bp, 4 predicted proteins | sample AD_UKC097_MetaG_FD_89744 | JGI IMG/M metagenome (GOLD analysis project Ga0116141, IMG submission 89744) | Active sludge microbial communities of municipal wastewater-treating anaerobic digesters from USA - AD_UKC097_MetaG | ecosystem: Engineered > Bioreactor > Anaerobic > Digestate | place: USA... | reverse complement strand
CCGGTGCCGGTGACGCCGTGATCGCGTGCCCAGGTGCACAGCATCTCCCCCGAACCGCTGCCGAGGTCGAGCACTCGGGCCCCCGATTCCAGACGCAGCGCCGCGCCGAGAACGGCGAGCTTTTCGGGTGTGATCGGGTTATGGATGCGGTGAGCACTTTCGGTGATGTTGAAGATCCGTGGAATGTCCATTTCGGGAAATCTCCTTACGGGCGTGAATCGACTCTGTCACGGCCTAACAGTTTCATTGTAGGACCTCGCCGACAGGTTGTAAAGAGGGATTCCCCCGATACATAGGAATCGGAACGTGAACTGCAATCGATGGCAGGCACGCCCGAAGCGGTCGTGCGAGGGCGAGTTTTGCGCATTGCGGCCTCCAGCGTGAACACGAGCGACACGCTCGCTTGCAGGTTTGGCGGCAACACGGCGGACGTTGCTGTCCCCTTGATCGCTGGTGGCCCCAACGCGTCAAACTCCCGCCGCCCCCGACGCGCAGCGGCGCTTCGCACCGAGGGCGGCGGATTCCGGATTGGTCCGTCCGTTCCTCTATATCCAGATCCAGCACTTGGGTTGCGGCCGAAAGCCGCTCCAAGTCAAGCAGGAATCCAGGGACCGTGGCATGCAGGCTCGATCCATCTCATGCTGCCGGCGCAAAGCGCAGAACCTCCGCTGCACAACCGCTTCAAGCGTTCCCGGCTCGTGACCGCCGTGGCTGCGGTGGCGCCTCCGGGGAGAACGCCGGCTTGTCCGGTCTTCCACTCACCCCCCCGGTATCCATCGAGCGATGAATGACACGACAGCCGCACGAGGCCACAACGGCCTCGTGATACAAGGGCGGGACGCCCTCGCCACTGGGTGAAGAAATTCCTGTCTTGATTTTGGTATTTCTGGAACATACAGCGGACGCGAAGCGTCTATAATTATAGTAGCGGTGCGGCTGCCGGTGCGATTTCACCACTGAGACACCGAGGCCACAGAGATCAATGCGAGTCGTGGTATGCCGGAAATCCATGTTCATCCGCGTGAATCCGTGTCTCTTCTTGTTTTCCATGCGAAACGAAGCCAATTTCACAGGCGGGAAGGAGGCCAGGAAGGGGCCGATTGGGTTCGTTTGTACAAACGCGGCTTCCAGACCGCGTAAACGCGGAACTCCGAACGGGGAAGGGCCTGGGCCGGGGGCCCGCGTGCAAAACGAAGCCTATTGGCAGGAGTGTCAAGTGCGAAGTTCAAAGTGTCAAGTAGGACGGACTTCGCAAAACGAAGCCAATTTCAGGGGCGGGAGAGGGCCGGGAAATGGGCCGATTGGGTTCGTTTGTGCAAACGCTTCTGCATGGACAGACGGGGCGGACTGTGCTAATAATGACCCCTTTGTTCGACGGACGTTCTGATTTTGTGAGGTATCTCTGCGATGAACAGGGCATTGGCTGATCTGATTCGGATCTCGAATACTACGGGCAAGGACCCGGCGCTCGTCCTCGGCGGCGGCGGCAACACGTCCGTCAAGACCGAGGACGGCAAGCACATGTACATCAAGGCCAGCGGCACGGCCCTGAAGGACATGAACGAACAGCGGGGCTGGCGGCGGCTGGACATCGCGACCGTCCTGTCGATCCTCAAGGACCAAGCGATCCCTAAGATGGACGCGGTCAAGCGCGAAACCGAGGTCGTCAACCGCCTGCTTCTGTCCTGCGACGACAACATCCCCAGTGGCGCCCGGCCCTCGGTGGAATCGCACCTGCACGCCCTGCTCGAGTCCCATGTCATTCATCTGCACCCGCTGGTGGTGGCTGCCTACGTCAATGCCAAAGACGGCCGGGCAATCATCGAGAAGCGCTGCGTCAAGGAAGGCATCGTCCCGCTATGGGTGCCCTATACCGATCCGGGGTACATGCTCGCCAAGCGCATCGCCAGGCTGGTGGGCGAATACGAAGCCGAGCACGGCCGCAAGCCCAGTGTACTCTTTCTCGAAAAGCACGGGCTCTTCGTCACCGCCAACAGTGCGGGCGCTGCGCTGCGGCGGGTCCGCCGGGTCATCGCGATCTGCGAAGCCGGCCTGAAGCCCCCGCGCCCCACGTCCATGAAGCTGCCGTCGGCCGAGAGCGTCACGGAGACCAAGCTGGCGCTGCGCAAGGCACTGCTGGTGGCTACGAGACAGTATCTTCCGGTCAGCTACTACCCGACACTGGAGGCCGTAACCCCCCTCATGGCCCATAAGGACGCCAAGAGACTCCTGTCCACGCCGGCGCTGAATCCGGACGAACTGGTCTACGCCAACGGTTCGGCCATGTGGCTCGGCGCAGTCAGGGCCGAGGTCCTGGCGGGCAGGTTACGCTCGCTGATCGCACGCGGCCAGAAGGTGCCGGCGGCCTTCGTCGTCAAGGGCCTGGGCCTCTTCGTGGTCGCCGAGAAGAACCTGGCCAATCTGATTGCCGACATCACCGACACCTCGCTGAAGATTCGCATGTATGCGGCCCAGATGGGCGGCGTGCTGGCCCTGACCCAGCGCGAACAGAACTTCATCAACACCTGGGAGTCGGAGGCGTTCCGCAAGAAGCTCGTCAGTGGCGACGGTCCGGGCGAGTTGGCCAATCGCATCGCCGTCGTCACCGGAGCCGGCAGCGGCCTGGGCCGGGGCTTGGCCCTCGGTCTGGCGCGGGCCGGCGCAATGGTGGCCCTGGCGGATATCGATGAGAAAGCCGCGCTGCAAACGGCCCAGGAAATTGCCGACGAGCGACCCCTCAGCCAGACGATGGTGCTGCCCTGCAATGTCACGAGTGAAGCCAGTGTAGAGAGCGCCTTCGAAGCCATACTGGCGCACTGGGGCGGCCTGGACATCCTCGTCAACGCGGCCGGGATCGCGCCGCCGTTCGCGCTGGTCGACATGCCGGCGGACAAGTGGCGACTGGCCCTCGAGGTGAATCTGACGGGTTACTTCCTGATGGCCCGCGAGGCCGCCCGCATCATGATCGCCCAGGGCATCGGCGGCAGCATCATCAATCTCAGCTCCAAGAGCGGCCTCGACGCGAGCAAGAACAACACCGCCTACAACGCGACGAAGGCCGGCGAACTGCACATGGCGCGCGGCTGGGCACTGGAGCTAGGCGAGTACGGGATTCGCGTCAACAGCCTCGCCCCGGGCAACGTCTTCGAAGGCTCGAAGATCTGGAACCCCGAGTACATCAAGGTCTGCGCGAAGAAGTACGGCATCCGGCCCGAAGAGGTGATCCCCTACTACGTCAACAAGACCGCCCTGCGGCGGGAGATCAAGGGGCAGGACATCGCCGACGCGGCGGTCTTCCTCTGCTCGGACAGGGCTCGCACGATCACGGGCCAGACCCTTGTCGCCGACTCCGGCCAGGTCATGGTCCGCTGACAGCCGATACCTAACAGCCAACCTGATAGTTCCGGGGCTGTGATCTACCCCTTTTGGCGTATGCTATCACCCTACCAGATAGCCGAATTATCGGCCTCTACCCAGCTTCACGTCCGAAAATCCACACATTTTCCGTATTTTCCTGGCCTTTCCCATTGACCTGCTAACCGTCAGCGGGTACAAGCAAATCGACCGCCCACATGGTCCGCAGCAATGGAGGAGACCACACCTCATCGCAATTGTGGGTTGATCGCAGGACCATGGGCTTATGGAGGAGCGCCTCTGTTGGGAAGCAGAGGCAAGGCGATGGGCTTGTTGAGAGCCAGACTCGTTCAGACCCTCCCGTTGTACGGCTTGCAGTCCGAACGGATACGGAGGGTCCGCAGTGGCAGCGCGGAGGGATTCCGGCCAAGCGAGTCCCAACGCGGCGGTCTCCTCGTTCACAGCCTTCACGCTCCTGGATTTCCTCGTCATATGTCGGCCCGTTGCGGCCGGATGCACAAGCTCTCTCCTCTACTTATCTCTCACAGGGTGCCGTGCGGCCTCTCACACAGGACGCTTGTGGCCGCACGGCGCCACAATTGTAGTCATTCACTCAGCCCCGCATCGTGGCAGTCCGGGGGTAGGAACCCAGATGCAGAGCATCGCATTTGGGAACCCGCGCAGGGGGTACTCGGTTTGGGATCGCAGTTCTCCCCCTGAGGCAAACGAGTTCCTGGGTTTTGCTGGACGCAACCCCTGGACTGCCCTTCTTCGCATTCTTGCAGGCCTCTCGGTCTATCGCAGCGCGACGGTAGAACCGGCGGCCTTCTCCACGACGATCCGCTCCTCGGCGTCCAGTTGCTCGAACAGACGCCGGGCGCTCAGGTCGAACGACCGACGGGGCTGGTTGTCCGGAGTATTCCGCTGTGACCCGTTGTGAAGACACCAGCCGGCGGCACCCCCTGCGACCGCGCCGCGCAAATCAGCGAGGAAATCTCCGGCGACCGGTTCCCACGCGGTATAGCCGCGTCGAAACGGCTCCTGATAGTGAATTGGCGCCACACGACCGATCGTCTTCATCAGGTCCAGGCACTCGCGAGTCCTGGCCTCGGTCTGGGCTGGCGATCGTGCGTTGCGGGGCCGATGCGGACAGAGGAAATCCAGCCCGACCACTAATAGAGATTGTCGCACGTCCTTCTCCGTGAGATCGTGCCCGCCGAACGAAGCGGTCACAAGACGATGTGGATCGAGCTGGCGGACGCGATCTCTCAACTGCTTCAGTTCCTCCGGACCGACGTACCGTGCATCGCGAACGTCGCGCTCGTTGGCGAGATCGACATACCAGTTGCGATGTGACTTCAGGGCGTCCACCAAGGTCTCGACAGCACGGCGGTGCGACTCCATGTCCGGCACCGATCCGCCCCCCTCGGCCGACCTCGCCCCACGCGTGAGCGTGACATCCACGACCAATCCGCGGCGGTCGCACTCGGCAACCAGCCATTCGAGCCTGCCCAGAAACGGCTCCCTCGCTTGGCCCCGCGCATCTACGGCCGAGACATCGTCGCCCCCGAGACCCCATGTGGCCCAGACGCGAAGCCAGTTGAAGCCATAACGCTGCACATCGTCCAGATCCCGGCTCACCGAATCCCGCGACGCGCCCAGGCCGCCATAATAGCTGATGCCCAGGAGAAACGCCGGTTTGCCGTTCAGCGTGAACTGTGTCCCATCGACGCCCAATACCGTCTTGCTTTGTCCGCCCGGCGGCGGGAAGTCCCTGGAGGCATCGTCGAGAACGAGCACCCAGTCGAGCATCTCCCCTTTGTCGGGCGGCTGGAACTGGCGCTCGCCCGTGTTGGCGAACTCGCCGATGGCGGTGGCCTCGCCGTCGCGGGGGTTGTACCACCAGGCTCTGACTTTCGCCCCTTGGATGACATCCATCCGGACCGTGAAGGCCCGGCTTATCGGGGCGTAGACCATCGCGTATGAACCCTCGGCGTCGCGGGTGCCGGCGAAGCGGTATCGCCCCGCGCCCGGGACACTGGTCGGCACGCGGTCGACGACGAGGATCGAGTCATCCGGCACACGAGACAGAAACGGTCGCGACTCCATGAGCCATCGCCCGTACTGCATCTGCCCGGCCCCGGGCTGGTCGATCGCCTCGAACCACGGCATGAGCGGATTGTTGATCGGATCGCGACCCGGCTGCCACATCTGCCACACGGAGTGGTGACCATAGGTGTGGCCGAATGCCCCACCGAACAGGTCCCAATAGAGCGGCCGGCGAACATCGGACGAGATCGAGTGCCCGAGCTTCTTGGCGTCGAAGGACACCGGGTGGTCCTCGTAGATCGGCTCGCCGTCGATCACCGGTTTGGCGGGCGCGCGGTCGTAATCCTCGCGGGTCTTGTCGTAGCGGCCCGTGTACTCGGCCACATGCCCGTTCTGACGCATGTTGAAATCGAGCCAGTCGTCGTCGTGGAACCACGCAGAGGAACTCTGACCGCCCGTCGGATGCAGGGTCATCAGGTGCCGGTCGCCGTCGCCTTCGGCCAGGCCGCGAGCCATCGCCCGGACAATCTCCTTGTGCGTGTCGTTCTCGACGGGCCGGTCGCCGCCCAGAATCCAGATGATGTTGGGCGCATCCTTGTATCGCTGCCCGAGCCATCGCCCATAGACCTCCGCATTCTTTGGCGTGAAGATCTCCGGGCCGACACCCCATTTCTTGTTCCACTTGTCCCCCCACGTGGGCAGCAGGCCGATGTGCAGACCGAGCGACTCGGCCTTGCTCACGATGTAGTCCACGTGGTCCCAATAGTCATTGTTCGGGCCTTCTTTGACATCGGGTTTCGTCGGATCATCATCAACAAGCGGCCTGTGACCATAGGCATTCGGCGCATGCAGCCCGTCCAACTCGGCCAACGCAACCGCCTGGATGACGGTGAAGCCTTTGTCGGCCCGGTTCCGGAGATACGTGTCCGCCTCTTCGCGATTGAGGCGATGGAACAGTTCCCACGCCGTGTCGCCAAGATAGAAAAACGGCGTGCCATCCCCATGGACCAGGAACCGTTTGTTCTCCGAAACCCTGAGAGACCCAGGTCTGTCGGCCGCGCAGACTGTGGCCGACAGCGACACGAGGGCCGCCAGTACGTACGGCATAGGGGAGAATCCTCGGCTTGCGAAGGTGCCCGTGAACCGCTGTTGCATGATGCACTCCTTCCCCCTCCTGCAATGGTCCGCATCCATGTACCTGCCGCACGGCAGCACGGATTCGAGACACTTGGTGTCTCCTGTCTGTCATCCTGAACGGAGCGTAGCAAAGTGAAGGATCCGGCATGTGATCGACAGAGACCTCGTAACGTCAGCCCAGATTCTTCGGCTGCGCCTCAGAATGACGGATTCGCCGTCGCGCGGGGATTTCCGCGAATCTATATGAGCCGTGTCCGGCGGCTCTAATTGGTGTGATTGTATGCGACACCCCCGCGGCGGTCAAACGGTCCGACGGCGGACAAAGAATCAAACGCGTTTGGGCTTCCGCTTGACGGTGAGCAGCCGCTCGATGTCATCCATGACCTTATCGCTGTCGACGGCTACGGCGAGCCACTTGCCGTCGTGATACGTCGTCGCGTTCGTATAGGCATCGCGAACGCCTGGGCTCAGCTCGGACAGAATCTCCTCCGCCTTGGCTCGTTCCTCGCCGCCGAAGACGATCTGGACGACGAGCCGATTCCGCTCGGGGATCAGCGTGCAGAAGGACTTGGACTTCTTGAATCGCAGTCCCCAGCCGTACTTCTTGCCGCCGAAGATCCAGTCCGGCGTGAAGACCCCCGGGTAGTTCTCGTCGATGAACTCAAGCAACCGCGTCCACCGCTTGTAGTTCCGAGCCCCGATCCACTGCTCCACACTTCCGGCATTGGGCTCCTCGGCCCCATCCAGCATCCGTTGATCTGACTCGCTCATACGATCTCTCCCTTCGTCGATCCACGACGCAAGAACGCCCTTTGGCTAAGCCGCTCGCAGCGGAGCCAAATCCGCTCGCTTCAGCGGGGGCAAACCCAAATCGCGAAGAATCCGATTGAACACAGCCAAGGTGACTTTCTCCGGCGCGAGAATCTCGATTCCAATGGGGCTGCCATCTCGGCGGAAATCGATCACAAGGCCAGGTTCAATTCGCTTGGTCCGATAGCTCCTGTCCTTTGCACCGCGTGGCAGGTAGTAGTATGCTGCTAACGGCCGTCCTCGCCGAAATGTCACTTCAAGATACGATTCATTCATGTCAGTATCCCTGATACTCGTAGGCAGTCACCACGACCAGATGTCCGGCATCTGCATCAGGCTCTACAACAACCTCCTATGTCCTTCTGCGAAACGTGGTCACAATCACCCATCGTCGTTCGACGATGTCGGGCCTGTAGCCTCTCGCCCGTTCAAGCATCGACCGCAAATCCAATTCCGAGAAGCGGCGATCTGCCATCCGCTTGAACAAATGCGGGCTGAACTCCAATTCCCAACCCCACCATTCTGGCCATCGCGGATTTCCCATAACGGCACTCATTCTACCATGAAGGCGGAACAATACACCGGGCAAATCCCTATCCGATGCGGCCGTCCTGGTCGATGTCCAGGCCGTGAAGCTGTTCGAGCTTCTTGACCAAGGCTCGCAGCGTGTTCTGCGTCAACTGGAGCTGCTCCTCCAGCGCCCGCACGCGGTCCTCCATGGAATCGGATTTGCGCTTCTGGCCGTACATCAAGCCGGTCTGCACCACTTCCCACAAGACGCCCATATTCATCCTCGCTATTGAACCGTCGTTTCGAAAAGGTCACGCACTCAGGCCGTTCGCCGAATCCCGCCGGCAATCTCGCTGTACAAGACGCCTCATCGAGCCACGAGCCCGCACTATCCCATTGCGCCTAAGTGTCTGATTTCCAACATGTTATCGTTCCACGAACGCAGCAACAAGCGGGCGGGGCAAAAAATGGCGAATCGGAGGCAAGTGCTTGTTCGGAACCCTGGAATCTGCTATATTACCGCTCTTTCAGCGCCCCCACACCGAGGTAATCCGGCGGCGGTTCGTCGGGGGGGACAGGAAATCGTTGTTATGAGGAGTCGTTGACATGAATCTCTCCATCGAAGACACCCGCAAACAGGCCCTTCCGACGCTCAAGGAGCTGATCGGCTCCGGCGTGATCACGTTGGATCAGGCCAAGGACTGGCTCCGGACGATCTACGAGATCCGGTTCTTCGAGGAGAAGGTCTACGACTTGCTGGGACAGAACATCATCAAGGGGGCCTCCCACCTGTACGCCGGCCAGGAGGCGGTGGCCACCGGCGCCATCGCAGCCATGGAACGTGGAGACGTCATCGGCTCCACCCACCGGGGCCACGGCCACTGCGGCGCGGTCGGCAACAAGTACGCGGACAGCGAGCAGGATCGCCAGGCCCACTGGAACGCCATGATGGCCGAGCTGATGGGCAAGGAGACCGGCTACTGCAAAGGCCGGGGCGGCTCGATGCACATCGCCGAGGTGGAGCGTCAGAACAACCTGGGCTCCACCGGCATCGTCGGCGGCAACCAGCCCCCGGCCGTCGGTGCGGCCTTGGCCGAGAAGTTCAAGAACAGCGGCAAGGTTGTCCTGTCCTTCTTCGGCGACGGCTCCTGCAACACGGGCACCTTCCACGAATCCATGAACATGGCCGCGACGCTGAAAGTGCCGCTCGTGGCCTTCATCGAGAACAACCTGTACGGGATGAGCGTCCCGTTCTCCGGCAGCGAGATCGAAGGCACGCGATGCGCCAGCAGTATCCAGGACATCGCGGTGCGTTCCGTGGCCTACGACGTACCGGGCATGATCGTCGACGGCCAGGATGCGGTCGCCGTCTTCCTGGCGGCTCGCAAGGCCCTCGACCGGGCCCGCAAGAAAAATGAGATGATGATGATCGAGTGCAAGACCTACCGCTGGTACGGCCACAGCCGCAGCGACCCACGTGCCTATCGGACCAAGGCCGAGGAGAAGGCATGGCACGAGAAAGACCCGATCACGGTCCTGCGGAACAGGTTCACCTCTGACAAGCTCTGCACCGAGCCGGAATTGGATCAGATCAAAGACAAGGCGCTCGCCGCGATCGAGGACGCCACGCAATTCGCGATGAACAGCCCCTGGCCGAACGGCGCCGATGTCGCCAAGGACGTGTACGTCGAGGAAAGCTATCCCGCCCAGGTCGTTGCGAACGAACAACAGATGGCGGCCAAGGTGCGAGAGGCGGCGGCGGCATTCGAGAAGATCGTGGCCACCTGCGGCGCGAAGACCAAGAAGGAAGCCGCCGATCTGGCCAAGGCCCAGATCAAGTCGCAATTCGGGATGGACGTGGTGAATATCGCCACGGCGGTCTCGGCGGCGCAGGCCGAGGAGATGAGACGCGATCCGAAGGTCTTCGTCTTCGGAGAAGACGTCGGGCTCTACGGCGGCGCCTATCAGGCCACGCGAGGACTGCTCCAGGAATTCGGCAAGGAGCGAGTGATCGACACCGCGATTTCCGAGGCGGCCATCGCCGGCGCCGCGGTGGGCGCGGCCCTTCGCGGCATGAGGCCGGTCGCCGAGATCATGTACGTGGACTTTCTGACCATCGCCATGGACCAGCTCGTGCACGTCGGGGCGTACAACCGCTACATGTTCGGCGGCAAGGCCAAGGTCCCGATGGTCCTCCGCACCGAGGGCGGCCTGGGCCGCTGCATCGCAGCCCACCACTCCGAATCGCTCGAAGCCTGGCTCATGCACCCGCCGGG
>Ga0116141_10005972_pt1 | contig 10138 bp, 4 predicted proteins | sample AD_UKC097_MetaG_FD_89744 | JGI IMG/M metagenome (GOLD analysis project Ga0116141, IMG submission 89744) | Active sludge microbial communities of municipal wastewater-treating anaerobic digesters from USA - AD_UKC097_MetaG | ecosystem: Engineered > Bioreactor > Anaerobic > Digestate | place: USA... | reverse complement strand
CCGCGCGTCCGCCCGTATCCGGGCAGCCTGCCCCTGCGACCGCGCCCCCGCTGCAGCCGCCATTCGTCGGCGCACGGCCGGTGCGCCGGCGCCGGTCGCCGGCGGAAACGGTTGCGCCCGGAGGGCATCGCCACCTATCCTCGGTCACCAGAAGAGCCGCCGCGTCAGGCGGTCGTCGCCGGAGACGCGAAATGAACACCTGTCGCCGCCTGTCCTTCCTGCTGTCCCTCCTGATGGTGACCTGGCTCGTCGGTGCGTGCGGCGGCGGCGGCGGCGACCCGGCGGGCGAGCCGCTGACCTTCCCCGGCCTCGTCACCTCCGGGTTCGACGGCGATCTCGACTGGGAGCATCCGTCGGGCGGCGACGGCGGTGCAGGCGCGGGGGCCGACGGCGGAGGTGGCGTGGGCGCCGCCGGCGACTTCGGCCAGTTCCGGCGGGCGCTGGCGATCGTGAAGCGCGGCGACGGCACCGAGCTCGGCCGTGCCGAGACCGACCCCGTCAAGGGCATGATCACGATCCGACCGGGCGCGTACGAAGGCCCGCTGCTGGTCGAGTTCCATGGGCAGCCTGGCGCCGAGTACTTCGACGAAGGGCGCAACGTGTACGTGCCGTTCCCCCCGGGGCTGGTCGCGCGCGTGTGGGTGCCTAAGATCGTGCGCAACATCGGCGTGACGCCGTTCACCGAGGCGGCCTACCGCTACCTGACCGAAGGCGACACCGCCGAGCGCGGCGGCGCCCTGCCCACGGCGGAGCAGATCCGCGTCGCCAACGAGCGCGTGCGCAGCGAACTGAACCGCCTGTTCCCCGCGTCGCTGCAGGTCGACGACATCACGCGGCTGCCCTTCGTGGTGAACGACGCGACCGGTCCGGGCAGCGTGTCGACCACGAAGCGCGGCGTCTACGGGCTGGTCAGCTCGACCCTGTCGAAGCAGGCCGCGATGTACAACCCGGGCAGCGCGGCCCCCACGCTCGATGCGCTGGCCCAGCTGTCGCAGGACCTGCTCGACGGCCGGCTCGACGGCCACCGCTCCGGGCAGCCGCTGGGCGCCGCGGCCGCGCGTGCGTACGACGCCGCCACCCTCGTCACCGAGCTGAGCTCGGCGCTGGCCGAACTCGGCTTCCGTTACGGCGACACGCTCGCGCAGGGCGCGCTGCCGGTCGTGGTCGGGTACGGCAGCACCCGCTACGACACGTATTTCTTCGACGCGTCGATCCGTCCCGACGGCCAGGCCTACACCATCGTCAAGGCCTGGGAGCAGAACCTCAAGAACCGCCAGCTCGGTGACCTCGACCGGCTCGCCGCCCAGGCGCCGCGCGTGTTCACCGTGTACGGCAACATGGGCAGCGGCGCGCTGTTCATCAAGGTGTCGACGCCCACCTCCGCGCCGCAGTACTACGCGATCGGCGACAACCCCAACGGCGAACTCGGCGACGGCACGCGCAACCAGACCAACGAGGCGGTGCCGATCGCACTGCCCGGCCAGCCGACGCACTTCGCCGGCGGCTTCGGGCACACCGTCGCCCGCTTCGCCGACGGCAGCGTCTGGGCCTGGGGCGACAACGCCTACGGCCAGCTGGGGCAGGGCGTGATCGGAAGCACGCTGCTGCGCTCGCCGACGCCGCTGCGGGTGCCGCTGCCCGCCGGCGCGGTCGCAGTGGCCGCGTCCAACACCGCGTCCTACGCGCTGCTGGAGGACGGGCGCGTGTTCTCGTGGGGGTCGTCGTGGGGCTTCGGACTGCTCGGCGACGGCACCAAGGACGGGCAGCGCCTGACGCCCGCGCCGGTGGTGTCGGCCGCCGGCGCGCTCGGCAGCGTCGTGGCGATCGGTGCGCGCGACAACGATGCGTTCGCCGTCGCCGCCGACGGCAGCGTCTGGACCTGGGGCAGCTTCCCGACCGACGCGGCCGGGGGCACGTCCGGCGGACGCGCCGTCGCCACGCGTGTCGACGGGCTGCCGAGCGCGCCGCGCGTGCGCAAGGTGCTCACCGAACAGGGGCTGTTCGCGGCGCTGCTCGAGGACGGCTCGGTGTACTCATGGGGCGTGCACTTCGACCAGACGGCCGGGCGCGTGCTGCGCGACCTCGTGCCGCGGCGCGTGCTGAACCTGCCGCCGCTGCGCGACCTGATGCCCGGCGGTTTCCTCGGCTACAGCGAGCGGCCGTCGGACCGCGTCACCGGCATGGGGATCGACTTCAACGGCAACCAGTGGCGCGTGCGCGGCCGCGTCGGCGAGCGCTTCGACCCGGACAATCCGCTCGCCTCCCGGCGCCCGCCGGGCACACGTCCGGAAGACTGCACGGTCTGCCACGGCGTGCTGCCGCAGTGGCCGATCACGCCGCCCGCGGTGCCGGCGAACGCACCGGTGTGCGCGCCGCCGCTCAGCATCCACAGCAACCTCTCGACCGGGGCGTCGTTCATCACCCAGGCCACGCAGTGCGAGCTGTGCCACAACAACGGCTTCCAGGCCTTCCTCACATGTCAGCGGCCTCCGAACCTGCCGCCGGCGCGCGTGCTGCAGGAGCCGCCGCTGCCCACCGCCGAGTGCGTGCTGCCGGCGGGCCACGTGACCACGCCGGTCGGCACCAGCTGCTCGTCGTGTCACAACAGCGTGATCGCCGCGCCGCTGTCCTGCCTGCCGCCGGCCATCACCACGCCGGTGTCGAAGACCGCCGCGATCGTGTCGGTGAGCGACGACGTGCCCGCGCTGACCGGGCCGGTGGCCAACGGCGGCGCCACCAACGACACGGCGCCGGTCCTCGCCGGCACGATCAGCGCGGCGCTGTCGGCGGACGAATCGGTGCAGGTGCTGCGCAACGGCGTGACCGTGGGGACGGCCACCGTGTCGGGCACGGGCTGGACCTTCGCCGATCGCGGGCTGGCGTCGGGCACGCAGTCGTACACCGTGCGTGTCGCGACCGCGTCGGCGCGGGGCTTCGCGAGCGCGACCTGGTCGATCGTCGTCGACACCGCCCCGCCCGCGCAGACGGTCGCGATCGTGTCGGTCACCGACGACGTGCTGCCGGCCATGGGGATCGTGCCCAACGGTGGCGCCACCAACGACACCGCGCCGACGCTGGCCGGCACGCTCAGCGCGCCGCTGGCGGCGGGCGAGGTGCTGCAGGTGCTGCGCAACGGCGCCGTGATCGGCAACGCGTCGGTCAGCGCGCTGGCCTGGTCGTTCAACGACGGCAGCCTCGCGCCGGGCCAGCACGTCTACGGCGCGCGCATCGTCGATGCCGCCGGCAACGTCGGCACCGCGGCGCCCGCGTACACGATCACGCTGTCGACGTCGACGGCGCCGCAGTCGATCGCGGTCACGGCCGTCAGCGACGATGTGCCGCCGGTGACGGGTGCGATCGCCAACGGCGGCAGCACCGACGACACCTCGCCCACCGTGTCGGGCACGCTGGCGGTCGCGCTCGGTGCGGGCGAACGGGTGCAGGTGCTGCGCAACGGCGCGCCCGTCGGGTTCGCCACCGTCAGCGGTCTGACGTTCACGTTCACCGATGCCGGGCTGGGGGGCAATGCCACGTACACGTACGTCGCGCGCGTGCTCGACGCCGCGTCGGCGTCAGTGGCGGTGAGCGGCGCCCACACCCTCTTCGTGACCAGCGTGGGCGTGTCGCAGCAGGTGACGATCGTGTCGGTGCGCGACGACGTCGAGCCCGCCACGGGCCTGGTGCCCAACGGTGGCAGCACGAACGATCCGACGCCCACGCTCAGCGGCACGCTGAGCGCCGGGCTCGCGGCGGGCGAGTCCGTGCAGGTGCTGCGCAACGGCGCGCCGGCGGGCACGGCGACCGTGTCGGGCACGGGCTGGACCTTCACCGACACGCCGCAACCCGGCGGCACCGCCGCGTACACCGCGCGGGTGGTGAACACCTCGGGCCAGAGCGGGACGGCCAGCGCCACCTACACGGTGACGCTGACGAGCAGCGGACCGATGCAGAGCGTGACGATCGTTTCGGTGACCGACGACTTCGGCCCGGTCACGGGCGCGCTGCTCAACGGCGGATCCACCGACGACAGCACGCCGACCCTCGCGGGCACGGTGTCGGCCGCCCTGTCCGCGGGGCAGTCGGTGCGCATCCTGCGCAACGGCACGGAGGTCGGCACGGCGGTGGTCAGCGGGTCGGGCTGGACGTTCCAGGACGCGGGGCTCGCCACCGGCACGAGCTACACGTACGTCGCGCGCGTGGTCGACGCCTCGGGCATTCCCGGGACGCCGTCGGGCGGCTTCACCTTCACGCTGACCACCGGGCTGCCGCAGACGACGACGATCGTCGCGATCGTCGACGACGTGGCGCCGGTGACCGGGTCCGTGCCCAGCGGCGGCGGCACCAACGACACGGCGCCGGTGCTCAGCGGCACGATCTCGGGGGCGCTGCAGCCCGGCCAGCGGGTGGCGGTGTATCGCGGCGGGACCGAGATCGGGACGGCCACGATGTCCGCCTCCACCGCGAACAGCGCGCCGACCTGGACCTATGCCGACAGCGGACTGGCGGCCGGCACGCACGTCTATACCGCGCGCGTCGTCGACACGCAGCAGCAGGCCGGCGCGATGAGCGCGCCGTACACCATCACGGTCGATCTCGTCGTGCCGACGCAGACCGTCACGATCACGGCCACGCTGAGCTCGGTGCAGCCCACGGCGCGATCGCCCGTGCCCTCGGGCCAGGCGATGAGCGACCCGCAGGCCACGATCCAGATGACGGTCAGCGCACCGCCGGCCGCCGACGAGAGCGTGCGCGTGTTCCGCGACGGGCAGGACATCGGGGCGGCCAGCTTCAATGCGAATGCCGGACGCTGGCAGCTGCGCGATCCGCAGGCGCAGACGCTCGATGGCGTGCCGCGCGCCTACACCGCGCGCGTCGTCGACGCCGCCGGCAACGCGGGGCCGGCGAGTGCACCCTGGCCGGTCACCTACAACCTGGCACTGTGCGAGCCGTACTGGACCTTGTCCACCAGTGCGGGCCTGCCGAACCGGCTGCTGGGGGTGCAGGACCACAGCGGGTTCGTCGGCGAGACCGCCGGGTACTGTTCCGGGTGCCACGCGGTGACCGGCACGTCGGTCACCGTGCCGCCCGGGGATCCGCCGCCTGGCAACCCGTACCGGGCGTGGCAGTACGTGTGCCGGCGGCCGTGAGCGATCAGCCGGATCCCGGTGCCGGTGCGGCGCGGCGTCCGCGCCAGGCGCGGGCAAATTCGACGAAGCGGGTGACCGCGGCGCCGCGGTAGCGCTGCGGGTCGGTCACCATCAGGAAGTCGCGCCCCAGCGCGCGGCGCACGGCCGGCGACGATACCTCCAGCTCCACCAGCGTGCCGCGCGCCAGTTCCTCGGCCACCACGCGCCGGCTCAGGCAGCCGATCCAGTCGTCGAGGAGCACGAGGCGCTTGAGCGTCTCGTTGTCGGTGGCTTCGACGCCGATGCGGATGCGCCCGATCGATGCCGCCGCGCGCAGCGCCGCCTCGCGCGTGCCCGACTGCTGCTCGCGTAGCGCCCAGGGCCAGGCGATCAGCTCGGCGGGGGACACGCGTGGGGCCGACGTGCCCGTGCGCAGCAGCGGATGCGCGCGGCGCACGAAGATCACCAGCGCATCACGTGTCCAGACCTCGCGTTCCAGCCCGGGGTCGGTCACCTCGCCCTCGACGAACGCCACCTCCAGCTCGAAGCTGGCAACGCGCGACAGCACCTCCTCGGTGTTGCCGATCGACAGCCGGATGCGTTCGACGCCGTGGCGCTGACGGAAGGCCGTGATCAGCTCGGGCATCAGCGTGGCGCCGATCGTGCGGCTGGCGCCGATCGACAGCGGCACGGCCGGCAGCCGGGCGTCGCCCAGCGCCTGTGCCAGATCGCCGGCGCGCAGCAGCAGCTCGTCGGCGCGCGGCAGCAGCCGCTCGCCGGCGGTGGTGAGCACCAGTCCGCGCCCGCTGCGCTGCAGGAGTGCGACGCCGAGGGCCGACTGGAGCTCGCGCAGCGCCATGCTGATCGCCGACGGCGTGCGTCCGAGTTCGTGCGCCGCGCGCGCCGCGCTGCCCAGGGCGGCGACCGCGCGGAACGCCTCGAGCTGGCGCAGCGAGTAGCGCGCGCCGCTGGCGAGGTCCGAGCGTCTCGATTCGTGCATGGCGCCGGTGAATGCGTCGCTGAATGAAGAAAAATTGAATCGTTGCAGCAGTTTAATTCGATTCTTCTGACGGATGAGCGACCGTATCATCGACCCGGATTTCCCCACCCGAAGGCCCGGTCCAGAACGATGACGCGCACACCCGTGACCCCCGCCGCCGAACGCCCGGTCCGGTTCGAGGACCGCACGCGGCAGGAGGTCCGCCACACCACCTGCTACATGTGCGCGTGCCGATGCGGCATCCAGGTGACCCTCGAGGACGGACGCGTGCGCTTCATCCAGGGCACGGCCGACCACCCGGTCAACCAGGGCGTGCTGTGCGCGAAGGGCAGCGCCGGGATCATGAAGCAGTACTCGGCGGCGAAGCTGCAGCATCCGCTGATCCGCCGCCCCGGCACCGAGCGCGGCGCAGGCATCTTCGATCCGATCTCGTGGGACGACGCACTCGACCTGCTCACACGGCGGCTGCGCCACCTCCGCGCCACCGACCCCAAGCGCCTGGCGTTCTTCACCGGGCGCGACCAGATGCAGGCGCTCACCGGTCTGTGGGCGCAGCAGTTCGGCACACCCAACTGGGCGGCCCACGGCGGGTTCTGCTCGGTGAACATGGCGGCGGCGGGCCTGTACTCGATCGGCTATTCGTTCTGGGAATTCGGTGCGCCCGACTGGGACCGCGCCCGCTACTTCATGCTGTGGGGCGTCGCCGAGGACCACGCCAGCAATCCGATCAAGATCGGGCTCGACAAGCTCAAGCGCAACGGCGCCAAGTTCGTGTCGGTCAATCCGGTGCGCACCGGCTACTCGGCGGTGGCCGACGAGTGGGTGCCGGTGCGGCCCGGCACCGACGGGCTGCTGGCACTGGCCATCGTGCACGTGCTGCTGTCGCGCGAGCTGTTCGACTGGACGTTCCTGATCCGCCAGACCAACGCCGCCTGGCTGGTCATCGACGCACCGGGCACGTCGCGCGACGGCCTGTTCCTGCGCAACGACCAGGGCCAGCCGCTGCTGATGGACCAGGCCAGCGGGCAGCCCGCGATCATGGCGGGCGGCGTGTCGCCGGCGCTGTTCGGCGAATGGGTGGTGCCCGATCCTTCCGCATCGCGTGGTGCCGGAGGGGCGGAAGAGGCCGCCGCGCGGTCGTCGTCGCCGGTGCGCGTGCGCACGGTGATGTCGCTGATCGCGCAGCGCTACCTCGACGACGCCTACGCCCCGGCGGCGGTGGCCGAGCGCTGCGGCGTCCCGGCCGAGCAGATCGAACGGCTCGCGCTCGAGATGGCGGCGGTGGCATTCGAGCAGCCGATCGAGCTGCCCATCGCCTGGACCGACGTGTGGGGCCGGCAGCACGACACCGTGGTGGGCCGGCCGGTCGCCATGTACGCGATGCGCGGCATCTCGGCGCACTCCAACGGCTTCCAGACCTGCCGTGCGCTGCACCTGATCCAGATGCTGCTCGGTGCGCTCGACGGCCCCGGCAACTTCCGCTCGAAGGCGCCGTTCCCGCGGCCGATCCCGCCGCCGCAGCTGCCCGAGAACGACGCCGCGAAGATCGACGCGCCCGACACCACACTGCCGCGCACGCCGCTCGGCTTCCCGACCCGTCCCGAGGATCTCGCCGTCGACGCCGAGGGCCGGCCGCTGCGGCTCGACAAGGCCTACTCTTGGGAGAGCCCGATCGCCGCCCACGGCATGATGCACATGGTGATCCGCAACGCGGTCGAGGGCGACCCGTACCCGATCGACACGCTGATGCTGTTCATGGCGAACATGGCGTGGAACTCGTCGATGAACACCGCGCGCACCCAGGACATGCTGTGCGCGAAGGATGCGCACGGCGACTACCGGATCCCGTTCGTCGTGGTCGCCGACGCGTTCGACTCCGAGACGGTGCGCTTCGCCGACCTGGTGCTGCCCGACACCACGTACCTCGAGCGCTTCGACGCGATCTCCATCCTCGACCGCCCGATCTCCGAGCCCGACACCGTCGCCGACGCCATCCGGCATCCGGTGCTCGCCCCGGACCGCGACGTGCGTCCGTGGCAGGACGTGCTCGTCGACCTGGCCGGCCGGCTGGGGTTCCCGGCGTTCGTCGATGCGCAGCAGGCGCCGCGCTTCACCGGCTACGAGGACTTCATCGTGCGCTACGAGCGGGCGCCGGGCATCGGCTTCCTGGCCGGCTGGCGGGGCGCCGACGGCAGCGAGCCCCTGAAGGGCGCGCCGAACCCCGACCAGTGGCAGGCCTACATCGACGGCAAGAGCTTCTTCGCCTGGCACTGGCCCGAGACGATGCAGTTCAACCGCGGCATCAACCGCGCCTATCTCGACGAGGCCGCGCGCGTGGGCTTCATCGGCAAGGCCGACCCGATCGTGATGCAGCTCTGGTCGGAGCCGCTGCAGAAGTTCCGCCTGGCCGGGTTGGGGCTGTACGACGGTCCGCGGCCGACGCGTCCCGAAGACCGCGACCGGCTTGCGCGCTGGTTCGACCCGCTGCCGATCTGGTATCCGCCCCTGGAGGATGCCGCGATCGACGACCCGCAGCGCTACCCGCTGCACGCGATCACCCAGCGCCCGATGGTCATGTACCACGCCTGGGATTCGCAGAACGCGTGGCTGCGTCAGATCGTCGCGCAGAACTACCTGTACATGAACACCGCGACCGCGGCCGCGCAGGGCCTGCGCGACTTCGACTGGGTGTGGGTCGAGTCGCATCACGGCCGCATCCGCTGCCAGCTCAAGACGATGGACGGCTGCGAAGCCCACACCGTGTGGACCTGGAACGCGATCGGCAAGATGTCGGGCACCTGGGGGCTCGATGCGAAGGCGCCGGAGGCCACGCACGGCTTCCTGCTCAACCACCTGATCAGCGAGAGCCTGCCGGCGCGTGCGGGCGGTGCGGTGCTCACCAACTCCGATCCCGTCACCGGCCAGGCCGCCTGGTACGACGTGCGTGTGCGCGTCACGAAGGCGGCGCCGGGCGAGACGGGCGTGTGGCCGAAGATCGAGTTCGGCACGCGCAACGGCGGCGGCGTCCGCAACGACGACACCGCCCGCAACGACGGCATCGCCCGCAACGACCACGGCAAGGATCCGCGATGAAGCTCGGTCTCGTCGTCGACCTCGACACCTGCGTGGGCTGCCACGCGTGCGCGGTCGCCTGCAAGGAATGGAATGCCGCCGCGCCGGTGGCCGGCGGCGCGCCCGACTATGCGCCGCAGGGCGAGACGCCGGGCGGCGTGTGGTTCAACCGCGTGCGGCACTTCGAATACACCGCCGACGCCGCCAGCGGTCACCTGAACCTGTCCAAGACGATCAACGTACCGATGTCGTGCATGCACTGCGAGCAGGCCGACTGCGTGACGGTGTGTCCGACGGGCGCGTCCTACAAGCGCGCCGAGGACGGCATCGTGCTGATCGATCCCGAGCGCTGCATGGGCTGCAACTACTGCGCGTGGGCCTGCCCGTACGGTGCGCGCGAGCTCGACGAGGAGGCCGGCGTGATGCGCAAGTGCACGCTGTGCGTGGACCGCATCTACGACGAGGCGCTGCCGCCGGCCGAACGCAAGCCCGCCTGCGTGCTCGCCTGCCCGGCGCACGCCCGCCACTTCGGCGACTTCGACGACCCGGGCTCGGTGGTGTCGCGCCTGACGGCGGAGCGCGGCGGGGGAGGGCTGATGGACGACCTCGGCTATCGTCCGGTCAACCGCTATCTGCCGCCGCGCGCACCGGCCGAAGTCGACACCTCGGCCCAGCGCGCCCGCGCGCCGTCGCTCAAGGCCAGGCTGGGCGCACTCGTCAACCGCATCGTCGAACTCTAGGCCCGCCGTGAAGCCCGCACTGTCCGTGATCGTGTTCACCGTCCTGTCCGGCGCCGGATTGGGACTGCTCGTGTGCGCGGCGCTCGCCCGCCTGGCCGGCGAAGCCGCGGGCGGCGTCTGGCGCGCCGCCCTGCTGGCCTGCGTGCTGCTCGGCGCCGGGCTGGTGTCGTCGTCGCTGCACCTGGCCAATCCGCGCAATG
>Ga0116141_10005970_pt1 | contig 10139 bp, 13 predicted proteins | sample AD_UKC097_MetaG_FD_89744 | JGI IMG/M metagenome (GOLD analysis project Ga0116141, IMG submission 89744) | Active sludge microbial communities of municipal wastewater-treating anaerobic digesters from USA - AD_UKC097_MetaG | ecosystem: Engineered > Bioreactor > Anaerobic > Digestate | place: USA... | reverse complement strand
TAAGGCGGCTAACGATCTGTATTCAAGGGCTGTATCAGCTATAAGACAGTCCATCGAATCATTGTTCAACTGGATCATCGAAAAAACAGATATTCAAAGAGCATCAAAGGTGCGTTCTACCAGAGGATTGCTAGTTCATGTCTTTGGAAGAATCGCGGCTGCTTTTATTTTTTTAATTTTTTAACTCTTAATTCGCATATTTTGTATATCTACAGGAATGCACAAATCGAAATAACGGATACCGACTTGCTTTCAAATATACCTATTTTTATTACTAATGGGGCTCATAAATTAACTCATTTCTCTGCATAAAGATTTAATTGTTATTGTGAGTTTTCACTTAGTTATGTTATAGAAATTGACTTTTTCTTCTATTGCACAATAGACTAATTGACTCGTGATAAGGGACTATTTTGCTAAAGAAAGCTTCATTTCTTGCCGATATCGGCAAGAAATGAATATATTTGCATGAGAATAGTATTTAGTGCTGGTGGATATGGAATTTATCTCTGTAAAAGAATATGCTGCTGCTTATAGTTTAGCTGAAAGAAGTGTTAGAAACTATTGTGTTCAAGGCAAGATTGCTGGGGCTCAATTGATAGGTAAAACGTGGAGTATTCCAGCTGATGCTCCTTTGCCACAAAGGAAGAAGTCCAAGGCTTCGCCCCTTTTGAATGCTTTGCGTGAACAGATGGAAAGCAGACTCAAAGGTGGCATATACCACCGCACACAAATAGATTTGACCTACAATTCCAATCATATAGAGGGGAGCCGTCTCACAAAAGAGCAAACACGCTACATCTTTGAGACCAATACGATAGGCATTACTGACGAGGCTATCAAGGTCGATGATATTATTGAGACAACCAATCACTTCCGTTGTATTGACTTCATCATTGAGTATGCAGATGAGCCACTGACTGAAAACATGATAAAAAAATTGCACTCGCTTCTCTAGACTGGTACTTCAGAAGCAAGTAGGTCATGGTTTGCAGTAGGTGATTATAAACAATTACCCAATGAAGTGGGAGGGAAAGAGACTATTGCCCCAGAGAAGGTGGCATCAGCTATTCAAGCACTACTTAAAGAATATAGGAGCAAAAAGACGATTGTGTTTGAAGATATTCTTGACTTCTACTATCAGTTTGAAGCTATCCACCCTTTTCAAGATGGGAATGGTAGGGTAGGACGGCTGATTATATTCAAAGAGTGCCTAGCACATGGCATAGTCCCATTTATCATCACAGATGAACTCAAGATGTTCTACTATCGTGGCTTGAACTAATGGGAGCAAACTCCTGGCTACCTCATTGACACCTGCCTTACTGCTCAAGACCAATACAAAGCCCATCTCGACTACTTCCGAATCAAGTATTAACCCATCTTTACCACGGTTAAGTCTCACCCACAAACGACTGCAAGTGATGTGAAATGGGTATATTTGTGTGTGGGGGGAAGAGGAGCGAAAAAAGACTATAGTACGATACTATTTCGCAGGATAGAAACTGATATCATGAAGCAAGCAGAAGATAATCAGATTATCATATACAATACTGATGATGGAAAAGCTAGAGTGACCCTCTATGCTAAGGATGGCAACATCAGGATGAACCAAAACCAGATGGCAGAGCTTTATGCCACCTCTGTCCCCAACATCAGTATGCATATATCTAACATACTGAAAGAAGGAGAGTTAGTAGAAAATTCAGTTATTAAGGATTACTTAACAACTGCCTCGGATGGCAAGAATTATCAGGTGACCTTCGATGCCCTTGATATGATTTTAGCCATAGGATTCCGAGTGCGGAGCAAGAGGGGCACGCAGTTCAGAAAGTGGGCTAATCATAACCTAAAGGAGTATATGATTAAATGGTTTGTCATGGATGATGACCGCCTAAAGAATCCTGATGGAAGACCAGACTATTTTGATGAGCTCCTTGAGCGGATACGTGATATTCGAGCGAGTGAAAAGCGGTTCTATCAAAAGGTTAGGAACTTGCTTGCTTTAAGTAACGATTACGACAAGACTGATAAGGCTACTCAGATGTTCTTCGCTGAAACCCAGAATAAACTCCTCTATGCAGTCACTCAGCAAACAGCTGCTGAAATAGTTGTGAGCCGTGCCGATGCCAACGAACCCAATATGGCTCTAACCTCTTGGAAGGGCTCTGTGGTCAGAAAGCAAGATATATACATAGCTAAGAATTACCTAAAGCAGGAGTGGGGCAACGCTTCGTGCGTGAACTGGAGCAGGGCAAGACCACGCTTCGCCTTGATAAGGTCAATAAAGGCTTTGAGCTTTTTGGCTCGGAGTGTGGTTCTGTGCCAATGAAACGAGAAGGAGATGAAGTATGAAACAAGCTATTGTTTATTGGAAGACACTCAAAGCAGGCTTTTTGTGGAACTAAGTGCATTAATAAACGTTGCATCAAACTAAATAAGATGAGTATGAAATCAGAACAAGATGTCAAAAAAGCAAAAGAACATAGCGAGAAATTACTCAGTGCATTGTATCAGCAGATTGCTGATACATCTGAATGTGTTGTGCCTTTATATGATGTTATAGCGGGCTACTTCTTCCAAGATTTTGACTATCAAAAAGTAAAGTCCTTTATTCCTCAGTGGATGATAGATGCAGGACGGTCGCCAGAATCTGGAATTAATAAGGAACATTATGAGCATTTACGCTCAATATATGCCGATCCTATATCAAATAGGATTATTCACTGGGCTGATGTGCAAGGGTTATTGGCGGCGTTCCAAGACCGTGTGATAGCTGCTAGTCATCACTTGGAAGTAATATACAAGTACCTGCCAGCTTACTGTCTGTATGAGGACAGCGAATACGAAACGTGTACTAAAGGACTCGATGACACTTCTGATAAGGTGCATACAGCTATAAACAACGTGTTTGTAGTATTATGCTCGTCATTTGATCTTTTTACCAAGGTGGTGTATGAGTGCTTAAAGTACGATCGCAATCGTTTTGCTGAATATAAGAAACTGAAATCCCGGAAAGATAAAATACTGTATAAGAAGGGAAACAATGGCTTTGATGAACTGAAAGCTGACGGATTGTTATATAGTGAACCAGTATGTGTGAGGACTGCTTGCCGTTTTCGTGACGAGTTTATTCATAATGGGGCTTGGGATTACCGCTGTACTATCTACTATCCCTATGTTGCGGGTGGCAAGCCAGTGGAGCCTTTTGTGGTGATGCCGGACATTGATGCCTCAGGACTTCTTGTAAGTTCTGGTTCGAGAAATAAGTTCTATGCCAAGAGCGATAAAATAAATGTATTCCTTGTTGGATTTGTGAAGGATGTGATGGGAACGCTGAATAAGACAATTAAGGCTCTAATAGTTTTACTCCAGAAGAAAACGGATCCAGGTAACAAGGACGAGGCTACAGAAAAGGCTATATCAATCTTGTTAAAGAACCAAATTATCAGCAAAAAAAGGTGATGGGATATGAGTATACAGATACGGAGTTGGTGAAATATATAGATTCTTTCACGCCTAATTTTCTCGTGAACTATCCGATTATTGCTGAACTGTGTAACGGTATAAGACTCACTAAATCTTTAGAAAATCAGCTGCTCTACAGTAGCTGCACTAATGGCAGACCTTATAGGATGCTGATGTATGTACTGCTACTTAATGAGACAGCTAATCTAAAGCATGATTTTCAATTGGCCTATCACTTACTGAGAGAGGCTTATCTGATGACTGATAACATCTATGGTCAGTTGAAACAATCAACGTATCCTTTTGTGTTGGCTGATTATCTAATAGAATTGGAGAAGGCTCTGCCAAACAGGAACTCTGATGAGTTGGATGGAGAAGAAAAAAATATTTATGATGAGTTGCCCCAAAGGTCAGAGTATATAGGGGTATGTGCGATGATGAAAAACAATCTGGCCAATTTGGTATAAGTTGGACGCTGGATAAGGACTATGCCAAAAATTATGTTTTCTATAAGAAGAATGAGGTGAAAGGAAAGGTTGGCTGGTGTGCAGAAATGGAGATAGATAAAAGTGAGATTTTTGCTGTATGGGGCGTAGTTAGTAAAAGAAAAGAGATTGTGATTAACCCTAAGAAATGCAGAAAAGTGAAGTTTGTTGAAGTGATAAAAGAGTAAATGGTGAAAGGTAGGCTTGTTATATTATAGATTTTACACCTTAATGTTATACTAATAGAGCGACCACTTAACATGGGTCGCTCTATAGGTTTAATTAGTTCAATTCGTGGGAGAGGCGTTCTTGCTCAAGAGTGAGTTGCTGTTGCTGGTGGAGAAGCTCGGCTTGGCGTTGGAGGGCTTTCTCGTATTGGGTGACTTCCTGTTGGAGCTGGCGGATGGTCGTCTTGGAGGGGTTGGACTCAAAGAGACTGTCTAGCTGGAGATAAACTTCTCTGTCGGCTTTGTCTTCCATGCGAAGAACTCGGTACTTGAGGGATTGCTCCTGTAGAGTTTTATTTGAAGAGTGGAGGTGCACTGCCCAGCCAACGGTTGCGGATAGGACTAAGATAAGAATAGCCCATGCCACCCACTCAGCCCACCGCTTGACATCAAAGAGTACGTAGATATTCTTGGTCGCTAGAGTGTTGGTCTCCTCAAGCTTTTCATAAACCTCTTGTATGGCTTGCCCTTGCTTCTTCTTAAAGGGGGTGCCTATGTTCCAACCGAAGTGCATAAGGTCAATAGTCTTTAGTTCGGAGGAGATAGTGACGGCTTGAGCCTCATCTTGATTCCATTGTGAAGTGAGAAATAGCCATAGCTCCTCACATAGCTTTTTGAGCTCTTCTTCTGAAATATAGGGTATTAATGTCTCTTGCGAGTAAGTGATAATGGTTTTCACTTTCTCCAACTCTTCGTTGAGACGAAGTTCAAGAGCATTCCTTTTGCACTCAGAATAATCAAAGGAGGTCGTGGAGGTAGGCTTGACTGACTCCATGTCTTCCGACACTACTTCTGCTACAAGAGAAGGTGCTTGTGGCACGGTCTCTTGTCGTTGTTTTAGAAATAGTAGCATGAGCTCATAGAGTAAGCTGCGAATCAATAAAAAGCCCGCATATAGTATCAATAGACTAAAGATAAAGGTGACTGTGGAGGTAAAGCTATCTGCAACACTTATTAGCACTTGATGCCTTGCATAGGCACTGAGTGGTATGCTGACCCCGATAATGGTCAGCAAGGGTATATGTTGTTCCTGTCTGTAATCGTTCATACTTGTACTTGTTTCTTTTTGCAAACATAAATAAGTATTGATGACCAACCATCACACAAGGAAGTATAGGAAACTATTGGGAAGTCTCGGGAAGTCTCTTTGTGCATGACACGATTTCTGCCATTTACCAGAATGAAAACCTGCCATTTACCCGAATAAGCATACACAAAGAATTGAAATATAGTGAATTGTTTGTTTTAGCCAGGTCAGTTTGTACCATTTACTTGCTGTTGCATAATATCAGTAAAAGAATCTATGCTAATCTATCATTAAATATAGACATTGTGTATATTTGCGTATTATATGATAGATTGAATGATATGGCAAAGAACACAATGGGGACGAAGTTGCCCCGAAAGCTAGAGCAGAAGATGCAGATTGTAGGCGAACAGATTAAGCTGGCTCGCCTTAGACGCAATCTGACAATTGCACAGGTGGCAGAGCGAGCTACCTGCTCACCTCTTACCGTATCACGGATAGAGAAGGGCACACCTACCGTTGCCATCGGTATCTATCTCAGAGTGCTGTATGCGCTCCAGCTAGATGACGATATCCTCTGGCTAGCCAAAGAAGACGAACTAGGTCGTCGCTTACAAGACCTGAGTATGGTTGATAGGCAGCGAGCTTCAAAGAAAGAGTAGCCATGAAGACATTACTGATATATGCTGATTTTGATTGGCTTGAAGAGGTTAGGCTAGTCGGGGAGTTGTCCTACGAATCAATTCGTGGGGCTGATAGCTATGGTTTCTCTTTTGATAAAGAGTGGCTTCGGGATTATGGGAACCTCTCTTTGAGTGCTGACCTCAATCCATATATAGGGATGCAATATACAGACGAGGGGAGAGATATCTTTGCTTGCTTTTCGGATGCCCTGCCTGATCGCTGGGGTAGAATGCTATTTATGCGTAAGGAGCAAATACTAGCAAAGGAAGAGCAGAGACCTCTCCATCGTATTTCCTCATTCGATTATCTCCTTGGCATTGATGACTTTTCTCGTATGGGTGGCTTCCGATTCAAGGAGGCTCCAGATGGTGAATTCATCAATAGTAGCCCAATATTAAGGGTGCCCCCTTTGACTGATATAAGGACTTTGGAAGCTGCTAGCTGGGAGATAGAGCAAAGCGAGGAAGCTAGCGAGTTGCCCGATAAGAAGTGGCTGACTCAACTTTTACAGCCAGGCTCTTCGCTTGGAGGAGCCAGACCAAAAGCTAATGTGATAGATACAGATGGAGCGTTATATATCGCTAAGTTTCCATCAAGAAAGGATGACTATGATGCTGGTTTATGGGAGCACTTTTGTCAGCTGTTGGCAAAAGAAGCTGGTATTAATGCTGCTGATACGAAAGTGATCGCCACAGGAACTAAGTATCATACTTTATTATCTCGTAGGTTTGATAGAAAGGAAGGCGGTCATCGTATTCACTTCGCTTCAGCGATGACCCTGCTAGGGTTGAATGATGGAGACAATGCTTCCAATGGTTATGGCTACCTAGATATTGTCGATTTCATCATCCAGCATTGTACGGATGTTCAAGCCAATCTTCAAGAGCTATATAGAAGAGTTGCCTTTAATATTTGTATCGGCAATAGTGACGACCACTTTCGCAACCATGGTTTCTTGCTGACGGCTAAAGGGTGGACTTTGTCACCTGTCTATGATATGAACCCTACGCTCAATCAGTATCAAAGTCTGCTCATCAACTCCAATACGAGTGAAGCCAACTTAGGCTACTTGACGAATGCTTCTGAGGAGTATATGCTTGAAAAGGAAGTCGCTCAGTGTATCATTGATGAGGTTACTGAAGCGATGAGGGGATGGCGAACAATAGCAGCAAAGCTAAGTATCCCAAACCGTGAGATACTTGGCTTTGCTAGTCGATTCAACGTAAATGAAACGAAGAATTGTTAGTCTCTTCGAAATTCAATGTGCTTTAGTTTTTCTTAGCTCCCTTAGAGTCAGTTCTATTACTTCGAACATGCTCTCGAACAGTGATGGTCTTGCCATTCACTTCTCTTTTGTGTTCAGGAATTCTATTGTACTTTTTACCACTAGAATCTTTAGCCATAATATTCCTCCTTTCCCCTCTATAAATCATTTCAACCATCCAAGTGAAATCTACTCTTGCCTACAACTTCTTTTTGGCGGTGTAGCAGCCAGACAACCTAAACGTAAAACTAAAAATGTTGTCGGTTCTCTCTATCTATAGAACTTCAAAATTTAGACCAATCTATATGTAGTGTCAAGATTGTCAGCAGTGTACATTTCTTCTTGCAAAAATGGCTTGCTTATTCATGCTTTGTCATCCTTTGATATGATTGGTTGTATTATCTTACTTCAAGGAGATTGTGTTGGCGGTCTCGCGTTTCTTGGAGCTGACGAGGTCAGCGTAGATTTGGGTGGTGCTGACGTTCTTGTGGGTCAGCATCTTGGAGACGGTGTAGATGTCGGTGCCGAGTGATATTTGGATGACCGCATAGGAGTGGCGGAAGCAGTGGAAGGTGATGTGCTTGGTGATACCAGCCTGCTTAATCCACTTCTTGAGTGGGGCTTGTGTCATGGTTCGCTTTAGCCTCTTGAACACTTTTCCCTCGCTTGGCTCTCCACATAGGTCATACGCTTCATAACTAATTGGTAGAGTTGCTTCGGTTTAGGTCTTCTGTGTCCTAATACGGATGCAGTAGCCGTGGTCGGGTGCTAGTACTATATCCTCCCATCGGAGGTTGAGAATGTCACTAATACGAAGACCTGTTAGGCAAGAGAAGAGCGATGCTCTCTTTAGTACATCAATCTCGCATGGAGTAGCTGCCAGTTGCTTGAGCTCTTCTAAGGTGAGATACTCCTTTTTCACTTGTTCGGGTTCTATCTTATCAAGGTAGTCATTGATATTCTCCCTAATCCACTTGTCACGATAGGCAATTTTTAGCAACCCTCTAAAGGTAGAGAAGTAGCCAGATGCAGAATTGAGTGATATCCTTTGCCTTTTGTTCTTGAGCTGCCTAGCATTCAGCAGATACTCACGGAAGCCATTGCAAAGGTCTACCGTAAGGTCGCCAAACGTACACTTGCCCCGTACATAATTGTGGAAGTGCTGATAGACGAAGTCCCACTTCTGATCTTTAGTGCGACACATATTCTTGAAGTAGGCGAGGAAGTCGGCACTCTGCTTGTTCTTATCAAGAAAGTCAAACTCCTCATTCACGAGGGATTGCATTCTGATACAGCGGATAGCTTCAGCCTTATTGAGCATATCTACATTGAAACTCCGCCCCATCTCATTCTTTGGTCGAGCATAGATATAGATGCCCAGATACTCCCTTCGGCTCATCTTCATCGTTTCAGGGTGTCGAATCGCTGGATTGTAGTCCAGATAAAGGGAGATACGTCCGTTGGTAATTTCTCTCTGTCTTAGCGTGACTTTTGTACATGTATGTCTCATATCATTCTATATTAAGTGATTAAACTTGTTCTGCAAATGAAGCCAGTTACTTGGTGGTTACCTAGATAACCGCTAGATAACTACTGCTTTATAACTGGTGGCTCAAAGATTTGGTCAAAGTCCTTCTTCAGAAACTTGGTATATCTGCCCACTTGGATGCGGTTGATTTTGTACTGCTTGAGATAATGGTACACTTGGTCTCTGGTCATATTATATGCCTCCATCGCTTCTACAACTGTATAATACTCGGGCTCCTCTGGCTCGGCAACTCCTCTAGCTATATCGAAGTGCTTCTTGGAGTAAAAGGTCTTGTTGTTTTCTTTCTTACGGGGGATGGCTTGTGCTGAGACAAAGCTATAGATGGCAGATAGGCTCATGCCAAACTCCTCTTGAATATCTGCTGTGCTGTACCACTCGGTGATGCTGGGGTCTATCTCCTCTTGTGCAAAGACGGCATCGATATGCTTCTTGCTCCAAAGGGTCTTACCCCTATGTGTCGTACGAGGAATCTTCTTTTGGTCTGCTCTCTTCCGAAGCCAAGCATCACTAATCTCATACTTGTCCATCACCTCCTTACTGGTATAAAACTCAGTAATTGCCTCAGGCTCTTTCTTGTAGGCATCCTTTCTGTAAGGAGTACTCTCAAGCATAAAGTCAATATGTTGCTTCTTGAGATAGGTTAATCGACTACTTACCCGAAAGGCTCTGAGCCTGCCTGAGTAAATCATCTTATAGATTGCATCCCTAGTTAAGCCTAGATATTGAGCTGCCTCTTTCACAGAAAGGTACTCTCTATTCTGAAAGTTGATTTGCGGATCCTCATTCACAAATAGCTTTACCTGCCTTTCGGTCTCCTCAACTCTCTGCCGTCTTTTAGAGTGCTTATAGGCTCTACTGCTACATGCGTGGCTGCAAAAGCGTGTACTTACCTTTTGTGCCAGAAAGGTCTTATTGCACCATTCACACACCTTCTTAATTCTCATCTTACTTGCTACCATAACTCATTTCTAAGTGTTAAAACTCAATCATTTCGCCCCGTTATTTTTGACCATCGTATACTGTTGTATACCATTGTATAAATCCGCACTACCTCGGAGGGACAAAAAATTGGGGTGGGGTCTGCGGTACAATGGAGGTACAAAAAAGAGCGAAAAATCGAGTTTTATCGATGAGTACCGAAAAGCACAGAAACAAGAAAAGCACTCATTTTGAGTGCCTTAGTGAGTGATGGTGATATGTTGTAATCGTTGGTAATTCCTATTTACCTATACAAAAATTTTTGAAAATAGTCCCAAGTATCTCATCTGATGTAATTTCGCCGGTAATTTCTCCAAGGTAATGAATTGCCTGACGTATATCCATGGCGATAAGGTCTTCCGGCAATTGGTTTTCAAGGTTATCTATCACCCTGCCAAGGCTTTCCGAAACTTGTTTCAGGGCATTGGAATACCTTACATTGGTCACGATTACATCT
>Ga0116141_10005968_pt1 | contig 10141 bp, 7 predicted proteins | sample AD_UKC097_MetaG_FD_89744 | JGI IMG/M metagenome (GOLD analysis project Ga0116141, IMG submission 89744) | Active sludge microbial communities of municipal wastewater-treating anaerobic digesters from USA - AD_UKC097_MetaG | ecosystem: Engineered > Bioreactor > Anaerobic > Digestate | place: USA... | reverse complement strand
TGCTTGCATAAATTTGCCGGTTTTTAGCTCCTTTTCCTAAATTCCCGGTAATTATAGCACACAAAAATACGCTAATCAAGTAATAATATCAATATGTTGTAAATTTTTCAGGGAGGACTACTTACATTTCAGTGCGTCAGTTTGAATATCTTCGGCACAATACGGACACTTTTTCACACGACCTCCTTACATATTATCCTGACGATAAAACAATTGGTGCCAATGAATAGCTCACCTGGAGCAGCAATTTTCAGAATCAACAATAGTATTTACACCCCCCCCATTTTCACCAAAACACATTAACACCACCCAACCCAAACCACAAATCCTGTTTTAGATTAAACAAGTAACGATTTATATGGTGTTTATCCCTCACCAAAACACCATATAAACACACCTAAACACATGAAAAGGATCGGAATGTCATTATTCCTGGTTCAAGAAAGAATTTTTCAATATCCCCTTTCTTGACTCGTGTTGGTAGTCTCTTTTCCTGAGCAAGTCGTTTAATAAGTGCGGGGAAAACCGTATGGGTATATCCAATGACATCTTGATATTTGCTAATGATATGAATTTTTGAGGGTTGATATAAGAGTTGATAAGGGTCACATTTATCGCACCACCAGTATAATCCTATATAATCTTCTCCGTAAACACTGCATCTGGTTGCTGGTTGATCACAATTTTCAGTTCGGCACTTCTTTGTAAAAGTTTTTGAATCAAAAATACTAATTAATCTTATCATCTCATTTCGGATTGTCTTTAATTGTCCCGTTGCGTCAGTCTGTTCCAGAACCCATTGAACATACTGAGGATGTTTCAGTACAACTTCAGAAACGGACTTCCCTTTATATTTTCCAATGGTGATAATCATGACGATTAAACACCTTCCCCTGCTAATGTTCGGTACACCGAACTAACTTAACTATCTACAACCACTAGTAAATCTTCAACATCACGATTTTTTAGTCTTCTTTTTGATGACCTTCTTAGTGGGTTTTTTCTTTGTTTTTTCCTTCTTTGGTTTTGGTTTTGCAGCGGGTGGCATCTTTACAGCAGCAGGAGTGTTCTTTATTTTCTTTAAAAAATCATCGGCATCTTTTTTCAGCTTTTCACCGAGTGAGGTCAGGTCTTTTCGTCCTGCAGCGTCAATCTTTTCCAGTTTAATATTGTCCAGGAAGGTTTTTATCTTGTCAAACTTGGATGCATATTTTGCTTGAAAAGTTCTTCCACTCTTGGGACCTCTGGTCTTTTTGGGTGCAGAGATCCGTTTCTTGTATTTCTCGTAGGCGGTCCTTTTCCCTTTTTCGCTTTTCTTTCTCGCAATATCCAGGAGCACTTGACGGGAAATCTTTGGATTTTTTCTGCATTCGTCCTTGATGTCAGCGGGTAGGTTATTCAGGGAAAGGATTTCCGATACGGTGGATTTAGCTTTACCAATGATGGGTATTAATTGTTCCTGGGTATAATCATGCTCGGTTCGAATTCTATCCAGTGCTTCAGCAAGTTCCATCGCGGTCAGATCCTCGCGCAGAATATTTTCAATGAGCGCGATTTCATCAGGATTTTCCTCCACCAGCAGTCCAGGAATGATTTCGAGTCCTGCATCTTTTGCAGCTTGCAATCGTCTTTCACCGGCCACAATGAAAAGATCATTATCCTGACCCATGCGAAATAGGATTGGTTGCAGTATCCCCTTGTCTTTAATGGAATTGGTCAGATCATTCAGTGCTACTTTATCAAAATATTTTCGAGGTTGGTTGGGGTCTGTCTGAAGGTCCTGGATCTTGATCTCATAAAGGGTTCCTTTGACATATGGGGATGCGGTCATGGTGAAGTGCTCCTTTCGATATAATATGGCGGTCATTTTATCGACTTTTTAGTAATTTGCAATAAATATCAGGTTTTTTAGCCATATCCTTCCCCAAAATCCCTTATATCCGCCATTACTACATATATTAATATCCGAAACGTCCTATATGACCAGATGTCAATAGTATCGGACAATTCAGTCATCTTTCTATAACCCTCATCCCCTTAATCACAACAACAAAACCCCTTCAAAAAAAACGGAGGAACCATGCATGGAAACAAATGCAGACACAGAGGTTCGCAGAGAGAAGGTAAATATCAAGAAAGACATGAGCATAAAAGATATAATGCAAAAATATGGAGTCGCAGAAAGTACAGCTCGCAGATCCCAAAAAACAGGTTGGTTGATCAAGAATTATTCCAGGAACCAGATTATTATTGATCGTGAAAATTTTCATCCCGCAAAATCCTATAGTGTAGCAAAACAGGTTTACTGGAAGAAGTTCAGAAAGAATCCCATCGCTGAGTGCATCAAAGATGACCTGATCCAAACCGCAGTGATGCTCATGTTCATGCAATCCGGAAAAGTCAAAGAGGGCGCCAATGAAAAATACAATGAGAAGTACGGTTACTGGTGGGTCGCATACAACGCGATGTTAGCTTATTTGGAGAAATGGATTCGCCAGACACGGTATGATGTTGAACTGGAGGACGAGTTACATCCGATGATGCATCAGGGAAACAGGCGATGGTCTCCGGATTACGGCTGGAGTTACTGCTGACAGAAATGGGGATGAGGAATGGAGAAATCAACCAGAGGTTCAGCTTGCACTATGCGGGAAGGATACTTGAAGGGGTTATCTTCCTTATGGTGTGTGCTGGATCTCTGTCTTGGAAGATCAAGAATAAATATATTATTTGACGTCCGTCACAACAACTCCATTGATTATAAAGCCTATTTATTGTATTAACCCCCCTGCAAGCTTCATGTTTATTTTCATATTTCGCAAACCCAGAAAAGGTTCTTCATGCAGAAAGAAGCAAAAGCTCGCATCAAGATCAACAAGCTCCTGGAAGAGTCCGGATGGCGGTTTTTTAAAACTCCTGATGGCCCCGCAAATATCATTGTTGAACCCCATGTAAAAATAGAGGATGCAGGAGAAAACTTTGAAAAGGTAAAAAAGGGATACGTTGATTACCTTCTGACCGATAACGATGGGTTTCCGGTCTGTGTATTGGAAGCAAAATCGGAAGATAAAGATCCCCTGATTGGAAAACAACAAGCTCGAGAATATTCTAATTCCCAGAAAGTCCGTTTCATCATCCTATCCAATGGAAACATCCATTACCTCTGGGATAAGGAGTGGGGTAATCCAACCCGTATTTCCAGATTTCCCACGATTGCAACTCTTGCAGATCGAAAGAAATTTTGTCCAGATGTCAATAAGCTGATCAAGGAAGAAATCAACGACGATTATATTGTCCTGAGTCAGAACCCCTATTATCATCAGGACCCCAGCTGGAAAGACGAATCTTTAAGAAAAGATTTTATCTTTGATACCGGACTGAGATTTCTCCGACCCTACCAACTGGATGCGGTAAAAACCATTCAGAAAGAAGTATCCAAAAATCATAATCGTTTTCTTTTTGAAATGGCCACAGGAACGGGAAAGACATTAGTTGCTGGAGCGATCATCAAGCTTTACCTGCGGACCAAGAACGCCAATAGAGTCCTGTTTTTGGTGGACAGACTGGAACTGGAAACGCAAGCGAACAGGGATCTCAATGGTTATCTCAATCCTGATTATTCATCGGTCATCTTCAAGGAAAACCGCGATGACTGGAAAAAAGCGGATATCGTCGTCACAACCATCCAGAGCATATCCTATGAAAATAAGTACCTTAAGTTATTCTCCCCAACGGATTTTGACCTGATTATTTCCGATGAAGCACATAGATCAATTTCGGGTAACAGCAGAGTCATTTTTGAATATTTTATCGGAGCAAAGCTGGGCTTAACCGCTACTCCGAGAGACTACCTGAAAAACCTTGATGAAAATGAATTAGCCGACACAGATCCAAGGGAATACGAAAGAAGGGTATTACTATCCACCTATAAGACCTTCGGATGCGAAAGCGGTATTCCCACCTACCGTTATACCCTGGAAGACGGAATCAAGGACGGATATTTAATAAGACCTCTCGCTGTTGACTGCAGGACCGATATTACCACAAAGCTACTTTCCGATGAGGGATATGCAGTTCAGATCAAGACCGAAGAAGGTGACGAAGAAGAAGTCATCTATAAACAAAAAGATTTTGAAAGACGCTTTTTTTCTGATCTGACAAACGCGCAATTTGCAAAAACTTTTCTTGAAAACGCCATACGGGACCCAATATCTGGTGAAATAGGGAAGACTATTATTTTTTGCGTCAGCAGAAAACATGCAACAAAGATGGAAACAATCCTCAACGACTATGCAATGAAAATGTTTCCAGAAAAATATCAGTCTGATTTCGCAATGAAGATCACCTCAGATATTCCGAATGCACAGCAATATACAATGAACTTTGCAAACAACAATCTCAACGGGTTCACAAATTTCCTTCAGGGATACAAAACCAGTAAGACCAGAGTGTGTATTACGGTAGGAATGATGACCACAGGATATGATTGCAAAGATCTTCTCAATATCTGTATGTTGCGTCCTATTTTTTCACCCACGGATTTTGTCCAGATCCGGGGAAGAGGAACCAGAACATTCACCTTCACTTATACCCGAAGAGAAGATGGTCAGGAGGTCACGGAGAGAAAGGATAAAAAGGGATTTAAGCTTTTTGACTTCTTTGCAAACTGCGAATATTTTGAGGAAAAATATCCCTACGACGAAGTTGTTGAGTTACCACCAAATAAAGAAAAATGTCCCGGTGATCCTCCTCCGCCACCTCAACCCCCTACAGGTCAGACGATAATTGATATTCCCGATCCGTTGAAAACCATGGTTGTCTTTAAACCCAACGGTGAGGAATGGAGAATTGACAAGGAACTGTATTCCGATAAATTCGAGAGTAAGGTCAAAGACACCTACGAGGAATCAGCAGAATTCAAGGAATATGTGGACAGTGGCAACTATGAGGAAATGGAAAGATTTGTCAAAGCTCATCTTTTTGATAAACCGGAATATTATTTTACTCTGGAAAAGCTGAGACAGGGATACAAAGCTGATCGACGCTTATCTGTCTGGGAAATACTGGACAAGATATTTGGTAAGATACCCAGATTCAGGACAAAAGACGAACTTGTGGAAGAGGAATTTGAAAAGTTTCTGATCAATGAAAACGTTCCCCCTGAATTGTTCTATGAAACAAGGGATTTTTTCAAGATGTATGTCATTGACGAAGAAGCCAGAACGAAGATCAATAATCGCGATTTCAGTCATTTTGCCGGCGATCCCGTCATGACCCATATCCTCAAAAAAATCGGACCGGAAAAGCTAAAGGAAATTCCGGAATACATAAAAGATCACGTCAATCTCAACCGCTTCATGTAAAGGAAAATAATGCTGACAGCTGAAATAAAATCAAAGATCGATAATGCGAGAAATATCCTGGTTGGAAAGATACCAACCCCCACTGGCCAGGTTGAACAAATCACCCTCGCACTGGTCTATAAATTCATGAATGACATTGATGAACAGAATAAAGAACTGGGGGGAGAGTTAAAGTTTTTCACCGGTGAATACAGTAAATATGCGTGGAAACATCTTCTGGATAAGGGTCTTTCCGCCTACGAAAGGGTAACAGCGTATGGAGAAGGATTGGAGAAGATGCATCTCAACCCTAATCTTCCGCAGTTCTTTCGCAATGTATTCAAAGGATCCTTTCTCCCTTTCCGTGATCCTGAAGTGCTAACCATCTTTTTAAAACAGATTGATGAATTCCGTTACGGAGCAAATGGTGATCTGGGGGACGCTTTCGAATATCTTCTGCAGGTGATGGGGACACAAGGAGACGCAGGCCAATTTTTAACCCCACGCCATATTATAAATTTTATTGTCAGTATTGTCGATCCGCAAAAGACGGATAAAATATTGGATCCAGCTGAAGGAACCGCAGGATTTTTAATATCTTCATTTCTTCACATTCTAAAAAATAATACCAAACCGGATTCAAATTTACCTGGCTCTGCACTCACCTATGATGAACGAAAGAAATTATCTGAAAACCTTGTGGGGTATGACATTTCCCACGATATGGTTCGCCTCTCCCTCGTTAACCTGTATCTCCATGGTTTCGCTGATCCCAAGATTTACGAATATGACACCTTGGGTAACTTAGACCGATGGGATGATGACTTTGACTGTATCCTGACCAACCCGCCTTTCATGACACCAAAAGGGGGAGTCAAACCGCATAAGAGATTTTCAATTCAAGCTAAGCGGTCAGAAGTCCTTTTTGTCGATTACATCATGGAGCACCTGAATCCAAATGGTAAAGCTGGGATCATCGTTCCGGAAGGAATTATCTTTCAAGCGGCGACAGCTTATAAAGCGCTAAGGAAAATGATGATCGACCAGAATTTCCTGTATGCGGTGGTTTCTTTACCTGCAGGTATCTTTAATCCATATTCAGGAGTAAAGACCAGCGTTCTTTTGATGGATAGGGTTCTAGCTAAAAAAACAAAGGATATTTTATTTGTTAAAATTGAAAATGACGGGTTTGACCTTGGAGCACAGAGGAGACCGATTGATAAGAATGATTTACCACAAGCTACAGAAATATTAAAAAGATATAAATTAAGTCTTCAGTTAGGGAATAAATTTGAATTGTATGACGAAGAAAGAAAGATAGCTAATCTGGTTCCGATAGAAAAAATATCTAAGTCAGGAGATTATAATCTTACTGGTGATAGATTTAGGAAAACAAATACAATTATTAATCATAAGTGGTCACAGGTGGAACTGGATGATGTTTGTGAACTAGAAAGTGGTTCAAGACAAAAAGGTGGTGCTGTAGATTATGGTGTTTATAGTATTGGAGGAGAGCAAATAAGCGAAGATAATAAAATTCGTTTTGATAAGATGAAATACATTACCGAAAATCATTACAATGAAATGAAAAAAGGAATTCTTTGTAAAGGTGATGTGTTAATGGTTAAGGATGGTGCCACAACAGGGAAAGTTGGATTTTGGGATTTTGATTATAAAGCAGCTGTTAATGAACACGTTTTTATATTAAGAGCTAAAAATAATTTAATTGAATCTAAACTTCTCTTTAATTTATTGAGATCAAATATTTTTCAAGATAACTTACAACCATTCATCAAAGGAATTATCGGAGGAGTAAGTCTAGAAATTAAACAACTGAAAATCCCTCTTCCTCCTATTGAAGTCCAGCAAGAAATAGTTGCACAACTGGATAGCTACCAGAAGATCATTGATGGTGCAAAACAGGTTGTCGATAATTATAAACCGGAGATAAAGATTGATCCGGATTGGGAGATGGTGGAACTGGGAGAAGTATGTGAAAGAATCATGGATGGAACACATTTTTCTCCAGTCAGTAAAGAGTCAGGTGACTTTTTATACATAACCGCAAAAAATATTAAGGTTAGTGGAATTGATCTTAATAAAGTCGCTTATGTAGATGAAGAAAGTCATAAAAGTATTTATTCACGATGTCCTGTTGTTAAAGGAGACGTCCTTTTTATTAAGGATGGAGCAACCGCAGGAATTGCAACTATTAATAATATTGATGATGAGTTCTCATTACTGTCAAGTGTTGCGGTTATTAGAGGGAAAACGGATTTATTGTTAAATTCTTATCTTGTTTATTTCATAAATTCTGATTTTGGTAAGAAAATTATGTTAAATGAGGTCGGTGGCGTTGCTATAACAAGATTAACTCTCGAAAAAATTAAAAGGGTTAAAATCCCCCTCCCTCCACTCGAGCTTCAAAAACAGATAGTCGCCAGGATTGAAGAGGAGCAGCAGCTGGTGGATGCAAATAAGAAACTGATCGAGCTTTACCAAGGGAAGATAAAAGAGAAGATAGACGAGGTATGGGGAGAGTAAGGGAATTCCCACAATTATCTTTGATATTATTTGCGGATGATGCAAATGAAACGATTAATATTTAGCGCAGCATTTGCGGTGGTCTTATTTTTAACTCTGCAGGAAATTGTTTACAGTATGCCTTTTTCGGGAAAGGATGGTCATGGTCAAGATATTAAGACGATACTAAAGAATAAAGACTTGGACGAATTGTATAAATTAACTAGCACTACCATTGATCAAGAGCTTCCCCGTATAATGAAAGAAAAATTTGGAATCAATCCTGGATTCAATCATAGAATATTTGGTCATTGGGGCTTTGAAGGAGATATTCCCTTCAATATTGAACCATATAAATCATATTTGGCTAAATACCCGAAGAAAGAAGTCATAAAAATATGGGCAGAAACAATTAAAAGATTAACATTGCAAGCGGAACAAATTACCGGATTACCATCAAAACAAGCAAAGGGTTTGGTCGCTTTGATTTATAATATACACCTTTTAGGAGATCTAAAACCTGATCCTAAAACAAATAAAATCATCTCGCCACTTCAACATCTTGTGCCAAATAGAATGACTGATGAAATAATAAAAAATTTACACAGGATGTATGGTAACAACAATTTAATGGTTCAGCAGATTAGCAAAGAATTAAATTCATTGAAAAAGATTAAAGACCCACAAAAATATGCCCAAATGACTTTGGATATTTTAAAGAAATATGATTTGGGTGGCAATCTATCTGCTATACTCGAAAGAGTTAGAAATAAAATGTCCGCCTCTGTAGCTGACGCTGCTATTGATTCAAAAGAGCCACTGAAGAAAGTAGAAACTGGGGCAGCTCAAGATGGTTCAAAATCAACAAAAGTAAAAAAAACTTTTGGTGTGGAGAAGGAAAATGTCGCTAGGAATATTAAAAATCAATCTTTTTTCCCCAAGATGTTTAAATGGGTTTTAAAATCATCAGTTGCAATTTCTGTTATTATATCAGGCTATACAATGACAGAGGAAATATATAATAAAAAAATGGCAGGCACAGAAATTCATCCATCACGTGTGCTAGCCAGAATGGTCACTGGATTTGCAGGAGGCATAGCGGGTGGTATTTTATTAGGCACTTTCTTAGGATTTTTATTCGCCTGGTTTCCGCCGGTAGGTATTATAGCGGGTGTTATTGGCGCAATCATCGGAAGCATTGCTGGATCAATTGGTGCAGAATGGCTATTTGAAATAATCATACCCAATACTGGTCTAGGTTACGCAGTATTAGATTTTCTATTTGGCGGTGTGCTCGGTGCAGTTATTGGCACAATAATTGGACTTTTAATCGGATTCAATAGGAAGATTATTGACGATCATGATGGTTTTTTAAAAGCTACATTTAAGACAGTTATATTTTTGCCTTGGAATACCGCAGCAGGTGCCCTAGGAGGACTATTTTGGGGAGGCTTTATCGGATCGGCAATTTTTTTGGTTATTTTTAATATAATGTAATATTTAGTATATTTTATTTTTTTCGATTACTCTTACATAGTATGGGTTGTACTATGCTACAAAATCGAATCGACCTCGCTTACCGACTACAATTAAAAAAGTCGTTAAAATCTCAACATGATTTCCAAGAGGTTGATGATCCTGTTTTGAAAAAGCTCAATACAGTGCAGTCTACTATCCCTTCAGCTACCACCTAAAAAATCTTACGCAAGCTGTCCATCAGCTTTAAGTCACGTGATCGTACCTGCAATCACAGCTGTAATGACTCCCATTAAATTGATTGGGTAAGCTGCTACTGCTACTAGCTGCTACTCATGAGCACAAGATATGGATGATGGGGATGGGTAGCTGATGCTGTTGATGCATTGTTGTTTGACCTGGCCATGGTGTTGCTGATGTTGTTGTAGATTCTGCTACATCTGTTACAGCTGATTGTATGAATCATGAGTGAAAATTTTGCTAAGTGATGATACCGACGTTTCTACCTAATACAGAGTGTGGGGTATCACTATTTTGGTCAACATTTGGTCAACACTTTACAGAAAATAACCCCCTATTTCCTTAGATATCCTTACCCACCTAAAAACCAAAGATTACTTTATATATTAGATACTTCAGGGTATCCCTCACTGTCCTGAGGTAACCCAAATTTTGCATTCAGGGTCTAGTGGGTGTACGCCTGTGCTGGTTCAAATCCAGTCTTCGGCACCATAAGAAAATAGAGGGGCGAGACAGAACATCTGTTTAGCCCCTTTTGATTTTCTCCGGTGCGGCCGACG
>Ga0116141_10005966_pt1 | contig 10145 bp, 10 predicted proteins | sample AD_UKC097_MetaG_FD_89744 | JGI IMG/M metagenome (GOLD analysis project Ga0116141, IMG submission 89744) | Active sludge microbial communities of municipal wastewater-treating anaerobic digesters from USA - AD_UKC097_MetaG | ecosystem: Engineered > Bioreactor > Anaerobic > Digestate | place: USA... | reverse complement strand
GATAGTGTAGTGTCTCATGAATTCCCACTAAAGCGATAGTAGCATAAAAAATTTTTTTCTCTTCATCATATTTTTGGATTTCCTCACTTGCTACTTTTGCTGCCTCTCGTGAAAATATCAATCTTGCAAATTTAAGGTCTAATTTTGAGTATCTTAGTAATTTCTTCGTCAAAGATAAATTCTCCTGAATTAAGGGGTGAATGTATATTGTCTTGTGGTTTGGATAAAATGTCCCTGATATTATACAATCATCTTTCTCATTCTGTTGAAATAAATACTTTTCATCTACTATTTTATTATTTATATTGGAGAGGAGATTATAAATTGTCATGTTGTATTTTTCTTTTAAATACCTATTTGTTTGTCGGAAGTCTCCACTTAGCAAAGCAACTTGCATATGTTGAATGAGTTCAAAGGTTGTATTGTTTCTTCCATAATCGGAGAGGAAGGGATTAATCAAATCTTTCATATATGTAGTGTCAACTTTTATATAATCATTGATTTCTGTTAGCATTGAGAGACTTAGGCTCTCTACAAGCATTTCATTAAGATAATGAGCTCCATTATAAAGAGGAATTAAATATTCACGCTCATAGTAATCTAAGACCTTTTCTCCTCCCTTAATCTCTTCATATGTTACAGGAATGTCAGGGTGCTCTCTTTTAAGTCTTTCTTTTAGATAGTTAGGGAAATAGTAAGGTAATGCATCAACGACTCTTTCTACATATCCAGAACGAAAGAACTCGGGAATTTCTTCTGTTTCAACAGGTTTGTCTATTTCGATATTAGAATTTTCCATGGTCAATTATTTAAAGCAAGTAGAACTAATTTTGTTATTATACCAATGTTTTTGTAAATTATCTACCTAAAATGTTGCCATAATTCAATTAATTTAATATATTAGTATATGCAAGATAAAAATCAAAAAGGTGATTTTTTTATACCCTCTTGGTTGCTTTTCACTGTTGTTGGTATATGGGTTGTAGCTGTACCAGTAATAGTCCTTACATATGGTAAAACCAGAACTCCTGTTCAAACAAGCGAAATACTTGGAGTTCAAACGGAGGAAATAAATGTTGATGAAAAAGCTGAAGTTAATATAGAGGTAAAAGAGAAACAGAGTGAAGAGCAGGAGGTTAAGGGAGTTTCAAAGCTAGCTATAGGGTCTCCTGTATATACAATTAATATTTGTAAAGACAAGTTTTGTTACTATATCTATGACGAAGAGGTTCAACCGATGGTTGATGATGGGGCATTGGACAAAGAGAAGTTTAACAAGTATGTAGAAGAGAAAGTTAAGCCTTTTTTTCAGGAGAAATATGGTCAACTGTTGTTGTTAAAAACAGTAAGGGTGAATTTACCGCAAAGTTATCTGATGAAGAAATTGTATATTCCAATATTTATGACAAGGTAAACAGTGCCTTTATAAGTAATTTTAATAATATTTGGGTTGATTTAGATTACAAGATTACAGCGGGGACTGATGGAAAATATGCAGAAAAATATATTGAGATAGACAACTCCCAGCAAAGGCTATATGTTTGGAAGGATGGTAAAATTGAAAAAGAAATATTACTTTCTGGCCCAATGTACGGTTGGCAAGTATATGGAGTTTTTCCAATAGTTGATAAAGGAATTGAACCGATTGCTCCAGGGGGGAAATATATGCCATATTGGATGGCCTTTTACTACAGTAAAAAACAAAATTCTTGGTATGGATTACATGGCTTGATTTGGACAAAAACAGAAGATGGAGGTAGATGGATAGAGCCAGAAACTAATATTGGGAAAAGAAAAAGTGCAGGATGTATTAGAATGGTAGTTTCTGATGCTAAGTATCTTTATGAGAATTTCGAAAAAGGTGATTTAATCCTTATCCATGAATAGGGAGTTATTAAAACCGTTTGTGATATAATCATGTAACTTTAATATCAGCATTACCCTTATGGAAGAAAAGGTAACGAGTGACCTTGTTGGACAAAGAGATATAAGAATTCAAAAATTGCAACAACTTCTTAAACTTGGAATTAATCCATATCCATCTAAATCATTTCGTGAGAATAGGATTGGGGATATCTTAGAAGATTTTGAGAAATATGATGGAGATGAAACTGTATTAGCTGGAAGAATAGTGGCATGGAGAGAGCACGGGAAGCTGATTTTCGCAGATATCTTGGAACAATCTGGAAGTATTCAATTGATGATAAAAAAAGACGATTTGATTGAGGATTTAAAGAAGGGATATCTAGGTTGGGACAATCTTCAGCTATTGGATGTTGGGGATTTCATTGAAGCATATGGAGTAGTTGGTAAAACAAAAACTGGACAAGTCTCCCTAATGGTAAAGAATCTGAGATTGCTTACCAAGTCTATCAGACCTATACCTAGAGAATTGGAAAATAAGGAACAGAGATACAGAAGAAGATATCTAGATCTTGTTATTCACCCAGAGTCTATTAAGATGTTTGAAAGGAAATCAAAGTTTTGGCAAGTTCAAAGAGAATTTCTTCAGAAAGAAGGTTTTATGGAGGTTGAAGTTCCGGTTATGGAAGCTGTAACTGGAGGTGCAGATGCAAAACCGTTCATTACTCACCATAATGCTTTAGATCAGGATTTCTATTTAAGAATTTCTACCGAACTCTACCAGAAGAGATTAATTGGTGGAGGATTTGAAAAGATATATACCTTTGGCCCTAATTTTAGAAATGAGGGAATGGATGATGAACATCTCCAAGAATTTTATGATATCGAATGGTATTGGGCATATGCTGATTACAAAGATAATATGAAGTTAGTTAGGAATTTGTTTTTGGAGATAGCTAAAAAAGTCTACGGGAAGACTGATTTCGAAACAAGAGGGCATAAGTATGATTTGGCAGATGAATGGGAAGAACTTGATTACTCTAATTTGATAAAGGAACATTTTGGTATTGATATATTCAATGATAGTGATGAGAAGATACTTAAGGTTATAAAAGAAAAGAATATAGAAATGGGAGGGGATGTGAATAGAAATAGAATGATAGATACACTTTGGAAGAGTATAAGGGCAACCATATCTGGGCCAGCATTTTTGATAAATCAGCCAAAGTTTATTTCTCCTCTTGCTAAATCTCATGAAGATAATAAGGAATTAACTCAAAGATTTCAGGTTATAATCGCAGGGAGTGAACTTGGGAATGGATATTCTGAGATTAATGATCCACAGGATCAATTAGAGAGGTTTTTAGAACAGCAGAAACTTCGAGAGGAGGGAGATGACGAGGCACATATGTTAGATATTGATTTCGTTGAGATGTTGGAGTATGGCATGCCTCCTGTGAGTGGCTATGGGCATAGTGAGAGAGTATTTTGGTTTATGGAGAATGTTACAGCCAGAGAAGGGACATTCTTCCCACAGATGAGAGTGGAGACAGAGAAATCTACAAAGGAGATTTACAAAGGGAAGGTAAAGTTTAAAGATACAAAGAAGAAGTAGATAGAGAATCTAATACTTTAGATGATATACTCATAGTATGGACTCAGTAAAAGATATCCTTTCCCAATTAAAAATTAATACTCCCCCCAAAAAAGAAAAGAATGATTCTCAACAAGAGCTTTTTGATGTTAATCAGTTACAAACTAATCCCCAAAAAATATTTGGGGACAAAGGTAAATATGTATCAACAGAATATCAAAGATACGGATTAAGAATAGCTAGGGAATTAGATGACAAAGCTAGATTAACAATGTATATAAAGTGGGCAAAAACTAAACCGAGAGCAATACTAGAAACTGCTTTAAGATTTGTTTCTGATTATCCAAATGCTCAGAACAAATCCAAATTATTTATGTGGAAAGTAAAACAATTAGATAATGAAAGACAGGAAACAAAACAAAAAGATTCTAAGTAAAGAGATACAGATGTATTTCAAAAAGGAATTCCAATACAAAGGACAGATGATTGCATGGATAATTGCTGATGCAATTAAAATCATAGGTCTCTGTTTTATTTGGCTTGCGGCCTCTAATTCAAGAGGTATAGGCGACCAAGCCTACATTGTCTCTTACTACATATTAATTATGTTTGTGAGTAAGTTTACCTCGGATTATACTCTTGAGCATGGAATTAGAAATATACTTGATGGGAAATTTTCTAATTTCTTGGTAAAACCATATAGCTATCTTCTTGAATATCTAGGTACCAACATAGGTGGGAATATTTTAAGGATAATACTTTTTCTCCCGTCTTTTATTGGGGCAATATATTTTGCAAAAGCAAATAATCTTTGGATAGTAGACTTCAATCCTTATCTTATCTTCCTTTCTTTGATAGCTATCATAATAGGATTTTGCATTTCTTTTTTATTAGGGAACATCGTTTGTCTATTAGCAGTTAAAATTAAGGAAATGGATGGAATAAGAATACTCTATTACAACATTGCATCTATACTATCAGGAGAATTTATACCCTCAATTTTTCTTCCTGAAATTGGAAAGTTTGTTTTTGAAGTTCTTCCCTTTAGATACACATTGTCATTCCCAGTAGAATTAATCCTTGGAAGGGTAAATGATTATGAAAAAAAATTAGGATTTATTTTTGCACTAATCTGGATGCTAATTCTTTTCATTTTATATAAGATAATTTCCAAGAAGGCAATAAAGAAATATGAAGCAGAAGGGATCTAAAAGAAGCATAATTTATTACTTTAAAGTTTGGAGACAGGTTGTTAGGGGTGGTCTTAAACGAAGTTATTTATACAAAACAGATGTTTTGATTAGAGTAGTGAGAACCGTACTCGTAGTGGGAATACAAATACTTTTTCTAAATATAATATTTGGTGAAAATGAGCTATATGTAGGTTGGAGTAAATCAGAAGCGTACTTAGTAACTGGAATATGGAACTTACTAAATTATTTGGGTTGGTCTCTATTTTCAACTAATTTGTTATACCTAGAGTCAAAGGTTTTAGATGGCAAATTTGATTATATTTTACTTAAACCGTTGTCTTCATCTTGGTATGCATCTTTCTCTGATTTTTTTATTAACAACTTTGTTACTGCCTTATCTGGATTAATTCTAATTGTCTACTATGTTATTGTTGAATTCGAGAATATCTCATTGATTAATATCTTCATCGGCTTTATAGCTATTATTGTTGCCTTACTTATTTGGTACTCAATCTATCTTCTGTTCGCAAGTTTTACTGTTTCTAATCCTAGGAATGGAGTTCTCTCGATTGCTAAGGAATTGTTAGGACTAACAAAGTATCCGATTGATGTTTTTGGAGATAATTTGAAGATGATTTTCTATACAGCTATACCAATAGCTTTTCTTACGACAATCCCCGCTAATATTATTAGGGGAGAGGTAGGATATCAATATTTGGTAATAAGTTTTGGAGTAGGGCTATTTTTAACATTTTTTGCAAATATTGTATGGAGGTTGAATGTTAAAAAATACTCTAGTGCAAGTAGTTAAGTAAGCTATTTGTACCCCTCTGCTTGTAATTTGTAAGACCTTCGGTAAATTCCATTTCTCTTTGTTAATAACTGTTCATGAGTTCCTTCTTCTACGATTTTTCCTTTTTCTAAAACGAGGATTCTATCTGCATTTCTAACTGTACTAAACCTGTGAGAGATTATTATAACTGTTTTGTTTTCAAAAAAATTATATATTGTATTAAATATTTTGTATTCAGATAATGCATCAATTGAAGCTGTTGGCTCATCAAAGATGGCCAATGGGGCATTTCTGTAAAAGAATCTTGCTATTGCAATTTTTTGAGCTTGTCCAGTACTAGGTCTAATACCTCCTTCTATTTTTTCGGACATAATTTGGTCATATTTGTTCTTATATTCCATAATGAAGCTATGAGCATCTGCCTTCTTTGCTGCTTCAATAATTTCTTTGTCATTAAGATCTCTTGTTGGTTTCCCAAGGTGAATATTTTCCTTTACTGAGAGATGTGAGTAAAAATTATAATCTTGGAAAAGAACTCCTAAGTTTTTATACCAATCATTTATTGCGAGGTTGTTTATGTCAATTCCATTTATTAATATCTGTCCTTTTGTAACAGGGTAAATTCTAGCTAGTAATTTTACGATAGTTGTTTTACCTGCGCCATTATGTCCGACAAGAGCAACTTCTTCACCACTTTCTATTTTGAAACTTAAGTCCTTAAACACATACCTGTTTGCCTTAGGATATTTGAAGGAAACATTTTTAAATTCGATGGAAGGAGGTGTTCCTAGATATGGTAATTTTATGTTCCCATCCTTAATAGCTGGTTTCATTTCAAAAAGGGTGATTAGATCTTTCATCTTTACAGAATATTCATTCATAATGGTAATGGATGACAGCATACTGTCTAATGAACCCGTAAATGTCCCTAAAGATTGTATTTGGAATGTTGCTGTTCCTAGAGTAAAGAGACCCTGAATATGTCTGTAAAAGATGACAGCGTATGCTAATATTCCAACAAAGGATTCAAGGGAAAGAAGGAAAAAATTTGTGATTTCTTTGTCCTTGATAATTTTAAGTAGACCGTTATTAAATGAAGTAAAGAAAGAAAAGTATCTTTCCTTGAAATATTCATATCCACCAACGATGCTGATTTCTTGTAGATCTTTTGAATTTTGCACGGTATTAATATCACTCCATGCAATTCGTCTTTTTTCTGAGTTGTCTACTTGCCAGTGGAAATCTTTTTTCATAAAGTACTGGTCAGGGAAGAATTTGATAATGGTTGTAATTATTAGGATAGGAATCATCAAAGGGAAGAAAGAAAGAATGATAGCTCCTGAGATAAAGACCCTAACTAAATTTGAAATGAAGTAAATGGTCTCTTGTAGCATATCAAAAGTACTTTGTAGCCAATCAGACGATCTTGAAACTCGATTTTGGACATCTGGGTCTTCAAGGTTTTGAATTCCTAAATAGTTTAAATGTTGGGCGAACATAATTTCTAAGCGCATTCTACTAATCTGTTTTATAGACCTGTATGCATATCGGTCAATGTTGTTCACTAAACCTGAGATGAAAATGTAGTACACCAGTAAACCCACGAGGTAGGGGATTAAAGACTCAAAGCTTTTTGTTCCACTCTGAGCAACTTTGATTAGCTCGTCAATTAACTTTGCATAGAAAAAGCTATAAAGAATCCCCCTTGCATCCCTAATTATCCTTGTAATTATTAACAGGATTGTTTTGGAGGGAGATATCTCGTAATAGATTTTGAAAATCCATACTATAGTTTTAATAAACTCCTTAATTGATAGACTTTCTTTTTCTTTTTTTTCTTCTTCCATTTAGTCTAGATATGTTTTTGTACAATAGTTAGAATTCTCTCTAAAAGAGTTTCAAGAGAGCTTTCCTTTATCAGAACACCTGAAGCATATGTATGACCACCACCACCTAATTCTTCTGCAATAACCCTAACATCTTGATATCCCTTTGTACTTCTAAATGATACAAACCAACTATCTTTTGTATTCATATCGGGCTTTATAATAAAACCCCAATGCACTCCCTGAATAAATCTAAGAAATCTGTCTCTCAAAAAAGCTTGGGCTTCACTTGCTCCCTGCTTTAATTCCAAATCCTCTTCCAAGTCTTTCCTGTCTATAGCCATATATGCCATATCATTTTCTATCTTTAGTGATTCTAGGTATTTAATAATTGCATGTGTTGCTTCTCTAGGAAATTTTGAATTTCTGTATGCATAATCCTCTAAATCAACATCAACAATACTTTTAGCATCAGCAAAAACCCTATGTGTATTTGGTGTTGTAATGTCATAAAGAAATCTCCCTGTGTCAGCTACAATCCCATACTGTACCAATGTTGCTAAATCTTCATTCAGTTTAAATTTGTTTTTGTAAAGTGTTTTAAGCAACATATAAACTTGTTCGGTAGCAGAGCTCATGTTCTCATTAATCAACACTGTGTTTTTTTTCTTTTCAAAAAATGTGTCGTGATGGTCGATAATAACCTCTGGGATTGAAGCATCTATACTGTCTGCTTCGTCTATACACAAGCTAAGATCTCCTGCATCTGTAATGATAATTAGATCAAATCCTTCGCTGTTTAATTCACTAACCATTTCAATTTCTTTCATCCAAGGGAGTTTAAGAGAAGGATTCTGTTTTGCTCTGAAAACAATTTTCTTTTTAGGATAAAGCTCAAGAAGGCTTTGTTTTAAAAGGAGAGAGCTAGAAAAAGCATCAACATCAGGTCCTTTGTGTGTAAGGATAAGAATATTTTTAGATTTTTTCACTAACTCTTTAAATTGGTTGTAACCTTTTTTCATATTCTTGATAATACCAAATGGGCAGAATATAATACAGAGAGCTTTTAAATTAAAGACAAATTAAATGATAGATATTAAAAGAATTGTAGAAAGAAAGGAAGAAGTTCAGAATGGTTTGTTAAAGAGACTTAATAAGGAAGACTTTGATTTGGACAAAATAATTTCTTTGTATGAACAAAGGAAGAAATTTCAATTAGAATTCGATACTGGGAGGGCAGAGCAAAATGGTTTTAATCAAAAGATGGCCTCTGTTGATAAGAAGAGTGAGGAATTTCAAAAACTTCTTTTAGAACTTAAGAAGAAATCTGATGATGTGAAAAGAAGTGAAGAAAATTTACGAACTGTTGAGGAGGAGATTAAATCACTAATTGAAGTGCTTCCAAACATCCCAGATATTGATGTGGTTTCTGGGGGAAAAGAAAACAACGAAGTGATTAAGGAAGTCGGCAGTAAACCTTCCTTTGATTTCTTGATTAAAGACCATGTTGAATTAGGGACACAACTAGATATCTTTGATTTTGATAGAGCCTCAAAAATATCTGGGAATAATTTTAGTATGTACAAGGGTTTGGGTGCTTAATTGGAATGGGCATTGATTAACTACTTTGTTTCTGAACATATTAAAACAGGATATGAAATGATTATTCCACCTAATTTAGTGGTTAGGGAATCCGCCTATACTGCTGGGCAGCTGCCCAAGTTCGAGGAAGATGTGTATTGGGTGCAGGATGATCTTTGTCTAATTCCTACTGCTGAAACAGTTTTGACAAATATTTATCGAAATGAGGTTTTGGATGAAAGAGAACTTCCAAAAAAATTCTTTGCATATACACCTTGTTACAGGAGAGAAGCTGGTAGCTACAGGGCCAATGAAAAGGGACTTATAAGAATGCACCAATTTAATAAAGTTGAAATGTTCCAATATACTACAAAAGAAGGTGCGGATGAAGCATTTGAAGAATTAGTTAAAAAAGCAGAGCAGTTAGTTGATGGTCTTGGAATACACTATAGAGTGGTAAAATTAGCGGCTGGTGATTGCTCGGCTGGAATGGCACGAACATATGACATTGAAGTATACATCCCGTCTATTGATAAGTACTATGAAGTAAGTTCTGTCTCCAATGCCAGAGATTATCAAGCTAGGAGAGGAAATATGAGGTATAAAAGATCTGATGGCAAATTGGAATACTTAAATACTTTAAATGGTTCAGGTCTTGCAACAAGTAGATTAATGGTTGCTTTAGTAGAGACTTATCAAAATAAAGATGGAAGTATAACAATCCCAGAAATCTTAAGACCTTTCATGGGGAATATAGATAAAATTTCTAAATAGAAAAATGAGCATCTTTCTTGGATTCTTCCCTGATAGTAGATCAAATACTATGATTTCATCTTTGACTGATAGCGTAAAGAGTGTTTTTGCAGATTTAGGTATAAAGGTGAGATGGAGTAATCCTAAGACATACCATAGTACTTTGCTTTATCTTGGTAAGACAACCTCCCCTTTAAAAATTTTCATAATTAAACATAAATTGAAGAAATTTCAATTCAAGAAATTTCGAGTTAGATTTAATTCTGTTAAATTAGGAATAAGTAGGCAGTATAGAGAGTTAATATTCTTAGATTTTCTAGAAGGTGGAGAAGAGATGAGAGAGCTTTACTTAAAATTAAAAAATTTGATTGGGGACAAAGGAGATATTAATTTCATTCCACATTTAACATTAGGGAGAGTGAATAAGGATTTATCAGTACAAGAAAGTGCAAATATTATTAAAGATTTAAATAATGTTTCAAAAATGATGAATGTAAGTGAAATTGCATTTGAAGTATCAGAGATTAAACTGGTAAAGTCAG
>Ga0116141_10005965_pt1 | contig 10146 bp, 9 predicted proteins | sample AD_UKC097_MetaG_FD_89744 | JGI IMG/M metagenome (GOLD analysis project Ga0116141, IMG submission 89744) | Active sludge microbial communities of municipal wastewater-treating anaerobic digesters from USA - AD_UKC097_MetaG | ecosystem: Engineered > Bioreactor > Anaerobic > Digestate | place: USA... | reverse complement strand
TCGGCTGCGAGCTTGAAATGCGCCGCCTCGGCGCGCGTTGAGGACACCGCCATGAGCCGACTGCGAATCTTCCACCACGACGCCCCGCAGGCACCGCTGCTGGCCACCCACGAGCCTGCCGACATCGCCGCCGAGCTGGCGAAGATCGGCGTTGCCTTCGAGCAATGGCAGGCCGCGCAGCCGGTGCAGCCGGGCGATGCGCCGGAAACGATCATGGCCGCGTACCGGGCCGACATCGACCGGCTGGTGGCCGAGCGCGGCTTCCGCTGCGTCGACGTGGTCAGCATCGCGCCGGACAACCCGAACCGCGAGGCGATGCGCGCCAAGTTCCTCGACGAACACGCGCACAAGGAAGACGAAGTGCGCTTCTTTGTCGCCGGCAGCGGGCTGTTCTCGCTGCACGTCGGCGACAAGGTGTACGAGGTCTTGTGCGAAGCCGGCGACCTGATCTCGGTGCCCGACGCGACCCCGCACTGGTTCGACATGGGGCCGGAGCCGGACTTCACCGCGATCCGGTTCTTCACCGAGGCCGACGGCTGGATCGGGCACTTCACCGGCAGCGACATCGCCCAGCGTTTCCCGCGCTACGAACCCGGGCAGGCCGGATGAAGCGCGTCCTCCTCACCGACATCGAGGGCACCACCAGCTCGATCTCGTTCGTGCGCGAGGTGCTGTTCCCCTACGCCCGCGCCGCCCTGCCCGACTTCGTGCGCGCGCACGGTCAAGAACCCGAGGTGCGGCGCTGGCTGGACATGGCCGCGGTCGATGCCGGCGGCGTCTGCCAGGACGCCGTGCTGGCCGAGGTGCTGCAAGGCTGGATCGACGAGGACCGCAAGCACACAGCGCTCAAGGCCCTGCAGGGCATGATCTGGACCGAGGGCTACCGTTCGGGCGACTACCGCGCCCATCTCTATCCCGATTCCGCCCCCGCGCTGCGCGCCTGGCACGCCGCCGGGCATGCGCTGTACGTCTACTCGTCCGGCTCGGTACCGGCGCAGAAGCTGTTCTTCGGGCACACCGAGGCGGGCGATCTGACCGGACTGTTCTCCGGCTGGTTCGACACCGAGGTCGGCGGCAAGCGCGAAGCCGCCAGCTATCGCGCCATCGCCGCGCGCATCGGGCGAGGGGCTTCGGACATCGTCTTCCTCTCCGACGTGGTGGAGGAACTCGACGCCGCGCGCGAGGCGGGCCTTCGCACCGTGCTGCTGGACCGGCGCGAGGACTATCCGCAGCCGCGCACGGGAGCGGCCACCCACGGGCACCTGCGGGTCGAATCCTTCGAACGGATCGACCCCGAAGCGGCGTGAGCACGCTGTCCACCCTGCTGCGCGGCGGCCTGCGCCTGTCCTTCCTGCGCACCCCGCGCCAAGTGCCGGTGCAGGTCGGCATCGCTCCGGCGCTGGCACTGATCGCCCTGGTGGAGGCGCTGCGCCTGCCGGGCGTCTGGGCGGAGACCGAGGCGCCGCACACCCTCGCGGTCGATGGCATCGCCTCGCCGCTGATCACGGTGGCCGTGCTGCTGCTTGCCTCCGCCGCGCTGGCGCGGCTCGCGCAGCGCCCGTCGCTGCATCTCACGATCTTCGCCTGGCTGGCCGCCGCAGGCGCGATTCCGACGCTTTTCGACACCCTGCTGCGCTGCACCCTCCGGGGCGGCACGCACGCCGAGGCGCTGTGGTGGCTCGGGATGGGCTGGTGGGGCGCAATCACGCTGCGCCTGGCCTGGTTCCTGGCACCGAACGCCGGCCGCGCGCTGGCGGGCGCAGCCGGTGCCAGCGCCATCGGCCTTTTTGCCGGGCTGGCGGTGGATGCCCCGAGCCTGGTGCAGACCGACTGGCTTGCGCACTACGAATCCCGGGAGGAATCCGACCACGACGCGGCCCGCCTCGCGAGCGAGCTGGAAGACCCGGAAGGCACGATCTACGCCCAGCCCGCCCTGCTCGACCTTGCGCTGCGGCGCCTGGCACCGCAGCGCCCCGGGAAGATCGACCTGTTCCTGGTCGGCTTTGCCGCAGACGCAGACGAAGGCGCCTTTCGCAACGAGGTGGACTTCCTCCCCGCGCTGGCCGCGCACCGCCTCGACGCCGAAGACCGTGCGCTGCGCCTGGTCAACCATCCCGGCAGCGCCGACGAGCTGCCGCTGGCCACCGTCACCAACCTGGAACGGGCGCTGGAAGGCGTGGCCGGTCGCATGGACGTGGACGAGGACATCCTGTTCCTCTACCTCTCCAGCCACGGCAGCGAAGACCCCGAGCTGTACGTCAACCAGCCGCCGCTGCCGCTCGACCAGCTCGACCCCCTGCGCCTGCGCGATGCGCTCGACGACGCCGGCATCCGCTGGCGCGTCATCGTGATCTCGGCCTGCTACTCGGGCGGCTTCATCGACGCGCTGCGCGATCCGCGCACCCTGGTCATCACCGCCGCGCGCGCCGACCGCACCTCGTTCGGCTGCGGCAACAGCGCCAACGCGACCTGGTTCGGGAATGCCTTTCTGGTGGATGGACTGAACCACAGCGCCAACTTCCGGCGCGCCTTCCTGCGCGCGCGCCGTCAGATCGCCGAACGCGAGAAGGCCGAGGACTACGAAGCCTCCGAACCGCAATGGGCGGCCGGCGACGCTATCACCGCGCACCTGACCCACTGGCTCGACGCCCTGCCCGAAGGAAAAACCGCAGAGTTCGTGCCCAGCGTGCGGGTCGTTCCCGCAGCCGACACGCCCTCCCCGTCCCCCGCAACCGCCGATACGGAACCCCTTCCCGAATGAACCGATCCGAGGACGCCGCACGGCTGCGGCGAGCACCCGCATCGCGTATCATTCGCCCCGCACCGCGCGGTGGGAGAAGCCGGCTTTCCAGCCGGCTGCCGAAGGCGCAACGCCCGTAATCGCTCAGGCCCCGCACCACCGCGCGCACACAACTCTGGAGAGACCGGGGCAACCCGGCGCCGAAGGGGCAAGGGGCGGTCCAACCGCCCCCAAACTCTCAGGCAAAAGGACAGAGGGGCGAACCGGGGATTTTTCATGGCGCAGGCCATGAACCCGGTGAGCGCCGATGGGCATGCAAGCCCATCGGCCGGAACGAGTGGGAATTTCGAGCTCCGAAATACCCGCCTGCAACCCCGAATTTTCCGTCCCAGCCCTTCGCATTCTCCGGAACCTTCCCATGCCCAAGTCCAGCCTCCGCGACCTCGAACACCACGACGCCTTCGTCGCACGCCACATCGGTCCCAACGATGCGGAAATCGCGCAGATGCTGCGCGTCATCGGGCACGATTCGCTCGAATCCATGACCCGCGCCATCGTCCCGGCCAGCATTGCCGGAACCGGCGAACTGGCGCTGGACGCGGCCCTCACCGAAGTGGACGCGCTGGCCAAGATCCGCGCCATCGCCGAAAAGAACACCATCGCCCGCAGCTTCATCGGGCAAGGCTACTACGGCACCCACGTGCCCAACGTCATCTTGCGCAACATCCTGGAAAACCCGGCCTGGTACACGGCCTACACGCCCTATCAGGCGGAGATTTCCCAGGGCCGCATGGAAGCGCTGATCAACTTCCAGCAGATGGTGTCCGACCTCACCGGCATGGAGATCGCCAACGCGTCCCTGCTGGACGAAGCCACCGCCGCGGCCGAGGCGATGACGCTGGCCAAGCGCAGCGCCAAGTCCAAGTCCGACGTCTTCCTCGTTGCCGGCGACACCCATCCGCAGACCCTCGAAGTGCTGCAGACCCGCGCCGAACCGCTGGGACTGACCGTCGAGATCGCCCGTTCCACGGATGCCTTCCACGAAAAACTGGCCATCGGCGACTACTTCGGCGTGCTGGTGCAGTACCCGGCCTCCAGCGGCTGGATCGCCGATTGGAGCCGCGACGCCGAAGCCATCCACGCGCACAAGGCCCTGTTCGTGGTTGCCAGCGACCTGCTGGCGCTCACCCTCCTCAAGTCGCCGGGCGAAATGGGCGCCGACATCGTGATCGGCAACTCGCAGCGCTTCGGCGTGCCCTTCGGCTTCGGCGGTCCGCACGCCGGCTTCATGGCCTGCCGTGATGCCTTCAAGCGATCGATGCCCGGACGCCTGATCGGCGTGTCTATCGACACCCACAGCAATCCGGCCTACCGGCTCACGCTGCAAACCCGCGAGCAGCACATCCGCCGCGAGAAGGCCACCTCCAACATCTGCACCGCGCAGGTGCTGCTGGCGGTGATGGCCGCCATGTACGCGGTCTACCACGGCCCCGAGGGCCTGAAGCGAATCGCGCTGCGAGTGGCACGCTACACCACCATCCTGGCCGCCGGCCTGCGCCAGCTTGGACGGAACGTGGTCCATGCCAGCGCCTTCGACACCCTGTGCATCGACGCTGGCGATCAGGCTTCGGCCATCCTCGAGCGTGCCCGTGCAGCGGGTGCCAATCTGCGTGTACGCGGCAACGGCTCGATCTGCATCTCGCTCGATGAAACCACCACCCGCGCCGACCTCGAACTCCTGTGGCGCATCTTCGGCGGCGACGGCGCCGCACTGCCCTCGATCGACGCGCTCGACGCAACCGCGCCCTCGCTGATTCCGGCCGAACTCGAACGCCGCAGCGCCTTCCTCACCCACCCGGTGTTCAACACCTACCACAGCGAACACGAGATGCTGCGCTACCTGCGCCAGCTCGCCGACAAGGACCTGGCGCTGGATCGCACCATGATCCCGCTCGGCTCGTGCACCATGAAGCTCAACGCCACGGCCGAGATGATCCCGATCACCTGGCCGCAGTTCGGCAGCATCCACCCGCTCGCCCCAGCCGAACAGACCGAGGGCTACCGCGAGCTGATCGATTCTCTTGAAGCCATGCTGGTGGACATCACCGGCTACGACGCGGTGAGCTTCCAGCCCAACTCCGGCGCCCAGGGCGAATACGCGGGCCTCCTGGCGATCCGCGGCTGGCACGCCTCGCGCGGCGAAGGCCACCGCAACATCTGCCTGATTCCCGAGTCCGCGCACGGCACCAACCCGGCCAGCGCGCAGATGGCCGGCATGAGCGTCGTGGTGACCCGATGCGACGCCAACGGCAACGTCGACGTCGCCGACATCCGCGCGCAGGCGGAAAAGCACTCGGCCAACCTCGCCGCGATCATGCTCACCTACCCGTCCACCCACGGCGTGTTCGAAGAGGATGTGGTGGAGATCTGCGAGATCGTCCACCGCCACGGCGGCCAGGTCTACACCGACGGCGCCAACATGAACGCGCTGGTGGGCCTCGCGCGCCCCGGCAAGTGGGGTTCGGACGTTTCCCACCTCAACCTGCACAAGACCTTCTGCATCCCGCACGGCGGCGGCGGCCCGGGCGTGGGTCCGTGTGCGGTGAAATCGCACCTGGCGCCCTTCCTGCCGCGCGGCCACAAGGATGCCGACGGCTCGGTGCCGATGCTTTCCGCCGCCGCCCACGGCAGCGCCAGCATCCTGCCGATCAGCTGGATGTACATCGCGATGATGGGCAAGGACGGCCTGCGCCGCGCCACCCAGGTCGCCATGCTCGCGGCAAACTACGTCTCGCGCCGTCTGGAACCGCACTACCCGACCCTCTACACCGGCCGCAACGGCTTGGTCGCGCACGAGTGCATCCTCGACCTGCGCCCGCTGGAGAAACTCTCGGGCATCAGCGCCGAGGACGTGGCCAAGCGACTGATCGACTTCGGCTTCCACGCCCCCACCCTGAGCTTCCCGGTGCCCGGCACCCTGATGGTGGAGCCGACCGAATCCGAATCGCAGCACGAGCTGGACCGCTTCATCGACGCCATGATCCAGATCCGCGCCGAAATCCAGGACGTGATCGACGGCAGGCTCGATCGCGAGGACAACCCGCTCAAGCACGCCCCGCACACCGCTGCCGCAGTCAGCGGCAGCGAATGGACCCACGCCTACCCGCGCGAACTGGCTGCCTTCCCGCTCGCCAGCCTGCGCCAGCAGAAATACTGGCCGCCCGTGGGCCGCGTCGACAACGTGCACGGCGACAAGAACGTGTTCTGCGCCTGCATCCCGGTGGACGCCTACAAGAGCGAAGACTGATCCAGCACACCCCCTGCCCCGGCAACGACAAAGCCCCGCAGTGCGGGGCTTTGTCGTTTTTCGCATCCGCCAGACCGCGCTTTGCCGGCAGAATGGGTGAACCGTCGCCGATCCGAGCAGAGAATGGACGATCTTTCTCCTTCCGACCTGAAATCGATCCTCCACTCGAAACGCGCCAACATCTACTACCTGCAGCATTGCCGGGTACTGGTCAATGGTGGCCGGGTGGAAAGTTTCGGCCTCGACGGTGAAAAAGGAAAAGCACGGCGACTGCATTGGCGCGACACCAGGCCGACGGCTCATGCCGATCTTCCACTCCCCTGTTCGCTGCCGCACAGGCAGCCCGGAAATGGCCCGGGCTCTTTCTACCTTCGCCCCACTCCATGCCCATACACCAGGCGCGCTCCCATGTGGCCGGCGCCTGCAAGCAGCAGGAATCCGACGAGGGCGGCGGCGAGCGCAACGGCTCCGGGCGCGGAGGGCGTGGTGCCGTCCAAGCGCAGGAAGAGGCTGGCGGCGTAGGCGACCCAGGCGCTCAGCGCCAGCATCATGTGGCGCAAGGCGTCGCCCGTGGCGGGGTGGTCTTCAGGCAGGCGGGCCAGTTCGTGGAAGCCCGCGGCGGCGGCCAGCAGGCCCATCGCGCAGCCGATCGCCAGCAGCGCGAAGGAAAGCTGCCACAGCGGCCAGCGTGTCCACCACAGGCCCACGACATCCGCCAGCGTGGCCAGCGTCCAGCAGGCCACGGGGAAGTGCACCAGCGCAGGATGCAGTGGGTATTTCATGGCATCAGGATGGCCAGGATCAGGAGTGTCACGCCGGTCACGGCGAAGGCGGCGTGGGTGATCACGTAGCGCTTGAGCGCGACGCGCTTGCCGAGGTGGATCGAGGCCAGGAAGAAGCCCAGCAGGGCGGTGACGATCAGCACGCACAGGGCGATCACGGGCAGGCCGCTCAGCTTGCCCATCAGGGTCGCGATGATCAGGAGCGTGAGGCCGGATGCACCGAAGAGCGCGTGCAGGGCGGAGATCATCCAGGGCGCCATCCGGCCGCGCAGAACGTGGGTGGCCATGTAGAGGCCGCCGGAGGCGCCGATGAGGAAGAGGATCAGGGCGTACTTGAGCATGGGAGTGTTCCGGGTTGCATGAGGAAAGGATCAGCGGTCGGAAGCAAATCGCCCCGCAAGGCGCAGCAGCACGGTTTCGGTCAGGCGTCCGCAGCGCCAGCCGAGGAAGGGGAAGGTGCTGTCGAGCGCGGCTTCGGCGCGTTCGCGCAGGTGTTCTTGCAGCAGCCGCCTGGCGCGGTGCAGGCGGGTCTTGACGGTTTCGATGCGCAGGTCGAGCAGTTCGGCGGTTTCTTCGGTGGAGCATCCCTCCACTTCGCGCAGCAGGAACACGCTGCGGAACGCCGGCGGAAGCTGCGCCACGGCGCGTTCCAGGATGTGGCGCATTTCTTCGCGCGCCGCCGCGGCAGCCGGGTCGCTTTCGTCCACGTGTCGAGGGAAGGCAATGACGTTGCCCATTTCCGGCACGGACTCATCCAAAGTGTCGAAATCCACGGTCGGGCGCCTCCGGCGCAGGCGTTCAAAGGCTTCGTTGAGGGCGATGCGGCACAGCCAGGTGGCAAGCGAGGCTTCGAGGCGGAAGCCGTCGATCTTCTCGAAGGCCTTGACGTAGGCCTCCTGCATCACGTCCTCGATCTCGTGCTCGTCGTCGAGCGCGCCGCGCACCACCCGGTACATGCGCTGGTTGCAGCGCTGAATCACCTGTCGAAACGCCCCGGCCCGGCCCGCGCGCACCTGCGCCACCAGTTCGCTGTCGTCGAGCGCGGCGAAGTCGATCGCCGCGCCCCCCCGCATCACCGTCATCGCGCGTCCCCTCGTGTTCATGCCGACAGTGCCGCGAATATGTCACTGCGCCACGGTTCGCGGGAAAACTCGCCGAGCAGGCGGCGGGTCTCCATCGAGGTGCCGTGGGTGGATACGCCGCGCGTGGTCATGCAGCCGTGGCTGGCGCGGATCACCACCGCCACGCCGCGAGGCTGGAGCGCGCTTTGCAGGGTATCGGCGATCTCGGCGGTGAGGCGCTCCTGGATCTGCAGCCGGCGCGCGTAGGCGTCCACCAGCCGCGCGAGCTTGGAAATGCCGACCACGCGCTCGCCCGGAAGATAGGCAACGTGCGCCACGCCTTCGATGGCGGCCATGTGGTGTTCGCAAACCGAGCGCACGGGGATGTCGCGCAGCAGGACGTAGTCGTCGTAACCGCCGCGCTCGAAACGCCGCCCGAGGATCGCGGCGGGGTCGCGGGCGTAGCCGTCGAACCATTCCTCGTAGGCGCGCACCACCCGCGCGGGGGTGTCGCGCAGACCCTCGCGCTCGGGCGCGTCGCCGGCCCAGCGGATCAGGGTGCGGACCGCCGCCTCGGCTTCGGCGCGGCTGGGTCGCGCGGATTCAAGGGGCGCATCGGAAGGCGCTTCGGCAAGCGCGAGGATCGCGGACTGGTCCAGCATCGTGGGCTCCGGAGGATGGGTTCCCTCCGGCAGATGCAGCAGGCGGAAAAAGGTTCACGCCCGAAGGACGGTTACGGCTCGTGGCGATGCGCCTCGTCGCCGAGCGGGCGGACCACGATGCCGTTGGGCAACATTCGATCACCCGGATGCAGGTCGGCAGGACAGTCGCCGAGCCGGCGCGCGGTGAACTCCCGCGTTTCGCGGCATTCGGGCAGGTTGCGCGGGCAGATTGTGCCGTAGCGGACCTCGAAGCGGCCGGCGTAGTCTGTGCGGAAGTTGCCGCGGAAGGTGAACGTGGTGTCGATGGGGTTGTCGTGCACGCGGCAGGCGGTGCTCACCTGCCATTCCGGGCCGGTTTTGCGCACCTGCGTCTCGCCGCAGTGCTCCTGCCCGGGGGCTTGCGACAGCAGCAGTCCGGCGTCCGTTTCGGCGTCGGTACACTCGCGCGTCACCGCAGGGCGCTCCCTGCGCGCCGGTTCCGCGGTGAGAGTCACTTCCCAAAGGCCGGCTTCACGCTGCGGTAGCGGCGCAACCACGCCTCCCGCGCCTCCCGCGCATCCTGCCGACAGCAGCCCGAGCAGCAGGACACAGCTTGCATGGCGCATCGATTTTCCCCGGTGGATCACGCCGATTCTCCAAAAAAAGTGCGGAGCGGCCAAGCCGCTCCGCACCCGATCGGGACCAATGCCTCAGTGCGAGACGCGACGGTGGATGACCAGCCCCGCGCCCAGCATCAGAAAGCCCAACAGCAGCAGGCCCCACTGGCCCATGGCCGGCACCAGGGCGGGCGGCGGGCGGCAGGCATTGAGCACGGTGCGCACCAGCGGCCCGAGCTGGGTGATGAGGGTGGATGACGGGTCGTCACCGGAGATGGTGTAGTTGCCGTTGTTCAGTGAAGTCCCCGTGGCGGCGCTCGGCACATTGACCGTCATGGTGAAGGTGCCCAGTTGGCCCGGCTGCAGGGTGCCGATGTTGCAGAGCGCCGGATCGCCGGGATTGACCGGTGCCGCACAGGAACCGCCGCCGAAACTCGGGTTGCTGATGCTCACGAAGTTCGTCGCAAGCGGATCACTGGTCTGCGGAAGTCCGACCTCGACCATGACGTTGGTCATCGGGTCGCTGCCGTTGTTCTCGTAGGTATAGGTGTAGGTGACGTTGCTGCCGGCGCAAGCGTTGGCAGGCCCCGTGGCGGAGACCCACAGGCTGGCACCTGCCACCTGGCGTGCGGTGCGTGCGCCGCGCAGGTAGACCGCGCCGGCATGGGCCGTGGGCGAGCAGCCCGCGGCAATGGCCTTCAGCGTCAGGGTGCTGCCCACGGTCACCGCGCCCGGATCCAGCGCAACGTCGAAGGCTTGCCAGTCGGTGAACTTGTGGCCACCGCTGGTTTGCCAGGGCACGCCGCTTTCGCCGGCGAAGTTGTAGGTGTGGAACAGCGACACGCCGCCCGGCCCCTTGATCTCGATGAAGAAGTAGGGCTGCTCGGTCGCCGCGTGACTGGGATCCTCGAGCACCGGCGCCGCGGTGAAGCGCACGTGCACCCGGCCATCAGTATCCACGTCGCCGGCGGCCACGGTGATGGTCTGCTCGATCGAGC
>Ga0116141_10005963_pt1 | contig 10146 bp, 9 predicted proteins | sample AD_UKC097_MetaG_FD_89744 | JGI IMG/M metagenome (GOLD analysis project Ga0116141, IMG submission 89744) | Active sludge microbial communities of municipal wastewater-treating anaerobic digesters from USA - AD_UKC097_MetaG | ecosystem: Engineered > Bioreactor > Anaerobic > Digestate | place: USA... | reverse complement strand
TGCTCGATTATATTGTGCCCGATATTGTGCACGTGATATACAAGGGTCAGATTATCAGGACGGACGGAAAGGAGCTAGCCACTGAAGTTGAAACCATGGGATACGATCACATTATTAATCAGTCATGACACAATATACCTATATGCCGGAAGTAAGGCATGTTTTCCGCTGTACTGTTCCCGACGGGAATATCAGGCAGGTATTCCTGGTGGACGGGGTCTTGCAGGAGCTGGAGAACGATGTGAAAGGTGTCGTTCTTGAAAAAGGACCAGACCAGATGGGCCTGCGGATGCATATCAGCGGGGACCATTCAGACGAACCCATCCAGATCATCAGCGTGCGTAGCGAGGACCTGCCCGAGCCGCTTGAGTTTTCCAATTACTGGGAACTTGCAGCTGGCGCATCTGCACAGGTGATAGTCTGTGATCATACGCTGCATGAACACCTGTTCAGGACATTCCGTTTTTCTTATATCAAACTCGGCCAGGGGGCAAGGCTAGATATACTGTTCATGCAGAATGAACACGAGAAGTCCAGGTACTGGCTTGATCTCAAAGCAGATCTTGGCAGGGATTCGCAACTGGATTGCCATATCCTGAGCCTTTTCGGAGGGACCATATACAACAAGCTGTATGTGTCTATGCCGGAGACGGGAGCTGCCTGTTACCTGGACGGTCTTTACCTGGCAGACAGGGAGCAGGAAATCCATTACGATATATCAGTACGTCACGAGAGCCAGGGGTGTCAATCGCGCCAGCTGTTCAAGGGCATCCTGGACAACCAGGCACGGGGTTCATTCAACGGGTCCATCTATGTGGCTCCCGGTGCGCAAAAAACAGAAGCATACCAGGCAAATCACAACCTGCTCCTGACCCGTCAGGCAAAGATCACCACCAAGCCTCAGCTGGAGATCTATGCAGATGATGTGAAATGTTCACATGGGGCGACCATTGGACGCCTGGACGAGCTGGGTCTCTTTTATCTCCGTTCACGGGGGATTTCCCTGGCAGAAGCTCAGATGATACAGCAGATGGCTTTTGTCCAGGATGTGCTGGACCGTGTACGCACCAGTTCCATCAGGTCAAGATTGGAAAAGATGGTGGAAAGCAGGTTACGCGGCGAATTCACCAGATGTTCCCATTGCACCATGCACTGTTGTTAAAATTTTGTGCATATCTTTTTATGTGTTTGCTGTTAATCACGGTCGTTTAAACTAACTTGCAATTCCCTTTTCCGATGAGGAAAAACCTTTAATTAGTAACCTTCTTATTTATAGCGTGATGGATTCTGATGTAAAGAATGCAAAGGCCATTTTTCCCTATGAGGAAGCTTTGGCCAAAACAAAGGAGTACTTCAAAGATGATGAACTGGCCGCCTCGGTCTGGATCAACAAATATGCCATGAAAGACTCTTTTGGGAACCTTTACGAATGCACGCCCAAAGACATGCACCAGAGGCTGGCCGCGGAATTTGCCAGGATAGAGAAGAAATATCCGAATCCCATGAGCCAGGAGGAGATATTTCATTTGCTGGATCATTTCAAATACGTCATTCCGCAGGGAGGCCCCATGTCTGGTATAGGGAACGACCATCAGATAGCTTCTTTGTCCAATTGTTTTGTGATCGGCCATGAAAGACCCGCTGATTCCTACGGAGGAATACTCAAGATTGATGAAGAACAGGTTCAGTTGATGAAACGCCGGGGAGGCGTGGGGCACGATCTGTCTCATATCCGTCCCGGGGGATCTCCAGTGCTTAACTCGGCCCTGACATCAACAGGGGTGGTTCCCTTTATGGAAAGGTATTCCAACTCGACACGGGAAGTCGCGCAGGACGGAAGGCGCGGGGCGCTCATGCTCTCCATATCCATAAAACACCCCGACGCGGAACAGTTCATTGATGCCAAGCTGGAACAGAACAAGGTGACAGGAGCCAATGTATCGGTAAAGATTGATGACGATTTCATGAAGGCTGCCTTGTCAGGGAAACCATATACCCAGCAATACCCGACAGACGCTGTCACTCCGAGGTATAAAAAGGAAATCGATGCCGCTGCCCTGTGGAAAAAGATTATCTGCAACGCCTGGAAATCGGCAGAACCCGGAGTACTCTTCTGGGATACCATACTACGTGAATCCGTTGCAGACTGCTATGCGGACCTGGGGTACAAAACGGTCAGCACCAATCCCTGCGGTGAAATACCACTCTGTCCTTATGATTCCTGCCGTCTGATAGCCATCAACCTGTTCTCATACGTGGACAGGCCCTTTACACCAGAGGCAAGGTTCAATGTCACCCTTTTCAAGAACCACGTGATGAAAGCAATGCGGCTGAATGATGACCTGGTGGACCTGGAGATGGAAAAGATTGAAAGGATCATAGACAAGCTGGACAAGGATCCCGAAGATGAAGTGATCAAGAGGACAGAAAGGGAATTGTGGCTCAAGATCAAGGAAAAAACGCTGGGAGGCAGGCGTACCGGCCTGGGCATTACGGCAGAAGGAGATATGCTGGCAGCCCTTGGCCTGCGCTATGGATCGGAAGAGGCCATCCAGGTGGGAGTGCAGGTACAGAAAACACTGGCCCTGGCAGCATATCGCTCTTCGGTGATCATGGCACAGGAAAGAGGACCTTTTCCCATATACGACGCCAACCGGGAATTGCGAAATCCCATGATTGAGCGTATACGCCAGGAAGATGAGGAACTGTATAAGCAGATGATAAAGACCGGGCGAAGGAATATTTCCATGTTAACGATAGCCCCGACCGGTACCACAAGCCTGATGACACAAACCACCAGTGGAATTGAACAGGTGTTCATGCCTGTATATCAGCGTCGTAAAAAAGTCAATCCAAACGATAAGAACGTAAACGTATCGTTTACCGATAAACTGGGAGGTGCATTTGAAGAATACAATGTGTTCCACCACAAATTCCTTGACTGGGCAGAGATCAACGGCTATGACCGGAAAAGGGTAATGCAGATGAGCAAGGAGGACCTGCAGAAGCTGGTTGAGGAATCGCCCTACTATAAAGCGACATCAAATGATGTCGACTGGGTGGCCAAAGTCAAGATGCAGGGACAATTGCAGAAATGGGTGGATCATTCCATAAGCGTTACGGTGAACCTGCCTTCCGACATATCGGAAGAAATGGTGGCCAAAGTATACAAAACTGCCTGGGAATGGGGATGCAAGGGCATAACAGTATACCGCGACGGAAGCCGTACGGGAGTGCTCGTATCTGCAGATTCACCTGAGAAAGGCGGGAAAATGATGAAGTCCATGCCAAAGGAAAGACCGGTGGAACTGGAGGCGGAAGTCATCCGATTCAAGAATGCCAATGAACAATGGATCGCCTTTGTGGGGCTGTATGAGGGAAGGCCTTACGAGATCTTTACCGGTAAGCTTGACGAAGATACCCGTGTCATTCCCAAATCAATTACCATGGGAAAGGTTATTAAGGTGGTAGAGCCCAAGGGATCCCGCTATGATTTCAGCTTCATTGACAAATACGGGTACCCCAATACAGTGGGAGGCATTTCCCACATGTTCAACCAGGCTTACTGGAATTATGCCAAACTGATATCGGGCGTTTTGCGTAACGGACTTCCGGTAGAAGAAGTGGTCCACCTGGTATCTTCGCTGGAACTTGACAGCCAGACCATCAACAACTGGCGGACAGGCGTGGAAAGAGCCCTTAAGAGATACATCCCCAACGGCACAAAGGATTCCTCGGGCACGGAATGTGAAAAATGCGGCGAACGGAACCTGGTATACCAAGAAGGCTGCCTGTTGTGCATGAGCTGCGGTTACTCCAAATGCAGTTAAAGGAATTTCCATGGCCACAACCGTAGCATATCCTTTTTCCAAAATAAACATGGGATTGCACGTGCTTGAAAAAAGGGCAGACGGCTACCACAACATTGAAACACTTTTCTTTCCGCATTCACTAAGCGATATCCTGGAAATTACCGATGTTCCCGGCGCTCCGCAGGATGTACAGCTTTTTCTTTACGGGCTTCCGGTTACAGGGCCTTACGACGCCAACCTCTGCGTTAAGGCTTACCGCCTGCTTGCAGAGCGTTACAAGCTGCCCCCGGTACATATACATCTCTACAAGCAGATTCCTCCGGGATCAGGCCTGGGTGGCGGGTCTTCTGACGCCGCAGCCTGTTTGCAGATACTGAACAAGCACTATGATCTGGGACTGCGTCATGAGGAATTGCTATCTCACGCCATACGGCTGGGCAGTGATGTGCCTTTCTTCATCCAGTCAACGCCCCCGCTGCCATATTTCGCTTCCGGAAAAGGGGAGGTGCTTGAGCCGTTTTCCCTTGATTTGAGTGCTTACAGGATTGAATTGCGTTTCCCGCCTGTTGTTATTTCCACCGCCGAGGCTTACACAGCCATCAAACCTGACAGTAACCGGGTGCCATTGCGGGACCTGTTGCGGCAACCGGTTGATACATGGAGGGATGCTATCAGAAATGATTTTGAAACATTCGTGTTTCAGAAATACCCGGGAACCATTCAATACAAGCAGTCTCTTTATGAAGAAGGAGCTATGTATGCCTCCATGACAGGAAGCGGTTCTGCTTTTTTTGGACTTTTCAAAATCTAGGATTCCGGATTTGTTCTTATCTTTACCGTACATATGGGATTGTATTATCAAGAGCAATTTAAGAACGGGGCGCAGATTGTTGTCTGGGAAATAACAGAAACCGAGGAGCAATTACAGGAAATATGTACCCTTCCCAATGAAGAAAGGGAAGAACTGTCTTATATCACCAATCCGCAGCGCCGGTTGGAGCGGCTTGCCGTAAGGGCCATACTCCATACCCTTTTCCAGGAAAAAGTATACCTGGGGTATCATGAAAACGGACGGCCGTTTCTACAAAACTCTATCATAGAGCTGAGCATAGCCCATACCCGCCGTTTTGCCTGTGTCCTGACACACCCGGAAAACAACGTGGGAATAGACATTGAATTGCTTGACCGCAATTTTACAGCGGTTGAAAAAAAAGCCATCGGGGATGACGAAAAAAATTTCCTGTCAGATAAACCCGAGGTCCGCAAATTGCAACTTGCTTTGATATGGTGCGCCAAAGAGGCCTTGTTCAAATACATGTCTCAGCCCGATGTGGATTATATCGAGCAAATGAGAATTGACAAGATCGTTCCCCGGGAGACAGGAGAGATAGATGCGGTTTTTTATCAGAGGGACGGTATTGAGGAAGACTTTACCCTGGAATACAAAGTGCTGGACGACCACGTCATGGTGTGGCTGGTTGGTTGAACAACGCGGTGTACTTTTCTACAAAAAAAGCAGGATGATAACTCATTTTGGCGATGCGCAACCCCATGTCACCTGAATCGTCCTCTCGGTTTATATATTCAACATGGGGATATTTTTCCATCGCATAACGGACAAAGAGCTGGTTGATTGCCTGGTAAGCACCCCTGAATTCCTGGAATGCCTTTTCCACATGCACCAGCCATGTGTTTTTGGTCAGCAGTTCCCCCAGGGTATAGGCAACAATCTTTCCGTCTATCAGGATCATCAAACCTTCCAGACCCAGTTCCCCGAATGAGTTGAAAGCCCTGTGCACGGCACAGGTCTCCTGTTCCAGCCCCACATCCTGGTTACAGCCCATGAGCCGACACCATTCATCATTCATTGCCAGGCAGGCAGGGATATCTTCCAAGCGTATCTGTCTGGCTTCAAACTCCCTGTATTCATTCAGGAAAGAGTTCAGGTGATTCCTTTTGGCCTGGAATTTCTTACCTGTCAAAAGAGCCAGGTCGGAGGCATTGTAGATATAATCGAAGGTATCCCTGAAGGATTGTACTTCAACGTGGGCAGGCTCCCGGGCGGCCAGTTGTCCGGCTTCTTCTGCAGAAAGCACACCAACGCTGAAAGGTGCGTCTTTTGAAAAAGCAGAGAGGATCTCCACGGCTGTTCCCGCGGCAACAGGACCATGCAGGCTCATGGGATATAAATAATGAAACGGTTCTGCCAGATTCCTGTGGCTTCTTATCAGCAACAGCTCATCTCCGAGACTGGAGAAAACGCTGAAATCTGTGTGGTAAATCCCCGACCACATGAACAAGGTGGCAAAACTGTACTCGGAGGCAGCTTTCCCGGCTTTGGCCAGGTACGGCTTAATGATGCCCTGATCAATCAGGGTAAGGGGTTTGAATGAGTCCATATTCAACAATTATTCATTCAGCCAGGATTGCAATTGCTCCAGCAAAGCCTCTCTCATGGATTGTGGCAGCGTACCTATGCGGGCACGGTGACTTCCCCCGGGTTGCACATAATACAATACATTTTGTTTTCCGGGGTCCGGAACGGCAGCTGCAGTCCACGGATCCCATTCGCCGTAGATGAAAACCAGGCGGGCATCGCTCTTTTTTACAAAATCACGTTGCAAGCGGTACATAGATTTATTGAAGAAGGGTTTGTAAAAATCCGGCAAAAAAAGATCTTTCAGATATCGTTCCGCACTTTTCAGCTCCATGGCAGGATATTTCTTGGTAACCCATTTTCCGGCAACTTGTTTTTTCACCGTATCCTGTTCAGCTTCCTTTTCAGGTTTTTCTTGTTTGCTGAAAAGGCCTTTCTTTGCTTTCTCGGGAATAAAACGTGTGCGGGTTGTTTTGAAACGGAATGGCTTGGTGTCATAACCGTAATAACCCAGCTCCCGGGAAGCCTGTATGAAGAAGGGCAGTGTGGGAGAATCCCTGACAAAGTAATCCGGAGAAGCGACTTGTAACAGGTGGGCAAAAAGAACGGTGTCCTGAGCTGTAAGGTCCGGGATTGTCTCCGGATCAGTACCCCATTGCCAGAATGCAAAGGAATATTCAAGCACGCAGTAGTCAAATATCTCATTCACGGGCCGCGTGAAATGCAACCCCGTTGTATCACAGAATTTCTCGAAAAGGGGCATAAGACTGTCCCTCCGAACCAGGACCTCTTTCTGGAAATCAAGCACTTTCTTACGGGATTCGGGAGTTCCGGCCTTACGGGCTATGAAAGGCTCGTGTCTTCCATCCTCCACGCCCTGGCAAAGAGGGGCCACATAACAAACAGTGACATCTACATCGTCGGGATAAAGGGTACGATACATCAAGGCGGTCTGACCTCCTTTGCTGATGCCTGTGGCAATCCATTTGCCGGGGTAAAGCGCTGCAAGGCTTTCCCTGATCTTGTGCAGGTCAGTCATGGCTGCCCTTACGTTCAGGTATTCCCACCTGCGGGGGGACGGGACTGATTCTCCAAAATACCGGTGTTCCACAACGATCAGGTTGGCATTCAGCAGTCGGGACAACTCTTCCCTGTATCCCGGCCTGGAGGCATAATCCGCGCCATATCCTTCTGTCACCAATACGGTTGGACGATCGTATCCGACGTGCATTATAAAAACACGTTGTTCAAAAAACCCATATATGATGTCATCATGGTTGACCATCTGGCGCATGCGTATGCCGTACTTTTCTTCAAATTCAGTGCTTTGCAGTCCGAAAACCTCGGTAACCCCCTCGATGGCTGAAAGCTGCATTTCAAGGCCCGAGCGGGATGTGCGCGGCGTTTGTGAAAGTGCGGGAGAAAGGTTGGTAAATAAAGAAAGAAGGACAGGAATGATGATGTATTTAAGATGTTTCATGAAAGATGTGGTTATTTGTCAATCAAATGGTGGGACAATCCGGGACGCCTGGAAAGGAAGGAGTCTTCAAAAGTGACATTGGGTATTTGAATTTTTGTTTGCGTGGCCGGAGCAACCTGTGCGCTCATGCCAGCCAGCGACAAAGCACGTGCCAGCAGCGCTTCACGGGGGTCTCCCAGGGGATAGACATTGCCCAGCAGAACGTCTTCTTCACGGTAAGTGGGTGTGAACCCATTCTTAAAATCTGTGATGCCTTTGGAATTGGCATACTTGTATACTATGGGCTGTGTTCCCCAGTTGCTTATACGCGTATTCTCCTCGGGATGAAATACCGTGGCAGCCGTGTATTTTCCTCTTGTAACACCTCCAATCATGATCACATTCATATAGGGATCAAGCCCGCAGATGGTCAGCTCCGAGGCGCTGGCAGTATTCTTTCCTGTCAGGATGAAAACCCGCGACAGGTTCAGGTTGAGGCGTGTTTCGGAAAACCCGGGAAAGTATTCGTAAAGCATGTCATTCCGGTTGTTGTCTTTCCAGTATTTCTGGTACAGGTCGTTCCAGGTTTTGGTGATCAGCACCGTTTTACCATCCAGACACCCGGCAGGAGCCAGCACACCGGCCAGCGCCCGGGCCGTGCTCAGGTATCCGCCCAGATTGTACCTAAGGTCCAGGACAATGTCGGTTACTCCTTCATCTTTGAATTTCTGGAATACCGGGAAGAACAAATCTTCTGAACCCCCGAAGAAATCGGTATAACATATGTACCCCACTTTATTGGCACCATCAGTAATGGTGGTATGGGCTATCACCGGATTCAGGCTTTGCTTGCGGGCGGTCAGAGAAACTGTGCCGGCCTTGTAGACGGTCCCATCCTTGAGCTCCCCCAAGGTCAGCTCCAGCGCGGGTGCATAGAAGAGCGTGGTATAATTGTCTTTGGTGATGGCTTTTCCGCCGGCTTCAACAAAAATGGTACCACGTTGAATCCCGGCTTCTGCTGCAGGTGTCTGAGGATATACATACTGGACCATGGCAAAATAATTGCCGGTATTGGAGAAAGTGCCAAAGGCCAGGGAATAGCCGAAAGTTGTTTCCACCCCTTCTCCTCCTTCCAGCAGGCTCTGGACATCATCAGTTATGAAAGACCAGCGGTCCTCGGTGCGGTAACACAACTTCTCAAAAAATTCGAACTCATCGAATTCATAACGTACATCCAGCGTGTCAGGTATTTGCTTTTCCCAGAGGTATACTTCTTCCATCAATTCAAGCATATACTTGTTTACCTGCTGTGTTATCAACGGGGCTTCTTCCTTATCCGGTTCCCTCTGCCTTTCGCAGGACACGAATAGCAAAAGAAGGGTTGTAAGCAAAAAGAGTTTCCTTGTCATAAAAGTAGAATATCCCGCTAAAGTACAAATTTTTATTCTTTACCTTTGCACAAAACATACCAAGACAGAGGATGAAGAAGAATAATTTTGTAGAAGAACTTACCTGGAGGGGTATGATCAACGACATTATGCCGGGTACCGAAGAATTGCTTAACAAGGAAATGACCACTGCCTATGTAGGTATTGATCCCACAGCCGATTCACTGCACATAGGTCACCTGGTAAGTGTAATGATGCTGAAACATTTTCAGGTTGCCGGACACCGTCCCATAGCCCTGATAGGCGGAGCGACCGGAATGATAGGGGATCCATCCATGAAATCTTCAGAAAGAAACCTTCTGGATGAAAAGACGTTGAGGCACAACCAGGAATGCATCAGAAAACAATTGATACGCTTTCTTGATTTTGATGATGCCAAGCCTAACGGAGCCCTGTTACTGAACAATTATGACTGGACAAAGGATTATTCTTTCCTCCATTTTGTCCGTGACATTGGCAAGCATGTTACGGTCAATTATATGATGAGCAAGGAATCTGTACGCAAAAGGCTTTCGGGGGAAGAAACAGATGGGATGTCCTTTACCGAATTCAGCTACCAGCTTTTACAGGCTTACGATTTTCTTTATTTGTACAGCAATTATGGATGTAAATTGCAGATGGGCGGATCTGATCAGTGGGCAACATCACCACCGGTACGGAGCTCATACGGAGAAAACAGGGCGGAGAAGGCTATGCGCTGACTTGCCCGCTGATCACCAAATCGGACGGGGGCAAGTTTGGAAAAACGGAATCGGGCAACGTGTGGCTTGACCCCGGGAAAACCACTCCCTACGCGTTTTATCAGTTCTGGATGAACGTCAGCGACGAAGATGCAGGGAAGTACATCAAGATATTCACCCTGCTGCCCAGGGAAACCATAGAAAAACACATGGAAGCCCACAGGTTGGAACCGCATAAAAGGCTACTGCAAAGCGTTTTGGCCGAATATGTAACAAAGATGGTACACGGAGAAGAAGAATATAACAAATCTGTTACGGCGTCCCGGATTTTGTTTGGGGGAGGCACAAGGGAACAACTTATGGTCATGGA
>Ga0116141_10005960_pt1 | contig 10146 bp, 11 predicted proteins | sample AD_UKC097_MetaG_FD_89744 | JGI IMG/M metagenome (GOLD analysis project Ga0116141, IMG submission 89744) | Active sludge microbial communities of municipal wastewater-treating anaerobic digesters from USA - AD_UKC097_MetaG | ecosystem: Engineered > Bioreactor > Anaerobic > Digestate | place: USA... | reverse complement strand
TACGGTGTCCCTCAAGCGGCGAAGGGCACCACCATGAACATGACCGCATCGGGGGAAGTGTTTTTCTCGGGCACAAAGTACCCTTTCCAAGCGGCCTACACCGTTCCCACGGCGAATGTCTGGCAGGGCCTCCTAACCGCTGCGACGTTCGTCGGCGGTGCGGCTGGTGGGTATTGGGGCCTCGCCTCTCTGGTGGCCGGTCAGGCGGTGCCCTACATCAAACAATGGTTTGACGATTCCAATCTCAGGCTCAAGCCTGAGAATCCGAACATCATCCAACACGGTGACGATGTGACCTACTGCGGCACTCCACCTTGTTATGAGTACCGGGCCGGCAACCAGCCATGGAACAACAATTTCAGCCCCGAGGCTGCGTGTCGCGCCTATGAGGCCAACTGGCTCGATGTGCAATGGCCGGGTCTGTACAACTACTTGTCGTATTCGACCGCCTATCCGGCAAGGTGCTATTACAACGGGACCGCACACTGGACTACCCTTGAGTCCCGTAGTCGGCCTCCCGATACCAATCGCGTCTGGACCGATCTGGCCAGCCTGTCGGACATTGCCCCGTATATGCAGGCAAAACCGTTCGATCCGCGTGTCGTCCCTGAGATTCTCAACAACGGCGGCGACATTCCGATGCCGAATCCCACCATCACCGGCCCGGCCTCCCTGCCCGGCCCGTCGCAGGTCATTCGCAACCCTGACGGCTCGACAACGACGATCAACACGACCAACAATTACACAATCAACGGCAACACGATCACCAACAATTCGCAGGTCACGAACTCGACCACGGTCAATTCGAGCAACGTCACGACAAGCACCAGCAGCACGACGATCAACCCGTCAACCAACGCGCCTACGGCCCCGGTTCAGGACGTCTGCTCGACCAATCCCGGGTCGATCATGTGCGCGCCTCGGACCCTGCTCGACACGATCATCAGCAAGCTGCAGCAGCTGGTGGACAAGAACACGAATGTGACCGTCAACGTCCCGGCTCCGGTGGTCAATGTCCCCGCGGCGCCTGCCCCGGTCGTCAATGTCCCGGCCCCGGTCGTCAATGTCCCGGCCCCGGTGGTCAACGTCGCGCCTCCGGTGGTCAACATCCCCGAGCAGCAGACGGACTGTGACAAGAAGCCGAATTCCATCGGGTGCCAGGAATTCGGGACACCTCCGACTGACGAGGTGCCTAAGTCCACCGTCGAGCTTACGTACCAGACTGAAAGCCATTTCGGGGGCGGCTCCTGCCCTTCGGACAAGTCGATGCAGATTCGCAACGGGCCAAGCGTCGTTGTGGCTGATTGGGGCGTCGTCTGCGATCAGATCACGACTTGGGTCCGGCCGCTTCTGTTGACGCTGGCCGCGTTCGGCGCCTTGATGGTCTTGGCTCCGGGCCTTCGCGAAGGGACTGCCTAATGCCGCTCGCTGCCTTCCTCATTTCGATGGTGACACCGCTCGTGGGTCGCATCCTGCTCTCTCTCGGGTTCTCGGTGGTCACGGTTACCGGCATGACTCTGGTCATCACCACCGTTCGCGATCAGTTCCTGACACTCGCAAACCAGATGCCCGCCGATATGTTGAACGTCTTTCTTTTGGCCGGTGGTGGTGTTGGTTTTGGGATGCTCATGGGCGCCGTCACGACCCGCGTCGTCATCTGGCAAATCCAGAATTCAACGAAGTTCCTCGGGGCGAATCCGCAATGAGTATCACGCTGATAACGGGCGTTCCCGGCTCCGGGAAAACGCTCTATGCCGTGTCCAAGCTGCTCCAGCCGATCATCGGATCACAAATCCCCGTTGATGATGACGAGGGGCGCACTGTCATGCATACCCGTTCGGTGTTCACCAACATCAATGGTCTGCTCCTCGATCATGAGTTGATCGACGCGAATGGCGCATGGGAATGGGATAAAGATGCCGGTGATTGGGTTCTCGCGGGCACTCCCGGCGGCCTTCATGACTGGCATCAATGGGCGCAACCCGGCGCCTTCATCGTCTTTGACGAGTTTCAGAAAGCGTGGCCTCCCCGTCCGAATGGCTCGCGCATCCCGCCCGATGTGCAGGCGCTCGACACCCATCGGCACATGGGCGTCGATTTCGTGCTTCTGACTCAAAACTGTCTCAACGTGGACCGGCATATCCTCGGGCTTGTCGATCGGCATTTGCACGTCCGGCGCCTCGCCAACAGTCATTCGGCGATCGTCTACGAGTGGGACCACGCATCGCGCTCTCTGCTCTATAAAAACGCTCTGAATCGGTCCCCGTTTCGCTACGATAAAGACGCCTTCAAGCTCTACAAATCCGCCCGGGTTCATACCAAGCAGCGGCGAAGCCTCCCCGGCCTCGTTTGGTTCATCCTGATCGGGTTTGTCGCTCTCCTGTTCCTCGGGCCTACTGCCTATTCCCGGATCAATGCCAAGACTTCCTCTGTCGCTCCAGCGAAGGCGGCAAGTTCCCCCCTCGTTCCCGTTCAGGCTGCTGCCTCTGCGTCTGCCCCGGCCAGTGACGAGGACCCCGGGCCGCTCGGTCGTGCCCGGGATCGTCTGGCCTCGAAGGCGGGCGAGCTGGTCGATGAACTCGAATCCGTCGAAGTCGCCGGGTGCGCGGTGCTGCGCGGCGATTGCAGGTGCTACGACAAAGGCGGCGCGGTTGTTGATCTTGAGCCGGATGTTTGTCGCGCCAAGGTCGGTAGTGCTGGCGTTGTCGATCAAGCGGCAGAACTGGCCGCGCATCGGTTGCAGGGACCAATCGCGCAGCCTGTTTCTCCTGCTGATCTGCGCTTCTACCAAGCAGTCCATGGGGATCGCGAGCGTCGTGCTCTATGGGGTCGTCCTATCGTCCCCGGCCTGACTCCATCTTCGTCGTGATCCCAAAGAAAAACCGCCCGAAGGCGGTTTTTTCATGGTGCGCTTGCGATTTCTAGTCGCTTCTCCACTCTCTCGACTCGTTCCGTCATCCGGTCAAAGCTCAGTTGCTGCTGTGCGATGCTCGTTGCCAGGTGCCCGACGTGTTGCAGGATCGTTCCCTGTGTCGCTTCGACGGTCGCTAGTCGGTGTTTCATTTCGCGAACATCATCGGCGATCTGGTCAATTTTCCCGCGCATGTGTCGCAGGTGCTCCAGTACGAGGTTTTCGGTGTTTTCCATGGTTTGAGTCTACTCCGTTAAAAAAATCGCATGCAGGCTGCCTTCACGGCCTTGGCCAGCTTTAGCGCCCGAGCCTTCATTGCAGCGTACCACGCCGGTCGCGGTGCTACGGTTTTGGCGACAACCTTGCCAGTGTTCATCAACCATGACCAGAACGCTTCACGTTGCGGCTTGTCGGCACCCACCACGCCAGAAAAATCAAGTTCAAGCTGACGAATCATTGCGTCTTCGTGCTTCCTGATGTTCGCTGCAATCATGGTTTTCGTCTTTCAAAGTTACCGGGCCTCTAGATTCCGAGCCCTTCGTTTGTCCGTTTTTCGTGCGCTGCTTTTCTTCCTGTTTCCGTTCCTCTGAGTTCGTCGCCCGTAGGCTCTCGGCCCCGCTTTGGCTGTTGGAGTGCAGGGGAAGATTTGTAAAGTTTTGGACCCCTCGACCGTAGACATGAAGGACACGCGGACATGTCAATGCCAGTGCCGGAATGCGAGGGCGAGGGGTCCAAAACTTTATGAACACCCCGGAACGGAGACAGACAAAGCGGGGCAGAGTGCCGAAGGATCAGCGGCGAACTCAGAGGAACGGGAACAGGCTCGCAGCGGTCGAAAAACGGTAGCGCGTAGCGCTCACTACGCCGTAGGCGTCATGCTGTGTTCTGTCTTCTGTGGCCGTGGCACACTTGCGGCAAACAGGGGGACCCCATGGGCATGCATGACCGCGATTGGTACCGAAATGAAATGAAGGCCCGCCGGGCCGCTGAAAACCAGAAAGCCAAGAGCCGATTTCGGTTCCGTCTTCCCAAGTTCCGCAAGCGTTATGACCTCTCTGCGTACAACTTCGAGAAGCCGCCGACCTGGCACCCCGTATTGATTGCGCTCGTCTGGTTCGTCGTCTTCCTGGTGCTCTTCGCCATCTTCAAGATGCTTCGCGGCTGAATGCTCATTGGATACGCCCGCGTATCCACGTTGGAGCAAACCACAGCGGCGCAGCTGGCCGCATTCCATCGGGCTGGAATCACTCATGTCGTGCAGGAGAAGCGATCAGCTATCAAAGATCGGCCCGAGCTGGCGAAGCTGCTCCGTCGGCTTCAACCTGGCGATACCCTCGTCGTCTACAAGCTCGACCGGCTTGCCCGGTCCGTGTCTCACTTCGTCCGGGTCTTCGAAGACCTCAAGGCGCGGGGCATCGGCTTTCGGAGCCTGACCGAATCAATCGAAACCGATAGCCCGCAAGGCCGGATGTTTCTGCACCTGCTCAGTGCCTTTGCGGAATTCGAACGGGATTTGATACGAGAGCGCTGCTTAGCCGGTCAGCGTGCGGCGCGTGCCGCGGGGAAGACGTGGGGCACTAAACGCGCCCTGGATGATCAGGAAGTCAATGAAGTTGTGACCATCTGGCGCAGCGGCTGGGCGCACCAATCGACCATCGCGGAAATGTACGGCATATCGACCGCGTGCCTCCGGGACCACATACACCGCGCAGAGGGCCGGGGTCGGTGGCTCAAACGCTTACAGCCGTAAAATGGATTCATGCTGGACGATCGTTCCAAGTTGTTGTTGAAAGCGCTGGTCGAGCGCTACATCGCTGACGGCTTGCCGGTGGGCTCGCGTACCTTGTCCAAGGCTTCGGGGCTGGAGCTGTCGCCCGCCACCATCCGCAACGTCATGTCCGATCTGGAGGAACTCGGGCTGATCGCGAGCCCGCACACCTCTGCCGGACGCGTCCCGACCGCCCGCGGGTATCGGCTTTTCGTCGACACCATGCTGACTGTCAAGCGGGAGCGGCTGGATGCGCCCAGTCTGGCGCCCGATCAGCCCCAGCGGGTGATTGCCAATGCGGCCCATCTGCTGTCCAGTCTGTCGCAGTTTGTGGGTGTCGTCATGGCGCCGAGGCGCAGTTCGGTGTTTCGCCACATTGAGTTCCTGCGCCTGTCCGAACGGCGTTTTCTCGTCATCATCGTTTCGCCTGACGGCGATGTGCAGAACCGTGTGATTTTTACCCAGGCCGACTACACGCAAAGTCAACTGGTCGAGGCTGCGAACTACCTCAATACGCACTTCACGGGCTTGGCCATCGAGCAGGTTCGGGAAAAGCTGCAGCACGAGGTCGATACCTTGCGCAGTGAAATTGCCACCCTCATGCAGGCGGCGGTGCAAGTGGGTTCGGATGCTCTGGCGCAATCACAACATGAGGTGGTCATTTCCGGGGAGCGAAACCTTCTTTCGGTCAGCGATTTCTCGGGGGATCTCAACCACTTGCGACGCGCGTTCGATCTGTTCGAGCAAAAGACCCAGCTGATGCGCTTGCTCGACGTTTCGAGTCAGGCCGACGGTGTCCGGATTTACATCGGCGGTGAAAGCCAGATCGTGCCCTTTGAGGAGTTGTCGATCGTCAGTTCGCCCTACGAAGTGGACGGAGTCGTGGTCGGTACGCTGGGCGTGATCGGTCCGACCCGCATGGCCTACGACCGGATGATTCAGATCGTCGACATCACGTCCAAGCTCGTCAGCAATGCGCTGAGTCATACCCGGTAGTGCCCTTACAATCACCCCGCCGGCGGCGCTGACCGCCTGAGGGGGCGTTAGCTCAGTTGGTCAGAGCAGAGGACTCATAATCCTTTGGTCGTTGGTTCAAGTCCAACACGCCCTACCAACGGTTTCCGTGGTACAATCTCAGCTTTCGCGGCTGTAGCTCAGCTGGATAGAGTACTTGGCTACGAACCAAGGGGTCGTGGGTTCGATTCCTGCCAGCCGCGCCAAAAACACGTAAAGCCTGCAACGCAAGTTGCAGGCTTTTTCGTTGGTCGGCATCGGTCCGGACGGGGGGCACGTTCATGAGCAAGGCATTCACCCGCGAAAACGTGGATGAGGATGAAGATGACGATGACCTCGCATCGCCCCTGTCGCCGACTGGGGCACGCAACTACATCACCCCGCATGGCTATGCAAGGCTGCGTTCGGAGTTGCTTGACCTGATCGACGGCGAGCGACCCAAGGTCGTGGATGTGGTTCATTGGGCGGCCAGTAACGGCGACCGGTCGGAAAACGGCGACTACCTGTATGGCAAGAAGCGTCTGCGTGAGATTGATCGGCGCATCCGATTCCTGACCCGTCGACTGGAACTGGCTGAAATCACCGACCCGTCAATCCACCGAGGCAATGATCAGGTCTTTTTCGGCGCAGAGGTCACTTATGTCGACGATGAAGGCACCGAGACGACGGTCCGTATTCTGGGAATCGACGAAGCCGACAGCGCTCGCGGCGAGGTCAGCTGGGTGGCGCCTGTTTCAAGAACCTTGTTGAAGGCCCGGGTTGGCGATGTCCTGAGACTGGTGACACCGGGCGGCACCAAGGAAATCGAAGTCGTCAAGGTTGTCTATCCGGCAGGCAGATGAGCCTGCTTTGTCTTCAGCCGGCCGGCCTGACACGGCTGGCCTTCAGTACCGACGGTGTTCGGTTCAGGGTGCGCAACACGGCGTCCAGATGCGTGCTGTCGCGCACGGAAATCAAAAAGCGCAGATCCGTGGTTTCTTGTGCCGCCTCTTCACCCATGTCCATGTGAATGATGTCGGCCTCGGCGCCGGCGAATGCCGAAGCCACACGGGCCAGGACGCCCTTGCCGTTGCTGACCGTCACGATCAGGTCCGTCTCGAAGGCACGGGACGGATCGTCGGCCCAGTCGACATGAATGAAACGTTCTGCGTCCTTGTGGCGCAGGCGTGACGCAATCGGGCAATCGGCCACGTGGACCACCAGGCCCTCGCCCCGGCCGAGGTAACCCAGGATGGCGTCGCCAGGAATCGGACGGCAACAGCGTGCATACTGCACCGAGGCATTCTCCGACCCGTCCAGCAAGACTGCACCTTGCGAGATGGTTTCATGGGCGGTGTAGCGCTCGCGGGACATCAGCAGCGCGTCCGGTTTCTCGCCGCGTTCGGCCAGCAGCGTCACAAGGCGCTTGGCCACGATGCTGGCAATGCGCCGCCCGAGTCCGACGTCGGTCAGGAGCTCGGCCTTGTTCTTGTTACCGGTAAAGCGGACCAGCTTGTCCCACAACGGCTGATAGGCCGCCTCATCCGGCGGTATTTGCTCGATTCCTTCGGCTCTGAGGGCCTGCGCCAGCAGCTTCTCGCCCAGCAGTTCGGATTCGGCCTGGGCCATGGTCTTCAGGTGATGGCGAATCTTGGAACGGGCCCGACCCGTTCGCACGAAACCGAGCCACGCCGGATTCGGTGTCGAAACCGGCGCGGTGATGATTTCAACCACGTCGCCGTTCTTCAGCTCGGCCCGGAGCGGAACCTGCTCGCCATTGATCTTGGCGGCTGCCGTGTGATCGCCCACGTTGCTGTGAATGGCGTACGCGAAATCAACCACGGTTGCGCCGCGGGGCAGGGCCATGATCTGGCTCTTCGGGGTGAAGACGTACACCGCATCCGGAAAAAGATCGACTTTCACATGGTCCCAGAATTCCGCCGCGTCCCGGGTTTCGTCCTGGATGTCGAGCAGGGACTGGAGCCACTTGACGCCCAAGCGCCCGGCGGTGGGTCCGTTGGGGTCCGATGCCTTGTACAGCCAATGCGCGGCGACCCCCGACTCAGCTACCACGTGCATCGCCTCGGTTCGCATCTGGAACTCGACGTTCACGCCGGACGGGCCGACCAGCGTGGTGTGCAAGGACTGGTAGCCATTGAGCTTGGCGATCGCGATGTAGTCCTTGAAGCGGCCAGGCACCGGCTTGTACAGCTGATGCAGCACGCCCAGCGCGGTGTAGCAGTCGGTCACGGTCGGCACAATGACCCGAAAACCGTAGATGTCGGTCACCTGGGCGAAGCTCAGGTGCTTGTCGTCCATCTTGCGATAAATGGAATACAGGGTTTTCTCGCGACCTGCGATGCGGACCTTCATGCCGACGGCGGAAAAGGCCGCCTCCACTTCGCGACGGACTTTCTGGATCAGGTCGCGTCGCCGGTTGCGCGCACGAGCCACCGCTTTGGACAGGACGGCATATCGCCACGGCCTCAGGTAACGGAACGCGAGGTCCTGCAGTTCGCGGTAGGTCTGGTTGAGCCCAAGCCGGTGGGCGATGGGCGCGTAGATCTCCAGGGTTTCAGCGGAAATGCGAGCCCATTTCGAGCGCGGCATGTCGCCCATGGTCCGCATGTTGTGCGTGCGATCGGCAAGCTTGATCAGGATCACACGCACGTCACGCGCCATGGCGAGCAACATCTTGCGAAACGACTCGGCCTGGTTCTCTTCGCGGGTGTGAAACTTCAGCCGGTCCAGTTTGGTGAGCCCATCCACCAGCTCGGCAACCGGAGCGCCAAAACGCTCGATCAGGTCGGTCTTGGTGACGCCGCAGTCCTCCATGGCGTCGTGCAGCAGCGCGGCCATGAGCGCGTGGGCATCGAGCTTCCACTCGGTGCACTGAACCGCCACGGCAATCGGGTGGGTGATGTAGGGCTCGCCGCTGTTTCGGAGTTGCCCGAGGTGGGCCTGATCGGCATAGCGATACGCACGCCGGACCAGTTCCACATCGCTTGCACCGAGATAGTCCATCCGCTCGGTGAGCGCGGCAAAACTCGCCGCCGCCGCGTTGGCCGCGGCGAGCGGACCACCATCGGCCTTTCGGGCCGTGGCTGGTGCCGTTTTGGGGGGGATGACCGCGCTCATCCCCTTACTGTAGCGTGGACGACGTAGACGCGTGGCTCCAAAGAAAAAAGCACCGCGTTGCGGTGCTTTTCTTGGATGCCGGATGCCTGTGTTCAGCCCGGAACCTTTTTCAGCATTTCGAGCCCCACTTTTCCGGCGGCGATTTCACGCAGGGCCGTGACGCCGGGCTTGTTGCGGCTTTCGATCTTGGGCGCATGGCCCTGGCTCAGCATTCGCGCCCGGTAAGTGGCGGCGAGAACCAGCTGGAAACGGTTAGGAATCTGCGTCAGGCAGTCTTCAACGGTGATGCGGGCCATGGTGCTCCAGGAGACTAGTCGATGTTGAGGGCTTTGAAGGTGTCAGCCCGGGCGCGGCGCTGGGCGCTGTACTTGAGCCGCTGGGCATGAACGATCGCCTTGAGGTCGAAAAGCGCACGTTCAAATAACTCGTTGATTATAACGAAGTCGAATTCTCCGACATGGCGCATCTCCAGTTCGGCGTTTCGCAGCCGCAGGTCGATGACTTCGGCGGCGTCCTCACCCCGGCGTTCCAGCCGGGACCGCAGCTCTTCCCAGCTGGGTGGCAGCACGAAGATCAGAACGGCGTTTGCGAAGATCCGCTTGATCTGGATCGCCCCCTGAAAGTCGATTTCGAGCACCACGTCGGCGCCGGTCGCAATGCGGTCCTCGATGGCTTTGCGCGACGTGCCGTACCGCCGGCCATGCACGTGGGCCCATTCGACAAAGGCTTCAGCCTGCACCATGGCGTCGAATTCCGCGTCAGATGCGAAGAAATACTCGCGCCCGTGCTTTTCCTGACCGCGTGGCGCGCGGGTCGTGTGCGACACCGAAGGCTGAACACGCGAGTCAAGTTCCATCAAAGCCTTGACCAGGCTTGATTTGCCTGCACCGCTGGGTGCGGCCACCACAAACAGGTTTCCAGGGTAGTCCATGAGAGGTGATGTCGGGTCTTGCAGCTTGGAGGTCTATTCGATGTTCTGAACCTGCTCTCGCATCTGTTCGATCAGCACCTTCATGTCGACGGAGATGCGCGTCATTTCCAGGCTGGCGGATTTGGAGCCCAGGGTATTGGCTTCGCGATGCAACTCCTGAATCAGAAAGTCGAGCCGCTTTCCGATCTCACCGCCCTGGTCGATCAGGCGCCTGATCTCGTCCAGGTGCGAGTTCAAGCGGGTCAATTCTTCGGCCACATCGATCCGGATCGCAAAGGCGGTGGCCTCGGTCAGTGCGCGGTCACGGGCGCCCTCGATCTGCCCTCCGTTGTCGGCATGTGCCAGTGCTTCTTTCCATCGCTCCAGGAAGCGGGCCTGCTGGGTGGCCACCAGTTGGGGCACCAG
>Ga0116141_10005959_pt1 | contig 10147 bp, 6 predicted proteins | sample AD_UKC097_MetaG_FD_89744 | JGI IMG/M metagenome (GOLD analysis project Ga0116141, IMG submission 89744) | Active sludge microbial communities of municipal wastewater-treating anaerobic digesters from USA - AD_UKC097_MetaG | ecosystem: Engineered > Bioreactor > Anaerobic > Digestate | place: USA... | reverse complement strand
CCGATCCCATATCCTCCCAGGCAACCACCGTCGGAACGAACTTCTTGGTTTCGCGGCTGTACATGGCTTTTCGCGCCATGAGAGACATGAAGGTTGACACCCGCCCCGTGTCCTCGTTGCTCATGGCTTTCTTGCCGTTCCGGCAGACATCGTTCACAAACGATTCGAGTTCCTCGATCGTACCCGCATCCCAGTTCGGCTGGCTCTCATCGAGCGGCTGATCGGGATTCTTGCTGTCGTAGAAATTCCCCATCCGAAGGTCGATCCCGCTCTTGTGGCCATATACACGGAGCTGTTCTCCGGTGAACTGTTTCGGGCAGTAGAAGAGATGCGTATACGAGTACTTGACTCCACCGGGGAATTCGAAGATGGCGGCGGAGTGGTCCTCGGTAATATGCTCGTGCGGACTCTCCTTGGCTTTCGGGGACATGGTGGCCCCCATCGCGACACAGTACAGCGGATGCTGGTCTTTCATGACCCAGTTCATGACATCCATGTGGTGGCAGGCCTGCTCCACGATCTCCCCGCCGGACATGTCCACATTCGAGACCCAGCCGGTCCCGCCCACTTCCCATTCCCAATGCCAATGCCCCTGAAGAAAATAAACATCGCCAAATTCACCTTTGTGAATCTTCGCAATGGCATCACGGAACAGCGGGTTATATCGTCGCTGAAATCCGACCTGGTATTTTCCCTTGGACGCGCGCGCGGCTTTCACAATGGAATCGACTTTTTCCGCTGTGCAGTCCATCGGCTTTTCACTGAAGCAGTTCAGACCGGCTTCGAGTACCGGCACAACGCACTTGGCATGATTGCCGACCTCGGTCGCGACGATCACCCCGTCGAATTTTTCCTTATCCAGCATTTGACGGAAATCGAGATACCCTTTCGGTTTCCACTGCGCGGCGATTTCCTTTTTCTCGTCAACCCTCTCCTGTCTCAAGTCGCAGATGGCGCTGACACGGACGCCTTTCATATCAAGCAGGCCCTTCAGCAGCCGTTCGCCACGGCCTCCCACACCGATAAATCCGAGTACTACCTCGTTATTCGCACCCAGCACTCTGGATGCTCCAGTCATGCCCAGGGTCAGCGCCGATGCGCCTGCCATGGATGTTTGAAGAAAATCTCTTCGCGAAACCCCGTCGTTCACCATTGTGTTCTCCTTTCAGAATTCCAATACGCGGACTTGAAATCGACGTTTCCATTTCCGATCATGGGAATCATTCGATCTTATTCTCTCAAATCCTGTCTGCTTTTCGCCTTCTTGTAAACGAGACCCCACGGGATTTCGGATCCCGTGTCTGTCCGTCCACTCTGTCCCTGTCTGTCCGTGTCCGTCTGTGTTTGTCCGTTCCTCTTGTTTCTTCCCCATCTCCCTTTTCAGATTTCTGTCCCTTTCGTCCCTTCCGTTCCCGCCGTACATCCCTAAAGTTGCCGACAAAGGAGCATGCAATGCCAAATCTCTCCCCCATACAACAGGACGCCCTGCGTCAAGTCTTGGAGGAATACGAAAACCAGTATGATCCGAATGAGCGTATGCTGTCCTCAGAAGCGTACAAGGTGGGATATCACACCACCGTGCGTGGGGGGGCCATGCACCCAACACGGGAGTCGCTGGCCTATGCAGTCGCCCTCCTGGACAGCGGAAATGCGGAATCCTTGGAACGTGCCGCAGGGATTCTGCGCCGCGTTGCTTCTCTTCAAGACCAGGACCCGGAATCGAAAACCTACGGAATCTGGTCCTGGTATCTTGAGGAACCCCTGGAGAGAATGTCGCCTCCGGACTGGAACTGGGCGGATTTCTGCGGTGTCCAGTTGCTGGCCGCCTACCGGGATCACCATGACCGTATGCCGGGCGACTTGCCGGACATCCTGCAGCAGGCAATTGTCCATGCCGCACGGTCCATTGAACGGCGCAATGTAGCGCCGAGCTACACCAACATTGCCCTCATGGGGACTTATGTCACCCTCGTTGCCGCCGAGACGTTCGGGATGACGGATCTACTGGACTATGCCAGGGACCGCACCCGGCGAGTCCATGAATACATCACCTACCACGGTTCGTTCAACGAGTACAACAGCCCCACTTACACCGCCGTTGCAGTGACCGAGCTTTCCAGGCTGCTCGCGGATGCAAAGGACGAGCAATCCCGCACCTTCATGCGGGAGATCCACGACCTTGCCTGGAAACATATCGCCACCCATTTCCATCCGCCGACCCGCCAGTGGGCCGGTCCGCACAGCCGTTGCTATGAAACCGACCTCCGAAAACGGCCCAAAACTATGGCGTTTATCCAGGCCGGAACCCGAAACGCCGTTCCCTACTATCAGAATGAAGCGATTCCTCTTGGCTTGGACGGGTATCGTGTTCCGCTCTCCTGCCCCGATGAATGGATTCCCCTGTTCGCGTCATTGGAGAGTGAGAAATCCGTACTCGAGACCTTCACCCGCGCGGACCCATTGAGCGACGGCCAGAGAAACGCCGTGATCGGCACGACCTTCCTGGGCAGGCGATTCACCCTGGGGTCCGTGAACTACGCTGTGATGTGGGATCAGCGCCGGAATGTTCTGGCCTATTGGGGCACTCCGGAAAAGACCGGATACCTGCACGTCCGATTCCTGCATGATGGGCACGACTATTCATCCGCTCACATTGCTGCGGTCCAGAAGGACGGCAGTCTTCTGGCTGCCCTCGCCTTTGCCACCGAGGGTGGAGACACGCATCCCAACCTGGATCTTCTTCAAAATGCGACCATTTCCGCCGAGGATTTCCGTCTTCGATTCCAGTTCGGCGGCGATATCGAGGCCGTCGAGTTGCCGGAGACCTGGTCATCGGGGGATCGGATTACTCTGAAAGACCGGGACATTGTCATCTCGATCTACTTACTCTGTGCGAGTTTTGCCGATCGGCGAACATCCATTGAGGTCCACCGGGACGACAAATGTGCCTGCGTGGACATCATTCTCCATTCCGGCTCCAGGGAATCGTTTGACTTCTCGAAAATGAATGAAGCCTGTGTTGCCTTCTGCCTGCGAATGCAGGATCGTGATGAGGGAAGCCAGGCGCAGTGGGATGCCTTCGCGCGGCTGGAGGGAGACCGCTGTTCCTGTATGTGGCGACTTCAAAGCGAAACGCTGCAGGTCTCCGTCCCCCGAAAGCCTCTTCCAAAGGACACACTCCGAGACAGCCTGGAAATGCAGATCCTCTGATCCGCAATCCGCAATCCGCAATCCGCAATCCACAATCCGCAATCCACAATCCACAATCCACAATCCACAATCCTACCGTCCCCTGATCCGGTAAATCACAATCCCGTGCGCCGGGACCTCCACTACCGGCTTCGATTGATCCAACTCGACCTCTTCTTTCTGAATCTCTACCTGCTCCGGCTGGCCGGGGACATTTGCGGCAAGATAACTCTTCCCGACAATCGAGATTCTTTCCGCCTGCGGTTGCACCTTCCATTCCTTGAGCGCCAATGTGACTTCCACCGATTCTTCGGGATGCCGGTTCACCAGCGCGAGGGTCAGGGTCTTGCCGTCTTCGGTCAGCGCCGAGGATGCGTCCAGCAGGGGAACCTCCCGTTCCGGTCCCGAGTGAGTCGGGCAGGTTGCCTGGCATTGGACGCGCTTTGTCCCGAAGGATGATGTGTACAGCTCAAACGCCAGGGCAAGCGGTGTTGACGCAACATCCGTCTGTGTCGTCTTGATCGCGCCAAGCACATTCACCAGCTGAGCCAGGTTTGCCATGGGGAATGTCTCGTTATGTCGATGGAGCGCATGAAACACGCCTGCCGCGTAGATCGCCTCCCGGAGCCTGTAATCCTGCTCGATCCCCGGGGCCGTCTCCGGCAGCCAGACATTCCATTCATCAAACGCCAGCCCGATCGTTTTATTCTTGGGCTTATTCTTCTCTACGAAGGTGTCCAGTTCGGTGAATTTGCTTTCTAACCAGATCGGCATTCCGACAATGTGCCAATAGCGGCGTTGTTCGGCCTCCGTTTCGGAATACTGCTTCGGATTCTGAATATCCCCCGTGTAATGGTGATAGGAATACAGGTCGAAATATTCCCCGGCGATACGAAACATGGGTTCATCCCAGCGTGGATCTCCCTCACCCACCGCGACCAGGGTGAGTTTCGGGGCTTCGGCCAGCATGGCCTTAGCGAAGTCGCTATGCCGTCGCGCGTAAGTTTCCGCATCCACATGGCCGATCTGCCAGTTGCCGTACATCTCGTTCCCGATTCCCCACAGATCCACATTGTACGGTTCGGGATGCCCGTTTTGTACTCGCAGTGCACCGTAAGTCGTCGAGGAAGAGCCGTTGCAATATTGCACAAGTTCCGCCGCCTCTTGCGCCGTTCCATCGCCGGTGTTCACAACTGCATAGGGCTTTGTATCCACAAGTCGGCAGAATGTCATAAATTCGTCAATACCGAAATCATTCGGCTCGATTGCATTCCAGGCCCGATCCATGCGTGTGGGTCTCTTGTCTTGTTCTCCGATACCATCTTTCCAGCGATATCCCGAGACGAAATTCCCGCCCGGCCAGCGGACATTCGCCGGGCGGACACGGCGGATCGCCTCGATCACGTCCCGCCGCATCCCCTCCATGGCATCGTCCGGCATCAGCGACACCGCACCGATCCACAGCGTCCCCGGCCCCACGGCGGTGATTTTGAAGGACGCCCCGGTAACCGTTTCTTTGAGTTCCAGTGTGGCGGAATAGTCGTCCCAGTCCCCGGAGGCAAGCGGTATTTCCACCTTCGCCAGCGTCTCACCCCCTTTTGCGATCTCAATGCAGACCGGCGATTTCAGATCCCACTGTTGAGCAACCAGGCGCACGTGATACTTCAATCCGCCGCGCAGGTCGATCTCATCCTGCCGGACACCGGCGCGCACACCTTCGCGCTCGATTCGAACCCGTTGAGACTGTCCGCCGGAATAGAAGACCGTGTTGTCGTGCAGGTAACTCACTCCCTCGGTTTTTCCCTCAGCCCGCCAGGGAATCGGTACGCCGTAATCCTGGTTGTCGTCACCCCAAAACTTGCGATTCCGAAGAATCTCCGCCCAGATCCCCTGGTTGATACATCGTCCGAGATGCTCGATAAAATGCCCGTAGATATCGGGGTTGATCTGTCCCAGGTCCTGGCTTGCATTAACCGAGACCTCAGCCTGGTAACCGTATGTTTGCAGGGTAGTCAGCACGAGAAATCCTCCAAGGATGATAATGAGCAGGGATCGCATGGTTCATTGCCTCCCGGTCCGTTTTGAATAAAACGCGCCCTGAGGATAAACCAACTTGCCCAAATTAACCAGATGGATTCTTGGTGGGATTGAAGGTCACGGGCTGGATTCCGGCTTTCGCCGGAATGACGGATTCTTCTCCCACTCCCGCCGGGAGGGTCAGGGTGAGGGTCCTTGGCATGTGCTTGTATGAGGGGGTTCGGTATGAGGTTGTCTGTGTGCAGGTACTCGTGTACCCGTGTTTGCCTCTTCATTTTCATCATTCAACATTCATACTTCATCCTTTTTCTCCCGGTGATGTTAAAATCGCCTCTTCACTTCCACCTTGGCAACCCGTTCCCAAGTCAGATACGGCAGATGCACCGTAAACGGCACGGGCCGCCCGACCGGGAATCGAAAGACATAGAATCTCTGCGAGGTAATGAACTGATTGTCTGCATCGAACAGTTCGATGACAAAGTCATAGCCTCGAATGCGGGTCAGGTTCTGCCTGTCCTGGCTCGTTCCGACGGAGTCGTTCCGAACCAGTCCTTTGATGTAGCATCCCCGCTGGCTGTAAAACGATGAACTGATCGCTCCCATCATCAGCGTGGGGATGGACATCCCCTTTTCGGCGACAACCACCAGCTTGCGTTCCTCGCCTAGATCGCGGGTATCTGCTTCGATGTCAACACCGGTGGCCCGCTGCACCATTTCGGCGATCCCCGCCGGGGGCTTCATCCGGGTATCCAATCCGACCGGCAGTTGTGCCGGATCGCGCTGAACCTCAAATTCCTGAATGGCAGTCGGCGCGAATGCCGTCGGCTGCCCATCCAGAACGATCATCAACTTCCGGTCCTGATACCCCAGGACTAATCCCCGGCGCTGTTCCCCGTTGGTAAACGTAATCAGATCCCGGGTCGATTCCGCCGGATCCCACCGAAACGATGCGGTATCCGCTTTCGTGACCGACTGCCCAGCCTGCGGGGGAGCGTCAATCTGAAAGGCAGTCAGTTTCGATGTGGCAATCGCGACCTCGTTCCCCGCCTGACCATTCAGGAGCGTAATCAGTTTTCCTTGCCGGAAGCCCACGATTTTGTCCGTGGTCTGTTTCGTCCCGTTTACCAGGCTGATCTCATCGGCGTATGCATGGACGCACAGACCCGCTATGATCGTGGCGACCAGGATCGGAACCATTCGTCGAACCTTTTTGAGAACCTTTCGCATCAAAAACCACCTGCCATAGCGGGATTACCGCGTATCCTATAGTTTCGAAGAATTGTCACCCCACCTTGAGAGGTTTTCAATGAAAGATTCGTATCCAGCCGACAAATTTGTCGAACTTCTGAAAATTATGGCGCGGCTGAGAGGGGAACGCGGCTGCCCCTGGGACCTCAAACAAACCCATGATTCGCTGGTGAAATACCTGATCGAGGAATCCTACGAGTTCTCCGAATCGGTCACCGCAAAAGATGACGATTCCATGGCGGACGAGTTGGGCGATGTGATGCTTCAGATCGTGTTTCACGCGCAGATCGCCTCGGAAGAGAATCGGTTCACGATCTCGGATGTTCTGGACAAGATCTGCAGCAAGATGCGCCGTCGTCATCCCCACGTGTTCGGAGATGCCACCGCTGAGACCGCCGAGGATGTCCTGCGGCGTTGGGAGAGCGACAAACAGAACGAAAAAGAAGATCGGAATTCAATCCTGGACGGCATTCCGAAGACTCTTCCCGCGCTGATGCGGGCGCAGCGAATGCAGGACCGGGCGGCTTACGTCGGTTTCGACTGGGAGCAATTCGAGGAAGTCCTTGCCAAGTTCGAGGAGGAGTGGCGCGAATTCCGCCAGGCGTACGGACAGAACAATCGAAAGGCGGTCCAGTCGGAATTGGGCGATCTCTTCTTCGCCCTGGTGAATGTCTGCCGTCTCCTGGAGATTGATGCGGAACAGTGCGCATCCATGACCGTCGACAAGTTCTCCTCTCGCTTCAATTACATCGAGCGGAAACTCAAAGAGCAGGGCAAGACTTTGCAGGGATCGACCTTGCAGGAAATGGACCGCTTATGGGAAGAGGCAAAAGAAGGCGAGAACAAAGACTGATTGGACTTGCGATGGGATCGAATAGGCCTGACCACCTGCGCAAAATCTTCTCCCTCTCCCACCGGGAGAGGGTTGGGGTGAGGGGCCTGCCGGTCTTGCTATTCCTCCACCTCCGAAATCATCCCTCCAAACACCAGCGCCACCCGCTTGTGGTCCCCTCTGTCGGACACCCGGAGAACCTTGGCGTTGTATATGATCGGAAAATTCTCCTGTTCGCGTTCCCAGACTTCCTTGAGCTTCAGATCCATGAACAGGGCCACGCGAATCGGCTGACCTTCCTGAAAATCGTCCAGTGTGGTGTTGAATCCAATCCCCCCCACGAGTACAGGTCCGATATCGAGTGTGACAGCCTCTCTCCATTCCCCGTCCAGCAGGCTGTTCCCTTCATCCAGGCTGTAAATAAACGGAATGGAAACGTCTTCCCGAATGAATTCGCGCTTTTCTTCGTACCCGGTCGTCGTCATCTCGGATTCCCTCTGCACGATATGGGTGGCCCGGGAACCGGGTTTACCCATGAGTTTTTTCGGCGAATACCATCCGCTGATGGGTCTTCTCTTGCACCTCTTCAACCGGCTTCGCCAGGCCGCGTCGATACTTCTCCAGCGTTTCGGACTTCACTCGATTCAACGTGGCCTTGAAGGCCCGCGTGATACTGTATCCCTGCTGCTCCAAATACGTCGCCAGACACTTGGGCACACCAACACAGCCCATCGCGTTCAACTCCAGGTATCCTTTGTTGATCCAGGACCGCAGCATCACGGGATCTGCGCGAATACCTCCCACCGGGTCCAGGTCGTTGTAGATCCGGTTCACCGCGCAAAAATCCGACCCGGAGCAGTGAATCATGCCGTACGAAGCCAGAAGAACATCCAGCTCTCGGTCCCGGCACGCCTCACACGTCACATCGAAATCGTCGATGTTGCATCCTTGACCGCATAAATGACATCTCTTGTGCGACATGGTCTCATCCTCTTCGTGAAGCTATTTCCCTGGCAACCCAAAGAGCAGACCACAGAAGGCTTCATCTGGTATTGAGCAGAACTGCGAACGGAACACATTTTTCCACGATACTTTACGATGAATGAGATGTTTGTCAAGAAAAGCGATTCGGATTACCCACGGGAGCGGGGGCATCTTGCGCCCGAAAACGCACGTTCTCCGCCCCTTTATTTCTTAATTCGTAATTCCCAATTCTCCAACCGGCATACCGCCCATGGCATAGCTGTGCTAATCTGAAAAATTCGGCGTCTGAAGCCTGCATAGATCAATTGGCTGGCGAATTCTCAAATAACTCGTCAAAAACGGAGAAAGATCATGTTTCGTCCGGTTGGAGAACTGGATTTTATTGCCATCTACAAACACATCCTGGCATTCTGGGATGAAAACAAATGCTTCCAGGCCCTGGTCGATAAGAACCGGCGCGGGCCACGGTTTTCGTTCCTGGACGGCCCGATTACGGCCAATAACCCTATGGGAGTTCATCATGGTTGGGGAAGGACCCTGAAGGACCTCTATCAGCGTTATTACGCCATGCAGGGCTTCCACCAGCGTTACCAGAACGGCTTTGACTGCCAGGGACTGTGGGTGGAGGTGGAGGTCGAGAAAGACCTTGGCCTGAACTCCAAGCGGGAAATCGAGAATTACGGCCTCGACAAATTCAGCCGGAAATGCCGGGAACGAGTCAACAAGTTCAGCCAGGTCCAGACTCAACAGTCCATCTCCCTGGGACAGTGGATGGACTGGCCAAACTCGTATTACACCATGAGCGACACCAATGTTGAGTCGATCTGGCATTTTCTCAAGGTCTGCCATGAGCGGGATTGGCTGTACCTGGGACATCGGGCCATGCCCTGGTGCTCGCGATGCGAAACTTCCCTGTCGCAACATGAAATGCTGGAAACTTATTACGAGATGACCCATAAGGCGGTCTATGTCCGCTTTCCTCTCAAGGAACGTCCCGGAGAAAGTCTCCTGGTCTGGACAACCACTCCCTGGACCCTGTTGGCCAATGTCGCGGCGGCTGTGCATCCCGAACTGGAGTATCTGCGAATCCAGGCAGGCGAACAGATCCTCATCGTCGGAGCGGAAACCGTCCAGCGTGTCGGTACGGAAGGCAAAGACTACCAGGTTCTCGGGAAGTGCTTCGGTAGGGATCTTCTCGGATTGCATTACAGCGGGCCGTTTGATGACCTGGACGCCGCAAAACAGATCGACCATCGCGTGATCGCCTGGGACATGGTCGGGAGCCAGGAAGGAACCGGGATTGTGCATATCGCCCCCGGCTGCGGCCAGGAGGACTTCGAACTCTCCGGGGTGGAGAACCTGCAAGTCATCCAACCGGTAGATGAAACCGGGACCTACCTGGAGGGATTCGGGGAATTTACGGGCAAACGAGTGCAGGATCTGCAGCAGGCCATCTTTACGGATCTCAAGCGAAAGGGGATCTGGTTCAAAACCGAGTCCTACACCCACCGATATCCCAGCTGTTGGCGCTGCGGTGAGGAACTCATTTTCCGCCTGGTCGATGAATGGTTCATTTCCAGCGAGGAAATCCGTCCCCAGATGCGTGAGGCCAACTCCAGGGTGCGCTGGATTCCCTCCCACATGCAGAAACGCATGGATGACTGGCTGATGAACATGGGAGACTGGTGCATCTCGCGGAAACGATACTGGGGATTGCCGCTGCCGTTCTATTCCTGCAAGGCCTGTGGACATCTGAATGTAATCGGGTCGCTCAATGAGTTGCGGGAACGCGCCACCGAGCCATTCGAACTGCCGGAACTCCACCGTCCATGGATCGACGCAGTAAAAATCCGCTGT
>Ga0116141_10005957_pt1 | contig 10148 bp, 8 predicted proteins | sample AD_UKC097_MetaG_FD_89744 | JGI IMG/M metagenome (GOLD analysis project Ga0116141, IMG submission 89744) | Active sludge microbial communities of municipal wastewater-treating anaerobic digesters from USA - AD_UKC097_MetaG | ecosystem: Engineered > Bioreactor > Anaerobic > Digestate | place: USA... | reverse complement strand
TCGCGGATAACCATAATATCCCAAATCCAACAAAATTCATTCTCGAAAGAATTGATATTGAAAGAGCTGACGGAATAAAGCTTGTCGCCTGATCAACAATGAGAAAAAACGGTACTCTCAAGCAATTAAATAAATCAAAAATAAAATTATCAATGCATTTGACCGCGACGATAAAGAGGTAATTAAACAACATAAAGAACTGAAGATATTTGAAGAACAAGGAGTATGGGAATGAAAAAGACAATAAGTCTTTTTTGCGTAATAGCCATGATGTCTATGTTCTCTGCTTGTTCGCCTACATTCAGAAGCATAAAAGACGCGGATGATTATGTTGCGAAGGAACGGGCGTCCGCAAAAGATAAAGCAAGTTATTTCGTTTCCGTGCCGAACCTTTTGGGGGTCGCGTCGGCCATTATAACACCCGGAACGACAATTACCGGTGCAATAAGGGACGAACTGGCTTCACCGGATGAGTATATCATTCCTTGGCGGTATAAATATCAACAGATCAGCGCCCCGTATGCCTGGGCCAAGGGAAGCGTCAACTTTAAAAGGCGGGATTATGTGTACCGTAAGGAGACAGATAAGCCCGCAGTGAATCTTTTTTTGGAGTCGTTTCAGGAAACCGGAGAGATGCCCGATTGCATCATCACAAAGGTTCTTACTAAAAAGTTATGGCACCCTGCTCGCTATCAAGGCGATGATGGTCAAATAGTAACGGCGGAAGGGTTTTTTATAGAAGTGAGCGGCGCCAGCAGAAAAGGTGCGGATACAACGTGCACCCCGCAGCTTCTGCGTGATTATCTCGACAAGGTTCTCAATAATGCTACCAATCGACTGAACCGGCAAATGTCGGAAAATAATATTGCAAAATAACAGTCACCTTAAAAGGAAATATGTGAAAATGAAGAAATTGTTTCTTGTTGCGATGCTGATGATTTGCTTTTCCTGTTTTACGGGATGTGCCACGTTTACAAACACACATACCCCAAACCTTTCCGCCAAAATTACTGAAGCGGCGGTTGATCCGGCACCCGTTATTATGACGGTTTTTGAAGTGCAACGATTTATGGATGGAAATTTTCTCGCTCCAGGCGACACCACTGGTCGAATATCACAAGAAGGGTTTAACAAGAATTACGTTGCCGCTTCCGCAAAGAGTCCCATAATGCTAAAAGCATCGGAGACGCCCACTGAAGACGTTAATTATTTGCTTTTTCTTGATATTGTGAATAACGAGCAAGGTGTAAAATGGGCAAAGCTCTCAGGATACACCCTGTTGATCATTCCCGGCGTTACCTCCGCGGGCACTGTCGTGCGGGGAACCCTGCACGAAGCAGCGACCGGCCGGCAAATTGCGATCCTGGAGGCCTCCATGGAAACGACGATGATCTTCTGGCTGGGGCTGCTTCCGGTTGTCCCAATCACCATTATAGCCAATAAAGTCGGCGGCCCGAAAGAAAACCTGATTGAACTGTGTTTCTCCGACGTCTTTATTCAGTTATCAAAAACCATCAGGAATCGGCCGATGCCGGTTGCAATTCCAGCGTCCAGAATCAAAATCGAAGAAAACCAGGATGGCACAAAACGGTCTGTTAAAATCGCGGGCATATAATTATTTAATGGGTGGATGCGCCATGAATGTGACAATCAAAACCTATCTGCCAAGCATGAAGTACTGTTTCATAAAAGTGCAAGATGATAAGACTGTTTTGCTGAATACACCATCGAAGCACGAGTTTGCTTATAATATTAATTTCATCGTCTCTAAGTAAATATTCAAAAGAATAATAATGAAGATAATTTCACCATCCAAGTTGATTTATAAACAAGAAACCGTTTTGTTCGCTGATCTTTGCGGAAGCACAAAACTTTATGAAGAAATGGGAGACAAGGATGCTTTCAATTTTGTTTCTGATTTGTTTAGAATAATCAGTGAAAAAGTTATGGATTATAATGGGCGATTGATAAAAACAATCGGTGATGAAATGATGTTTTTGTTCCCTACGCCAAGATCGGCAGTGTCAGCGGCAATCAGCATCCAAAATATTTGTCAAGATTTGTCGGAAAGAATTGGCAAAAAAATTGAAATGAGAATCGGGCTAAACTCTGGGGCACTGCGTCACGAAGGTGGTGATGTGTTCGGTAATACAGTCAACACAGCTTCCCGCTTGGTCAAATTTGCCAGCCCCTCCAAAATCATAACTTCTGAAGACACGATACGATCACTTGCCAAGGTAGACATCAGTTTTAGAAGCATTGGTCATCATTACTTTAAAGGGAAAAAGGAATCTATTCAATGCTTCGAAATTACCTGGCAGCTTTCAAATCTAACAGAATGTGCTTCAGTAGCCAAAAGGGAGATGTCGTCAAAAATAATTATTCGTCACGGCGGGCACATTTGGAATTTTTCCTCATATAGAATCCTTTCTATTGGGGCTGGAAAAGACAATGACCTTAGAATGAACGCCCCCGGTATCTCCAAGAGGCACGCGACCATCGAAAAACGCCGCAGTTCATTCTCTCTTATTGATGAGAGTACAAATGGGACATTCCTAATCATTGATAATAACCCGCCAGTCCATCTTCACCACGAAGAACATTCGCTTATTGGGTCCGGACAAATACTACTTGGCTCTGATTTAAGACTTACACCCGAATCTGTGATTAAATACACAACTTTCAAGAGGTAATGGCATGTCACTATTCTTTAAGGAATTTTTTGATGTTGGCTCCAAGATGCGTTGTACGAGTTGGATACATCCCACTGGAAGCATGGCTGCACTTTTTGAAATAAATCAGGATTCTGACAGTACTGTATTCCATGACTGCAAAAACTATTTCGATTCAAATTCATCTATAGATAAACCATTCGATGAGACTATCAACGACTTCAAACACATTGTCATAGACAAATACCCAGAGCTTTCCGCATCTGTATTTAAGCAAGATGGTGACAAAATCAGATGGCAGATATTTGGCAATATGTCTCTTATGCAGTTTAATAAGAGTTCTGGTCAGCCGTTAAAGCAATCCGGGGCATGTCCCTATGAAATGGGGACAGTATTTATTGCAGCGACATCGAATATCAGAACTCATGAAGCATTGAAACATTATGCTGATATAACGGAAGCAAAAACATCTTTTGCCTTCAGTCAATTCGGCAAAAAGTGCCAAACTGATAGTGGTTGGAATCTGCTGGTCTTTCCATTTGAATCGAAACTGAGCTATATAAATCCTGCATGGCCATATAATCCCTACATAGGTTTTCAGGAGGATATGGATCATGAGAAATTAGGGTTATATAAAATTGCCGACGCATTATTCAAAGAGAAAGACTTTTCTGGATTCAGAATTGTGGGCGGAAACTATTTTGTCACAGGCTACGGCACTAGGCTTTTAGATGGGATATTAATATCACCCTGGGGAGTATTTCTTTTGGAACTGAAGCACCATAACGGAGATATTTGTCTGGAAACGACAAACAGAAATCAAGGAATGGTGATTCGCAAACATACGGGAAATCAACAAACTAAGATAGAGCATAACATTGAGGAGCGGCGCGAAACGAATCCAATGTTTAAAATAGAGGAGGCCTTGCGTAAAAGTTTTAAAAATTTTGATCTCGGAGTCAAACTGAACAATAATTTGCGCAAAGGTGCTGCATTAGTATTCACAAATCCAAAGGCAAGAGTTGCATGTGTGGGTGGTGATGGAACCTCAACCAAGATTCCCAGCATAGTAGGTAATATTGTAGTTGCTACCCCTGAAACACTTGCAAATCAATTGCGTAAATTCACAAAAGACCTTGTAGGTGTTTCCAGCGGATTCAGTAATAATCCTTTTGCCGTAAAATTCGGCGGTGTATCCACAACCAGTAATGCCCACATATCGCAGAGAGAGATAAATCTGATCTCTGAAAAGCTCGGAAGACTGCAAGTCCGGAGTACATCCGGTGAGAATGCAAAGCGTAAGCTGGGGCGTTTTCTCATAGATAGCCAACCTAATATTGAGGAATCGACAACATTCTTCAATATCTATGATGGAGTAGTAGAGGGAAAGGGCAAAAGAATCTGGGCAAAGAGATTTGACCTGTCGACAATGGGAACTGGTTCTGATGTGGAAGAAGAAATTGGCAGGATATTGAGGGAAATTTCTGCCTTACAAGATCTGTCTCACATAGAAGGTGTTCAGAGATATTGGGATAAATTTATTGATGGCCGGAATATGTATGTAGTTCTTGATTGGGTTGAGGGAGATACGCTAGATAAATGGTTAATGATAAAAAAACCAACAAAAAACGAAAAATACTCAGTGCTGCTCAAAATCGCTGAAACACTGCATCATCTCGCAGAAGAAAAAATTGTTCACAGAGCAATCAAACCATTCAATGTAAGGATTGACGCACTTAACAAACCGACCATCATCAACTTTGAACTATGCCAAATGCAAACACTTGAAACAATACTGCCAAAGGCAAGGGATTTAATGGACGAAGCCTACCAATCCCGTGGGGCTCTCACACCGGGAAGCGTTGTTACACCTGCGGATGACACCTACAGCTTTGGAAAACTGTGTTGCCTGGTTTTGGCCGGCCACCTGCCTTTCAGTTCCTACAGCGAGCAGGTTGTGTTTGCTCGCAAGCCTGATGCCTGGGATAAATTTGGAGCCATGTGCGGTCTGGATATGACGCAAACAGCCAACTTGCGCAATATGATCTCCAATGATCGAAGCCAGAGACCAACCGGAAGTGAGTTACAAAAGATCGTGCGGGGGTGGATCTAATGCTGGATCACTTGGACATAAACACGTCGTTGCAATACATGTCAGAAATCGAATTAGGTATAGTTTCAGTTGTTTATTTTTCTTCGAAAACTGGCCGTGCGCTTTATAAAGTAAAGAACGCAGTCGATGGCCTTTTTTATGCACTGAAAGTCTTTTCTGTAAATAATAATGATATCCAAAGTATCGTGAACGAAATGGTCGCTCTTAATCGCCAAGATCAACATCCCCATTTGTTGCCTCGTTTTCGGGGATACCATATTGACGAGCAGACAGCATATGTTCTAATGGATTGGATGGACGGGATGACTTTCGATAGCGTGACAAAGAGGAAACCTATTACATCATTAATGGAATTGCAATTTCGATTGGCCATGGCCGCCAGCCTTTGTGAAACGGTTTCCTATCTGCATAAGTGTAAATACTGGCACCGGGATCTGAAACCCGAAAATGTAATGCTTCGCGATATGAGAGATCCCCGTAAAGGTGTGGTCGTCATTGATCTTGGTTCAGCATCGCAAAAACGTCAAAACTTTGAGGGCACTTTTGGATACTGTGCGCCTGAACAGGCTGGACAGAGATCATTTAATCAAGGACCTTGGATGGATGTATTTAGTATCGGGCAAATTACATGGTTTCTGCTTACTGGCTCGAGTTTGGTATTGACCCAGACAGACGATATGAAGGGGTGGACTGATCATACTGGCAGACTACAGCAAGCACTGCCTGGTATTGAATTACCCCAGCAATTGGAAAGCATTCTGCTGAGGGCAATGGCATTCGAACCGAATAAGCGATTTATGAAAGTATTGGATTTGAAAGCACAGCTTCAAAGATTCTGCAGATAGAGAGGTTAATATGCCTGATATAAAACTGCTAAAGCCATCAGACTCGGTCAATTTCTGGAAAAAAGAAAATAGTTTTGACCTAGGTTACCGTATTCCTTTTATCACAAAATATTATCCTGATTCATATTTCGGTGGCTGGCCTGGAGGTGATCGCCCTCGATGGGATGAAGTTTGCAGCGAACTGGAGGCAAGCCGTATGGCTTTTATTCGAACGAATCGATACAAAGACGGGGATGGTTATTATTTAAGGCTTCTTACTGGTCGTTTCGTTCTTAACGGAAGTATTATATTGAATGATAATGGTAACTTGCGCCTTCATTTGAATAAATCAGGAATTGAATTTGCAAATAACAAAAAGCGACGTGACATGGTTGTTTATGGAACATGCGTCAATCACAATGGGATATTCTTACGAAAGGGGGCAGAATTTCGTAACATGTTCGAGAGTAAGTTTCCGGATCCTGGAGAGAAAATTGAACAACTTAAAAGGAATTGTGAGAACGCAAGCGACAATTCTGTTCCCGATGACGAGCTAAGCGAAGAAGAAACCACCAATGAAATCTCTGAAAGCGAGGAACATTTGCTCAGGACCCTTGAGATGTTCATTGACAGCGAATACGAACTCGAACAGCAGATCGCACAAAGTGAACCCGGATTCGCCTACGTGAAAATAGTCCCTGAAACAAGGCAAAGCATAGTACGTAAATATTACCGCATAACCATACTGGAACAAGATTACCGGCGCTTACGGGAAGGTCGGCATACCATGGTTATTGCGAAATCTTCTGATGGACAGGATATTCAACTCCAAATCGAGAATCTGAATGCTGATTCAGCTAAGGGAGAGATCATCGTTTCCACGCTTCAACAATTATCAGCAGGGCAGTTACCAGAAAGTGGCCAACTTAAATTGGTTGCAATTGATACACTGAAAACGGTGCGCAGAGCGGTCGTTGAAAAATTTAGAAAAGGGACAGGCCGTAATCCATGGCTTGTAAAACTTGCCATCGATAGTTACCAACACAGTCCAGTGAAACCAGCCGCTGTAAAACTTTCTCCGGGTGAGTTTCCACCGAACCAATCTCAATTGCATGCTATTAATGCAGGTGCCAGCACAAATGATTACATGCTCGTACTCGGTCCGCCAGGCACCGGAAAGACAACGGTTATATGTAAATGGGTTGAACACTTTGTATCTCAGGGAAAAAGAGTTCTAATCAGTTCACAGAATAACAAAGCTGTAGATAACGTTCTTGAACGAGTTGCAAAAAACGAGGACTTGACATGCGTCAGGGTTGGTAATGAGAGTAAGATAAGTTCAGTAATTCATCATCTTCTTATAGATAATAGCGCCACGGACTTACAGCGGAGGCTTATAACGACCCTTGATGAACGTATGTTCGCCATAGAATATGCGCTTAATCTTATAAAGAGATTGATGATTCTGTTGGTGGAAGATGCACCATTGGAAAAATTGTTCAGCTTATCAATGGAAATAAGCGAACATATAGAGAAAAACATGTCTGCACTCGGCTCATTTGTAATTGGCAATGATCATGAAGATATTCTTTCGGGGATTAATAGCCTGAAGCTTAGATCAAAAGACTACGAGGCATTAGTTAGTCGTCAACAAGAGTATTCTTCAAAGAAAGGCTGGCTTAGGCCATTTTATCAGATTGCCTCTTTGTGTCAGAAATTTAAAAGCAAGCGTTTATTTGTTAAGATTCAGTCTGAAAAGCAAAATCTTTTACCTGTAATGGAGACTAAAACGAAACAAACAGAAGCACTTCTTAATGAAATTAGAGCATGGCATAAGAATATTTCTACTGTGCGACAAGAGTCACTCTATCCGATTCTTCTTCAACTTGTTGATGTCGTGGGGGCGACTTGCATAGGGATCAATACGAGTAGATTCTTTGAAGATACAGAATTTGATATAGTCATTATTGATGAGTCAGGACAGATACAGCTACACAATTTGATAGTCCCCCTATCACGTGCTAAGCATGTAATTCTTGTAGGTGATCACAAACAATTGCCGCCAGTAGTTGAAAAAGAACTAATAGTTGAAATACAGAGTCGCGCCGAGACCGAAGATTTTGAGATCCAAACAGAATTGATCAATAAAAGCTGGTTTGAGGTGCTGTGGGATCGTGCCCCTGCTAATAGAAAGGTTATGCTGAAGACGCAGTTTAGATGCCCAGCCCTCATAAGCGATTTTATTTCCGAGGCATTCTACGACAAACAATATTATGCCGGTGAACCGATGAAGAAAAAACTGCCAATATTTAGCTTTTTTAAAAGTACAATGGTATTCCTTGATACATCAAAAATTCCTTTTGAAGAAAGGTCTGAACAGTATCGCGAGATAGGACAGCGAATTGAAGTTCTTGGCAACAATTGTGAAACAAAGATTCTGATAAAACTTTTATTGCAGATTCTAAATGAAAAACCAGAACTGGGCATTACTGGTGAAATCGGTATTATAGTACCCTATGCTAATCATGTTCGACAAATTCAGCAAGCAATCATTGATGAACAAAAGTGTGGCCGATTAATGGAACTTATAACACCGGTAATGGAGCTTGTCGCTTCTGTTGATAGCTATCAAGGACAGGAGCGTGATCTTATTATTTTCATGTTCACGCGATCAAACAAGCGAAAAAGCATCGGCTTCCTAAAGGACTGGAGGCGTCTCAATGTCGCCATGACACGAACAAAAAAACAACTTGTCATGATAGGCGATCTTTCAACGCTGGCTGCAGACACAAACCCAGAGAGAGATGATTTTGAATTCAAAAAGGTAATGAAAGAACTGGAGATTTTCATTAACTCAAAAGGTCAGTTAATTCGTTTGTCAGATTCTAAAATACAGGATCAAACGAAAAATTATTGAGCATGTTTTTGGGCAATAATAGACATCAGAGTCAAAACAATACATAAACCTATAGAAAGAGTAGCATGAAAAATATCAGATTTAATATCAATTGGATTTCGAAAGAACTCCTTAACAAAGGCCGCCAGATCATTTATTTGAATGATGCCCTCTACCCTGTCTTGAATATTCAAGTGAGGTTGCGTGAACATAGCAGGGAACAGATGGGTGACATAGAAATAACAGTACTTAAACTCTGCTCAATCGGGGTCGTCAATCTGGATAAAATGTCGTTTGCTATGGGAATCGCACCCCAGAGACTCGATCCAATAGTCAGAGAAATAATCGGACGTGGCTTGATTGCAGTCGATGATAAAGATGATGCGTTTTATCTTACAGAACTCGGCAAACTCTCACTTCAACATGGGAAAGAAGTAATTGAGATTGACCGTTCAGTTCTTCTCTGTGGCATAACGGGGAGGCTTTTACCAAGAAGGATATATTCCATGAACCGTAAAAAGATTCAGGAACTTAAAGAAAGGAAGTCTTACATACCCGATCTTATTCAAGAGAGTGTCAAAATTCCCTTGCAGGCGCTTGATTTATCCTCAATAACAAGCAAAAAAGAAGTAAATCTGCCTGACGAAACAATCTCAATAGAAGGCATGATCGAAGGCTCTGCTGAACCAAATTTCATAAACACAGTTATAGCAATCAGTAAGGATTCAGATGGCAGTTTGAAAAATGAGTTGTACTACAACGGTGGTCTAATAGACTGGCTTGACAAAAAGCAAATACTTGGCATGCTCGAGCCGCTTGGCTTTCCTGAAATGTCTCCTAAAGATGCCGTAGAAAAGATAATCTGTAGATTCGCGGAATTAGGTGCAACAGTCTCTAGCGTTCAAATGGATACTTTCAATAATGTGCAAATTAAATTAGGATGTGGGAGTGAATCTCTATTCGAACTTAAGTACAGCGGTCAGTCCATCGCTTTCTGTATTGGTGGTGGCGCATATCCTGCACTTCCTATAGGGTCTTTCAAGATAAATGTTGATAAAAATAATAGAATGAGGACCATAAATGTTTTGAACGGTCATACTTTAACTATCAAAGCGACACCAGATAGCGAATTGGCACGCCAAATATCAATCTTGCGTTATATCGACGAGCAAATCAGATTATATAAGCAAGGAAAACTTAGCATGAGTACTACCATGACCGAATACATTCACAAATCGCTAGACGAAAAAAACATCAATTTAAGCAAAGCTAACCAAATAGCTAAATTAGTGGGGCAAGAAAGCATTATCAAAGCATTGCAATCCACAGAATTGGAATCATGATTCTGGTTTTGGTGTGGTAGGTTAGGTCTTCCTGTGTCATGCTAAATACTTGAATAATGGGAATAATGAAACACCATTAAGTTTTTAAGTTACTGTTCAATGCGTCCGTATTTTCCTACCCATAGCATCTATGAAGATTTGAATTGGTAATCGTTACTCCAATTCCAAACTCAAATGTGTGTATTAGTAGATGAAATGAGTAGTCAACAATTCAAGTACGCATCAGCCGGATGAACCATTTTTATTATTTCAAGTTCAGAATTTTCCCACTTTTTTCCGCTTTGTGAATCTCCAGGATTA
>Ga0116141_10005955_pt1 | contig 10151 bp, 7 predicted proteins | sample AD_UKC097_MetaG_FD_89744 | JGI IMG/M metagenome (GOLD analysis project Ga0116141, IMG submission 89744) | Active sludge microbial communities of municipal wastewater-treating anaerobic digesters from USA - AD_UKC097_MetaG | ecosystem: Engineered > Bioreactor > Anaerobic > Digestate | place: USA... | reverse complement strand
GCATTGCTACCGGTACAATAGATGTCAAACTTCTTCCTTGTGGACAGGTCTCTGAGCGCTATTTCAAATGAATCAATATCCTGGATCTCATCAATGAACAACGCCACCTTCCCTTTTCCCTTTGAATGATGGCCAACATATTCGAGAAGCGAAACATGGTCAGTGATCGGGGCGAACTCATGCTGCTCCTTATTAATGAAAATAACGTGGGTGCCGGGGACCTTCTCCTCAATGAGATCCCTTATCTGCATTAGCATGCAACTCTTGCCAACCCTCCTCTGGCCGGTAATTACCTTTATCAGGCTCTTGCCGATATATGGCTTGATTCTGTCAATATATAAAGGCCTCTCAATGTAGTCTTTCATGATTCAATCATATCTTATGCTTTTGCAAATATAAATCATTTTGTCAATTATATCTGATGTTTAATGATTTTTAATCTTGTTCGTCAGTTATAATGACCGGAAGTAGCCTGCATTCCGACTCTATTTGTTCCTTCATTCCATTCCCTGGCTGAAATTCCATATCTGTGCAATCATGCCATGCTTTTTATTCCGGCGAATTCGCCATATTTAAACAGATGGTTGTTTAGCCTCCCAAATAACCAGGTATTCGACAGTATTTCGGTTCCTGAGCCAATCCGAAATGAAGAAATCACACTCCCTGGCTTTGATCATATCAGGGAGTGAAATATAATCCTGAAGGCAGTCACGAGTGACAAAACTACTTTTTCGGGTTAAGGTACTTTTTAAGGCTGTTTACGTAGGTTTCAAATGCCTTTATGCCTTTGCCGGTGATTGAGAGCATAGTGTTCGGGTAATTGTTTTTAAAGGTTTTTTCGACTTTAATATACCCGGCATCTTCGAGCTTTTTTATCTGGATACTTAGATTACCTTCACAGCTGGTGCAGAGGTATTGCTTCCTGAGACGAAACAGAAGTATTGACCTGCAGAATTATTGTGATTATCTTCATGGTTGCTTAAACACGTCAAATTATTAACAGACTCACCTCATGAAAACCAGAACAGCATCACTCCTGCTTGCACTACTTGTCCTGACCTGTGGCAAAACCCAGGCGCAGACTGCAGGCAATCCTGTCACCGACCTGCTCCTCTCTGCATGGTCACCACGGAACTACACAGAGGTACCTGTAACCGACCAGCAGATAGACATGATACTGCAGTGCGGCATAAAGGCACCCAGCTCGCGTAATGGTCAGCCATGGCACTTCACCGTGCTGAAGAACGAGGCCATGATGAAGGAGGTTATTCCCAATATTACCCCTGGCAACGTGATCATAGTCATCTCCGGCAAGGAGTCGCAGACAGGAACAACACCCGATTTTGACTGCGGGCTGACGACGCAGAACATGTTCGTTGCAGCCACATCGATGGGCCTCGGGGCAAGGATCTACGGCGGACCCATCGCAGCCGCCAGAAGCAAACGTGAGGGGCTGCAGATACCTGATGGATACACGCCGGTGATGATGCTCAGGGTGGGAAACATAGAGAAAAGCACAGACGCTGTCTCAGGCGCATCGCCACGCAAAGCGAAGGAGGAGATAGCAAACTGGATCAGGTAGTTACGCGGAGAATACTCATAAAATTACACTGTCGGTTTTGTAGAACTGAATCTCCAATATCTCAATATTTCATTAATAAGTGTAAAAATCACATTTTTTATTTAATTTTAACAAAGGATTGACCCGGGCGGGATAGTGTGCTTTAACAATAACTCGTATTTTGGGCCTCGGGAATTGAGAAACAAGCTTCACTAGTTAATGAATCCGCAATAAATAAAGTAACTGATTATGAAAATTAACCGGCTGTTAGCAGGAATTGTATTGAGTCTATGTTCATTGGGGAGCGCCCCTGCCGTAGCTCAGGACGGTGACCAGATCCTTGACGGGATAGGTGAAACCGGACTGATCTCACGCTACCAGTTCAAGGGGGATGTAAGGGACTGGTCGCGCAACAACCTCCATGGAATCATGCAGGGGACTGACTTCAGGTTCGTCCCTGACAGTCTCTTCGGCAACGTACTGGCGCTTTCTGGTGAAAGCGAGACCTATATAACAATACCGGGCGAGGCAGTGAAAGGTGAGGAATCGCTTACAGTCATGGGATGGATCAATCTTCGCTCTGCGAAAAGCGGACAGGTGTTTTTCGATTTCGGGAAAGACGCCGGTTCGCGTTTCTTTGTTGCTCCCGCAGGAACGAAGGAGAAGCCCGGGCTGCAGACAGCCATCGTGGCCGGGTCAAAGGACTATACAACTTCCTTTGATGCGGTTCCCCTGAACAAATGGAGCCACGTTGCCGTGGTGATTGACATCCCGGCGAAGACAATCAGCACGTACCTCAACGGTGTGCCGGCAGTTGAGGTTAAGGATGTGGCACTCGAACTGTCGCAGCTTTTCGATTTCAATACCGATAAAAATAATCAGCTCTTTATTGGCAAATCTATCAGCGGTGATAAGGTTTTCCTGAATGCAAAGCTCTCCGACTTCAGAATTTACCGTATTCCATTGACAGCGAGACAGATAGCCAGAATATATTTCACCGGGCTGAGAGGGGGTAATCCGCAGGCAGGGCGCCGGGGACAGGCTGAACAGAGCCTCCCGGTGTTTCCCGCGACCACTCCGCAGCTTTACAATGCATTCCTTATCAGCGTTCCTGCCACACAGGTTGAGACAGCCGTAGGGCATCTGCCCAGGCTGCCGCGTTATGTGAAAGGTGTTTACAGCAGCGGTATTGCGGGGCCGGATGTGAGAGTCATCTGGCCGGCAGCCGAGAACAACAGCCAGGTGCTTGCCCCCGGAACATATACGGTTACCGGAAAGATTGCCGGCACGAGCCTGCAGCCGAAGGCGGTAGTGACTGTCAGGGCAGCCGTGGCGCCTGTCGCACCACACCGCGCCCTCGAAGCGTTCAGGCTTGACCAGGTCACACTGGATGCTGACATCCATGATCACAAGACGAAGTTCATCGAGAACCGTGATAAGTTCATAACAGGCCTTGCCGCCACCAATCCTGACAATTTCCTTTACATGTTCCGCAACGCCTTCGGGCAGAAGCAGCCTGAGAGTGCGAAGCCACTCGGCGGGTGGGACAGCCAGCAGACCAAGCTTCGCGGTCACGCTACCGGTCATTACCTCAGCGCCATCGCGCAGGCCTATGCAAGCACCGGTTATAATGCGGAACTGCAGGCAAAGTTTGCCGGCAAGATGGATTATATGGTTAACACGCTTTATGAGCTGTCGCAGATGTCAGGGCAGCCCCGGACAGCCGGCGGAGAGCATGTATCTGATCCGACAGCCGTTCCGCCTGCGGCGGGAAAGACGGGTTATGACTCAGACCTGAGTGAGGAGGGTATACGCACCGACTACCAGAACTGGGGCAAGGGCTTCATAAGCGCCTATCCGCCTGATCAGTTCATCATGCTTGAGAAGGGAGCCACCTACGGCGGATCGAATGCACAGATATGGGCGCCATACTACACCCTGCACAAGATCATGGCCGGGCTGATGGACATATACGAGGTCAGCGGCAACAAGAAGGCGCTGGAGACAGCGAAAGGGATGGGCACATGGGTTCATGCGCGTCTGAGCCAGCTTCCGCAAGAGACGCTGATAAGCATGTGGAACAGGTACATCGCCGGCGAGTTCGGAGGGATGAATGAGGCGCTTGCTCGTCTGTCACGCATTACCGGCGAGACCAGTTACATGAAGGCTGCGCAGCTGTTTGACAACATCAGGCTCTTCTACGGTGATGCCGGTCATTCGCACGGGCTTGCAAAGAATGTAGATATGTTCCGCGGCCTGCATGCCAACCAGCATATTCCCCAGATCATCGGGGCGATAGAGATATACCGTGATACCGAGTCGCCGGAGTATTACAGCATTGCTGACAACTTCTGGGACATGGTCACCCATGACTACATGTACAGCATCGGGGGTGTTGCAGGAGCGCGCAATCCGAACAATGCCGAGTGTTTCACCGCGCAGCCGGCATCGTTGTATGAGAACGGTTTCGCCGCAGGCGGACAGAACGAGACATGTGCTACATACAACATGCTAAAGCTGACCGGCAGCCTGTTCCTCTTCAACCAGGATGCGGCGCTTATGGATTACTATGAGCGCGGGCTGTACAATCACATCCTTGCCTCGGTGGCAGAGCACACGCCAGCCAACACGTATCACGTGCCGCTGAGGCCGGGTTCGATGAAGCAGTTCGGGAACGCGGAGATGTCAGGGTTCACATGCTGTAACGGGACAGCCCTGGAGAGCAGCACGAAGCTTCAGAACTCGATATACTTCAGGAGTGCCGATAATAAGGCACTGTATGTGAACCTGTATGTACCATCGACGCTGACATGGACTGAGAGGAAGGTTACTGTGAAGCAGGAAACGGCTTATCCGAAGGAAGACCGGACTCTTCTGACAATCAACGGGAAGGGTAAGTTTGACCTGAACGTTCGCGTGCCGAATTGGGCTACGAAGGGTTTCTTCGTGAAGATAAACGGCAAGGATATGAAAGTATCGGCGGTTCCGGGAAGCTATCTTACAATCAGTCGCAAGTGGAAGAAGGGTGACACTGTTGAGCTGCGTATGCCGTTCCGGTTCTACCTTGAGCCGGTGATGGATCAGCAGAATATAGCCAGTCTGTTCTACGGGCCGGTGCTGCTGGCAGCGCAGGAGCCTGAGGCCCGCACTGAGTGGCGCAAGGTGACGCTGGATGCTTCAGACATAAGTAAGTCCATCTCAGGTGATCCCACGAAGCTGGAGTTCACAATTGACGGAGTGGTGTACAAGCCGTTCTTTGACACTTACGGCAGGCACTCTGTTTACCTGGATGTTGCATTGAAGTAGGGATGAGCAGGGGCCTGCTATAAGACCAGGCTGATGATTGTATTCCAGATTTTTTGCTGATGATACAGCCTGGCCATGTAATAATCGGCCAGCTGGAATCCCTTTGGACTGCCCTGGAACAGGCGTGGTTTGTCTGAATCTGCGTTATCAGAGCCGACGTTCCAGGAGAGGATCAGCATATTAATTGCATCACTGTTGTCTGCCATGCCGGCATATGCAGGAGCCAGCCTGACCAGTGCGGCTCCTGTCTCTCTGCCGGATTCAGGGACCAGCCCCGAAAAGTTGCCATATTTTTCGAAAGCCCCGACGGCATACCAGGCGGGTAGTTTTCGTTCAGCCGGCGACAGCTTGGCCAGTTCCGCCTTAAGCGAAGCAAGAAGACCGGAAGGGGCACCTGCATCCGGATCCTTCGCCATATCAGCCCTGAACTTCTGAATCTCAATCCTGAATTCAGCAGCAGCTTCAGCATCCGCTTTCAGAAGCTCGCGGTAAGATTTCTCCATCTCCTCAAGAATTATTTCCGAATCGCTTTTCTGCTGACCTCTATCCTCCTTCCCCTGCCTGGCTGATTCTGTCCTTATCAATTGCTGCAGGTATTCCTCGCGGGTCACGGGGACAAACAACGGAGTCCCGGCCTTATAGATTACCGTGACCTCCCTATCTGTATTACGGTAAACAGGGCAGCCATAAAAATCACTTACCTTTTCCGGCTGAAGGAAAATATTCTCAGCAACGGGTGAACCCAAAATCCTGACCGGGTCATTAATATATATATTGAGTGTTGGTCCGGATTTGGTTGTTCTCAAGCCACCCTCCTTAACATAGGCTAAGAAGGCCATCTGAGCGACGCTTTCACTGCTGTTGAACCTGATTTCAAAACCCTTCGGAGGATTCAGACTGTCCCAGGAGATGATGGCCCGGTATATCTGTTCAATCATCGCGGCGTTTTCGCCCTCAATGTTCTTAAGAATCCTTCCACGGGTATATGGGAAGAATTCATCTTCGCCGAAGGCAATAGCCTGGTCTGAATAAGAATTCTGGGATGCTGCCGGAGATAACAGTCCTGACAACAGCATTAAAATCAGCGCATTCCGTATGAGAGAAGATCTGCTTAAAATTTTACACATGAATCCGGGAATTTACTTTTCGTAAAAATGCTGATTTTTTACGACATCCCGAATTCAGCAAACCATGCCTTACAGCAGATCAGAAGGGAGCATATCAGGTTTCTGTCTGAACAGCAATTACAACATTTCCCTTTTTATGCTGCTTTTCTACATACGCATGGGCTTCGGCAATCTGGGAAAGACTATAGCGTCTGTCAATTACAGGTTTAATTTTTCCGGACTCGGCCAGCTCCTTCAGTAATGCCATATCTCCATCCCTGCCCTTTGCCGTACCCTTTTTCACAGAAACATATTTTCCCTTAGGCTTAAGTATCTTTTTGCAGTCAGACAATGAAATCTTGCCCACTGCATCAAAAATGAGATCATAAGACTCACCCCCGCTGTTGAAAGCTTCTTTTGTATAATCGATTACCTTACCGGCTCCGAGGGATTTAACCATTTCTGTGTTAGGAGTACTGCATACAGCAGTCACCTCAGCGCCATAATGCTTTGCAATCTGAACGGCATAACTTCCCACACTGCCGGATGCTCCGTAGATCAGAACCTTTTGCCCGCTCCGGATCTCACCCTTATCTCTGAGAAAGTACAGTGCAGTAAGGCCGCCGACAGGGACAGCGGCAGCCTCCTCATAAGTCATATTGACAGGTTTCAGGGCTATACTTCCTCGTTCCGGCATGCATTTATACTCAGCATAGGTGCCAAATGCAAATCCTGTAGTGCCAAATACCTGGTCTCCTTTCTTGAACAGCCTGGCCTCCTTACCAGTATCCGCGATCTCACCTGCCAGTTCAAACCCCAGGATTTTTATCTTTCCGGGTTTGAAGAGTCCGTTGAAAATCCTGGCAAGAAAAGGATCTGCTTTTCGCAGTCTCCAGTCTGCCGCTGTCACCGTTGTGGCATTGATTTTTATCAGAACCTCATTGTCCCGCGGGACAGGCTTTTCCACTTCACTGAGTTTCAGGACATCCGGTGGTCCGTACTTTTCGTACACCACAGCTTTCATTTTTCCCATTTTATTTCATTTTTCGTTTATCGGTCTGAATCCAAGGAAGATTGCATAAATCGTAATGGAAAGCTCCCAGGCGATCTCCATGGCTGTGAGGGCAAACAGCCCGGCGCTCAAGGGCTTAAGCACATCGAAAAGAACAAGTACACCACCGGCAAATGCCAGGGGTCCGCCGATAAGGCCAAGCAGGGCCATCCGCCCGGGGATAAGCCCTGACCGGTACATCAGGTACCCGAGCAGTATTCCGTTACCGAATCCGGAACCGAACTGAGGTCCAAGCAGAAATGTCCAGTCATGAAAAGCAAGAAACCCCTGAGCTGTCATTGTGATTGCCATGGTGTCAGCGCCAGGCTGGAAACCGGCTCGCAACGACACAACAGCCATAAGGCTGACGACACCTGAGAGAATCATTACCGACTCAACGGTGCGCGATGCAATGTACCCGACAGAAACCGTTTCACTGACTTTTTTTACAAGAGGGAAGATTACAATTGCAGTCGCGATGTTACAGATTGCAGTCAGTATCTCGAAAAGGGCGCCCATTGAAGCACGCCTGTCGAACCCTCCGGCCAGAAGATAGTTAGTGTCGTGAAGCACATGATCGTAGAAGAAGAGTGCAGGAATCGAGAAAACAAAAGTGCCTGCAAAGAAGAGGCCGAATACAAGGGAAGTTTTTCGAAGTGTGTTCATAGTGCCTGTTCCTGATTAGTTGTACTCAAGATCACATTTGTTGCATGAAACAGGCAAGAATTTCCTGTTTCAGAAATTCCGGCAAAATATTCCGGAATGCAAATACAATAACAAGTGAAGAAGTGATTTGGTTCTTGAGGACCAATTCATTAAGGTGCATTTAAATAAAAGAAGCATGATTACGAACTGTACCTTCCATAACGCATTTTTCAATGCTTCCAGAGAGAAGCAGGCAGTGACAACATGTTCTGCAACATAATTTTTAAAACTTTTTCCCGCATTGGGTAATTTTGTGACTGTACACGTCACTGTGTGACGCATTGATAAGATTTCAGACCCCATATCAATTGTATAACATTTCTTTATCAAAACCCCATGAAGACTTTATTTAACTGTCTGGCAACTACGGTTGTACTCGTATCTTTCAACCTGGGTATCAGCGCCCAGGGACCCACTGAAGCAAGAATAGGAAAATACCTGTGGATGACTTCGAATCTCGATGTCAGCACTTTCAGGAACGGAGACTCGATAATGCAGGTAAAAACGGCAGAAGAGTGGGTGAAGGCCGCAGAAGAAGGAAAGCCCGCCTGGTGTTACAGGTTTGATAACAATGATGACTGGACCGATCTGTGGCTGGAGGATAAATACAAGGGGTACGGAAAACTGTACAACTGGAATGCTGTCCATGACAAGCGCGGCCTGCTCCCGGAAGGATACAGGACCGAGGTTTATCAATGGGAGGATCTGCTTATGTTTCTGGGAGGTAGTAATGAGGCCGGGAAGAAACTGAGGAGCGAGACGAGATGGAACCTTGACCCTGGCACAAATGAATCCGGATTCAACGCCCTCCCGGCAGGAATGGTAACCGGAGAAGGCAGTGCCATCTCTTCAGGATATACAGGAGTCTGGTGGACAAATCCGACCTTCGAGGGCATTTTTGCAATCAGGGCCAAAGCCGATCTGAAGAATGATTCCTGTGTTCTTGGCACCAGTTCCAAAATTCCCCTCGGGAAAAACGGCTTTTCCGTCCGCTGTACCAGGGAAGACGAGTACATAAACCTCTCATGGGGCGCAAGGAAGCATTACCTGTTGAAAGTTCAGGCCGACAACAGGAATACAATCTGGACCTCAGACCAGGATGGCAATATGACGATGTATGACCCCGGAAGCAAGAAACTCAGCTATGACTGGATTGAAGCACTGAAAACAATCATTGTCCATGATATTGACATTGATGACAACGGGATCGTCTGGGCAGGCACTCTAAAGGGTCTGGCTTCTTTTGACGGCAAAACCTGGACGAGATACAAGAAGACTGAAAAACAGGAGATCTACTATGTGGCGGCAGGTACCGGGGGCTTTGTGTATTATTCCACAGAGGAGGGATTCTACAAATTTGACGGCAAGGAATCACAGAAGATTGCAAGCGATTATGACTCCGGGGTGACAAGAAGACCGATTGTAACTGACAAGGACGGAGTTCCCTGGATATTAGGAGATTCAGAACGATTGTATTACTACAACGGTCAGCAGATGCTTTACACTACCGGCCCTCAGGAGAGCCTGGAGTATGCAAAGATCAGTACCGATAAAAATGACAACATCTGGATCACAAGCTACACCAAATCAGCAAAATACGGATTGCATAAGTATACCGGGAAGGGGCGTGCTGACGCCGGTGAATGGCATCATTACCTCGAAGGTGAGAATGTCACCTCGGTGTTTGTAGACCACCTTGATAACGTCTGGGTTTCAACCGGTACCGGAACCTACAGGAATTTCAAAAAGCGCACTGACACCTGCAAGGACGGAATAATCTTTCAGGACAGGAATCTCGACATCTGGCATATCGATGCATGGAGTGGAGAGATGAAACTGCTTGAAGTGTACGGGAAAAGATAAAAAACATGAAAAGGATCTTCATTATAATTTCCGGTCTGCTTCTGACGGTACTTCTCTACAGCCAGGACAATAAATGGCTTCTGGAAAAACCAGGTTCATGGAGATTTGAAAACTATCTGCCTGAGAAATCCTGGAAACTCAGTAATGGTACGTTGAGCGCAGCTGACAATGCAGCCTTCAGAAGCAATATGGCCGAACTTGCGGAATGGTTCAGGCAGAACCATCCGATGCTGAAGAACCCTACAGGCTATGACATACGCGCTATTGCCAACTGGATGTGGAGCGACTATACAACAAGATCGGAAGCCGAATACGGAATACCGGCCACCCTTGCTTTCCTGTTCGAGGTTTTTGATGCCGAAGGAGGAAAGTGGACGGTTGAGCCACCGCAGTACGGCCTGATGGTGAATAATATAATCGGCGGTCACCAGGGATTTTACTTCACACCTGAATCGCTCGTCGAGGACGGATCAAGGTATGACCTTTCCAGATCAGAGGATGTGCGGAGGACTCGTGATATCCTGTGGCAGTACTTCCCTGTATCGGGGTTCATGGAGAG
>Ga0116141_10005947_pt1 | contig 10161 bp, 9 predicted proteins | sample AD_UKC097_MetaG_FD_89744 | JGI IMG/M metagenome (GOLD analysis project Ga0116141, IMG submission 89744) | Active sludge microbial communities of municipal wastewater-treating anaerobic digesters from USA - AD_UKC097_MetaG | ecosystem: Engineered > Bioreactor > Anaerobic > Digestate | place: USA... | reverse complement strand
GCCCAGGATGGTACCGGGGATGGCACCTCCGAGGTTGGAGGTAAAATCAAGCGCTTCCTTGCCGCTGAATTTCTTGCGCACCACCAGCCAGGCAATCACCATCCCAAGAATGGCTGCAAATGGGGTTGCCAGTGCGCTGAGGAAAGTGGTGTCAAGAATGGCTTCCACGCCGCGAGTGACAGTCATTTGCCAGTGGCGGAGCGTGGGTGTGAAATCCACCCCCCACGAAAAACTGAACGAGCCGTATATGATGGTTGCATACAGGGCAATCACCAGCGCGCAGATGAAGTAGACCGTGATATTGGTTCCCCAGCGGATGAGCGGTTCTTTTTCAATTATCTGGGCGCCGACAGGCTTGCCAGTGACTGAAATATAGGACCGGCGATTGACATAATACCGCTGGATCAGGAAGATAACCAGGGTGGGGATGAGTAATACAAATGATAGTGCGGCGGCTTTCTGGTAATCGTATTCGCCGATTACTGCCAGGAAGATTTGAGCAGACAGCACCGTCTTGTTGCCAGCAATGAAAAGGGGATTGCCCAGGTCCGCCAGGGATTCAACAAACAACAGCAGGAATGATCCGGCGAGACCGGGGATCAGCAATGGCAGGGTGACGGTTCGGAAGATGTGAAATCTGCCTGCCCGCAGGCTGGCGGCGGCTTCCTCCAGCGCAGGGTTTAACCGTTCCAGCATTGCGCGGATGATCAGGTAGGCAACGGAGAAGAATGTGATGGTTTGCACCAGCACCAATCCATCCAAGCCGTAGATGTCATTCATTCCCTGTACAAAATTAATCCCCAGCAGTCTCTTGGTGATTAACCCGCTTCGTCCAAAGAGCAGAATAGTGCTGAGGGAGAGTGCAAACGGCGGAGAGACCGTTGGCAGTAGTGCCAGCCAGTGGATGATCTTTTTCCCGGGAATATTACATCGGACGATTGCATAGGCAAAGATAAATCCCACAATGGTGCCGAAAGTGGCAGTCAGCAAGCCCATCTTCATGGTATCCAAAAATGCCAGGCGCAGGGTGGGACCGTAATAATTGTCAAAATAGCGGGCGAAGTACGTCAGGTCCCAGTCGCCCGATTTGTTGAAAAAACCAGTGGAGAGCGTGGAAAAAATGGGAAGAATGACGAATACAAAAATGAAGATTCCGGAAAATAACAGGCTCATGAAGAGAACCGGATCCCGGGAGATGAGCGTAAATTCGCGAATCCGCCGTACAACATCGTCAAGCCAACGGTTTTTTGGATGGATTTGCCCGGAAGAAGTTTGCATGATCCTCCTGAAATAAAATTCTGGGCGGCATGCGCCGCCCAGAATTCAACCAGACACAATTACTGCTTCAAATTTTCTGCAGTGGCGATCTCGTTTGTAAATTTCTCAACATATTCTTTCTTGTGTTCTCCAGCCCAGATGAAATCATAGTCAATCAAATTGACTTCCATCAGTTCGGGGTGGGAGAGTTCCACACCATTAACAGTGGGAGCCTGGTATGCTGCATAGACTGGTCCCAACGCCTGGGCTTCCGGGGTCAGCGCCCAGTCAAACCAGAGCTTGGCAGCCTGTATATGCTTGGCGCCCTTGAGGATGCCCATACCGCCGATTTCATAACCGGTGCCTTCCTCGGGGAATGTCAACTTGAGCGGGAGCTTGTTATTCTCGATTTCGTTGACAATATCGTGTGAGAACACAATACCCACGGCAGCTTCACCCTGACCAACAAACTTGGCAGGGGCGGCACCACTCTTGGTGAATTGTGCCATCTGACCGGCATATTGCTTGATGTACTCCCAACCCGCTTCCTCGCCGCGAAGCTGGATAATGGTGGCGAGGGCAGTATAGGAAGTTCCCGAGGTGGAGGGATGGGCAACCATGATCTGTCCCTTGAATTCGGGTTTCAGCAGGTCATCCCAGGAAGTGGGGGCTTCCACGCCGGGGTGGGCTGCCAGCCAATCGGTGTTGGTAGCAAAGCCAAGCGTCCCGACATAAATACCAGCCCAGTAATTGTCCACATCCTTCATCTTTTCTGGGTCACGGATGTTCGCCATGTTGGGTGAGTTGTACTGCTCCAGCAAGCCTTCCCCCTTGGCTGCCACAAAGCTGTCGATGGGTCCGCCCCACCAGATATCAAAAGTGGGATTGTCCTTTTCCGCCTGGATGCGAGCCAGGGCTTCGCCGGACGACATACGGACGTAGTTCACCGTGATCCCGTACTTGGCTTCGAATTCCTGCTTCATACCCTGGCACCACTGTTCCTGCGGGGTGCAAAGGACATTCAGCTCTGTATCGGTGATCTGCTCGGTGGGCGCAGCAGTTGGCGCTGCGGTTGTACAGGCTGTCAGTACTGCCGCAAGGACAAGCATAACAGCCATCAGGAAACGAAATTTTTTGCCAGACATATTTCTCCTCCGGATGAAATGGGAATTGGATATCCTACGATATCCTAGAATACTGATCAGTTCGAATTATCAGAACAGAACAGCTTAAACATTATGGATTTTCTTGGTTGACTTGTCAAGCTACAAACGTTGGAATAATCCTGATAAATATCAGGTATTTCACGGTTTTGCGGCTTTGGGAATAAATTTTAACGAGAAATATCACTGTCCTGAACCATCCAGGCGGGCTTTAATCACCCGGATATTGCTGTCTTCATCCGAAAAGGATTGCAGTGAATCATAAAAGCCGGTTCGTTTCACCATGGTCATCATTCCCTGCCCCTGTCCCACGCCAACCTCAAAACAAATCCACCCGCCATGGCACAGGTAGCGCGGTGCTTCCCGCAGGAACCGGGTCATTACCTGGATGCCAAAATGTCCGCCATCAAATGCAAGGCGGGGTTCGTGGTGGACGATCTCGCCTGCCATTTTTTCGACATTGGCTGAGGAGATATATGGCGGGTTGCAGGTTATCAGGTCCATCTGTTGATGAAATCCGTCCTGTTCAAATGGTGCAAACAGGTCACCCACGAAGAAATCAACCCGTTCGGTGAGGTGCAAATGCTCTGCATTGCGTTTTGCCAGCGCCACTGCCTCCGGGGATACATCCGAACCAAACACCCGGGATTCTTTGACATAATATGCCAATGCCAGGGCAATGTTCCCGGAACCGGTGCAAATATCCATTGCCTGGATGATGTGACGTTCCTCGACAAGTGACCGGGCGGTTTCCACTGCTGCCTTGCCAAGAATTTCGGTTTCCTTGCGCGGGATCATTGCCTGGGGTGAAGCCAGGAACCCGATTCCCATAAATTCCTGGCTGCCAATCAGGTAGGCGAGCGGTGTACCATTCAACCTGAGGTCCACCAGTTCCAATACCTTTGCATATTGGTCATCCGTCAGGTGAGGTGGATGGAGTTCATCCGTTTGTTCCTGGCAGACATGCTGCCAGATGGCGCGCAGGGTGGTTTCTGGGGTTTCATCGGGTTTATCCGGTAAACCCGCCCAGGATGCCTTGAGGGTATTCAATAATTCGTTAAAACGGGCGGTGGAATTCATCACGTTTGCCTGGGGTTTGGGAGAAGAGAATTGGATTTCCCGTCTTTTTTCGGATCCATCTGGAAGAGCTTGAGATTATTATACGGTCTTTTTCCCAAATTGACTCCATCCATCTTTGCCGGGTACATCGAATGGATTACCAGATTCCTTCCTGCACAAACTTCTCGCGGATTAACCGGCTGAGTTCTGACCGCACCCGGCGCGACCGCCCATCTTGTTCCAGACGGATGTTATCCACGTAGTACCATAACTCAAGCTGGATGCTCTCCCCATTGAAAGACTTGATGGATACAACCGGATCCTTCCAATAACCGGGGATGATTTTAAATTCCTTGTCCAGCCAATCCAACAGGTTGGAGGAAAGATCATCCAGGCGCATTTCATTCCGATCATCGGTGGCATGAATGGTTCGTTTGAGTGCGTCCCACTTCAGGCGCAGGTGCTCATTCCGCGTCTCCCAAACCTTGCGCAAGCTCCAGTAATCCTTCGGATTCAGCCAGCCATCCGGGGCTTCGGACCATTCTGTTGCCAGGGAAAGCACTGTCCCCAGGTTGGCTTCAGCAGGAGCAAGGAACTGGCAATAAATTTCCTGCCGTTCCGCCATGGTCAAGCCCTTGATTTCCCGGCTCTTGATCCCGCGAATCAGGTTTCTGATGGATTCCTTGAAAATTTCCAGGTGGGCATTCAGTCTGCCTTCCAATTCCAGGCGCGGGATGGTGCGTTCGTTCCGATCTGCTTCGTCCATCAGGGACCGGTGGGCGGGTGGATCGGATGAAACCAGTTCCGCCTGGTTGCGGATGTGTTCCGCTATTGCCTGGATTTTGGGCAGTTTCGCCGGGATATTGGAGGAAAGTACTGCCGGATGCCCGGCTGCCACCAGGCATAATATTTCCTGTACGTGGGTCAGGTTTGACCTGGCAGGAACGGTTACTTCAATGCTGTATTTCTGTTCGGCGGTGGGCTTGGTGAGGTTGATGATGGGTTCCGCAGCCAGGATTTTATTGGGCATGAAAATGGTTGCCTGTTCATCCAATGAGAAAAGCATGGTGGAACGCAATCCCAGCCGTTGGACTTCACAGATTCGACCATCTCCCAGCAGAATCAGGTCGTTTTTTCGAAACGGTGCTTCCATCAAAAGGCTCAATCCACTGAACACGTTGGAAAGTGTTTCCTGGAGGGCGAGTCCCAGCACCAGCCCCAACACCCCGGCACCAAGCAGGACGGAACTGATATTTACGCCCCACATGGGCAGGATGATCAAAGCGGATATGGTAATAATCAGCAGGGGACCAAACAGGTTGAGCACCGGGATGAGGACATCATCCACCTGGCTTTCGGTGCGCATTGCCCACCGGTTGCCATAATAAACAATTACATCCCGCAGAATCCGTCCCAGGATGTGGGCAAGGATCAGCACCAGCAGGGTATTGCTGATCCGTTCAATAGTAATGATTGCCTGGTCAGTGAAAGAGATCAATCGCAGGGATGCGTGGGCACCATACAGGAGGATGAGCAGGACGATGGGGCGCCGCAGGATGCCCAGGAGGATATCTTCCAGGTCGCCGGGAAGGGTGCGTGTGACCAGTTTCAACAGCCGCATCAACAGCAGGTTGACCAGGAGCGCAATGATCAGCCAGGCAGCCAGGTTGATTAGAAAGGAAGCCAGCGGCGTTGCCAGGATTTCAAAGCCGGGCGGCAGGGGGATGGAATACCAGAGCAATTCCAACATGAAAAAATCCTTAAGTTAAGATGATATGATAATAGCATAAATATGGTCTAAATAATAGTATTAATTTCTTGGGGTTCAATTTATCAGGTTTGTATAATGTTGCCAGGTGTTGAACTTGCCGTTCGGATTGGATTGATTTATGATGATATGCAATGGTTCACAAAGCGGAGAGTGTCACTTGAAAGGAAAAAAACTACTATTACTGATCATCGTTTTGGTGGGTGGGATTCTCGTCCTGGGGAGTTATGTGTGGGGTTTTCAATCCCGTCCGGAAGCAGGGAATGTCCTTTGGGGCGGGGTTCCGGAATCCATACAACCGTACTACACCCTCGGGATGGTTGCAGGAGCACTTGGATATTTTTTCTACACATACTTTCTTCTCTTTGCATTGGATGAATCCACCGCCCGGGTTGGAACCCGTTGGGGGTATGGCATCTTCCCATGGTTGTATCTGATCATTCTGATTCCCTCTGCGCTCTGGCTGCCGTTGAGTTATCTGGCAACTGACCAGGCAGGCACGTTTTGGGTGTGGCTGGTGCGGTTTGACCTGCTGCTGGTTGCGCTTGGCTCCATTGGATTGTTAATTGCCCTTCTCAACGTGAATCCGAAAGTTCCCCGCCTTGCCCATCAGTTGGCTGTGGCGGGGATTATCCTGTTTTCTCTCCAGACCGTTTTGTTGGATGCTGTGATCTGGGGAATTTCTTTCAAATAATTGCTATGACTCTTTTTGAATTTTGTGTAAGATTATCCTAATACTTTTACGAGGGAGACATCCATGACCATTCGAATTGTTACGGACAGCACATGTGACCTTCCGCAGGAAATCATTGACCAATACCATATAACGGTTGTGCCGCTGTTCATCCAGATCGGCACCAGGGAATACCGTGACGGTGTGGATTTATCCCGGGAGGAATTTTATGAAAAACTCCCCGAACTGCGTCCCCATCCCACCACTGCCGTCCCCGGTATTGACTTGTTTGTCCAGACGTACGAGCGACTGATCCAGGAAGGGGCAACCCAAATTATATCCATCCACATTTCGCCCAAGCTGAGCGGAGTTTTAAATGTTGCGAAGGCGGCTGCTGAACGAATCACATCCATCCCGGTGACCGTCCTGGACTCCCGTTCCCTTTCCATGGGAACGGGTTTCGCGGTTTATACAGCTGCGGAGGCAGCCCTGGAGGGTCATCCGATTGAAAAAATTCTCGATCTGCTGGAAAACCAGATAACCCGAACACGGGTGTTTGCTGCACTGGATTCCATGCAATATCTCCAACGCAGTGGACGGGTGAGTTTCGCCATCTCCACCATCGGCAATTTTCTGCACATCAAGCCACTGCTGAAGATGCATAATGGGGAATACGGAACGGAAAAGGTGCGCACCCACCGCAACGCCATGCTGCGCCTGATTGAAATGCTCGGTGAGCATTTCCCCTATGAGCGGGTTGGCATCCTGTATTCCGGTGCTGCTGACCGGGCTCGCGAGTTGCTGGACGAGGTACGCGAATTGCTGCCAATGGACAAGGTCTGGTTTGGAATTTTAAACCCGGTGCTGGGCACCCACCTGGGACCCGGTGTGGTCGGTTTTATTACAATTGCCAAGGAATAAAAAAGGAGAATCCATGTCTTTTCTTGAAGTATATGCAATTGCCCTGGGTGTCATTATCGGCTTGATGACTGTCCTTTGGCTGGTCAGCCTGGCATTAAAAAATTCCAGCATCGTGGATATTTTCTGGGGGACAGGGTTTGTGATTGCCGGGTGGACATACTTCCTCCTGACGCCGGAAGGTTACCTGCCCCGCAAGCTCTTGATTGCCGTCATTGTAACAATCTGGGGGCTGCGTCTTTCGCTGCATATCTTTCTCCGCAACAAGGGCAAACCGGAGGATTTCCGCTACCAGAAATGGCGCGGGGAAAACGGGCAATCCTGGTGGTGGCGCAGTTTTTTCAAGGTGTTTCTCCTGCAGGGCGTGCTGCTTTGGATCATCTCTGCACCACTGCTGGCAGCGCAATTCCGCGGCACCCCCGACAGGCTGACGATCCTGGATTTCCTTGGACTGTTCCTCTGGGCGGTTGGCTTCTTCTTTGAGGCAGCAGGGGATTGGCAGCTTGCCCGGTTCATTAAAGATCCTGCCAACAAGGGTAAAGTGATGGATCGCGGGGTTTGGCGTTACACCCGCCATCCGAATTATTTTGGTGACTCTGCCCAGTGGTGGGGCTATTACCTGGTCGCTGCTGCAGCTGGCGGCTGGTGGACTATCTTCAGCCCAATCCTGATGACCCACCTGTTGGTGAATGTTTCCGGGATGGCGCTTCTGGAGAAAACCATGTCCCAACGTCCGGCGTACCGGGAATACATGACACGAACCAGCGGATTTATCCCCTGGTTTCCGCGAAAGAAGTAAGGTGGACCTGACATGAAAATTGCCAAAATCATCTCCCTGGCTGGTTTGCTTGCCATGACTGCTGTCCTGGTGTATGGCTTCACCGTTGGAGATTTCTCGGCGGATGGGGCAATCATCCTGTCCAATCCGTGGGGAATCGTCTCAATGGTGGACCTGTACGTGGGCTTTATCCTGTTTTCCGGCTGGATCATCTTCCGTGAAAAAGCCTTGCTGTCTTCCATTCTTTGGGTGGTGCTGATGATGGTGCTGGGCTTCTGGGCAGGTTCGTTGTACACCTTCCTGGCGCTGCAGGGCAGTCAGGGAGACTGGAAGCGGTTCTGGATGGGAAAACGTGCGGATTAGTGGATAAGGAGAACAAGAAATGACCTTCCTGCAAATTCTCAAAATCATAGCTGCCCTGGGGACGATTGCCACGGGCTTGCTGTCGCTCCTGCGACCGCGTTCCATCAAGGATTTCACCGGGTTGGAGGCATCCAGCTCGCGGGCGGTCACAGAGATCCGCTCGGTGCTGGGCGGGTTGTTCGTTGGGGTCGGGCTGGCGCCTTTTCTCCTGCCGCACCCGGCAGTTTTTCAAACGCTTGGAGTCATGTACCTGGCAATTGGACTGGTTCGAGCGGTTTCGATGGTGGTGGACAAATCCACTGAGCGGTCGAATGTCATCAGCCTGGTGGTGGAAATTGTGTTTGGAGTGATCCTGGTAGTGTAGCTCGATCGTCGAACAGTTCCTTAACCGTGGGTTTTATGGGTATACTTGGTATGAGCCATCCTTAATTTTCCGGGAGCACCCATGACCCACCCGCCCACCACCCGTTTGTACCTTGTGCGCCACGGCGCTACACAACTCAGCGCTGAGGACCGCTTCGCCGGTGCCATTAACCCGCAGCTTTCGGCGGAGGGCGTGCACCAGGCAAAAAAGCTGGCGGAGCGCCTGGCGGATGATGCCGTCACGGCGGTGTATTGCAGCCCCATGGTACGCACCGTCCAAACGGCATCCATTTTGGCGATACCGCACGGCTTGACACCCATCCAGCGAGATGGGCTGCGTGAGATTGACCATGGACACTGGGAGGGCTTGCGCCGGGCGGATGTGGAAACACAATTCCCGGTGGAGTATGCTGCCTGGAACGAGGACCCTTTCGCCTTTGCGCCGGAAGGCGGCGAAGCAGGCGTTAACGTGATTGCCCGGGCGCTGCCGGTCATTCGGGAGATTGTTTTGCAGCATCGGGGGGAAAATGTGCTGGTGGTTTCGCATAAAGCCACCCTGCGACTGCTCATCAGCAGCCTGCTGGGGTTTGACGCACGCGGCTACCGTGACCGGCTGGACCAATCCCCGGCATGCTTGAACATCCTGGATTTTAAAGACCCGGTGCGGGCACGCTTGATGCTGTTTAACGATGTTTCGCATTATGTGGACCAGCCGCGCCGGTCCAGTGAGCAACTCTCCAAGTGGTGGGATTCGCCCACCCGGTAAAATATTGCCTGCCTGGCGTGAAGATTGCACTATAATTGGGTGATTGCATGCATCCTCGCTGCCAGGTGGTTTTGTGAAGTCGCTCATATCCATATTTTTTAAAATGTTGTTGATGATTGGTGTTTGTCTGGCTTCATCGGTTGCTGTCCAGGCACAGGAGATTGGGGGGACACCCTCTGCGGAGAGTCTGCAGGAAGGTGCATCCTACACGGTTCACCTGCCCGTGATTCTATCGGTTGCAATTCCCCCCAGGGTGGATGCCGTGGGACCTGCCGGGGGAACCATGCCAGCCCTGGCGTTGAATCCTGCTGAGCCGGGAATCCTTTACGTCGGCACCTGGGGGGCTGGGGTTTATAAAACGGTCAATGGTGGAGCATCCTGGGCGGCGGTCAATGCCGGACTGGGAAACACCTATATTCAATCCCTGGCGATTCATCCCACCAATCCCCAGGTTGTCTATGCCGGCACCTACAGCGGGGGTGTCTACAAGTCGGTGGATGGCGGGGTAACCTGGCAGGCATCCAGCGGATCCCAGCTTGGCAGCCATATCATTTATGACCTGGAGATCGATCCCCAACAGCCATCCACGCTGTTTGCCGCCACCCGCATCAATGGCAGCCTGATGGGGTATATTTTTAAAAGTGTGGATGGAGGCGCAACCTGGGAGGAAAAATTTCGCGGCAACCGGTGGGGATTGGATTATGATTACATTTATGATGTGGAAGTCAATCCCATTAACCATGCCGAAGTGCTGATAACCAACCATGAACATGGTTTTTGGTATAGCACTGATGGAGGACAGAATTGGGATGCCAGAAACATAGGTGTAGGAGACTTGAGCGCTAGGACAATTATTATTCCAAATGGTTGGCCACTCTATGGTGGTGTTTGGCATGGTGGTGGTGTCTACAAAGAAACATATATCAGAGATGGTTGGAAACAAAAAAGCAACGGCATGCCGGAGGATGTGGAAGTGTACCGGCTGACGGTGGATCCATCCAATGCCAGCACCCTGTATGCCTGCACCTGGGAAAATGGGGTTATCAAGACGGT
>Ga0116141_10005941_pt1 | contig 10168 bp, 8 predicted proteins | sample AD_UKC097_MetaG_FD_89744 | JGI IMG/M metagenome (GOLD analysis project Ga0116141, IMG submission 89744) | Active sludge microbial communities of municipal wastewater-treating anaerobic digesters from USA - AD_UKC097_MetaG | ecosystem: Engineered > Bioreactor > Anaerobic > Digestate | place: USA... | reverse complement strand
TCAGGTGGGCTTCTTTGTCAATGACACCCGTCACAGAATAGCTTGTCTTGTTGATTCTGAGCAGCTGGCCGAGGGCAGGCTTCTCGCCAAAGAGCCGGTGCGCCAGCGTGGTTGTGAGCACCATGCTGCGCGGCTCGGTGAGTGCCGTGAGCGGATCGCCTTCGGTGAAGGGATAGTCAAACACCTTGAAAAAGTCGGCATCGGCGTAGGTGAACGAAGGTATTTCGAGCATCCTGTCATCATGCCAAACGGTGATTCCGGTTTCGGTGTTGGTGACATTCGTTTTAAAGATCAGTGTGGCGGCTTCCACTTCCGGAAAGCGCGTTTTCATGGATTCGCTGATGTTGAACGACGAGAGTGCGATTTTATCCAGACGACCACCAAAGTTGAGTGCTGCATTCACGCGGTGTATGCGGTCGGCGTCTTTCCAGCTGCTGTCGTAGCTGTATTCTCTGGCAATGTAGGCATAGATCAGCAAAAAGACCATGATGCCGCTCGTGAGGCCAGCCACATTGATGAGCGCGTAGCCCGGCTGCTTGATCATCCGCCTGAAAGTCGTACGGATGTAGTTGTTGATCAGAATCCCGCTTGTATTCATGTTTTCGGGCTGTTATCTGTTGATTTTTTGCGAAACATCAGCGAGATGTTTTTATCGGTGGGCGGACCCACTTCCACCAGTTCCCAGTCTTTGTCGTATGCTTCAATCTTGTGGCGCAACACCTGCACCTTGTCGGTGGGCGATTTGATGCGTCCCTCCCAGTCGAGCAGTTCCACACGGTATTGCAGGCTTTGGCTGCGTCCGTTGATGCGCACATCTATTTCGATGTTTTGCTCTTTTTCGAGATCCGGTATGAGAATAACTACTTCTTTCATGGGCTTGGATTATTCGTATTTTAATGCTTCAACAGGATTGAAAGCCGCTGCCCGGCGGGCATGGAAGACAATGGTGAAGGCAGCCACCAGAACGGCCACAAGCAAGGCAATGATTGCCTCGGAAATGCCGAGGCTGATCGTGTAGGCAAATGACGAAAGCAGCTGACTGCTAAAAAGATATCCCAGCGGAATGGCGATCATTCCGGCAAAGACAACAAGCACAATAAACTCTTTTCCAATGAGTTGAAGAATCTGGTTGCTGCTGCCTCCCAGCACTTTTCTGATTCCGATTTCCTTGGTACGCTGTTCAACACGCAAGGATGAAAGCCCGTAGAGTCCCATGGCACTGATCAATACAGACAACAGCGAAAAGAGGCTGTAAAGCTGCATACTGTTGCGGTCGTCGCGGTATTGCTTCTCGATATAGGCAGTCACAGAAATACTTTCGTAGGGTGTGGTTGGAAAAAGTTCGCGCCAGGTTTTTTCAACAAGCTGTTCAACTTCTTTCTCCGCATTTTCTGCTGCTTTCACGCATACAACGCCAAAGCTTTCGGGCAGGATGATATAAGCGGCAGGCTCAATTTTTGAATGAACCGAATAATAATGATAGTCTTTGATCACGCCGATCACGGTACGTTTCGAGAGCGTGTCCATCCCAAAAGGCCTGAAACGCTTGCCAATTGGCTCATCCCAACCAAGAAATTTCACGGCGGCTTCGTTGAGTATCACCGACTCATGTATGTCGTTGGGATAGTCTTTTGAAAAGTTGCGGCCCTGCGTTATTGGGATGTCCATGAGCGGGAAGAAATTTTCATCCACATAACCAAAACGTACCATCACCTTGGTTTCGGTGGTATCGTCAAGAAAAATGGTGGATTGGTTGCCTGCAACGCCGTTGACAAACGAAGCTGCCGCAACACCTTTCACCTGAGGCAGTTTTACGAGCGCGTCTTTGAGCAGCGTGGCCTTGCGCTCAGGTTCTCCACCTTGCAGAAGCAGGCCGGTGACATTGTTTCCATTGAAGCCCAAGTCTTTACGCAGTGCAAAATCAAACTGCCGGTAGCTTACCGTTACAAGAAAAATCAACAAAATGGTGACGCTGAACTGGAAGACCACGAGCCCTTTTCCAAGAAAATTGCCAATGCTGCTGCGTTGTCCTTTTGAGCCTTTGAGTACATCCACAGCCTTGTAGCGGCTCATAAAAAGCGCAGGATAAATGCCCGAAAACAAACTCACAAACAACCAGATCACAACAAGTGACAAATTCATTGAAATGTCGTGCAACAAGTTAAGCTTTAGCTCGGTGTCGAGCATTCGGTTGAATTCGGGCAGGCTAAGTTCAACGATGATCAACGCCAGCAAGATGGCAAAAAAAGTGATGATCACCGACTCGCCCATAAACTGATAGACCAAATTCATCCTGTTGGCTCCCAACACCTTGCGAACGCCCACCTCTTTGGCCCTCTTCACGGAGCGGGCGATGGCGAGGTTGATGAAATTAATGCTCGCGATGGCGATGATCAGCACAGCGATGATGGAGAAAATAAGAATCGTGCGCTGGTCGCCTTGATTGAAATTCATCTGAAATTTGATGTGTGTCGAGCGCAGGTGGATGTCGTTGACGGCCTGCAGATACATTTTCGGAGGATTGGTGAAGGCGCTTTTCTTCACAAATTCCTGAATTCCGAGATTGATCTTTTCGGTTACTTCCTGGTGTTTTGCTGTGGGTAAAAGTTTGACATACACGGCCATAGAGTTCGATCCCCACTCGCGCAGCCAGGGATACTGAAGCTCCGCCGAACTGAACGAAACAAGCACATCCATCCAGATATGTGCATCGCGGGGCTGGTCTTCCATAATGCCGGTGATCACATAGCCTTCTTCGTTGTTGAAGTTGATGGTTTGTCCGATGAGTCCTTCCGACTTGCCAAAAAGCTTGTTTGCTGTTGAAACAGAGAGTACAACTGAGTGGATATCGTTTAGCGCAGTGGCCGTATCGCCTTCGGTGAGTTTGATCCCGAACAGTCTGAAAACCGAAGGATCGGTCCAGGCCACATTGTCCTGCGAAAAATAAGTGTCGCCAATTTTGATGGCCATTGTTCCCCAGTGCATCACCCTCACGGCATCGGTCACCTCGGGCAGATCGCTTTTGAGGCGTGGTGCCAGCGGTCCCATGTTCACGGCCACATGCTGCTCGCCCACACCCTCGGCTTGCTGAATCTGAACCACCCGGTAGAGCAAATCTCTTTCAGGTATATGTTGGTCGAAACCAATATGATAGCGTATGAAAAGCAGGATGAGGATAAATGATGCCAGTCCGATTCCCAACCCGGCAATATTGATAGCCGTATAGGAAAACTGCTTGACAAGTGAGCGCAGGGCGATCTTGAAATAGCTTCGGATCATGCTGTAATAGTGGAATTGAAGAAACCTTTTCAGATGGATTTCTTGATGTTTTCGTTGATGATTTGTCCATCGAAGAGCCTTATCACGCGCTGGCTGTATTCGGCATCGCGCTGGCTGTGTGTCACCATGATGATGGTGGTGCCTTCGCTGTTAAGGTTGCTGAGCAGGTTCATCACCTCCTCGCCATGCACCGAGTCGAGGTTTCCGGTTGGCTCATCGGCCAGGATGAGTGCCGGTTTGGCAATCACGGCGCGTGCCACTGCCACACGTTGTTGTTGTCCGCCCGAAAGTTGTAGCGGAAAATGCTTTGCCCTGTGGCTGATCTGCATTTGTGCCAACACCTCGTCCACCCTGGCTTTTCGCTCGCGCGAGGGCATCCCGAGATAGATAAGCGGAAGCTCAATGTTTTCAAAAACAGTGAGTTCATCAATCAGGTTGAAATTCTGAAACACGAAACCAATGTTTTGCTTGCGCAAGGCAGCACGCTGTCGTTCGGTGCTTTTTGAAACATCTTGTCCCAGAAAGCGGTATTCGCCTTTCGAAGGATTGTCGAGCAATCCCAGGATGTTGAGCAGCGTTGACTTGCCACAACCTGAGGGGCCCATGATAGCAACAAATTCGCCCTGGTTGATTTCGAAGGAAACCTCGTTGAGGGCTGTCGTTTCCACCTCATCGGTGCGAAAAATCTTCGTTAGTTTTTGTGCTTTTATCATACTATCTTCGTTATTACAATTTATCTTATTGAAATATAATGGTTTATGAAAATTTATTATTCTTTAAAAACAATTTTGTCTTTGTTGCCAAAGCTGTCGTAGGACGAGATGATCACCTGTTCGCCTTCGCTGAGGCCCTCGCTCACCTCGTAGTGGAGGGTGTTTTGACGGTTGATGCGCAGGCTGCGTTTCACAGCGTATGTTCCGGTCGGGTCGAGCACGTAGATCCAGTTGCCACCTGTTTGTTGAAAAAATCCACCGCGCGGAATGATGAGGGCATCGGTCTCGCTGCTGAATTTGAGGCGAAGCTGCAATGTTTGTCCGCGTTTTATGTGCGAAGGAAAATCATTGGTAAAGAGCAGGTCAACCTGAAACATGCCTGCATTCACGTCGGAATAGATTTTCTGGATGTAGAGGTTAAAGTCTTTTCCACCGAAGGTATATGAAACTTCCTGGCCCAGGCTCACGCGTGAGATGTAGCGTTCATCAATGCCGGCGCGCAGTTTGAAGCCATCGGGCATATCAATCTGGCCCAGGTGTTCGCCGGCATTGGCTGTCTGACCCACTTCGAAGTTGAACGAGGAGAGTTGCCCGTCGGCAGGCGCTTTCACATATAAATTGCCGAGGCTTTCCTTGAGCAGGCTCAGGTTTTCGACCATACGATCCATGCTTTGGTCAATTTGTTTGTTTCGGTGAATGGTCGAAAGCGAGTCGAGCGATTGCAGTTGAAGCGCAATTTCGAGTTGCTTGCGTCCATAACGGTAGTCGCGCTCAGCCTGTTCAAAAGTTTCGTCCGAAATCAGGCTGTCGGCATAGAGCTGACACTGACGATCAAACTGCGTCTCAAGCTTTTCGATGTCCTGCATCACGTTCACTGTTTCGCGTTGACGGGTGTATTTGTTTTGTTCAAGCGCAATCTTGGTGTTTTGTAAGTTATTGATAGCCTCAAAGATACGTGTTTCCTGCTCCATATAGCTCAGCTCAAGGTTGGTGTTTACGAGCTTCATAATCTTATCACCTTTCCGAAGCATGGCACCATCTTCCACATACACCTCCTGCACATTGCCTCCCATAATCGCATCAATATAAATGGTAGTGCGGGGCAACACAATCCCGTCAATAGGAATAAATTCCTGAAATTTATCTTTCTTCACCACTGCGATACTCAGCTGGTTTTTCGAGACGTAATATTTGCTGCTTCGGTCGCGAAAAGCGAGCAGATAAACAACAAATACAACAAAAGCGGTTGTTGCGATGGACATGAGTATCTTTTGTGTGGTCCAGAATGGCTTTTCAATTTTGCGATCCATACCGTTTTTTGGGTTTAACAGATTTTAACCAAGATTGTGCCATTAAACATAAGTGGTTGTTTTTAAATCGAAAGAGAAACTCCCAGGTGGGTTGTAACTTTTGGTGTTCATTTTCGTCCATAATTTGTAAAGATGCGTACATATTGTTTACTTTTATGCGTTGTTAGGGAAACAGACTAATTGTTTAGAAATATGGAAAAAACCAAGGCCAGGATTTTAATCGTTGACGATGATGCCGATGTGTTGCTTGCGGCGCGTCTTTTTTTGCGTCAGCATGTCGAAATTGTTCACACGGAAAAAAATCCTGCAAACATTCCGGATCTTTTGAAATCGGAGTCGTACGACCTGATTTTGCTTGATATGAATTTCTCACGCGATGCCACCAGCGGCACCGAGGGGTTTCACTGGATGAACAAAATCCTCGAAATAGACCCTGCCGCAGCCGTGATCCTCATTACCGGCTATGGCGATATTGAGCTGGCCGTTCAGGGCATCAAGGAGGGAGCAACAAACTTTCTGCTAAAGCCCTGGGAAAACAAAAAACTGTTAGCCACCATCAATGCCACCCTCGAAGTGCGCAAATCGCGTGTGGAGCTTGAGCAGCTCAAAGGCAAACAAAAGGTTATGATTGCCGATCAGGATGCGGCCTACAGCAATATCATCGGCAGCTCACCTGCTATGATGAAGGTGATGAACACCGTGACGAAGGTGGCGCGCACCGATGCCAATGTGCTGATACTGGGCGAAAACGGAACAGGAAAGGAAGTCATCGCAAGAGCCATACACCGCGCATCGCAAAGGGCCTCGGAGGTCTTCATCAGCGTTGACCTGGGTGCCATCACCGAAAGCCTTTTTGAGAGTGAGCTTTTTGGTTACAAAAAAGGGGCATTCACCGATGCCAAAGAAGACCGTGCCGGACGGTTTGAGGCGGCTACCAAAGGCTCCATCTTTCTGGACGAAATAGGAAATCTCTCGCAAAACCTGCAATCAAAGCTGCTCACAGTATTGCAAAGCCGCAAGGTGGTCAGGCTCGGCAGCAACAAAGAAACACCCATTGATGTGCGCCTGATCTGTGCCACCAATATGCCGCTTTACCAGATGGTTGGCGAAGGAAAGTTCAGACAGGATTTGCTTTATCGCATCAACACCGTGGAAATCAAACTACCTGCCCTGCGCGAACGCACCGAAGACATCGAGCCGCTGGTTGAGCATTTTCTTGAACAATACTGCCATAAATACAAACTACCGAAAAAACGCCTTAATGCCAGCACACTTAAACGCCTGATGATGCATCACTGGCCCGGCAATATCCGCGAACTGCAACATGCGGTTGAAAGAGCCGTGATCATGAGCGAAGGCAATGTGCTCGAACCACATGATTTCTTCCTCGGCGATACCGGCGAAATCGTTGAAAGCGAAGTGCTTCCTACCAATATGAATCTGGAAGAAACCGAAAAAATGCTTATCCGTAAGGTGGTTGATAAATATGGCGGCAACATCAGCCGCGCGGCCAAGGAACTGGGTCTCACAAGGGCTTCGCTGTACAGAAGAATGGAAAAATATGATCTTTAAGCGTTTCAGGTTTCAAATCATCCTGCGGGTGTTGTTGCTCACTGCAACCATCTTACTCATGTCGCGCCTGATCGGCAATCAGCAGTTTCTGGTGAGCATGATCCTGCTTGCTTTGCTGGCATTGCTGCAGACCATCTCGCTTGTCATCTATACCGAACGCACCAACCGCAAACTCTCCAAGTTTTTCGAGAGCATCCGACATGCCGATTTTTCTTCCTCTTTCACAGATCACAACCTCGGCAAAAGCTTTGAAGGTCTCAGCAATGAGTTCAACCAAATCATTCAGGAATTCAAAAAGAACAGGGCCGAGAAGGAAGAACATTTTAATTATCTGCTCACTGTGGTGCAGCATGTGAGCATCGGCATCATCGTGTTCAGGCGCGACGGAAAGGTGGATGTTTTCAATAATGCAATCCGTAAGATATTAAGGGTAAACCATTTACGTCAGATTTCGGAATTGTCTGCCGTGAAGGACGATTTTCCGGATTTGTTGATGAAACTCAATGCCGGCGACAAGACGCTTGTGAAACTTATTCTCGAAGACGAACTCATACAGCTTTCTATCAATGCCACCGAGTTCAAGATGCGAGGCGAAGCGTATGTGCTTGTTTCGCTGCAAAATATCCATCCCGAACTCGAAGAAAAAGAAATCGAGAGCTGACAACGCCTCATCAGGGTGCTGACACACGAAATCATGAACTCCATCACACCCATCTCCTCGCTGGCGGCCACCATACAGGAAATGCTCGTAAACCCCGAAACCAACCAGATTGAGCTTAGCCGACTGGATGCCGACGACATCGAAAGCATCCATAGTGCCATGAGTACCATCGAAAGCCGAAGTCGCGGCCTGCTCAACTTTGTTGAGATATACCGCAACCTCACCCGCATCCCGAAACCCAACTTCCGGCATTTCAGGGTGAAAGAGATGTTCGACCGCGCGCATGAGTTGCTCAAACCCAAGTTTGACCAACTGAATATCGAGTGCAGCTGCAAGGTGTTTCCCGATGAGCTGATGATTGTAGCCGACCCCGACCTTGTAGATCAGGTGGTGATCAATCTGATTCTCAACGCCATTGATGCCGTGAAAGGTCAGCCTCAATCACGCATCTCTATTGTGGCATAGGTAAATCTCAACAACCGCATCACCATTGACTTTGCCGATAATGGCCATGGCATCACCCCCGACCTGATGGACAAAATCTTTATGCCGTTTTTCACAAGCAAAAAGGAAGGTTCGGGAATCGGGTTGAGTCTTTCGCGTCAGATCATGCAGATGCACAAGGGCGCCATCTCATTCAAATCCAAACCGGAAGAAGGAACAGTGTTTACACTTACTTTTTGATGCAGGGTTTGGCCATTTATGGCTCAATTTGAAACTTTAGCTACAGAACCGCAACGCTGTGATGTTTGATACAAGCCTGTTGCCAATACAGTGCAAAAACAACTTTTCGAGAAAAATTAAGGTGCAGACCAATCAATCACCGACTTTTGTGTCAATTATTTCGTGCCGAAGACGATTTTCAACTCTGTCTTTGCCTCCTGTATTTAAATCATCAGCCGACACCAAAAACCAAACCCTCAGCCGGGATTTTTTTTCTGGCTAAAGGTGCAGGCTGAATCGGGTATCACATTCCTTTGCAGCAAGGCTGCACGAGCAACTTCAACACCTGTGAAAAATGCGGCACCCAAAGCGGTGTATCGCATGTTAAAATTGCTACTTTTGTAAGTAAATCTGCGCATCAGGCGCTTTTATATTTTGGGATTTGTGAAAGAGACCTTACTTTTACGCATTATTTATCAATTGAGAGCCGGGATATGAAATATTTATACAGTCCATGGGCGGTGGCTTTTGCAATGTTGTTGGTGTTCCTATCACCGATATATGCTGCTACAGACATGGAAATGAATGCATTGGCAAGTAGTCCGTCCGCAGCTGCTGATGGATTTCTGGGTCCGGATGTGCAGATATGTCGTGGCGACACTTTGCGGATCGAAGCACCATTAGGCATCAGCTATCTTTGGAGCACAGGGCAAACCACGCGATTCATCACAGTGACTCCGCTGGTAAGCACCGAATATTGGGTGAGGATGATCAACCTGCAGGGAACCGAGCAGCGTGATACCTTGATGGTGACCGTAAGGCCAAAACCTGCTGTGGTTATCAACCCCGCTTTTACTGAGTTGTTGCCCGGCGAGTCAGTGTTGCTCACCGCTGCCGGAGCCAACAGCTATGTTTGGAACGATGGAAGCACCGGACATCAGTTTTTTGCAGGGCCATACCTCCCGCAAAACACTTACACCGTCACCGGCAGTTCGGTCTATGGCTGCACAGCTACGGCACAAGCCATTGTCAATGTGAAATATACCACCGATCCTTCTTTCACTTCGACGAAAACATGCATCGGCGACTCTACTTTTTTTGAAGCAAAAATTGTTACCAACGACACCATCCAAAGCATTGCATGGGACCTCGACGGCGATCTGATGTTTGACGATGCCACAGGCAACCTTGCCGCACACCTTTTTGAAAGTCCCGGTGAGTGGCTGGTTGGAATAAAGGTCATCACCAAATACCAGTCCCTGCCACATACCATTTACCTGCCTGTGCTCGTAGGCGACATCCCTGAGTTGCAAATTACCTATACCAACCCCTGCATTGCTGCCAACACTACTTTTTCGGGCAATGCCATGCTTTCGTTCGGCTCTGTTGAAAGCTGGAAATGGAATTTTGGCAACGGGCAACAATCAACACAGCAAAATCCTGTTGTAAGCTTTGACGATAGCGGACAATACACCGTCTCGCTCGAGACAACCACCACGGCAGGCTGCAATGCCTTGTTGGCAAAATCGGTAAACGTTTTGCCCCGCCCTTCGCTCACTATAAGTTTTGCCGATGGATCGCCCATTGAACAATTGCCACTCACAATGTTTAAAAACGATACGATCAGTCTGAAGGCCAATGGGATATTCGACAGCGTGATCTGGAATCAGACAATTAAAAAAACTTTGTTCGATGTGGTGAGACCAGGCAATTACAGGGCTGTTTCATACCGCAACGGATGCAGCAGCCACACAGTGACAGTGGGTGTGGTGCTGAGTGAATTTCCTTATGACCCGGCACTAAAAATACCAAACATCCTCACACCAAACGGCGACGGATATAACGACACCTGGGAAATTCCGATGCTCAACAGTCTGCGGCCGGCGAAAGTCAGTATCTATTCGCGTGCCGGACTACCGGTGTTGCAAACCACTGATTATCAAAACGACTGGAAAGGGCAATACAACAAC
>Ga0116141_10005935_pt1 | contig 10174 bp, 8 predicted proteins | sample AD_UKC097_MetaG_FD_89744 | JGI IMG/M metagenome (GOLD analysis project Ga0116141, IMG submission 89744) | Active sludge microbial communities of municipal wastewater-treating anaerobic digesters from USA - AD_UKC097_MetaG | ecosystem: Engineered > Bioreactor > Anaerobic > Digestate | place: USA... | reverse complement strand
TTCCAACCTTCTTGCTTACCGAGAAACCCACTCTATTAAAATTGGAATCATTTGGAATTATATACATGACAACAAATTTTTCCACATAATACTTTCCTTCGTTATAAACTTTTTTGAACTCATAGTTTTTCTTAAGCTTATGCAATGTTGTCATATCCTGCCTCTTCCCCTTCATACAGAAAAAGGCCACAGTTCGCGGCCTTATACTGTCAGTCTTTTTCTACCTTTTCTTCTTCGCCTTCTGAGGACTTCTCTGCCTGTAGCTGTGCTCATTCTCTCCCGGAAGCCATGAACTTTTTTTCTTTGTCTTTTTTTTGGCTGATATGTCATTAACATGTTATGCACCCCCTAATCTCTGAGTATATCTTAATTCAAAGCAATTAGCTTAATGTAATAAAGCATAATTCACCACTTTACTATTAAAATTATATAGGCATTGATAGTTTGTGTCAATACAATCTTTTGCTGCAGCGGACATAGCTGCACCAAGTGCAAATAAAGTATTTTCAGTATCTTTGCCTTTATTTAAGATATTCTTATTTGTATTGAACTTGACCACCTTTTTTGCTATTATTATTATATGATGTGTATAACCCTGCATATTTACTGAAGTTATCAACAACTGTGCATAATTTGTGTATAACCTGTTTGTGTGTATTAACTTCTATTTTATTGTCAATAATCTGATAACTACGTTTATTTATATTAACAACTTATCCAGATAATATTAACAATATTTACAGTATATATTAACAAGTTAATCACATTTTTATTCATACTTAAAAAATTATACCGCAATTTTCCATACACTTGTCTCGGGATATAGGAGCGAAGAGAATTTTCGGTTAAGGAGGCATTCTATGTATTCTCAATTAGTTGAAATCTGGGAAAAAACTTTAAGCGTAATTAAGGTTGAATTGACAGAAGTAAGCTTTAATACATGGCTCAAAGCCATACAACCTGTTTCTATAAAGGAAAATCTTATTACATTCTCTGTGCCGGATGATTTTACAAAAGGCATACTTGAAGCAAGATACAGCAAGTTGATAAAAAATGCATTAAAGCAAGTTACTTCTGAATATTACGATATAAGGTTGATCATTCCCACCGAAGAAAATTTTACATCAATAATGACAGAACGGTCTGAAATAAATCAATCTGAGGAATCTGTCAATTCCTCCTTGAACCCTAAATATACTTTTGAAACCTTTGTAATAGGAAACAGCAACCGTCTTGCTCATGCAGCCTCTGTTGCTGTAGCAGAATCACCGGCCAAAGCATATAATCCCCTCTTTATATATGGAGGCGTCGGATTGGGTAAAACCCACCTTATGCATGCAATAGGCCACTACATACTTAAACAGAATATGAGATCCAAGGTCGTCTATATTTCTTCAGAAACCTTTACAAATGAACTTATCAATTCAATCAGAGATGACAGAAATAATGAATTCAGAAGCAAATACAGAAATGTAGATGTGCTTTTAATAGATGATATACAGTTTATAGCCGGAAAAGAAAGCACCCAGGAGGAATTCTTCCACACCTTTAATTCTTTGTATGAGGCTAACAAACAAATAATTATATCCAGCGACAGACCTCCGAAAGAAATAAGAACCTTGGAAGAGCGGCTCAGATCAAGGTTTGAACAGGGTTTGATAGCCGATATACAACCTCCGGATCTGGAAACCAGAATCGCAATATTAAGAAAAAAAGCAAAATCTGAGAATCTTTCGATATCTGATGACGTTATGCTGCTTATTGCAAAAAAAATTCATTCAAATATAAGAGAGCTTGAAGGAGCATTGATAAGGGTTGTGGCATATTCTTCCCTTACAAACGGTGAAATTAATGAAGAACTTGCAAATGAAGCTTTGAAGGATATATTATCAAACTCAAAACCAAAAAAGGTTACTCCTTCAGCGATAAAAGATGTTGTGGGAAATTATTACAATATAAAAATTGAGGATTTCAATGCGAAAAAAAGAAACAAATCCGTAGTATTGCCAAGACAAATTGCAATGTTCCTCTGCAGAGAGCTTACAGACCTTTCCTTACCGCGGATAGGTGAAGAATTCGGCAGAGACCATACAACAATAATGCATGCATACGAAAAAATATCCTCCGATATAAAAATTGACACTCAGTTAAAATCAGTTTTGGAGGAGTTGAAAAGTAAAATAGAAGGTTAATATCCTGTTGATATACTATTAATAACCTGTTTATAAGTTTTTTGATTATTTTAGTTATACTTTGCTATCAACAGAATTCCTTCGTAAACTCCACAGATTATAAACACGCACATTATTTCTTAAAGCAGGATTTTTGGGGCTTTTGCACTTATTAACAGCCCCTACTACTATTACTACTAAAATTATTCTTTTATATTATATAAAAATAAATATCGGAGGTTATCCACAATGAAAATAATAACTACAAAATCTACATTATTGGAATCCATAAATGTAGTACAAAAAGCAGTTCCTTCAAAAACCACTCTTCCTATATTGGAAGGAATTCTTTTTGATGCAAAAAGCGGCAAGCTCAAGCTGACGGCAACAGATCTCGAAATGGGAATAGAAACAACATCAAACGTTGATGTTATTGAACCAGGCAAAATTGTGCTGTCTTCAAGAATGGTAGGAGAAATAGTCAGAAAACTTCCTGATTCGGATGTAGAAATAGAAACGGCAGAAGGAAATTTAGTCAGCATTAAAAGCGAAGGCTCAAAATTCAAAATTGTTACTCTTCCTTATGATGAATATCCCGAGCTTCCGGTTGTGAAAAAGGAGAACGGAATTACTATTAAACAAAACATTCTGAAGGATATGATAAGAAAGACGATATTTGCAGTATCCACTGACGAAATCAGGCCGATACTTACAGGAGTACTTTTTGATGTATCGGGTGAAGAGCTTACGATGGTGGCTCTCGATGGTTTCAGAATGGCGGTAAAGAAAAATGTTATTATGAATGATAATAATTTTAAAGCCGTTATTCCGGGAAAGACACTGTCTGAGATAGGAAAAATAATAAACGATAATGAAGAAAACATAAATATTTATTTTTCAAAGAACCACATTCAAGTTCAAATTGAGGATACTATTATAATATCGAGACTTTTAGAGGGAGAATTTATAAATTATAAACAGATAATACCTGCAGAATATAAAATAAAAACAAAGGTGTCTACAAACCTGCTTATGGAGGCTTGCGACAGGGCAGCTTTATTTGCAAGAGACTCCAGCAACAACATGATAAAATTTGAAATAAACGATGATATGATGGTCATAATGTCAAATTCGCAGAACGGTGATGTACACGAGGAACTTAAAATACAAAAAGAAGGAAGCGACATAGAAATTGCATTTAATGCAAAGTATTTCATAGACGTGCTTAAAGTAATAGAAAGCGAAGAAATAACAATAGAATTTACTACAAACGTAAGCCCAAGCATAATAAGACCTGTTAAGGATGAGGAATATTTATATCTGGTTCTTCCTGCAAGGTTCAAAAAGAACAGCTAAATTAAAAGGGCTGCTGCAAAACTATATTTCGCAGCAGCCCTTTAGTTAAAAAAGAAGAGAGTGATATTATGAGAGAAGCAAAAATAGAAACAGATTTTATTAAGCTTGATCAGTTCCTGAAGTTTGAAAATATTGCAGGAACCGGCGGAGAAGCAAAGAACATGATTATGGACGGATTAGTAAAAGTTAACGGAAATATAGAAAAAGCAAGGGGTAAAAAGCTCCGCAGGGGAGATGTTATAGAAATTTTTGGCGAAGAAATCAAGCTTATCTAATAAATTATAGGGGTGCTTATATTGTACATAAAAAGGATTGATTTGAAGAATTTCAGAAACTATAAAGAGTTTGATATTGAGCTGGGCAAAGGAGTAAATATATTTTACGGTCAGAACGCACAAGGAAAAACCAATATAATTGAATCCATATATATGGCATCTACCGGCAAATCTCACCGGACGCAAAAAGACATGGAGCTTATCAGATGGAACAGTGAAGACGCTAAAATAAGAATAGATTATCAAAAAAAAGAAGAAGAAAAAATAGAAATATATTTAAATAAAAGTCTAAAGAAACAAATTAAAAAGAACGGAGTAAGGCTGTTTAAAATAGGAGAGTTAATAGGAAATCTTAATACAGTTATATTCTCTCCAGATCATATGAAAATAATAAAGGAAGGGCCTGCTGAAAGAAGGAGGTTTATTGACATAATACTATCACAGGTAAAACCGGGTTATTATTATAATCTGGTTCAGTATCTCAGGACTCTTGAACAGAGAAATAACCTGCTGGAAGAAGCAAGAACAAATTCAGGCATTCTTAAGACCATAGACATATGGAATGAACAACTAGCTGATTTTGGTGCCAGGTTAATAAAAGCGAGGCAAGATTTCATATGTGACATATGCTGCATGGCAGCTGATATTCACAAAAAAATATCCAACGGAAAAGAAACACTGGTTATCAAATATAATTCTTCAATAAAGTATCATAGTAATTCGGAAAAGGAAATAAAAGAGAATTTTATCATTGCGCTGGAAAACCATATTAATGCCGATATGGGAAGAAGCGCTACACACAAAGGACCCCACAGGGATGATATATTATTTTTTATCAATGGAACAGAGGTAAAGACATATTCATCTCAGGGCCAACAGAGGACAACCCTTCTCTCATTAAAAATAGCAGAACTCAAATATATGAAAGAAGAGACGGGAGAATTACCGGTACTTTTGTTGGATGACGTTTTTTCAGAGCTTGATGATGAGCGGCAAAAATACTTGATTGAGTTTATTAAAGACATGCAGGCAATCATTACCTGTACCAATGTAGAACATCTTGAAAAGCTTATGCTTGAAGGGTCTCGGACATATAAAGTGGAAAGCGGGATGATAGTAAAAGATTAGCTTTTAGTTTTTTACAGAAAAGGTTATAATAATATGGTATGAACAAGATAAGTTAATTAGGATGCAAGGGAGGACAAGTTGATGTTTATGCATCTAGGAGGAGATGTTGTAATATCTCTGAAGGATATAATTTCAATCATGGATATAGAATCCAGCAGTACATCCAGTATTACAAAAGAGTTTTTAAAGACTGCAGAGGATGAGGGCTTTATAAGAAGAATATCAGAGGATGAAGAAAAGTCTTTTATACTGACGGAAAAGAACAAAAAGACAATAATATATTTGTCTCCCATTTCTTCTGTAACCTTATTTAAAAGAGCAGGATTCATAAAAGACATATCGCTGAAGTAGAGGGGGAATAGGAATGGAAGAAAATAAGTTTGAAGGCACATATGAAGCGGAACAGATTCAAGTACTTGAAGGACTGGAAGCTGTTAAAAAAAGACCCGGAATGTATATAGGCAGCACCGGATCCAGAGGCCTTCATCATTTGGTTTGGGAGGTAGTGGACAACAGCATTGATGAAGCATTGGTAGGCGCCTGTAAAAATATAAAAGTAACCATACATCCTGATAATTCAATCAGTAATGAAGATGACGGAAGAGGTTTTCCGGTAGGAATGCATCCAAAGCTTAACAAACCCGCAGTAGAAGTAGCTCTTACAGTTCTTCATGCGGGAAGTAAATTCGGAGGAGGAGGCTATAAGGTTTCCGGCGGTTTGCACGGTGTCGGAGTATCCGTAGTCAATGCTTTATCCGAATGGCTTGAGGTTGAGGTTAAAAGAGATGGGAAGATATACCACCAGCGATATGAAAGGGGCTTTCCCGTTACCGAATTAAAAGTCATCGGTACGACAAACAGAACAGGAACAAGAGTGTCCTTCAAGCCTGACAGTGATGTGTTTGATGAACTGGAATACAGCTTTGATATATTGGAACACAGGCTTAGAGAGTTGGCATTTCTTAACAAAGGAATAAAGATAAGCCTCAAAGATGAAAGGGACGGAACAGAAAAGACATTTCAATATGAAGGCGGAATAATATCTTTTGTTAAGCATCTTAATAAGAACAGAGAGGTTCTTCATAAGGAGCCGATATATTTTGAAGCAAAAAAAGACAATGTTGATGTTGAAATAGCGCTTCAGTACAATGACGGTTATGCGGAGAGTATTTTCAGCTTTGCGAACAACATTAACACATTAGAGGGCGGAAGCCATATGAGTGGCTTCAAGAACGCTGTAACCAAAGTGATAAATGATTATGCCAGAAAATATAAATTTCTTAAAGAAAATGATGCCAATCTTATAGGTGAAGATGTAAGAGAAGGCATGTCATGCGTAATCAGCATCAGGCTTACCGATCCCCAGTTTGAGGGACAGACCAAGACAAAGCTTGGAAACCCGGAGGTCAGAGGAATAGTTGACAGTATTGTTACAGAGAATTTTGAAGCCTTTTTGGAGGAAACCCCTTCAAACGCAAAAATAATTGTTGAGAAAGCACTGACTGCAGCAAGGGCTAGGGATGCAGCGAAAAAGGCAAGAGAGCTGACAAGGAGGAAAAATGTACTGGAAAGCACTACACTCCCCGGTAAATTGGCAGACTGCTCTGAGAGGGATCCCAGCCTTTGTGAAATATATATAGTTGAAGGAGATTCTGCGGGAGGTTCTGCAAAACAGGGGAGAGACAGAAGGTATCAGGCAATACTTCCATTGAGAGGTAAAATACTTAACGTAGAAAAAGCACGGCTTGACAGAATATTGAACAGCGAGATGATAAGAGCAATGATAACAGCTTTTGGGGCCGGTATAAGCGATGATTTCAATTTAGAAAAAATGAGATACGGCAAAATAATAATGATGACTGATGCCGATGTAGACGGTGCACACATAAGAACATTGCTCCTGACATTTTTCTATAGGTACATGAGTCCTTTGATAGAAGCCGGATATGTTTATATTGCACAACCGCCGCTTTACAAAGTACGGAAGAAGAATAAAGACTATTATGCATATAATGACAAAGAGCTTGAAAAAGTGTTCAAGGAGATAGGCAGAGAGGGTTCCAGCATACAGAGGTACAAGGGTCTTGGAGAGATGAACCCTGAGCAGCTGTGGGATACTACAATGAATCCTGAAACAAGGATCATACTTCAGGTAACAATGGAGGATGCTGTGGCGGCCGATGAGATATTTACAGTACTAATGGGAGATAAAGTGGAGCCCAGAAGAGAGTTTATTGAACATAATGCTAAGTATGTAAGGAATCTTGATATTTAAGATAAGCTTTGGAGGTAATTGATTTGGATTATGAGAATCAAAAGATACTGCCCATAAATATTGAAGAAGAAATGAAAAAATCATTCATAGATTACGCAATGAGTGTTATAGTTCAACGTGCATTGCCTGATGTAAGAGATGGTTTGAAGCCTGTCCACAGAAGAATTCTATATGCAATGAATGACTTGGGAATTACTCCCGATAAACCTCATAGAAAGTGTGCAATGACTGTGGGTGAAGTTTTAGGTAAATACCATCCCCATGGTGACTCTTCTGTTTATGATGCAATGGTTCGAATGGCTCAGGACTTTTCTCAAAGATATATGCTCATTGACGGCCATGGAAACTTCGGTTCCGTAGACGGAGACGGTGCTGCGGCTATGCGTTATACGGAAGCCAGAATGTCAAAAATAGCTATGGAACTGCTGAAGGAAATAGATAAGGAAACAGTTGATTTTACACCAAACTATGATGAAAGCCTTAAAGAACCGACTGTTCTTCCGGCTCGTTTTCCGAATTTACTGGTAAACGGGAGCAATGGAATAGCTGTTGGTATGGCAACCTCCATACCTCCGCATAATCTCGGAGAGGTTATTGACTGTGCAGTATCAACCATTGAAAATCCTGACATAGAATTGGAAGAGATGCTTAAATATATAAAAGGCCCTGATTTTCCTACCGGCGCTATAATTATGGGCAAGGAAGGAATAAAAAAAGCTTATAGTACCGGGAGAGGAAAGGTTATCGTAAGGGCTAAAGCAGAAATTGAGGAAATGAGCGGAAACAGGCAAAGAATTATTGTCAGTGAGATACCCTACCAGGTCAATAAAGCCATAATGATAGAGAAAATTGCAGATCTCGTTAAAGAAAAGAAAATTGACGGTATCTCAGACTTAAGGGATGAATCCGACAGAAACGGTATGAGGGTTGTTATAGAACTCAAGCGAGATGCAAATGCCAATATAATACTGAATCAGCTTTATAAGCATACCCAAATGCAGGAAACCTTCAGTATAATTATGATTGCCCTTGTTAACGGACAACCAAAGGTTCTGAACCTTAAGAGCGTTATCACTCATTATATAGACCACCAGAAAGACGTTGTAACGAGAAGAACTCAATATGATCTTAAAAAAGCCGAAGCCAGGGCACATATATTGGAAGGCTTGAGAATAGCTCTTGATAATATTGATGAGATAGTAAGCATACTAAGAAACTCCAAAAATGTTGCTGAAGCCAAGGAAAGAATGATGAGCAGATTCGGCCTTTCAGAAATACAGGCGGAAGCAATAGCCGAAATGAAACTTAAGAGCTTAACCGGCTTGGAAAGAGGCAAGATTGAGGAAGAATATCTTTCAATAATAAAGAATATTGAATATTTCAGATCACTTCTTGCTAATGAACAGAAGCTTTTAATGGTTATAAAAGACGAACTTTTGGAAATAAAGAAAAAATTTAATGACAAGAGAAGAACAAAAATTATTCCTACATCATTAGAGGAATTTGATGAAGAGGATTTCATAGAAGAGCATGAAGTAGCTGTTACAATTACTCATTTCGGATATATAAAAAGACTTCCTGCGGACACCTATAAGAGTCAGAGAAGAGGAGGCCGCGGAATAACAGGACTTCAGACCAGAGAAGACGATTTTGTAGAAAATCTGTTTATAACCTCTACACATAATTATATTTTGTTCTTTACAAACAAAGGAAAAATGTATAAGCTTAAGACCTATGAGATTCCTGAGGCAGGCAGACAGGCCAAAGGAACAGCTTTGGTCAATCTTCTGCAGCTGGATGCAGAAGAAAAAGTAAATGCGGTTATTCATATAAAGGATTTTAATGACGGCAAATATCTTATTTTCATGACAAAGCACGGTACAATAAAAAAGACCGAACTGAAAGAATATGATACTTCAAGAAATACAGGGATTACAGCTATAAACCTCATTGATAACAATGAACTAATCGGGGTCAAACTAACCCGTGGGACAACGGAGTTGATAGCGGCTACAAAAAAAGGACTTGCAATAAGATTTCCGGAAAGCGATGTAAGGCCTATGGGAAGAAGTGCCAGGGGAGTACGTGGAATAAACTTAAATCGCGATGATGTTGTGATAGGAATGGATATTGTAGAGGAAGGAGCCGACCTTCTTGTAATTAGTGAAAAAGGTTACGGCAAACGTACTCCGATAGATGAATACAGAGTTCAGACAAGGGGCGGCAAAGGAATAATAACATCAAGAATAACCCCCAAAACTGGACATGTTGTGGGAATGAAGATCGTGAAAGAGCAAGACGAAATAATGTTAATCAATTTATCGGGCATTATTATAAGAATGAATGTCAACGAAATATCAAAAATGGGAAGAAGCACTCAAGGCGTTAAACTGATGCGGGTTCCTGAGAACGAAAGCGTAGTATCAATAGCAAAAATAAGCAGCAATGAGGAAGAAGAGAAGTAACGGCGATTCTTTAAGGACAGTCATGCATAACCTTAACAGTTTGTATAGGGTTATGCATGATTTTTTATTGTGAGGATAAATCCTCCACCTCATTGAAATCTTGTAATAACACGGAAAAAGCAGAAAAATATCAAGATTCGAACTATTAATAAATAATAGTAGGGTAAAAGGTTTATAATATTAAAGGAATGTTATCTGATAAGCATAGAAAAAATTAGTAGTTGACGCTTATCATATATGTCCCTTCCGGACAGCGATGCTGTCTGTCAGCAATGAAGCAAAAGCTTCATTGAATGGACATAATCAAGGTATGTTATATGATAAACTTATGGAATGAATTACTTATTGACGTTTATCATATAACGTGATAAGATAAGATTCCTGCTTCGGAATCGGCGAAGCAGAAAAAGACAGGAAAAAAGTGAAACTCAGAATACCACAAAAATCCTGATTGACAACAAGTTTGGGATATGGTAACATAATAAACGTCGCTGAAACAAAAGG
>Ga0116141_10005930_pt1 | contig 10177 bp, 9 predicted proteins | sample AD_UKC097_MetaG_FD_89744 | JGI IMG/M metagenome (GOLD analysis project Ga0116141, IMG submission 89744) | Active sludge microbial communities of municipal wastewater-treating anaerobic digesters from USA - AD_UKC097_MetaG | ecosystem: Engineered > Bioreactor > Anaerobic > Digestate | place: USA... | reverse complement strand
TGCTCGTCAAAAACGCAGTGATCGAAAGGATCGGCAAATCGGTCTCCTCAAAGGCTGCCGAGGAAATCGACGCCCAGAATCTCTGGCTGTTCCCCGGTCTGGTGGATATGCACGTTCACCTTCGGCAGCCGGGCCAGGATTCCAAGGAGACGTTTGCCACCGGCACACGTGCCGCCGCCGCCGGCGGGGTCACCCGCGTGGTGACCATGGCCAACACCATTCCCGTTCTCGATAACAAAACCGGCATTGAGTTCGTTGTCGAGCGATCCAAAAGCGAAGGCTGTGTCCACGTCCACCCGGTCGGCAGTGTCAGCAAAGGATTGGAAGGAAAAGAGATCTCTGATATCGGTGAGATTGTCCATGCGGGTGCAGTGGCTCTTTCGGATGATGGAAAGGGTGTCATGGATGCGCAGCTGTTTCGCCGCGCCCTGGAATACTCCACCATCTTCGATGTACCCATCATCTCGCATTGCGAAGACCACAATCTCTCCCAGGGTGGTGTGATGAACGAGGGGCAGACTTCTACGTTCATCGGTCTGCCGGGAATTCCGGCAGAGGCCGAAACGGTCATGGTCTCCCGTGATATCCTTCTTGCCAAACGCACCGGCGCGCGTCTTCATATTGCTCATGTCAGCTGCGCCGAATCCGTGGATCTGATTCGCACCTATAAAAAACGCGGCGTCAAAGTCACCGCCGAAACAGCCATGCACTATCTGCTTCTCACCGACAAGGCCGTGGAGGGGTATAACACAAACGCCAAGATGAATCCTCCACTTCGTACGGAAGAGGACCGCCAGGCTCTCCTGGAAGGACTGCGGGATGGAACCATCGACGCGATTGCCAGCGATCATGCTCCACACACACGTGGCGACAAGTCCCAGGAGTTCGATCTGGCCCCCTTTGGCATTGTCGGATTGGAGACAACCCTTCCGCTCATGTTGAGCTATCTGCCCCAGGAAGGATTGGATCTCCTGGAACTGATCCGACGAATGACCGTGGCTCCCTGTGAAATCCTCAAACTCCCCGCCGGGAAACTGGAACCCGGCATGATCGCCGATCTCACCTTGTGGAATCCCACAGGGGAATCCCAGATCGATCCGAATCTCTTTTTCAGCAAAGGACGCAATACTCCGTTCGGCGGCTGGAAAGTCACAGGTCGTGTGGAGGCTACCATGGTTGCCGGACGAGTTGTGTATGCACCTTCTTACAGTCCCGCCGCATCTCTGGTGACGGTCAGGCCATCGTGATCGGTTCCGTGCCCAGGATTGCCTTCATCGACCTGACTTTCAACTGGCCCCCTGCCGGCGGCTGCTGGATTGACACCCTGAATGTCATGTCAGGGCTTCAGGCGCAGGGGATCGACGTCCGGTTGTTCGTCCCGGATTTCCAGGCCTATTATCCGCGCGGAAAGATCGCCGCCGACTTGCCCGTGCCGTTGACCCTCGTCCCCTTCAATCGCCTGACTTTCAATTTCGCGACGGTCAAACGCCGGTTCGGAGCCTTGATCCGGGAATACCAACCGGATCTGGTGTTTCTTGCAGATGGATATGCCATGAAAGCCCACTTGATGGATCTCCTGGGGCCGGAGCGAACCATTCTCCGCTTCTATTCCTATGAAATCCTGTGCACCAACCTCCACTATTATCGCTATCACGAAAACCGCGTTTGCGACCGGGGATTCCTGGCAGACCCGGATGAGTGCAGACGGTGCTGGTTTCGACGGATTCCGGCCTGGGTACGTGCTTTGCAGATTATGGGTCATTGGCCGGAACGACACCCGACTCTTCATTTCTCCCAGGAGGTCATCGCGTCCCGCGCCTTTACTCACGCCTATTGGCGACGACTCCGCGAGAATCTGGGACGATTGGCCTGTGCTGTGGTCTATAACCGATTCATCGCTTCCCTGCTGAAGCCCTACGCCAAGAATGTGCGCGTGATAGGAGGTGGTGTGGATATCGAGCGTTTCCAGCCGGGAGATTCTTATTCGATTGCCGATGGTTCCGGGGAATGTCCCGTGAAGACCTTCCTGCCGGGGAGGGCGAATGATCCACTCAAGGGGCTGGAGGTTCTTCGCCAGGCTGTAAGTCGGCTGAGATCAAAGGGACTGAACGTCGAGGTCCACTATACCGCCGCAATGGATATGCCGGGCTATGAACCGTGGGCGATCAACCATCATTGGATTGCCTACGAAAATCTACCGGATTTGTATCGTCAGATGGACATTGTCGCGGTCCCGTCAAGCTGGATTGAGCCGTTCGGCCTGACCGCAGTGGAAGGCATGGCGTCCGGATTGCCGGTCGTTGCCGGTCGAATCGGCGGACTGGCGGAATCTGTTGTCGATGGCGAGACCGGCTTTCATTTCACCCCGGACCGTCCCGATGAAATGGCTCTTCAACTGGAAAAACTCGTTTGTTCTCCCCAACTGCGCGCCGAAATGGGACAAAAAGGACGAGTTCGAGTTGAAAAACATTATTCCTGGCATAATATCGTACAGCACTCTTATCTTCCCTGGATTTGGGATCTGCTCGAGAAACGCTGAAATCCGATGCCCAGACGACGCTCACCCTACGTGCAGGCTATTCGACGATTAGAGGATCTCTTGGTAGATTGCCTCTCCAACCCGGTTCAGGAGAATTGGGAGAAACTCCGATCCCTGGACAGTCTCATCCCCCAATTCGCCAAACTCGAAGTCAAGACCCGTGTCGTGATGGAGCCGGTGCCTCCCGAACAATGCTGCGCGGTCCTCGTGGAATCTTTTATAGATGTTCGAAATGCCTTGCCCGAAGAGGTAGTCGTATATGTGACTTCGGACGTGCCGGAAGGGGATGTCGGGATTCGCAATCTCTATCTGTCCAGGATTTCGGACACCTGAGATTCCTCACGTTCGTTCGGAATGACAGCCGTCCTGTCATTTCGACCGAAGGGAGAAATCTCCGGCTATCCGCTGAGATTCCTCACATTCGTTCGGAATGACAGAATAGGGCAAGGGATTTCTGCTACACCGCGCCGGTGGGGACGCCATCCTTTTCATGTCGGGTTCGCAGACCATGTTTCGCAAACGCATTCTCCCATTTCTGTTATTTCTAATCTGTCTTGTCTTGGGATTTCTGTGCCTGATGGCGATGGAGAAGCGGGATCTGGTCCTTCTTCTGAGTGGCGCACTTCTTCCGCGATTGGTTGTCCTGGTTGTTGAGTCTTTGGAGGTTCCCGTCACCTACGGCGCGATAGCGCGTATCCCCGGACGGTGGGAAACTCTCTGGACCTGCGACCGGGATGAAGAAACACCCGAACGGTTTGCAGATGTTCTTCGTGTGTACAGAATCGGTTCGTGGATCTGGGGAAGGTGCCGCTTTTCCGCTGCCGACAGGCCGTACGTCATCAGGGGACGGATTGTCCGGGGCGGGATGGTGCACGGGCGGTGGAAATCCACACAGCGAGGGTCCGACTATCACGGGGTATTCGTTATGCAAATGGGTGAGGACCATACCGAACTTCGTGGCGCGTGGCTCGGAACCAGCGAACATCTGGGAATCCGCCAGGGCCAATGGCTCTGGAAACGCTGATGTCTCCTTCCGTTCTCTCTTGGTCCTTATCTTCTTCAATTCATCCTTTGTCCTTTTCCTCTCCCCTTTTTTTCTTCAATTCGTAATTCATAATTCGTAATTGGTAATATCTGCATTCAAAGGAGATCCATCCTATGGCAAAAGAACGTGTTCAACTCGGCAATACGGCTCTCATGGTCAGCCCGGTTTGTTTCGGATGCTGGCAGATGGGACAGACTTTCTGGGGAACAGTTCCCGAAGAGGATCTGGTCGCCGCCGTACACAAAGCACTGGATGTCGGGATCAACTTTTTTGATAACGCCGATGCTTACGGAGACGGGCTGGCCGAGGAAATCCTGGGTCGTGCCCTGAAAGGAATCTCGCGCGAGAAGTTTGTTGTTGCCACAAAAGCCTGCCACCACTGGCTGCCGGAACGAAACAATCAGCGAGTCCCCGATCTTTCTTACGACTATCTGGTCTGGGAATGCGAACAGTCGTTGCGCCGTTTGGGTCTAGAAACTATCGACTTATACCAGGCCCATGCTTTTGAGGTATTCACCCATCCCGAAGAAACCGCGCGGGCTTTTGAAGTCCTGAAACAACAGGGGAAAATCCGATACGCCGGGTGCAGCAACTACAATGTCGAGCAACTCCGCGCTGCCCTGCGTTTCGGTCGAATGGACACCGTTCAGCCAAGGTATAACCTTCTGTGCCGGGAAGCGGAAGATGAACTGTTTCCGTTCTGTATGGCGGAGGGGATCGGTGTCCTGGCCTTTTCCACTCTTCAATACGGTTTGTTGACAGGCAAATTCCAGGGGGATGAGACATTTGACGATCTCCGAAAGACTCACCCGATGTTCCAGGGAGAAGAATTCAAGAAAAACGTGAACCGTGTCAACCGGCTTCGTCCCATCGCGGAGGCGAATGGGATGACCGTGACACAGCAGGTGATTGCAGCGACCCTGGCGCATCCGGCGGTAACCTGCGCTCTGGTCGGAGTGAAGAGTCCGAAAAACATCGAAGAGGCTGCCGGAGCCATGGGCAAAAGCGTCTCACGCTGGGATTACTACCAGATCCGCAAGGCTCTGACCTCGGATGTGTGGCCCTGAAAACCTATTCGACCCCTTCGGGGTCAGGACAAAGCCTGTTGCATCCACAGCGCATTCCGAACCGCCTGCCCCAGGTGGCAGTTGTTGAATAACAGAAAAACAATCTGGGCGGTTTTGGAGAGGTTATCGATTTTCGGAAGCCACTCGGTCAACTCCTCCTCGGAGTATTCGTAATTATATCGGTCCCCCCCGCGCCACCAATGCTGTTTGTTTCGTCCGTGAAACCGAACGTAGGCAATGTGGGAGGTGACGTATGGGTCCGGCGGGACAAGGCCCGGAAGGTCCGGCTCATCGGGGATGCAATAGGTCATGTTCAAACTGCGCAGGAACTCCAGCACTTCCGGCGTGATCCAACTCTCATGCCGGAATTCCACGGCCAGGTTCAGATCCCCCAGTTGTTCCCGCAGCTGTTTCAAATAAAGGGAATTCTCACGATTCCCCTTGAACGAGAAAGGGAACTGAAGCAGCACTCCCTGGAATTTCCCCTGGTCCTGAAGAGGACGAATACACTCCAGGAATTGCGGGAAAATGTCGGGATTTTTCCCCCGATGATGGGTCATATCCTGGTGGGCTTTCACCCAGACATGGAAATCTTCGGGGGTGGTTTTTACGATATTCTCCATGGTTCGCGGCGAGGGAATCCGGTAATACGACACGTTCAGTTCGAGCGTATCGAAGTATTGGCAGTAGTGGGAAAGCATCTGCCGGTCGGGGAGTGTCGCTGGATAAAACACCCCCTTCCAGTCTTTGAACGAATAACCGGATGTGCCGATATGAACGTCCATCGCGAGAGTGATTACACTCCTCTCCATGCCAGGATGGACCCCCAGGTTATCATGCTTTCTCCATAAACGTCCTGAATCCGATCCTTCGCGAGAGTCAGCCGGTCTTTGTGGAGGGTCTCCGGATCGTCCAGGAGATGGCTCTGTACCCAGTCTCCTGTTTTTCTCAAATGGGAGACACTGACCCCCAACAGGCGTATCTTCCGAATACCATCCCAGTTTTTCAGAAACAATTCCTGGGCCTCCCGATAGATGATTTCTTCGGAATTGCATTCCATCGGCAGGGTATGTGCCCGCGTGATGGTTTGAAACGGTTCGAATCGGATTTTGACCGTGATCGTTCTTCCTTTTCGCTTGGCTTTGCGAAGACGTCGGCTCACTTTCTGTGCCAGGAAACGCAGGATTCCGAGCAGTTGTTCGCGCCGCCTGCTGTCTCGAAACAGGGTATACTCGTTCCCCATGGATTTCATTTCCGCTTCCTGGAAAGTATACACCAGCGGCGTATCATCCCACCCTCGGCAGGCATGATAAAAATACGTCCCGACCACTCCGAAATACTCCTGTAGTTTCTGTTCCGTAAACTGTCTCAAATCCCAAATTGTTTTGACTCCGATCCGGTGCATCGCCGCTTCCGCTTTTTCTCCGACTCCCCAGAGGTCGCGGATGGGGAGCCGCTGGAACAACGGGTCAATATCCGTCTCCCGAATCAGTGTCAGGCCGTCGGGCTTTCCCAGGTCCGAAGCCAATTTCGCCAGCAATTTGTTCTTTGCGATCCCAATGGAGCCGGTCAAATGGAACGTCCGCCCGATTTCCTTTTTGATCGTTCGTGCGATTCGTTCGGCCTCTTCCCAGGAATCCACATCCCATAGTTCATAAAAAGCCTCGTCAATGCTGAAGGGTTCGACGAAAGGCGTGAACCGCTGGAGAATTTGAAGGATTCCAGCGGAGATGTGGATATATTGTTCGTGGTGTCCCTGGACTAGGATCGCGCCCGGACATTTCCGAAGGGCTTCCCGAAGCGGCATTCCGGACCGCACTCCATACGGACGGGCTTCGTACGAGCAGGTGGAGACCACGCTTCTCCCGTCGGGATCTCCGGACACAATGACCGGTTTGCCGACCAGATGCGGATTGCTCATCTGTTCGACTGAGGCGAAAAAGGCATCCATATCCAGGTGGCTTACAAATCGCTCTTTCACGGGTTGCCTTTGTGCGTCTTCTTACATTTCACAACGCAATTTCCACTGCATCGTGCCGGAATCGAGCACCAGCTCGTACACATCTTCGGCTTCGGTAAGCACCGTATAGTGATATTGCCGGAATTTGCCGCGCATACTGCTCCAATGGCAGGTGATTTTACGGATCTTGAACGCCTGCCCGTCGCCGCCGATGACTCCTCTCCGACGCATCCGCAGGGGTCTCATCTCCGGCCCGGCGATCTCCGTCGGCCTGCGAAACAGGCAGATCACATCGACATCCTCATAGGTTTCCGAATACATCGCGGTTCAGGTTTTTTCTCGTCTCCCGGCCTGTCAACCAACAACCCCCACCCCAACCCTCCCCGTGAACGGGGAGGGAGCAGAAATTCCTCCCCCCGTTCACGGGGGGATTGAGGGGGGGGGCAATCTGCAATCCCAAATCCCCAATCCACAATCAGATTGTACTGATCAAATGTTCAGTTGTCAAGACCGAAAAAAACAATCACAACCACCTCCTGCGTTTGAAAAACAACAGCAACATACCGGCCACGGCAACCATCAATCCGAGTGCAAATGGATATCCCCAATACCAGTCCAGTTCGGGCATGTTCCAGGAAGAAATCTCCGTATTGAAATTCATTCCGTAAATCCCGGCGATAAATGTGAGCGGAATGAAAATGGTAGCGATCACCGTCAATACTTTCATCACATCGTTCATCCGGGCACTCACCGAGGAAAGATAGAGGTCCATCAGATCCGAAGCCTGATCTTCAAAAATCTCAATCAGTTCCGTGATGTGAACGATGTGGTCATGACAATCCCGGAGATACACCCGCGTGGTCTTCGTGAGCGACGGGAAATCGTCCTTCATCAGCATCTCCACAACGTCCGGCAGGGGCCAGACGGCTTTGCGCAGGGTACGGAGTTCACGTTTCAGGTCGTGAATTTTAGATCTGCCCTCATCGGTCGGTCGCTCGAAAATCTCATCCTCCAGCTCCTCCAATCGTGTATCGAGTGCATCCAGAATCGGGAGATAATGGTCGATCATGGAGTCCAGCAGGGCATATCCCAGGTAATCGGCTCCCATGTTCCGAATGCGCCCTCGTTTTTCCCGGATACGTTCCCGGATCACTCCCACCCCATCTCCGCTTCGCTCCTGAAAAGTCAGCACGTAGTTCTTTCCGATGAAAATGCTCAGTTGCTCGGTCTCAAACGGCTCCTCATCTTTGGGGATATGGCCGACAAGAAAAAGATGATCTTCGTAAAGCTCAAATTTGCCGCGCTGGTTATTGCTGACCACATCCTCCAGGGCCAGCCTGTGCAGATTGAACAGGATACCGATTTCTTGAAGGATTTGGGCATCGCCCAGTCCTGTCACCTGAATCCAGGTCACCGGCCATTTCCGAAGATATTCAGGCAGGCTCCCAACAGACGAGACATCCTCCTCAATCCAGGCATCCGGGCCATAAGCCAGAACCCGGATTGCCGGTCGGGGGGATTCGAAATCGACCGTCAATATGCCGGGGACCGATCCGGGGAAGAAATCCTTTCCGACCAGCCTTTTCCGGGTGTGACGCTTTCTGGATCTCCGACTCATGAAACTCTCCCAGGGAAATGGAGTTTCAATGGTGCTTGTTCTTTCGAATTCCCTTCAGGATAGCATAGGGGAAATAGGTGAAGTGGCGCAACCCCGGAATGTTGGAAACATGCCGCATGACATTCCTGATTTCTGTGTACAACTGGACCAGGACCACATCTTCCTTGACCTCCCCAACCTCTCTGATGAGGATCAATCGCCGCACCGCGTAGAGTCCAAATATGAAGGAGAACACGAACAGAAAATCCAATCCACGCAATTGGATGGGAGTCCACTGCATTTCGTGATGGGTCATGAGATCGGAGATCCAATGGAGGGTGACATTGAATTCCTGTGTGGCCAGTCCGTCCGCTGCCATCCCCGCAAGGAGAGGAGCCACAGTGGCTGCGCACCCGGATACGAGGGCATTTGTAGCCAGGTACGCGGTTGCGCGGCCACGCGGGGCGGTCTTCAGCGCGATCCCCCTCGAACACAACGTCACTCCGGCTGTGGAAACTCCGGCCAGTACGTGAATCACAATCAACAACAGCAGGGCGAACTTGTCGGAACCTGGCGTCGTTGTAAACGGCCAGAGAATCACGCTCACCATGAACATCGGCCCGCAAATCGCCAGGACTGACTTGTTGGAATAGCCATCTGCCAGACGCCCCCAGATCCGCAGAAACAACACATTCACAATCTGGCTGAGGGTGGACAGCAACAGGACAACACTCATGCTGAGATTCAGCCGCTGAAGCATATACACGGCAAAGAAGGGTGCAGAGAGATTCGCCGCAAATTGCCAGGCCGCCAGAAAAAACAACAGCATTCGATAGTTCGTATCCCGGAGCGGCTCCATCAAAATGGATGTGAGGCTTCGTCCGGGTATGATCTCCATTTTGGGTTCCGGGATCCGGGCCAGGCAGACCACGCCGATCATTCCGGAAAACAGGGCAATCGCAAAGACCATACTGTAGACATACAGATCATCGGTATACCGTGCCTTGCAGGAATCAATCCCAAACGCCGCCAGCAATCCCACCACCATCGCCGTCCCGATCGCCCAGGACATCCGGTCCGCCCAGAAGCGCCCCATCACCTCATCGGGAACCAGGTCCCGAATCCACGAGTTGAACGCGCAGACGCTGATGGTGTTCAGTGAAAAATACGCAAACAGTGACACCAGAAAGATATGCAGCCGATAGGGTCCTGCGGAGAAGAACGGCAAGGCAATGATCACCACCCAGAACAACCGTCCCCAGAAGGAAGCCGTGACCGAAAGCGCCTTGCGCCGCTGCGTCTTCTCCACCAGGAAAATCGAGGGGATCTGAAGAATCTGGGTGAGAGGGCTGACCGCGGAAATCAGGCCCACGACGGTGTTGGAGGCTCCAAGAAGCAGGGCATAAGCAATCAGGAACGCACCACCCGTCAGGCTTCCCATCATATTGGAGAAGATCCCGTCCCACAGGATCATGCGAAGACCCTTTTCATGGGATTCCCGGGATATGGTAGTTTGCGGAGAAAGCCAATGAAACATGCTGATTGCCTGAATTATCTGCCTGCAAAACGCTCGTGCCGCCGCTTTTCACCCCACCCCAGCCCTCCCCGTAGACCGACAAGAACCCCCACCCCAGCCCTCCCCGTGAACGGGGAGGGAGAAAGCCTCCCCCCGTTCACGGGGGGATTGAGGGGGGGCATTCACACAAAGATATCGCGCCCGACAGCTCACCGAGCGCGATATCGTCTCTTTTTTCCAATTTACAAAGCATTCATTCGTTTGAAAACACTACACCCGTGCAAATCTATGAGAAATCACAAAGAAAAAGCCCGTTCGCCGGGCCGTCAGTTCCGAAAGCGAACGGGCTTAATTCCTGCTCATCAACTACCGTAAATCAATAAATCGACCAATCCTGGATTGCTACCGGCTCAAATGGATTCTCGAAAATCCGAATAACCGGATCGTTCAGCG
>Ga0116141_10005928_pt1 | contig 10180 bp, 13 predicted proteins | sample AD_UKC097_MetaG_FD_89744 | JGI IMG/M metagenome (GOLD analysis project Ga0116141, IMG submission 89744) | Active sludge microbial communities of municipal wastewater-treating anaerobic digesters from USA - AD_UKC097_MetaG | ecosystem: Engineered > Bioreactor > Anaerobic > Digestate | place: USA... | reverse complement strand
TGTTAAGCAGTGAATTTGTGACAGTCCTGCGGCTAAATGCGTATGTGAAATCATCTTGTTGGACACGTTTTTTCTCATCCTCCAAAATGTCATCTGCAAAGCCAAGTTCAATTGCCTTGTTTGCATTAAGCCAAGTTTCTGCATCCATAAGATGTGAAAGCTTGGTCCTTGATAAGCCGGTCTTTATCTCATAAGCATTGATGATGCTTTCTTTTACCTCTGATAGCATTGAGATGGCTTTTTGCATTTCTTCACTATCACCGATGGCTACTGTCAAAGGGTTATGAACCATCATCAGTGCAGTAGGTGCCATAAATACAGTCGTTCCTGCCATAGCGATTACTGAAGCCGCAGAAGCTGCAATACCGTCAATTTTTATAGTTACTTTGCCTTTGTAGTCCATGAGCATGGTGTAAATCTGGCTGGCTGCAATACAATCGCCACCAGGTGAATTAAGCCATATAACAATGTCACCTTCACCGGCATTTAAGTCTGCTTTAAATGCATGTGGGGTGACATCGTCATCAAACCATGACTCCTCGGCAATTACGCCATCGAGGTAGAGCGTTCGGGTGTCGGATTTTTCATCCTTGACCCAGTTCCAGAATTTCTTCATTTGGTTTCCTCTCTTTCTGTAGTTTTTGCGAATAAACCTGCATCCTGTAATTTTGTCATTGCTCCATTAATGAGATAGATATCCCCTCCAAGTTCAACAGGTATTCGGTCAAGATTCTCAAGCTCTCGTATATCATTAGCACTCATCCATCCATTCTGTCTTGCGGTTGCATAGCCACTCATACGACTTTCATAATCCCCGCGAAGAAGGCCATCAACATTAAACTTGATGAAGACAGTGGATTTTTCACTTTCCATAAGAAGTGAACGGAACATTGTTTGCTCCCATCTCACAACCCAAGGGTCAAGTGTGTATTTAACGAATTCTAATGACTGTTGCTCTATATTGGAGAAAGATGATTTCTCCAAGTCTGCTAACATATGGGGTGGAACTCTAAAAATACGGGCAATTTCGTTTATCTGAAACTTCCTTGTTTCAAGAAATTGTGCTTGTTCCGGAGAGATTCCTATGGGTTGATATTTCATACCTTCTTCAAGGACAGCAACCCTGTGTGAATTAGCTGAACCCTGATAAGCTGAGTTCCAACTTTCCTTTACTTTCTGTGGATCCTTGATTGTTCCAGGATGTTCAAGCACCCCACCTGGAGCTGCACCATTAGCAAAAAACTTAGCTCCGTATTCCTCAGTTGCCATGGCTAGACCTACTGCGTTTTTAGCCATAGCAATAGGGGAATAGCCCACCAATCCATCAAAACCTAATCCGGGTATATGAAGAACTTCCGATGGATCAAGATAGACTAGATTATCTTTTCCTAGAGTGGGTGAGTCCTCAATGCTTCTCTGGTACAAATAAAAAAGCCGGCCGTTTTTATCACGGTCGACTGTCATTTTATTTGGCATTAAAGGATAAAGAGCAATAACCTCTCCACGAGCATTTCTGATTATTTGCGCATAAGCATTGCCCCATAATAAAAGATGACTCATCAGCGTTTCACGGAAAGTGAATGAAGTCATCTCAGGGTTTGGTTCATCGTGGAGCAATTTATATAACGGATGCTTTAGGTATTTTTCTTTACCACCGTTATCGTTGTATTTGTAAACATGTAGGGGAAGACCTGCTAATGTTTCTGCTAGTATTCGTACACATGAATAGACCGCAGTCATCTGCATTGCTGTATGTTCATTAACAGGTTTTCCAGCAGTTGTTCCTCCGAAAAAGAAACTATAGCGACTTCCGCTTAGGCTATCTTTAGGCTTATCACGGGCCTTGAAAATTCCTTGCAATATACCCATAGACATCACTCTCCTTTAAATTGGGTATGAAAAAAACACCTATTTTAAAATAGATGCCTTGTTTTTTAGTAGTTAGTTTTTATAAAATAGAAACGTGTACTATAATTTATGTGTTAATATTATAAATTAAAATTTATCGTTTCAGTATAAATTAGTCATTTATTTCACTTGTCATCAATTTTCTTCTGGAAATTGCTTATGATTTCTTCTTCTCTTTTCTTATTTTCAAGGTATCCTAACAAAGTTTTTTCCTTATCTTTTACATATAAAGCAACCCAGACCAATGTTGCTGTAGGAATAAAATCAAATCCCGTTGAAAGTTCTTCTAATCCGCCTACAACAGCACCACCAAGGGCAACTTTCCAGCTTTTCTTGAACAAAGCAAAAATCAATATTGCACTTATTGGTCCCCAAAAAAAATCCGTTATTTCAGCAATGCCAGGAATCAAATATGATGTGCAACCAATTAAATCAATAAACAATGCTGCCACTAATTTCAATATTTTGTCTTGATTAAATTTCCGTAAAATTTCTTCTGTTGTCATTTACTGTAAACCCTCCTCTTCATCAGTATCTTTTGTATATTTACTACAGCGATAATGTTGTAGTTCATTAAAATTGAAATTTAAGTTTATTAGTCAACTTTAATCGATAATTAAAAGAAGTTTTTCAATATCATTAATAAAGCTTATTACACCCTCGTCTATTTGTTTAGTCAATTCATTTAGATTGTCAAAACCTGGGTTGTCTAATAATACTGCCACAACAATAGAAGCCATTCCTTTTTCATCTACAGTTAATTGATTACCACCAAGGTCTTGATTGCTAAATTTATCATGGTATTTGGACATAATAGTTCTGTTCTTGCCAGATAACCAAACCTCAAACTGCATTTTTTCATGAATAAAAGCAATTACATATTTCAAATCTCGTTGTTTCACTTGTGTAGTAGTTAGGGTAAAAAATGTTAAGTCTAAATATCCTTGATATAAATTTTTCTGAACTTCAAATTCTATATACTTTTCTTTAAAATGTTTCTGTAAGTCGATGATGTAATCAATTAAACTTTTATAAGATTTTCTTAAATTAGTTTCTTTTAACAACCTTCCATATTCATAAAGACTTTCATTAATAGGGTCCATATTCATCATTCTCCCATCAAAACCTTCTATATTCAAATTTTTCAGTATGATTACTGAACATAATTTTACTTATGCACAATTGTTATTATCTATTCCGTTGAAATAATAAAGGATCCTTCCTCACAAAAATGTACAATCTCCGCAAACTTACCCATATCAAACAAAACAGGATATACTAATAAAGGATCCTTTATTGCCTGATTAAGTATTTTTTGTCCAGCGACATTTATTTGCTTTGCTTCGAAATCACTTACTTCCCTATTACCAAGAAATGAACTTATAAAGTTTGCCGGTTTCCAGCCGTTATCATTTAAAAATAGCAACATTTTAGACCAAGATTCAGCATCAACTCGAATAGTCCAATCTTCTCTTATAAACAATTTATAATTTTTCAAGAATACACTCTCCCAAACTTATTAAGTTGTATGCCTATAATTATATACTAATTACAGAATTTTACAATATTATAATTCCTCTCTCATCATAAACACTTCCACCGGTGTTGCCTCCATTCCTTATCGCTCTATCAAGAGCCATAATCGTAGCAACAGCACCATCTATTTTCTCGGTAGACTTTTCCTTGTCTGCTTTTATATTTCCAGCAGGGTCCGTACGGATGTAGATATTATCCATCATCCAACGAAGTACAGGGTGACCGCCATGAGCTAACTTTTCTTCCAATGTTAATTTCATTAATTCTTTAGTAGGAGGACTCATATCCTTAAACCCTTGACCGAATGGTACAACAGTAAAGCCAAGATTTTCAAGATTCTGGGTCATTTGTACTGCACCCCAGCGGTCAAAAGCAATCTCTCTTATATTGTATTTCATACCTAATTCCTCAATAAAGGATTCTATATAAGCGTAATGCACAACGGTACCTTCAGTAGTTTTAATAAATCCTTGTCTTTCCCATAAATCATAATTAACATGGTCCCTTTTAACACGTAGATCAATATTGTCTTCTGGTATCCAGAAGTAGGGGAGAATACTATATTTATCATCCTCATCCAATGGGGGAAAGACCAGCACGAAAGCTGTAATATCAGTAGAAGAGGAGAGGTCAAGTCCGCCATAACAAACTCTGCCTTTTAATTCTTCAGGGTCAACACTAAATGCACAAGTATCCCATTTATCCATAGGCATCCAGCGTACAGCCTGCTTAACCCATTGATTGAGTCTTAACTGCCTGAAGCTGTTTTCTTCAGAGGGGTTTTGCCGTGCTGATTCAAAGGCCGCCTTAACTTTATCCATAGTGACTGTGATTCCAAGTGACGGATTTGCCTTTTTCCATACTTTTGGATCACTCCAGTCATCCTCTAAAGCAGCTCCATAAATAACGGGGTAGAAGGTAGTGTCATGCTTTCTACCATTTATAATATCAAGTGCCTTCTGATGTACCTCCCAGCAGATGCTGTTCTGATTATCTCCTGCGGTGGTAATAAGAAAATACAGTGGCTGCATCCTTGCATCACCACTTCCTTTGGTCATAACATCATAAAGTTTTCTGTTTGGTTGTGTATGAAGCTCATCAAAAACTACCCCATGGGTATTGAAACCATGCTTATTGCTTACATCGGCAGACAGTACTTGATAAATACTGCCTGTCGGCTGATAAATAAGCCGTTTAGTAGAGTCAAGGATTTTCACACGTTTTGCTAAGGCTGGACACATACGTACCATATCTGCCGCTACATTAAAAACGATAGATGCTTGATTTCTGTCTGCCGCACATCCATAAACCTCTGCACGTTCCTCATTATCTCCGCAGGTGAGCAACAGGGCAACAGCCGCCGCTAACTCACTTTTTCCCATCTTCTTCGGTATTTCCACATAGGCAGTATTAAACTGACGATAGCCATCTGGTTTTAGCGTTCCAAACACATCTCGAACAATCTGCTCCTGCCAGTCAATAAGTTCAAAGGGCTTTCCTGCCCATGTTCCTTTAGTGTGGCTTAGTGATTCTATAAAAGCTACCGCATAATCAGCGGCATCTTTATCATAGACTGAATCTTTAGCCATGAATTTTGTAGGCTTATATTTCTTCAGTTTTCTAATTTCTGCCGCCTCCTTTCCATAAGAAAAAGGACTATAATTGAATAGTCCTTTGATGAGATTTATATTTTCTTGTTAGTTTTCTTTGTTGAATTTTCCAGTCATAATAAAGCGGATGTATTCTGATTTATGCTCTTCCAGAAAATCTACTAACTCATAGAAGTTACTATGAAAGGCTTCATACTGAACTCTATTTATATCAAACATATTTGTAACTCCGCTGTCCCTAATAGTCATTATCTGCTCTTTAATATTTTCATACATATTTTTCAATCCTTTTATTATTCGATTATTTTTTTGCAGATATCTTCTCCATAAGCTACACCAAGGGAACTTCCTGAGTCCCACTTTACATGAATGGTTCCTATATCATCTACAAGTACAACAGAACCTTTAACACCAGATTTAAGCTTGGTATAGGGGTCATCCATTTTTATAAGGATGACCCTTGTTCCGGTAGGGTAATTATCTCTAAGCTCTTTAAGTTTCTTAGGGTGTATTTCTTTCATTGTTTTTGGTCCTCCTCATTGGCTGACAGCCTATTTCTAAATGCAGAGCTACCTGTTAGTCTACTAAGAAGAATCTTGCGTTCATTTTTAAACTCTGAACCTATAAATCCAAGTCTTAATAAGAAGCAGCGAAAGGCATACTTTTCATTTTCTACTGGCTTTTCGGTAGCAATAATCCTTTGCTGTTTGTTTGCCATTTCGCAGAGTTTAGTGATGAAGATGGTATATGCTTTTATATCTTCAGCATCTGGCATTCCTTGAAACCATGGGAAACTGATGCGCTCCTCATCTTTTTCAATCGGGAGTGAATCCACATTCAAAGCCCTTTTAATCAGGCTTCCTTTTGCTTCAATTAGTTTTACTAAATTTTCTAGTCCTGCATCTGTGAAGTAAGTTCTTGGCATCTGAATGACTAGGTTGGCTTCTTCAATTTGGATTTCGGCTTCAAACCCAGCTTCACTCAATCGTTCAATGAGTAGCTCGACTTCATCAATGTTAGCTTGGTCATTAAAGGTTAGCTCACCATTCCTGCCGATGGTGAAGGACCCCACCTGGTACGCACATGAAGGAACACCAAGATATTTAGCTGGGATTTCTGTGATTTCGCTGATTTTATCCACCAGCGCTTTACGTTCTTTACTGCTTACATTGTAATTGATTTTCATAGATAGACCTCCTTTTTTGGTACTACATATATCACTCTAAACGATGTAAATAGCAAGTCTATCTTTGAATAATTGTGTTATTATTTTTCATGAAGGTCTTTATACTTATGTTCAATTCCATCTCGAAATAAAATTACTCCATCCGTATTTCCAACTTGCTCAATATAGCGATTTACAATAACATCACAATATTTTTCATCCAGCTCAATTGTATGGCAAATCCTATCTGTTTGTTCACAGGCAATAAGTGTACTTCCTGAACCTCCAAAGGGATCAAGGACGATGCAATTAGTTAAGCTTGAATTTAAAATAGGGTAAGCTACAAGTGCTACCGGCTTCATAGTTGGATGGTCTTTATTCTTCTTAGGCTTTTCAAACTCCCAGATGGTAGTCTGTTTTCTATCTGAATACCAGTTGTGTTTACCGGACTTCTTCCACCCAAAGAGCACAGGCTCATGTTGCCATTGGTATGGGGACCTTCCTAAAACCAAGGATTGTTTTTTCCAAATGCAAGTTCCTGAAAGATAAAAGCCTGCATCAGAGAAGGCCTTACGAAAGTTTAAGCCTTCTGTATCTGCATGGAATACATAAATAGAAGCATCCTTTGCCATCACACTTTCAGCATTTTTAAAAGCTGAAAGCAGGAAGTCATAGAATGCTTCATTACCCATATTATCATTTTTAATTTTACCGGCATTTCCTTCATAATTCACATTGTATGGAGGGTCTGTAACCGTTAGATTTGCTTGCTTACCATCCATTAACTCTTTATAGGTTTCAGCTTTGGTGGAGTCACCACAGACTAATCTATGTTTTCCTAATATCCATAAGTCGCCTAGCTTTGAAACAGCAGGCTTTTTAAGTTCTTCATCTACATCAAAATTATCATCTTTAATATTGTCTTTAAGGGAGTCCTTAAATAAATCATCTAATTCAAAGGCATCAAATCCGGTAAGGGATACATCAAAATCTGAGCCTTGTAAATCTGATATTAAAAGAATTAATTTATCATTATCCCAATCACCACTTACCTTATTAAGGGCAATGTTTAAAGCTTTTTCATTTTCCAAATCCATATCCACAACAACACAGTCAATTTCCGTCTGCCCAAGTTCAACTAAAACCTTATATCTTTGATGACCGCCGATGATATTTCCAGTCCTTTTATTCCAAAGAACGGGTTCAACATAGCCAAAGGTCTGAATGGATTGTTTTAGTTTCTCATATACAGAATCACCTGGCTTTAAGTCTTTCCTTGGATTATATTCAGCAGGGTTAAGCTTATCAATTTTAATTTTTTCCATCTGCATATTTTTCTACCACCTTTTTCAATTCTTTATATTTATCAACATCCTCCCAAGGAAAGAGAAAACTATTAAAATGACCATAAGTGGCTGTATCGGAATAATGTATATTTGAGTCTTAGCTTTTCTATGATTGCAGCAGGTTTTAAATTAAATACTTCTTCTGCTGCAAGGGTTAGTACTTCGTCTGGTACAATGCCTGTTCCAAATGTGTTTATTGAAAAAGCCACAGGATTAGCTTTACCTATAGCGTAAGATATAGAAACTTCACATCTATCAGCCAGATTCAACCATACAATATGTTTCGCTATATATCTGGTCATATAGGCACCGCTTCTGTCAACCTTAGTAGGATCCTTGCCACAAAGTGCACCACCTCCATGGGAAGCAAGACCACCATAGGTATCAACCATTATCTTTCTGCCGGTTAAGCCTGTGTCAGCAGTAGGACCTCCAATAACAAATCTTCCAGATGGATTAATAAGGATTTCCGTATTATCATCAAAAGGAAAGTCCTCAAAAACAGGGTAGAGGACATTGTTTAAAATATCTGCCTTTAGTTCTTCTTGAGTTTTGTCCTTATGATGCTGAATTGATACTATAATTGTTTTAACTCTTACTGGTTTATCCCCATCATATTCAACAGTAACCTGTGCTTTTCCATCGGGGAAGATTCCTTTAATTAATCTATTCTTCCTTGCTTCATCTAGTCTTTTTACAATCCTATGGGAAAGAACAAGGGGGAGGGGAAGCATCTCTTTGGTTTCATTTGTTGCATAGCCATACATTGTGCCTTGATCCCCAGCACCAATTAATCCGTAAGGGTCGGTGTTTCCGTTTCTCGCTTCAATAGCAGTATCTACTCCGGCAGCAATATCAGTACTTTGACGATTTACAAATACATAGATTAAGAACTTGTTGGGGTTATATCCAACATCTTCTAAAACCCTTTTTACTATATATCTAATATTAATTTTTTCGCTACAGGTGATTTCACCCGCTACGATGATTTTTCCTTTAGTAGCCATTACTTCACAGGCAACACGAGATGCCTTATCTTTTCTAAAACATGCATCTAGGATACTGTCAGCTATTAAATCACATAGTTTATCAGGATGCCCCTTGCAGACACTTTCAGCTGTTAAATATCTTCTCATTTCATTCCTCCAATTTTTATTTACCTTTGCGGGCTGTCAGAAGGCGTTCCATTACATCATCCTGGGGATTTATGCCTTTGTACTCACCTACAGAGTTTTCTTTTACGATTTGAAATATTTCTGTCCATAGCCTGTTAGTTTGTGCCATGTAGTTTTGTCCCATTGCTACATAAGGACTTTGAATAGCATTTCCGGTTGTAGGATGCTTTGCCAGAAATCCATATTCGGTTACAGCTTCCTCGCATTGAATCCATCGGGCCACACTCATAGAATAGCGTTCAAGAAGTTGAGGGGAGACTAGGGTAGAGCAGCCTCTTTCGTTTAGCCACTTCCATGTGTTTTTAAATATTTCTCCAGCAACTAGAGCCTTACCATCTTTTTGTATAGCTTCAAGCATTTTATTTGGTTCTGGCATTTCCTGACCTTCCAGATTTGCTGTATTATTAAATTCCATAACAGTAAGCTTTCTTCCTCCGGGATTGCCATCGGTGATTTTATCAGCCAGGGGTTTCTTTTTAGCACCAGCTCCTACACGAGCACCACCTCGGTTTGTACCGTCTTTTGCCATATGTTCACCTCACTTCATTGGGTTGGGGCTATTCCCTTGTTTGAAATCGCATTTTTTCACACGAGGCCCCACGCCGCTGTCCATTTTAAAAAGTTTCAGAGATTTTACCGCCCCCACCGGTCACCATCTCTTGCAGTTATAGATGAGTGACAGGACTTACAAAGAGACATTAAGTTCTCTTGGTTGTTGCTACCACCTTTTGATAGGGGAAGGATGTGGTGTACTTCTTCTGCAGGGGTAAGCCTTCCTTCTTTTTCGCACTCCTCACAAATAGGGTGGGCTTTAATGTACCTATCTCTTATTCGTTTCCAAGCCCGACCGTATCGTTTGTTGGAATCAGAGTCACGTTCATATTGGTTATAATGTTTATTCATTAACTTCTTATGTTCGGCACAGTATTGCTCGCTTGAAGCAAGCCGACTGCATCCGGGATAAGCACAGGGACGTCTTGGTTTATATGGCATTAAGTCACCTCCTTTTGGGCATAGAAAAACCCCAAAGAATTGCTCCTTGGGGTGCAACATTTTATTAATGAAACAGATAAATATAATTAAATTTCAATTTTATAAGTTATTCCGCCTGAAAAGCCTATATATCCTTTATCTAACATGATGTTCTTAACTTTAACTCCTTCAGGAATTATTTCCACCAAATTGTTTTCTTTATATGCTGACACAAAATATTCATCATCAACTTTTGTTACTTGTAACTTATCTATTCTTGATGTAATATCTTCATCACCAACATATACTTTAATAAAATTTGTAATTATTAAAGGGTCTTTAGTAAAATATAATGCTTGCCATTCAGACATTAATTACCACCTTCTATAATTTTTTATATTGATAGTTGACACACTTTCATTAATGCCATTATATCACATATAAAGATGTATTCAAGTGAACTAATGT
>Ga0116141_10005926_pt1 | contig 10181 bp, 7 predicted proteins | sample AD_UKC097_MetaG_FD_89744 | JGI IMG/M metagenome (GOLD analysis project Ga0116141, IMG submission 89744) | Active sludge microbial communities of municipal wastewater-treating anaerobic digesters from USA - AD_UKC097_MetaG | ecosystem: Engineered > Bioreactor > Anaerobic > Digestate | place: USA... | reverse complement strand
GGAAGAGAGAAGAGATTACATCCGAGAATCCATTAGGGACGCCTGCAAACACCCAAGCTTACACTCTTGGCTGTGATATTGACAAAGGACACGGTTGTAATATCGAGGGCTCAGAGGTCAAACAGGCGGTAGAAGCAGCAGCTCAATTCTTGGTGGATGATCTCAAGAAAAACGGCGTGCATAATAGCGTTTGGGTGCTCTTTTCAGGTGGCGGGATTTACATAGAGATCCATCATGCCCTTTGCAGGCCAAAGAACATCGATGGAAGAGCAGAGTTTTTTGAAATGGCAACGAACTGCTTCAATGCGTACATAGTCCATGTCTCAAATGAATTCTTTCGGGCCCGTCCTGAGTACGTAGGCAAAGTAAAATTCGATGCTCTGAATAATTCGAAGCGAGTTTTCAAGTGTATACTTTCCATTCACAAGAAAAGACCGTATGCAGTCACTCCTCTTAACCGGGATGATATTAGAATCGACTTCGATCGGGCGCGTGTGCCTCTGAAGGATGACGTGATAGAAGAGGCCCGATGTTGGTATTCTAGCCACGACCCAGCAGAACGCGAGCTTTTTCTCAGGCTGCTGGACCAATTCAGGGAGGCTGGAGGAGAGAGGTCTGCAAAACACTTTGACGAAATACGGAAATCGCCCTACAAAGTCGAATTAGGCGACTTTCCGCCCTGTATGAAGCATATCGTTGAGACCGCAAATAATGGTGAGGGGAAAACCAGATTTGCAGGGGTTCTGAGTACTTACCTCTTTCAGGTTGGTTGGGATGAAGATGAAGCATGGGACTTGGTAAAGGCGATCTCGGATCGCAATGGGCTCAATAATGCCAGCCACATTTTCGATTCATGCTATGGGAGAATATGCTGTCCATCCTGCAAGACCATCCAGACCGACGCGAACGGCTATCCTCATCTTGGACTCAGGGGGCTTGGAGCGTGCAAGCCGGTTTCGGGCATGTGCGACAAGTGGCCCGGCGATTATGGCACTGACGCATTTTTCAGTAACATGGGTGTCGGACGGCAACAAAATCAGAACGTTGAAAAAGTTCCAAAGCTGGAAGACCTGACGAAGGCAACTGGCAGAATGAAGAGAATCAACTCAGTGACTGGCCTGCCAGAGCCGGACCCGATTACAGGCGAGGCCGAAGAGCCGAAGCTTACCCTGAGCCCAACGAAAGCAGCAGCGGCAGTTGCGGAGTTTATGCCGCTCAGGTTGTCAGCAACAGACAAGAAGGATACCCCGAAGCTTTGGTGTTATGATAGTGGGATATGGCAGCCCGATGGCGAGAAGCGAGTCATAAATCTGATTGATGCAATTATCGGTGATCTGAGTTACGAACGTGGTCTCAAAGAAACAATGCGACGGGTCCGAGCACTTTCGGATATTGTGACTTTTGACAGCGATCCTTGCCTATTCCCAGCGTTGGATGGTGTCCTTGACCTGCGAATCGGCCAGGTGCGATCCTTTCAGCTAGATGACTATATTTCTTTCCAATACGGCGTGTCATTGGAACATCCTGACGCGGATTATCACCATGTACTGTGGTTTTTGTGCTCGATCTTTCCCGATCCGAGGGATGTACTGACTGGAATTGACATATTCACGGCTGCGATTATTCGACAGGCCTTTGAAGCGATTATTCAGTTAATCGGGCCTGGTGGAAATGGTAAGGGCATATTTGAAAAGATCATGACAGCGATTTGCACGGCAGCCCGAACAACAGCGTTGACATTGGTGGAGGCAAAGGCTTCGCGGTTTGGGCCAGGTGCATTACTTGGAAAGGATCTATGGATTCTGTCCGAGGTTGAAGATGTCAGATCTACCATAAATCTGCTTAAAAAGGTCTCAACTGGCGAAATGGTAGACTCTGATCAGAAGTACGGCGACAGAGTCCAAGGCAGGCCGCACATATTGCCTGTACTGGATTGTAATAATGCAATTGACTTCGGAGATGATTCCTGGGGCCGGAAAAGGCGAGTAGTCAAGCTTGACTTCCCCTTCACTTTCGACTATACGTCGGATACTAGGCCAAAAGACCCACACCTGGAGGAGAAGCTCACAAGCCCTGCTGCCCTGGCGGGCCTTATGCAGATCATGGCTGCCAGAGCACCATATTTCTGCAAATCCAAGCGAATCTACACCAGGAAGCGTCCTGAGGAGATGGCCGAAGAATATCGTAGGCAGCAATTCAGTTTGCATTTCTTCTGCGAGGAATGCCTCAGCACATCAATACCCACAACGGAGGACGGTAGGCCCGTGGATGTGAAGACTGATATGGTTTATCCCGATGGAAAGGTACCGAGACTTACAACGGATGCATTGTACGCAGAGTACCTCGAATATTGCAGGTTATTCAACGTGCCCGTACCTGCAGAAAAGGGCCAGGTGGGCAGATATATCAAAGAAAAGTTCAACATAGCATCGATAGTAACCACGGTCGATAAAGTCAGTGTCCGGTGCTATCCTAGCCTGTGGTTGTCGAAATCCGCCACTCTGGCTTATGCCGAACTATCTCTAAACTACAGTAACTACACTGAAACTACAGACAAATTACAGAAAGGAGAAGTTAAAAGCGATATTAGTAGCCTCTTAACTACAGCAACTACAGAAGAATGGCCTAAAGAGGTTATAGAGGAAATTGGAAGGATGTTTGACTATATCCAAAGTTGCCAAAATCCTCAGGACATCTCCTATGAAGGTTATCTCAAAAATGGTGTAGTTTCTGTAGTTACTGTAGTTTCCGGGCGTGAGATAGCGATTCCGGAGAGATCTACTGTAGTTTTACCGTCATTACCCTGTAGTTTTGAGGGCTATCCTGTAGTTGGAAAAGAGTCCGGTATTATCGAGGCCGATCTCCAGCGGGCCGAAGAGCAGAGGAAAGCAGAAGAGGAGCATTTTAGGGAAGTTGCTGAGAAGCACACTGGCATAAAACTGGATCCTCCGAAAAGGGACATTTTCTGTGCTGCCTGCGGTGAAGATCTAACTGGCCATTCTATGGTAGAGAAAGGTGGCAAGGTATATTGTGCCCGTCCCGGCTGTGGATATCCCGTGCGTGGTGATGCAGGGGTGAAGGCATGAACCCCGATCGTCCACGTCAAACAAGAGACTCATATCTAAACAAGGGACGGCCTACAATCAATCCTAAAGCCTCCAGGTCAACTTCTGCGACTGAGTTGATGAATAGAGGCAACCAACTCCTTATCGAGCTGGACAGGCAGCATAAACGACTGCATGGAGCTGTCGAGGATGCACTCAAACCGGAGCCTCAAGCCTGGCGTGCGGTCCGGGCTGCGAAAACCGATTATGACGCAGCATATGCAGAGCTGACATCACTATCAAAGCGCCTCAACCAACTGATTCAAACCGAGAATCCTGAGCTGGTCTTACCATCGGCACCACCAGAAATGTCAACCTTTGGTGATGTGGTCACAATCAAGACAAAGAAGCGAAAATGACTGGATCCGAAGCTTGCAGAAACATTACAGAACTTTGAGTAGTTGTGAGTACAGAATACAAATTAATATCCTTATTGTACATTTGATATATAAGGAAAAATTACAAATAGGAAAACTTAGCGTTATTACAGATAAGGTGACACGATGTCCCAGGCGACAAAACCAGACAAAATCCGACAGCTTTCTCAGGAGCAGCAGAATGCCATCGAGCATCTTCTGCAGGGCAAGAGTGATAGAGCAGTATCTGAGGCCGTGGGCGTGGCCAGGCAGACTGTCTGGGAGTGGCGAAATAATGATCCTCTTTTCATTGCCGAGCTGAACCGTCAGCGGTCCGAGATGTGGAAAGAGGCCCGCGAGAGGCTGAAAACCATGGCTAATCGTGCTCTGGATGTGGTAGAGCTGCAGCTTGGAAGTAGTGAGCCCAAGGCGGCCTTGGCCGCAGCCAAATATATCCTGCAAGGCACTCGGCTCTTGGGAGATACAGATCTGCCTTCAAGTGGTCCTATGACGCCTGAGGCCGTAATCATGGCCAAGCTACGAAACGAAGCTCGGAGTGAGCTAGTGGCTCAAGGAAAAGGCCGCAATCCCTTCAAAGTCGATATGTTTGGGATTGATGATGAGGTCGAGGACCTGGCCAAGAGCAGGCTGAAGAAGGCTATGGCTGAGGCCGGGCTCTCATGATCGACAAAGCCAGGGTCTGCTTTTCTCAGCATAAAGACCTGTCTGCAGAGCATTTCATAGAGCTGATTGGAAAGCGAGTCCAGGACTGCGAAGCCTGGGAGAGGAAGCTCAGATCACAGGGTAATCTGAAGGAAGCTGAGACGATCAGGAAAAACAAGGCAAAGATGATGAAGTCATTGGAGGAAATCCAGAAATGTCAATCACTCAAGAGGAAATAAGTAGAACATTTGACGCGATGCAGAGCCGGTCTCCTCCGCCAAGATTGACGCCGGAGCAGCTTAACGCAATCGACCTGTTGATTTTTGGGAAAACAGATAAAGAAGTAGCTGAGACCATTGGCGTTGGCCGGAACACCATATCAAAATGGTACAAAAATGCATTTTTTATCGCTGAATTGAACGCCAGAAGAGAGGAGCTATGGAACGAGGAAAAGCTTCGGCTCAAGTCCCTGGTCCATGAGGCGGTGGATGTTCTATCCAATGGCCTGCGTAGTTCAGATGAGAAAACAGCGATTACCTCAGCAGTCCATATCCTGAAAACCGTTGGTCTGTATGGGGAAGTGGAAGACAGCTTCGGGCCTACCACGCCGGAGAAGGTAGTCTGGGATCAAAGAGCAAAGAAAGAGCTTCAGATTTACATGGCACTGAGGCCTGATTCATTCTGCGAATGGTCGGTAAAGAATCACATGGAAGAGCTAGCTCATGAGGATGCTCATAAGTTCATGGCGTACTGGTATGAGCAGGCAGTTGATGAGCAAAAGAGGGAGCTGAGGGAGTACAAGAAGAAGGCGAAGTCTCAACCTAAAATCGATCATATTCCTTTGACCATTGAACCGTTAGATGCCTCTACTGGGAAAGGCGACGAAGATAACGATGCCATTGTAGCATAAAGGACATAATATCATAATTTCCACGTGGCTTTTAATATTTTTATCAAATCCTTTTGCCTGCGCTCAATTACCTCTGCCGTCCAATCCTTTTCTTGAATCACTTGTGTGGTTAGAACAAAAGGAGATATCTTTTCACGAGTAATAAAATATTTCTCTTTCTTCCAATTGAAGTCCTTATTCTGTGCTTGTATATTCTTTTTTGTGGATAATAAAACTAAATTACCTATCTTATGAGTGTATTCTAATCTCTCTTTATCATTAGGGAACCATTGAACCCAAATACTATCCGGCGATGGATTCTGAGGTAGTACATGCTCTATAGTAGTCTCTGAGAACTTATACGAGGCTTCTCCTTCTGATAAAGCAGAATCCAATCTAAGTAATACATAACGTCTTATTTTCTGTATGGTATATATATCGCCATTGAGTATTTTGAGAATATCCTTACGTTCCTTATTATCTAATTGCAATGGGGAATCAGCGGTATACAGATCTTCCTCATTCTCGATGGCAATTAGTAGTTTAGCATAGCGTTCATTGCGTTTGTTGATATTTGCCCTCTGTATCATAAGGCCTGCTGCAAGGCGCTCCAAATAGACCAAGAACTTCTCGAAATCTCTATGCCGATTTCCATTGAGTGAAAGGTAGGTTATCGCTGGAGGTATCCAATCATAATTATCTATCCAATTGAGCCATTTTAAATTATTATTTATTTCTTCTGCACCATTACCAGGATATGAAGCATGTTTTATAATATCGAACGCTTCTGCATTGGGGATAAGTACATCATTTATGAAGTGCTGAGGATCTGCAGCCGGTTTGACATATTGGCGAAATTCCTTGAGGATCGTGTCCTGAAGTTTTACTTTGCGATGTATTGTCCTGATATGAACAAATAATTCTTGGAATAGTTCCCGTCCAAGCTGCTCTTCTATGTCTTCCCATTTTTTAGTATAGCTCTCTTGTTGTGGAACAGAGATTTTTCCAATAACCTCTGCCTTTAAGATATCAGTATGTGATAAATCTAATCCTCTATCATTGAGTACCGAAAAAATACGATAAGCGGAATCAAGATCGGGAGTCGAAACAACTACAAGAAAGCATCGGTTTACTATGAATTGCACTAAACGCAATCTGTCAGATTCAGAGAGCTTTTTAAGTGTGTCAAGATATAAAATAGAGTTTTCGACGATATTTCTCTGGCTATCAGATAGCTTGGCCGAATTTATATCTAAAACAGATTCGATTCCATCTTCGTCTTGAACGTATTTCTTAAAGAAATCGTTGTCTCTTTCTCTAATAGTAAGACGATATCGGTTCGGGGTACCAGTAATCTCATTGCCTTCCTGGTAGATAAAATACGTTAGTTTTTTGGCATAACTTTTTTGCATCGTGGCTCTTAAAGCCGATAGTAAAATAGTGAGGGTCGTAAGGCGTTGTTGGCCATCAACAATCTGTGATTCGGGCTTATCGCTTTTTATTAGAACAATACTGCCTAAGAAATACGGGTTCAATTCCTCAACATCTCTCTTTCCGTCATCCATGAATGTGATTAAATCCTCCAATAACTCTCCAGCATGCTCAGTTGTCCAGGCATAAGGCCTTTGATAGAGAGGAACTTCGAAGAAAAAATCATCACAAAAAACCTTTGATATGGGATATTCTGCGCCATGGATATTTACTTTGCTCATTTTCTCCCTCTATAGTGTAATGATGGCTAGATGATTCACCTATATCTGCCTTACTTGTTGGCCTTTTAATATATCGAGAAATCCTCTACAAGAGTATATACGCGAAAGTAGGGTGGGTCAGGGCGAGGACCGTGATGCTGCAAAGGGTCTAGGGCACATAGGGAAGGTATTGAGACTGCAATCTGCGGAGAGATCTCAAGGGTAAAGTCCGCGATGTTGCGACGGACCATAAAGATATTCAGAATTCATCGAGCCTTCGTTGTCTGGAACCCTTTGTTTTACATAATTGATGCACTACTTTCTGTTTATCCTGATATTTCTTAATAGAGTGAGAGACTTTTTCTCAATCACGCCATCAACGCCATATAGACACCCTGGTCTACGAGCTATACGGGCTGACTGAAGAAGAGATCAAGATTGTGGAAGGGACGTGTAGGCAGATCTGACAGAATTGCAAACGTCTAAGCCGTCGCCAGTAGCATAAAATGCAATAAGGCCGCTAAATGATAGATGCCTGGACACCAAGAAGGACCCTGGCATCAGCCAGACCGATTTGATGAGAGAGATATGGCATGGCAAGGAAGATGATCCAAAGGTTTTTCGTGAGAGATTGCAATCTTGAAAGAAGATGTAGAGGGATTTAATGAAGATGTTTATCGTCGTCGTGGCGACTATTATTCTGATGATCATTGGATCAGCAGAAACTTACCAACTTGGATCACATGAGATAAACTTCAATTTGAGCGTTCCTGTTAATTGCACACTTGATGTCCCTATATACTATTCAAATTTCGTTGGCTGGCAATACAGTCTTAACATAACTCCTATTACGAGCGGTTTCCTCGTGATAAGTGTGGTAGAATTGGCAGCCCCACAACCCGATTCAATTATACAAGACGTAGCAAAGGATAGAATTCAAGGAACAAAACTTTTTGGAGTGGGTGGCTATAAATACGAGATGATCATCTATCGAGGACACGACGCTTTTGAAGAATATTTCCCTTCACAAAAAGTATACAAAGATGGGCATTTCAGTTCTCCTGGACCCGATATTTATCGCCTTAATTATATGCTAGATCCACAAACCTTTATCATGGTATCTTCACATGGTTCTAACGAAGGGATTTACCATGAGATCCTCGACTCCCTGAATATAACCCGTATTACAGGGGACTAGAAATTATGAAAGTTCCAATAATAGCGTGTTTGATGGCCTCCGCACTGATGATATGTGGTGCATCGGCTGCCAACCAATATGTAGAGGTATCCGCCAAGCTGGAAGATGTCATAAGCAACTCATTGGGATTGGCCACGTTTAGACCAAGTGTCATAATGACAGATAGTCAAATGCACATTACCCTCAGTCCAACGCTGCTAGGAGATTACCCAACACCAACAGATGTTAGGAGAATCATAGAGCTTTACTATTCGATTGTGGCAGGTACTGGATATGCAGGCAGCTTGGTATTGGTCATAAACAACCTTGATGGCATAGCCACATATAGATGGCTTGTTGGCCCATATGCTCAGGAAGACTTTGATTCAAACCCTGATTATGTAATAGAAAACATGCAACGACTGAATCCAGGCCTTGAAGGAATTGCTGGCTCAGGATCTTGGATATACAGTGATCCAAATTACGTTGGCAGTAGGCCTGCAGGAGAATGGGATGGGAACCCGTAATTGCCAATCGGCCAACCTGATGCCCGACATTATGAAATTATTTTTTCCTAACCCGCACGAACTGATATGATTAATGGCTTAATGCATGTCAAGAAGTGGATCAAAAGGCTTTTCGTTAGATCCTGCAATTCATAAGCAGAATATGTTTCGACCGTTGCTCATGTGGTAGAGATTTCTTTCTCAGGTAGGAGGGTGCTGGAGGTGTATCTCAGTGAGCCTAACCAAATTTTTGCATCATGCTTGCAACGTTGTCACAAATTGTTACAATGTCACAATCTGTAACATTGCATCAAGCCAGACTCTTATAGGCCGTTGTCACGTTTGACACATCCATGTCACACCTCCGAATCCTCCGAATTTGGCCAGGCAACCTCCGAGGCTCAATGATCGCGGTTAAGCTTCGCATCCTTCGCATTTCGTATATTGACCTTCGCAACCTTCGCCGGTCTTCTGATCGTGGTGATCCTTTCGAAACCTTTCGAACCTCATGATTTCCCTTTCGAACCTGCCCAAATGGCATATCAACCTACCAGCTAACCTTACCTACCTTGCAAAAACCTTCTCTGACCTTACAGGCTTATAATTCAGCTTGCAATTTCTGAATTTGGCCACCTATTACCCAAAACTATTTCGTGTGAGTGATGGTTTAAGCTGTAGAGGGAGAGAATTGGCAGCACCCAAAGAGATAGTGGACCTGGTGGAAAGATTCGAAAACAATAAGGAGTCCTACAAGTCCGGGCATTACAATGAAACTCAGGTAAGAAGAGAATTCGTTGATCCCTTCTTCAAGGCATTGGGCTGGGATGTAGACAACGAGCAAGGCTTTGCCGAAGCCTACAAGGACGTGATTCATGAGGATGCTATCAAAGTGGGCGGTACGACAAGAGCACCGGATTACTCTTTTCGCATTGGCGGCCAGCGTAAGTTCTTTTTGGAAACCAAAAAGCCTTCAGTGGACATCAAAGATGATATCCATCCTGCCTTCCAGCTCCGTCGCTATGCTTGGACTGCGAAGAATTTGCCGTTGTCCGTTCTAACCGATTTCGAAGAGTTTTCCGTCTATGATTGCCGTATAAAACCGGATAAGACGGATAAAGCCTCTACGGCCAGGGTGCTCTATCTAAACTATAAGGATTACTTGACCCGTTGGGATGAGATCGCCGGGATATTCTCTAAGAATGCTATCCTTAAAGGCTCATTCGACAAGTACGCAGCGGATAAGAAGAATAAAAGAGGTACAACAGAAGTAGACGCCGCATTTCTTGAGGAGATCGCCGGTTGGAGAGAGATCCTTGCCCGAATCATAGCTCTGCGAAACCCTGATCTCAGCACAAAAGACCTCAATTATGCAGTTCAGGCCATAGTCAATCGCATTGTTTTCCTAAGAATATGCGAGGACCGGGGCATTGAGCGGCTTATGAAGCTACAGGACCTTCTTAATGGTGAGCGGGTCTATCCCCGGCTTTGTGAGCTATTCCGCCGGGCAGATGAGCATTACAACTCAGGCATATTCCACTTTGAAAAGGAGCCAGGCAGGGAGAGCCCGGATACTCTAACCCTAAGCCTGCAGATCGATGATAAGCCCTTGAAGGAGATCTTCAAGCGGCTTTACTATCCAGATAGCCCTTATGAGTTCTCAATGCTTCCTGCAGAGATCTTAGGCCAGGTCTATGAGCAGTTTTTGGGCAAGGTGATACGGCTCACCGAAGGCCACCGCGCCGTGATAGAGGACAAGCCAGAGGTAAAGAAGGCTGGTGGAGTCAAATACACGCCG
>Ga0116141_10005921_pt1 | contig 10186 bp, 6 predicted proteins | sample AD_UKC097_MetaG_FD_89744 | JGI IMG/M metagenome (GOLD analysis project Ga0116141, IMG submission 89744) | Active sludge microbial communities of municipal wastewater-treating anaerobic digesters from USA - AD_UKC097_MetaG | ecosystem: Engineered > Bioreactor > Anaerobic > Digestate | place: USA... | reverse complement strand
GTTGCCGTGTGGAATAACTTGCCTTCACCTTCACCCCCACCACCAGCAGGCCGGCGAAGGCCAGGGCCATTTGCATGGATGAGCCGGCGGAGATGAGCAGGTCGCCATCACGCTGGCCTTCGTCGGCACCACCGTATCGGAAATGACCGCGTCCAACGAAGGCATCGGCTACCTGCTCATCTCCGCCGGCTCATCCATGCAAATGGCCCTGGCCTTCGCCGGCCTGCTGGTGGTGGGGGTGATGGCGATGGCGATGTACGAGCTGTTCAGCTTCGTCGAGAAGCACACCACGGCCTGGGCGCATCGGGGGTCGCAGGCGGCTTAGACGCGCCCTGGAGTCCGCTGCTTTCGATATGCGTGCCTGTGAAGGGCGCGACGCCGGTGCCGGTACTGGCAGCGCAGGTGCACTAGGTTGCAATCCACGCGCCCGTGAAGGGCGCGACCACCGACGACATCGCGCGCGTACTGGGCCGCAGCGTTTCAATCCACGCGCCCGTGAAGGGCGCGACCGCGGGCAAGACGACGCTGATCACGTTCTTGTGGTTTCAATCCACGCGCCCGTGAAGGGCGCGACGGGTGGGTTTGGCAGCACCAACCACCAAGCAGGAGTTCAATCCACGCGCCCGTGAAGGGCTCGACGTGGGCAGACTTGGGGCTGCCCAGCTTGCACCCGTTTCAATCCACGCGCCCGTGAAGGGCGCGACGTAGCTGAACCACCATAAGGCTGACCCTCACATCCGTTTCAATCCACGCGCCCGTGAAGGGCGCGACCCAAGTCGGGACGACACGATACACAGTGACAGCAGTTTCAATCCACGCGCCCGTGAAGGGCGCGACGCCAGGGCCGGCTGGCGTCGCCGCTGCGGTCGCTGTTTCAATCCACGCGCCCGTGAAGGGCGCGACACAGCTACCTGCCCATCGCCGACGTGGCGGCGTGGTTTCAATCCACGCGCCCGTGAAGGGCGCGACTCGCTGTACAACGCGGCGCGCTGGAGGCTGGGATGTTTCAATCCACGCGCCCGTGAAGGGCGCGACCTCCATCTCGCCGTAGTCGTTGCGCTGCTTGCGGCTGTTTCAATCCACGCGCCCGTGAAGGGCGCGACCGGCCGCAATGTCGGCGTGCGACACCGACATCGCGTTTCAATCCACGCGCCCGTGAAGGGCGCGACCTGCCCGAGCCGGCGCGGTTGCTCGTACGCCACAAGTTTCAATCCACGCGCCCGTGAAGGGCGCGACCCGCGTCGGCCTGCGCGTGGCTGACCTTGAAGATGTTTCAATCCACGCGCCCGTGAAGGGCGCGACCACCCGACATCGCCGCTTGCACGGCCAGCGCAAGCGTTTCAATCCACGCGCCCGTGAAGGGCGCGACGCCGTTTTTTGTGCGCCAGTGGTTGAGCACCGACGTTTCAATCCACGCGCCCGTGAAGGGCGCGACTTTGGGTGGAGCGATGACATGGGATTGGACATCAGTTTCAATCCACGCGCCCGTGAAGGGCGCGACCTAGCGGCGCTGACGGCGCTGCCAGCGCTGGCGAAGTTTCAATCCACGCGCCCGTGAAGGGCGCGACCTGCCGGTGGTGGCCAACGTGGTGGCCGACTTCGTGTTTCAATCCACGCGCCCGTGAAGGGCGCGACGCAACAGCGCCAGCACGGCCGCCACCAAGGCGACCGTTTCAATCCACGCGCCCGTGAAGGGCGCGACCGGTTGTTGGAGCCAACATCGAGGCGTTCAACGACGTTTCAATCCACGCGCCCGTGAAGGGCGCGACCCGCCGACACGGCCGCGCACGACAGCGAGCGCATCGTTTCAATCCACGCGCCCGTGAAGGGCGCGACGCGCATCGAGGATGTAGCCCAGGTTGCGCAGTTCGCGGTTTCAATCCACGCGCCCGTGAAGGGCGCGACGATGCCCGGCACACCGCGTCTCGTTCCAGTGTAAGTTTCAATCCACGCGCCCGTGAAGGGCGCGACACTTCCCTTCGCCGGGTCAATCAACTCGACCGTGTTTCAATCCACGCGCCCGTGAAGGGCGCGACCAAGGCGATCGAGGAGGTGTGAGCATGGCCCTGTTGTTTCAATCCACGCGCCCGTGAAGGGCGCGACGATTGCGGCGTAATTTGGTCTAGGAGCATGCAATGTTTCAATCCACGCGCCCGTGAAGGGCGCGACCAGGGCGGGCAGCGTGACGCTCTGCGAGGCGGTGTTTCAATCCACGCGCCCGTGAAGGGCGCGACCGCCGTCATGGCCGCGCCGGTGGTGGTGTTGACGTTTCAATCCACGCGCCCGTGAAGGGCGCGACGACTGTCCTGCCATGTCCGTTCCTCACCCGCAAAGGTTTCAATCCACGCGCCCGTGAAGGGCGCGACCTGGCCAACTGCGCGCATCGCGCTCGATGTCGTGTTTCAATCCACGCGCCCGTGAAGGGCGCGACGTGTCGCTGGCCGTGCGGCCAATGGCGGCTCGCAGGTTTCAATCCACGCGCCCGTGAAGGGCGCGACGCATGCGCTGCTGGATGGGCTCCACCTCGTTCTTGTTTCAATCCACGCGCCCGTGAAGGGCGCGACGTGACCCCGCCGCGCCTGCGGGGTTCGTGGGGTCGTTTCAATCCACGCGCCCGTGAAGGGCGCGACCCTGCGCACCGCCGCGCTGCACGGCGACGGCGCTGTTTCAATCCACGCGCCCGTGAAGGGCGCGACGTGCGCTTCAAGCGCATCGACGTCAGCGACCGTGAGTTTCAATCCACGCGCCCGTGAAGGGCGCGACCTCCACGTTGTAGGTGTAGGCCCGCGCCTGCGGAAAGTTTCAATCCACGCGCCCGTGAAGGGCGCGACCGGTGTCGCGGTTGACGTTGATGCCGGCCTGGCGTTTCAATCCACGCGCCCGTGAAGGGCGCGACCGATTCCCGCTTTTGCCCATGCTGCCGCCTGCCTGTTTCAATCCACGCGCCCGTGAAGGGCGCGACATGACGCGAGTTTCATCGCTGCGCCGCCGCGATGTTTCAATCCACGCGCCCGTGAAGGGCGCGACGATCTTGGCGCGCTCCAGGGCCGTGAGGCCGCTGTTTCAATCCACGCGCCCGTGAAGGGCGCGACGCGGCGCCGTGTCAGGCCCGCCCATCAACATAAAGTTTCAATCCACGCGCCCGTGAAGGGCGCGACGTTGCGAACCGCAGCGCGGTCAAAAAGGTTCGTGTTTCAATCCACGCGCCCGTGAAGGGCGCGACCGGCGGGCGCCGTCCGTCGCGTCCTGCCCGCTGGCGTTTCAATCCACGCGCCCGTGAAGGGCGCGACGCGAGCGCTTGGTGCATGACAGTGGCTTGGCCGTTGTTTCAATCCACGCGCCCGTGAAGGGCGCGACTGAGTTGCACGGTGCCGACGGCGGCGACTTCGTCGTTTCAATCCACGCGCCCGTGAAGGGCGCGACACAATTTGCGCGTTGGAGACTGCGCAGTTGTTTAGGTTTCAATCCACGCGCCCGTGAAGGGCGCGACCTCCGCCGCGCGCCGTGGTGTACGCACTATGGCTTGTTTCAATCCACGCGCCCGTGAAGGGCGCGACCGCCGCCTGCCGAAATTGGCTGATTTTCGACTTGGTTTCAATCCACGCGCCCGTGAAGGGCGCGACGCCGCTGGCGTTTGAGGGGGTGACGTGATAGCAGTTTCAATCCACGCGCCCGTGAAGGGCGCGACCCCAGCGCCGCAGCCTCGCGCTGCGCGTCGCGCGCGTTTCAATCCACGCGCCCGTGAAGGGCGCGACGACCTTGAGCCCGCCAACTTGCCTCGATGCGCGAGTTTCAATCCACGCGCCCGCGAAGGGCGCGACGACCCGCCGTTCAGGGCCAGCATCGTCATCAGTCAGTTTCAATCCACGCGCCCGTGAAGGGCGCGACCCGTCAGTTTTAGCCGCTTGCGCTCACCCGCATCGTTTCAATCCACGCGCCCGTGAAGGGCGCGACGATCAATGCTCGTTCAAACTGCGCAGCAGCGTCTAGTTTCAATCCACGCGCCCGTGAAGGGCGCGACCAACAACTTACGCTCATATCAGGGTTTGCATCAGGTTTCAATCCACGCGCCCGTGAAGGGCGCGACGCCGGTCCAGGGTGATTTCGGCCTCGACGGCAGTGTTTCAATCCACGCGCCCGTGAAGGGCGCGACTTCGCGCAGCCCGAGCAGATCGCGCGCGGCGTCGTTTCAATCCACGCGCCCGTGAAGGGCGCGACAGCGCTCCACCCATACGCGCGTGTTGCGCGCCCTGTTTCAATCCACGCGCCCGTGAAGGGCGCGACAAAGCGCCTTGCCTGCCATCATCGGCACGGCATCGTTTCAATCCACGCGCCCGTGAAGGGCGCGACGCGGCGGCAGGTCTTGACGGACGCGCACGCGGTGTTTCAATCCACGCGCCCGTGAAGGGCGCGACATCGAGGATGTAGCCCAGGTTGCGCAGTTCGCGGTTTCAATCCACGCGCCCGTGAAGGGCGCGACAAACAAGCGCCCCGGCGCTTTTGTCGTCTTTGATGTTTCAATCCACGCGCCCGTGAAGGGCGCGACAGCAGCAACAGCACCACTGATGCCCACACAGTTTTTGTTTCAATCCACGCGCCCGTGAAGGGCGCGACTGGTGCGCGATGTCGAGCCAGTCTTCGCGCTCAGGGTTTCAATCCACGCGCCCGTGAAGGGCGCGACGGGGGCTGTGATGCTGCTATCCGACTTGCTGCCCACCGTTTCAATCCACGCGCCCGTGAAGGGCGCGACGCGGCGGTGCCGAAGCCGATGGCGAGGGTGATGGCGTTTCAATCCACGCGCCCGTGAAGGGCGCGACGCCGCAAGCTCGAAGAATACCGGGGCGGCGGCATGTTTCAATCCACGCGCCCGTGAAGGGCGCGACATGATCGCCGGCACAAGCAACGATGTCGCCCTGACCGTTTCAATCCACGCGCCCGTGAAGGGCGCGACGGGCTGGTGGGTGCAATTCCGCACCGTTTAACCGGTTTCAATCCACGCGCCCGTGAAGGGCGCGACTATTGCGGCCCTGAGTCGCGCCCAGACTGGCACGTTTCAATCCACGCGCCCGTGAAGGGCGCGACATGAGTGGGATGCGTGCTCTGATACGCTGCGCTTTGTTTCAATCCACGCGCCCGTGAAGGGCGCGACCAGGCGAAGCTACCACCGCCGCCAACAACGCCAAGTTTCAATCCACGCGCCCGTGAAGGGCGCGACGCCAAACACGCTGGACTTCATCAAAGACGACAGTTTCAATCCACGCGCCCGTGAAGGGCGCGACACCTGGGCGCAGTGTGCGGAAGGCCATCGCGGGGTTTCAATCCACGCGCCCGTGAAGGGCGCGACGTGGCGGCCAGCCGTGTCCAGTTGCCGCCGGACACGTTTCAATCCACGCGCCCGTGAAGGGCGCGACGCCCGCACGTGCGCAGCTTCGACTGGGACGAGCTGTTTCAATCCACGCGCCCGTGAAGGGCGCGACATCGGAGGCGCGCATGGTTGACGACCTGCGTCTGTTTCAATCCACGCGCCCGTGAAGGGCGCGACCTGGCGCGGCTGCACGACGCCGTGTGCACGGTGAAGTTTCAATCCACGCGCCCGTGAAGGGCGCGACCAAGCTGAACGCGCAATACGGCCGCACCGCGATGTTTCAATCCACGCGCCCGTGAAGGGCGCGACCGGGCACGGTGCCGGTGGCCGCGTCGATGCCGGTGTTTCAATCCACGCGCCCGTGAAGGGCGCGACCTGGTCGAGGACGTACTGCTCGGCCTCATCGTTGTTTCAATCCACGCGCCCGTGAAGGGCGCGACATTGATTGCCGCTGATGACGGCGAGGGCGCTGTCGTTTCAATCCACGCGCCCGTGAAGGGCGCGACCCGGAAGATGCTGTAGAGCGGGCTGTCTGCGCTGTTTCAATCCACGCGCCCGTGAAGGGCGCGACAAGCGGATGCCGCGCTGGCGCTGCTCGGGGTTGTCGTTTCAATCCACGCGCCCGTGAAGGGCGCGACCCGGTGTCGCGGTTGACGTTGATGCCGGCCTGGCGTTTCAATCCACGCGCCCGTGAAGGGCGCGACGCCTGGCCGCCGTCCCCGCGCCCCAGCTCAACGGCGTTTCAATCCACGCGCCCGTGAAGGGCGCGACGTGCGTCGCTCAAAAGCGTTGAGTGCGCGGAGCAGTTTCAATCCACGCGCCCGTGAAGGGCGCGACGGTCGGTGATGCGGTATTCGCAGTCTTCCCACAAGTGTTTCAATCCACGCGCCCGTGAAGGGCGCGACTGCCGACCAGGCTGACCTGTTGCAGCGCGCGGGCGTTTCAATCCACGCGCCCGTGAAGGGCGCGACCTTGTCGTCGCGCAGCGCGGTGATGCCCTGGAGGTTTCAATCCACGCGCCCGTGAAGGGCGCGACACCGCCGGGCATGCTGGGTGTGGTGACGGATTGGGTGTTTCAATCCACGCGCCCGTGAAGGGCGCGACCCAGGTTCGCCGCGACATCGCCGGGCCAGACGACGTTTCAATCCACGCGCCCGTGAAGGGCGCGACCGCGCAGGTGTTTGATCGCTGGCAGGCTCGCGTCGTTTCAATCCACGCGCCCGTGAAGGGCGCGACCAACCCAGTCTAACCCGTTGTCTTGTCTACACTTTTTCAACCTGGGACGCGAACCACCTCGTTCACCTGCGGTGTCGCGCAGCCTTGTTTCGCGACCGACGCCAAGTGTCGCGGCAGTTCAACGCCTTGCCCTTTTGCGGACCTCGCTTAGGACGAATTGATCGCTTGGGGTTCGCGCTCACAGTACCAATGGACCATTGAAGTCCATGGCGGGCTTTGCGCCCACATGCTCCACCCTGTGCTGCCAGTTTTTGCCAAGGTGATAAAAGCGCAAGCTGTCTACGGCAGGGTCGATCAGGCCGCGCAACTTGCCCTCCAGGGCCACCCATTGAGCCGGCTCTACTTCGATTTCAAATACCGAGAACTGCACGCGCTGGCCATGGTTCTGGCACGCCTTGGCCACCTGACGCAAGCGCTTGGCACCAGCCGCATCCTGCGTGCTGACGTCATACGTCACCAAGACCATCACGGCAGCACCTCAGTCATGGCATCGTCATTTCCAAAGAAACGACGGATACGCATCCAGGTCGCCCCGCAGGTGGCGTGCAAGCAATTGCGCCTGCAAAAAAGGAAACAAACCCAGCGGCGCTTTTTCTTCCAAGAAGGCATGCCGCAACTCCTGGCGCTTGCGCTCCTGGTACGCAACCAGCACGGTCTTACGGGCCTCGTCACGCATTTGCACCGCGCCGCTGTCGGTCAGCACAAAATCGCGCTCACCCACCTGCTGCCGGTTGATCAGCGACAAGGCCAACCGGTCAGCCAACACCGGCCGCAATTCCTCCAGCAAATCCAGCGCCAGGCTGGGCCGGCCAGGCCGGTCACGGTGCAAAAAACCCACGGCGGGGTCCAGGCCGACACTCTCCAATGCGCCCCGGCAGTCGTGCGTCAGCAGCGTATAGAGAAACGACAGCAAGGCGTTTACCGCATCGCGCGGCGGGCGCCTGCTGCGACCGCTGAAGCGCAACGCCGGCACGGGCACCAGGATCAGGTGATCAAACACGGCGAAATACCGTTGCGCCGCCTCGCCCTCCAGGCCACGCAACCCATCAATGGTGGGTTCGTGCAACAGGCGATTGGTGATGCGCCCCAGCTGTCGCTGCGCATCGTCCAGCCCGGCCCGCGCAGCGTCGGGCAGCTTGTCGGCGTGGTCACGCAAGGCGCGGCTGAGCACCGCCCGCTGGTTGTGAACCTTGCCGATCAACAGATTGCGCACCACTGCGGCAGCGCCCACCATGTCGTCACTGCGGCGGTACTGCTCGCGCCGCAACAGCACATTGCCGCTCACTGGCCCTTCCACCCGCGCCAAAAACCGCCCGTTGGGCGACAAAAAGCTCACGCAAATACCGTTGGCCGCGCAGTGGCCCATCAAGGCGGGCGACATCATCATGCGCCCCAGGCACACCACATGCTCCAGCATGTGCACGGGCAGGCGCGCGCGGACTTCACCCTCCACCTCCATCACCAGGTTTTCGCCATCCTTGTGCAGCCACGCACCCTCGGTGGTCACATACAGCGTGTTGCGCATGCGGCGCATCAGCCGCCCTCCTCCGACAGGCTCGCGGCTTCGAGTTGCCGGGCCAGCCAGGCTTGTACGCTGCGCCCTCGCTTCAATACGCGCGGTTGGCACAAGTCGATCAGCGAGCAGGCATCGCACCGCTTGGCCTGGTAATCCGCAACCGGTGTAGCGCCTGAAACCCACATCGCCCGCACGGCGGCAATGGTGCTGTGGGTCAACGCGCGCAGCGTGTCGTCAAACGCCACCTCGTGGCGGCGACGCGTTTGGCCATAAAACAAAGCGCCACTTGGCACGGGTTGGCCAAGCATGGCCTCCAGGCACAACGCTTGCGCGCACAACTGCACCTCGTCGGCGCGATGCGCCTTGGGGCGGCCCCGCTTGTATTCGACCGGAAAAGCCTGATCGCCGCCCTGCGATTGGTGAAACTCGACCACGTCCGCCACGCCCGTCAAACCAAGCTCGGCATGGGCCAGCGCCAGCGCGCTGACACTGCGCACCCCCGCCCGCCGCTGCGCGCGCCCCGCATCCACCCGCTCATGCAGCACCCGCCCTTGTGCGGTTTGCGTGTTCTCGGCCCACAACTGCTCCAGATGGATCAGCGCGCACTGCCGCGGGCAATACAGGTAGTGCTGCAGGGCGGAGATGGGAATGGGGTCCAGGTCAGGCATGGCGCCAATGTGCTCGGGTAGCACGGCAACTTCAAAGCATTTCGTGCACCTTCACGCCGCTGGGCACGGCTGCCGTGTCAACCTGAACGCGGTAGTCCGAAAATTGCCGAGGCGCCGCACCGGCCTCCCCGTTGGCAGGCTCCACCTTCACCGCATCAAACAGCACATGCGCGGGTGCATTGCCCATGGCGCTTTCGTGCTCAAACACAATCAGCTTGCGTGCCGACATTTCTCCCCGGGCCGCAGAGCGGTCGTGCTCAAACATGTTGATGAGCGCTTGCCAAAACAGTGCCAGATCTTCATGCGAGAAGCCCGTGCGCTCGGCCAGCTTGGCTGAAATAAAACCATGCGCCCGATACAAACCGTACGGAATGATGTGCTTGCGCCCCATGGTTCGGTTGTCACCGCTTTGCGCCTCGGCTTCTTTTTCGGTGGTAACCGCCATGCGGGTAATGGATATTTCCAGTGGCACAACCGGATCGATGGACGTGGCAAACGCCATCTGCACCGGCCCGCGCACTTGGCCCGCGTTAACGCCCGTCGTCATGACCGCGCCAAACGTCCGCACATCGAAAAAGTTGCTGCACATCCACGCCGTCAACTCGCGCGCCTTGGCTTCGTCCTTGGGCAACTTCTTGTATTGCTCCTTGGCATCAGGGGGAATTCCGAGTGCTTCCCAGGCTTTCTGATGCTGCTGGTTCAGCACCGCCTTTTCCTGCATGTAGATGGCGTAGCCCGGCGCACCCTCGTTGGCCAAGCTGACAAAGTTGCGAATCTTGCGCTTCAGGCACACATCGGTCACCAGCCCACGGTTGGTTTCCGGGTCCAGGCGCGGCAAGTTGCCCGCGTCGGGATCACCGTTGGGGTTGCCGTTGGTGATGTCAAACAAATAGACAAACTCGTAGCGGTGAGCAATTGGTTTGGCGACTGTGGTCATAGCAGTGCTCCTTGGGCAGATGGATCGGTTTCTTGTGCGAGGTCATCCACGTTGTCGGGGTCGATCTCGCCATCACTTTTGGCAAAACGGCTTTGGGACTGGTGGTAGTAACCAATGGCAAAACGCCCTTGTTCCTCAATGCGCAGGCTGCGCGGAAAACTATCGGACAAGCCATTGACGATCTCTCGGATGTCTTTTTCCAGATTCACGGCAAACCCCGGCTTTTCCTTGCGCAGCTTGCCCAAATGGTTTTGCGTGTTGCGCAGCAGCACCGGGAATACCGCTGCCGGCGTGGCCGACGCTGCGCCGTAGTAACGGTCGCGAATGGTGGCGTTGACTTGCCCACCCAGCGCGCCGCGCTGTGCTGCCTCCAGCACGGCAAACAGCCGGCCCAGCCGGTAGCCGGGGCTTGTTGATTCCTTGTCCAGACTCACAGGCACCTCCTCAGGTTGCGTTTCATTGCC
>Ga0116141_10005918_pt1 | contig 10188 bp, 10 predicted proteins | sample AD_UKC097_MetaG_FD_89744 | JGI IMG/M metagenome (GOLD analysis project Ga0116141, IMG submission 89744) | Active sludge microbial communities of municipal wastewater-treating anaerobic digesters from USA - AD_UKC097_MetaG | ecosystem: Engineered > Bioreactor > Anaerobic > Digestate | place: USA... | reverse complement strand
CCCTGCTGTCGGCGGATGGCGGTTTTAGATTTGAGGATTTGGTCATTTGAGCTTATTTCGGAATTCGATATTCGTGCTTCGAGTTTCCGTCTGAGTACGTCGCGTGTCGAAAGGTCCGAATGCCGGTTCCTTCTCACACACACGCCCGTCTCACATCGGCGTCACTTGCGAGCCGGCGGGATGTAGGCCGGGGATTCCGCAGGAAAGAACTGCGTACGGCAGACCCAGATCAGCGGATCACTGAGGTATTGGAGCGAGAAGAAGCTGACGCCTTTGGCCCCCTGCCGGCGGCAGAGCTGGTACTGACTGCGGATGAGGTCGAGGTTGCGTGTGACTGTCTTGCCGGCGGTTGCCTGGTAGATGAATAGCCCTGGGATGATCCGCTGCGACTCTGGATCGATGGTCTTCCATTCAACGTTCTGGCGGGACATATCACGGGTGATTGCCGGTATACCACCATTCAGGCACATCATCGCCTGTGGTTTCGTTGAGGGGAGAGACGTGGGCATCGAGCCACAGGATGTTGGCCCGTCCGCCGGTCTCGAAGGCCGAGCTGGACCGGATGCTGTGGCGAAAGATGCCGCGATAGAATTTCGCTCGGCCGCCGCCTTCCCGGTAAGCGGTGAGGTTCTTCGTCCCGGCGCCGGTGTTGTGGAACATGTCAATGGCGCCCTGCTCGAGCTTGGGCTCCACGTGATCGTGGGCGACGATGAACTCGGACTGCTGGCGAATGTTGGTGACGGTCGCCCGCTCTTTGCTGGTCTTGGAATTCCACCAGAAATGCCGGCTGGCCGAATATGCGGCGTTGTAGATCAGTTTCGCGGGTACATCGTAGATCAGCCCTTCGGCCACGCTCCGAAAACTGGGGCATCCGAAGACGTCCGGGTCCTTGATGTGCCCATAGTACGCCACGCCCCAGTAGGCGTCGCCGTCGGTGGTGGCGCGAAGCGTGCCGTTCGTGTTGTACCAGTAGAAGCCGTTCGTCGTGTCATTGTTGAAGGGCCTGAAATCATTGTCCTGCAGGAACATGGTGATGCCCACGCCGATATTCCGCAGGTTGGACCGGCACTTCACGTCGCGGGCGCTCTCCTTGGCCTTATGAAGGGCAGGCATCATGATCGCCATCAGGATGGCGATCACGGCGATAACAACAAGCAGTTCGATCAATGTGAAAGCTCTGGTGCGGTATGTCATGATGTTCCCCGTTCTTCTCCATGAAAGCACGCAAGACCACGGGCGGATGATGCTGACCGGGCAGTCCACCAACGCCTCCATTGTACACGACGGCCATGTTTGGAGCAAGGAATCTGTGAATATAGGTCGTGCCCAGAAGCTGGGGAACGATGCCGACCGTCTCTCCCTGGCAGAGCCCCTCCCGGCCGGGCAGTTCAACTGGCAAAACACCACCACAGGCCGGGCCCTCAAGACACGGCGGGTACCGCGGGACTAATGACGGGTCGCCAGCATCTCCGAAAGGACCGGGGCCAGCGTCTGCGCCCAGACGGCATAACCCCTGGAATTAAGATGCAACTGATCGGAATTGAACAGTCCCCGCCTGGGCAGGCCGTCGGCATCCAACAGCGGCGTCGCCAGGTCCGCGAAGACGAGCCGGTCGTCCTGGCTGCACAGATCGCGTATCAGCTCATTCGCCTTCTTCATCTCGGGCCAGAGCGGCCAGCGGTCCCCGCTCGGCTTGATCGAGATGAAGGCGATCCTCGCGGCCGGGAATCTCGCGTGAACGAGCCGGACGAACCTACGGTAATCCTCTGCCACACGCTGAGCCGACTTGCCGCCGGCGACATCGTTGTCGCCCGCGTAGAAGACGATCGCTCTCGGACCGTACGGCAGAACCACCCGGTCCAGGTAGTGGATGACATCCGAGATGTGCGAGCCCCCGAAACCCCTGTTGACGACGGGTAGCTCGGGAAAGGACTCGTGCGTCCGCCACATCCGGATGCTCGAGCTGCCGACGAACAGGATCGGGTCGGCCGGAACCGCATTCTTGCTGTCCCACTCGGCAAAGGCTTTGATCTCCCCGGCAAAGCGATTGGGGTCCGGGTTCGAGGCTTCAGTCCCGGCACAAACGACGGCTGCCGCCAACAGAATCGACACCAGCGGGATCTGCCGTCCCAACATAGGCTGCCCCTTTCATCTATTCCGATGACATCCGCCGACACCCCAGCCATCAGCGTGCGTTGATCCTACCGAGCGTCGGCGGCGGATGCAAACATCTTGCGGATTTCCCCGAGCAGCGCAAGGGGGGTGCAGTTCACGTTTGCAGGTAGACTCTGCTCTGAATTGCGCCGTTCGACGCCGACTTTGTCATTGCCGCGTAGAGCCTGCCCTCGACCCGATCGGGGGCGGGAGTCCAGTGTCGATGGTGTGTCGGGCCCTGCGGTTTGTGGATTCCTGCTTGGCGCAGGAATGACAGGATCGATGCCCAAGGCCTGAAAGGACCTGCCCAAAAACATGAATCGCACCCCAAAGGGGGTGGCCGGCTGACAAGGAGTTGACTCCCGGTTTTGACATGATATACTGATGGATAGATGACATCTCAGTTGACATTGTCTTTGGTGTACGGACATGGCTGCTACCAGAGCCCATCAGAATCTCTGTGCGGGGGGACTGCTGCATGGCGGGCGTCCCCCTCGTCGATATCCGTACAGCCTCGCCACGTCCATCCATAAGAACAAGCACCCCCACTTGCCGCGGAGCGACGATCCGCCCACCTCATCTTCTTTGCCGGCGGACTTCGCGTAGACCCTGCGTTCAGGTCGGGTGCTTTTGACCTGCCCACCTCGCCACGATGATGTGGACGCAGTTCGCGGTTTGCCGTGCACCGGACCATGATTCGTGCGGTCCGGGTGGTGCACCCAGGTCCCGCAGGAATTCCAGGGAAGAGATTCAAAGACATGGTGTGAGCGTGCGGAGACAACATGGCACAAGGAGATGATTCAATGAACGAAGCGAACATGCGGAAGATCGTAACGAGGGCCATAGCCACTGCTCAGATCGAGCCCTGGAAGTACTACCACGTATGCTGGTGGGAGGGCAGACTCCAGTGCCTCCACGTCCATCACGCGAAGGACATTCATCCGGTCTTCTACGGCGCTCCGGGAAGTGTATTCGCCAAAGGATTGACCGTCCATCAGTGGAAACTGATGACGGACCGGATCTCGGATTTCTGCCGGACCCGCGGCGTCACGCTGGGGACTGCATCGAAACGATGGAAGGGAAAGGCAACCGGGGATCCCGTCAACGGGACTCTGCAAATCACCGAGTTCGATTCCTTGCGCCTTCGGACGCTGATCGCCAGCGTTCAGTCACCGGAGGTGACGGGCAACGCGCTGGTGGACAAACTCCGGTGGCTGCTTCAATCTGCCCACGTAGTCGCTCCGCAGGACGTCCCGGCGGACGTGGTGACGATGAACTCCCAGGTGCATCTGAAGGACGACGAAAAGAACCGCGAGATGACCGTGTCTCTCGTCTTTCCGCTGGATGCCCTGAAGGACGTAGAGTTCGAGAACATGAGGGTCTCCGTTCTATCCCCGATAGGCCTTTCAATCCTGGGTCGGCGGGTCGGCGACACCCTCGAAGGGCGCATCCGCGTCGAGAAGCTGTTGTACCAGCCGGAAGCCGCAGGGGATTTTCACCTCTGAACTCGCGGCAGACCCGATGGATCGCGCCGACCGAGCGGTGAGACGGGTGTGGAAAACCAGCGCGCAGACGGAAAGGAGACGATGCCATGGCGGAAGAACAGACGCGACACTTGGTGACGGACCTCGACTGCAAGCGGCTGCAGATCCTGCTTGCTGCCGTGAGGGCATCGCAGCCCGAGATAATGGCTTGGCTGGAGGCACTCCAGCGGTTGCTGGAGACGGCCGACGTCATACCCGCGGAGGACGTCCCGCCGAACGTCATCACGATGAACTCCGAGGTGCGACTGTGGAACAACGACACCGCCAGAGAGGTAACCTTGTCTCTGGTGTTCCCGGCTGATGCACGCGGCAGCGACATGGACAAGGTCAAACTCTCGGTCCTGACCCATCTGGGGATGTCCATACTCGGCCGAAGGGTCGGCGATGTTGTCGAGGACAGCATCCGAATCGACAAGCTGCTATACCAGCCGGAGGCAGCGGGTCACTTCGACCAGTAGAACGTACGCACGGGCCCACTGTGGACCTGGAATTCAGCGCATCGTTTCACACAGATTCCAGACACGCCACAGGCATGGAGAGGAACCTCTGCCATGACGAGAACTATGAAGGACTTCGCACGGCACACCATTCTCCTCGCGGCGGGCAGCGCAATTTGCGCATTGGCCGTGAAGGGCATCCTGGTGCCGCACGGCTTCTTGTCCCGAGGCATGACGGGGGCCGCCCTGATCGTGTACTACAGGTGGCCCGTCCTGCCCGTCGGCGTCGTCTATCTGCTCATGAACATTCCGGTGTTCGCGCTGGGATGGCGGTTCGTGGGCGTCCGGTTCGTCCTGTATTCACTGTGGGGTATGGCGATCTACTCCGCGATGCTGTATCTGATGACGTTCCGCATCGAAATCAGCGACAAGATGCTCAGTGCGGTGATCGCTGGGGCGATCTCGGGAGTCGGGGTCGCGGTGATCCTGCGTTCCTACGGCTCCACTGGAGGCGCAGAAGTCCTCTGCGTCATCATGCACAAGACGTTCTCGATCACGCTGGGGACAGGGTCTATGATCCTGAATGCCGTCGTTTTGACCATCGCCGCGGCGCTTTTTCCCGTCGAGAATGTGCTCTATACCCTCGTGTGCGCGGTCGTGGGCGCCCAGACCACGGATGCTGTCTTTCACGGTTTCGCCAAGCGGCAAGCGGCCATCATCATCTCCGACAACTGGAAAGAGATCACACGAGAATTGACGAACACGCACCGGGTCGGCGTTACGCAAATCGATGGACAAGGCGGGTACCAGGGGGCACGCAAGACCATTCTGTACTCCGTCGTCAACCGCGCGAACGTCTCGGCCTTGAAGAAGGTCGTCCTCGAAAAGGACCCGAACGCCTTCATTGCCCTGGCGACAGCGGAGGACGTCACGGGCGTGGAGGTGGGGAACCAGCCTCACTGGTAGAACCGGCCCCGCTGCGATCCGGCTTCCCGCCGGCCGCCAGGAGCGAGTTGAGGATTTCCATGCCGCGTTTGCCGTTGTTCTTCGCGATGACGTCAATGGGTTCGTTCTCGCTCGATACCTGGAGTCCCTTGGCCTTCAGGAGAGCCACCGACTCTTCCACGGAAATCCCGAGGACCGGCGCCACCTGGGCCAGGGATGCGGCTTCGATGCGGGCGAAGATCTCCATCGGCGACCTGCCGCCGTGGGAGCCGCCGCCGCTGCCCGTGAACAGGAGCACGACGAGGACCACGACGACGACGCCCAGCACGATCGTGAGCGGTTTTCGCAGGTAGGAGGCGAAGCAGCTCCAATTCACAGCCAGGTGAACGCCCGCCGCCACGACGAACAGAATACTGACCATCTCGTGCAGTTCTTTGATCGTGGCGCTCTTGACATCCACGAGCATCAGAACCCCCGTGAACGCGACGATGATGAATGACGCCGTCGTGATCGGCGTGACGAACGGCCGCTTCAGAAGTCCCGCGAGCTTTGCCATGAATGTGCCCTTTCCTGTTCTGTTCCAATCAATCGGCGTCGGGTAGAATGATAAAAGGGTGCCGAGGGTCTTGCGTAGATCGCCGCTTGGCGAGGAGAACCCAGCGACACCCCTTCGTATAGGAGCTTGTCTCGGGCGGTCAGGGCCCGAAGAGTAGAGCCTACTCCAAGCCTCGTTTCTTCATTGTCACGCTGATCCCGCCGCCTTGAGCATAGAAGACAGTCTCAAGGTCGGGGTCAGTCGTGATGGCCTCCAGGTACTCTGGATCGGCCATGCCCGGCGTGATATTGTGGGCAATGACCAAGCCCCCGGGGCGGACCTTGGGAAGCAGCTTGGTCAGATAATCCGTGTACCCCTCTTTGTCGGCATCGATGAAGAGGATATCAACGGGGCCGGCAATCTCCACGACCTTCTCATGCGCATCCCCTTCCACAAGCGTGACAATGTCGTCCACGCCCGCTCTCTTGAAGTTCTCTCGCGCCATGGCGGCGCGCCCGGCGTCGATCTCGAAGGTGGTCAGTTTGCCGCCCGTGGCCTTCAGGGCCAGGCACTGCCACAGCCCGGAGTAACCGTTGGACGTGCCGATTTCGACGACATGCTTGGCTCCGAGGGACTCGGCGAGAAGCCGCAGGAACCGTCCATCCTCAATGGGCACGTTCATGTTGCCCGCTCGCTGGTTCCGGTCCATATCGGCGAGCACGTCGAGAATCGCCTTCTCCCTGGCGTTCTTGGCGACGGGGGCCTTGTTCCGAATCCCCTGTCCACCCCACGGTCCCATTCCTCGCCCGCGCCGGCCGCCGGGACCCGGCTGAGCCAAGAGCAAGCCGGCTCCGGCCAGCACTGCGACGCCCACCAGACCGATCCGAATTCTCTGCGACATAGCCGTGTCCTTTCACAATCCGCACCACACCGCGCAGCCATTCCCGGAGCAGAGTATACCGGCTGCCCGTTATTCAGTGACCCGGTGACGGACTCGGTTACAGAATTCTATGGATTTGACCGGTGTTTGGCATGGCCGACGACATCACAATAGGAGCACGACCCCGCGTGCCTGGGCGGAGCCGCCGGCCTCCAGGCGGATGTCAAGGATTTCCAGGTCCGGCGGGAGTGTGACGATCGCAGCCCCCAACTGCGGGATCGCATCGATCTGTGCTCGGTGTACAGCGTTGATCACCACGGTGAGATTGTCCGTCGGACCACTGCCCTTGATGTAGAGCGCTCTACCCTTGATCGGTTCGTTCAGACGGAGGGCCACCGGCTCCTTGGCCCAGGCATAGCGCCGGTTGGACTGCACGGTGAACATCGCGGCTACCTGGTCGTTCTTACGTTCTCTGTGGATCGCGACACCAGGCAAGCTGTCGGCTTGCAGGTTTGCCTCGCGCGTCTTGGCGGCAGCGGCATTGAGCGTTTCCACGGTCAGAACCGCCTGGGCCGCACTTTCCAGGCGCTTCCCCAGCGAGATCAAGCCATCGAGCTTGGCGCGATCCGCCTCCGACAGGAGCGTGAGCGCCATGTATCTTCCTGAAGCGCCCTTCTCTGTCGGCTTGGCGAATGCATAGGGTGTTTTCGATATCGTCGTGGTGATCGTCAGGTTGCCCCAGTTGTCGATGCCGCACTCGTAGGTAAATTCACGGAAAGGCATCTCGCGCAGGTCGATGCCTTTGCCGGTGATGGTGGCCTTCTGTTCATCGGCTTGGGCATCGAGGAGCACCGACCCCATCTCCTGGGGCGCATCGGTCGTGATGACCAAGCCCGTCTTGGCCTGGAACAACGGGAAGAACGGCGTCATCTTGGTCCGGCGAGCGTCCAGGGCCGCGGCGACCTGGGTCTCCTCGGCGGCTTGTCGTCACGCCCACAGCCCGCCAGCAAAGGCATCGCCACAAGGGGTCCGGCCAACATTCTCCCGATCTGCATCGTCGGTCTCCTTACTCACTGGATCGACGCTTATAGTTGGTGGACATATCCCACCGTAATTTTATTGTATCTACCGACGGTCAGGCGGAAGGGTCATTCGCGAAGGGACTCACCGAGGAAAATGCTCAGTCCCTTCTGGGACGCGCATCAGGAATCGGCAATCGGATTTCCGATTCTCACTCGTGGCGCAAAGCCACGATGGGATCGACGCGGGCGGCGTGCATCGCCGGATACAGGCCGAAGAGAATGCCGATGGCCATGCTGATGAACAGCGGCAGGAGAATCCCATTCAGGGTCACGACCGTTGCCATACCGGAGAAATGCGTGATCAGCAGAGGGATCAACACGCCGATGCCCAGCCCGATCATCCCGCCGATCATCGAGAGAACGACCGTCTCGATAAGGAATTGGTAGATGATCTGCCGGCGTTTGGCCCCAATGGCCCGGCGGATGCCGATCTCCCGCGTTCGCTCAGTGACCGAGGCCAGCATGATGTTCATGATCCCGATGCCACCCACGAGCAGACTGATCCCGGCGATCGAGCCCAGCACGATGTTGAACGTCCGCTTCGTCGCTTCGGTCTGTTTGAGCAGGGCCAGGGGGACACTCACGATGAAGTCCTTCTTCTTGTGGAACAGCTCCAGCATCCTCTCGATACCCGCCGCAGTGGCCTCGACATGTTTTGGATCGTCCACCTGAACGAGGATCTGGTGCAGTTCGACCCGCTCTCGCTCGAACGAGCCGGAGGTCATCCTCGCAAAAATGTCGCCGTAATACCGACGGGCCACCTCCAGTGAGATGTAGACATCCGCCTGCTGGTCGGGGAGCTGGATGCTGCCGGCCTGCCCGCTTTCGCTCCTGACGATCCCGACGATCTCGAACTCGTTGCCCCCGATCCGCAGGGTCTGCCCGACCGAGCCGCGTGTTGCGAGCAGCTTTCTGGCGCCGAACTCCGTGAGAACGGCCACGGGGGCCTTCTTTTCTTCGTCCGCGCGGACCAGAACGCGGCCGGCCTCGATCCGCCGCGGGACCAGATCGAACCACTCGCACGTCGTTCCCACCACACGAAGTTCCAGAGACCGTTCGCCGAGGCGGGCCTCCTTGCGCACGATCTTGGCCGGCGCCGCCTGGCGGACCTGACGGAGACTCTCCGACATTCTACGGTGGTCCTCATAGGTCAGGCCGTAGACGCTCATCGAATTACGAGACACGGCGGTCTGCTCCTGCTCCGCCGGCTTTGCCGAAGAGATGATGATGTTGTTGCTGCCGAGCCTTCGAATCTGGGCCAGGGCCTCTTTGCTCGCCCCCTCGCCGACCGAGAGCATCGCCACGACGCTCCCGACACCGAAGACCACGCCCAGCATTGTGAGAAACGACCGCAGTTTGTGTAACAGGAGATTCTCGATGCCGAGCCAGATATTCCGGACAATCTTCGATTGTGTCATATATCTTACTCGTGTCGCAGCGCCACAATGGGATCGACGTTGGCGGCGTTGATCGCCGGGTACAGGCCGAAGAGGATGCCGATCGCCATACTGATGAACAACGGCAGCAGGATGCCGTTGAGCGTCACCACGGTCGCCATTCCGGAGAAATGTGTAATCAGGAATGGGATCAGCACGCCCAGACCCAACCCGATCATTCCACCGACCATCGAGAGCACCACGGTCTCGATCAGGAACTGATAGACGATCTGGCGGCGTTTGGCGCCGATGGCCCGGCGGATGCCGATCTCCCGCGTTCGCTCGGTCACCGAGGCCAGCATGATGTTCATGATCCCGATGCCGCCGACGAGCAGACTGATCCCCGCGATCGAGCCGAGCACGATGTTGAACGTCCGCTTCGTCGCCTCCGCCTGCTTGAGCAAGGCCAGCGGCACGCTGATCGCGTAGTCCTTCTTCTTGTGGAACCGCTCCAGCATCGTCTCGATCCCCGCCGCCACTGCCTCGGCATGCTTCGGATCGTCCACCTGGACGATGATCTGGTGCAGTTCCACCTTCTCCCGCTCAAATGAGCCGGCGGTCCGCTTGGTGAACACGTCCCCGAAATACCTCCGGGCCACCTCCAGCGGAATGTAGACGTCGATCTCCTGGTCCGGAATCTGGATGCTGCCGGCCTGCCCACTCTCGCTTTTGATGATGCCGATCACTTCGAACCCGTCGCCCCCGATCCTGAGAGTCTGGCCTACCGCGCCCTCCGTGGCGAGCAGCTTTCTGGCTCCGAACTCGGTCAGAACGGCCACCGGCGATCGCGTGTCCTGATCGGTCTGCACGATCACCCTCCCGGCGACAATCTCCCGGGGCACCAGATGGAACCACTCGGGCGTCGCTCCCACCACACGCAATTCCATCGACCGTTCGCGCAAACGCGATTCCTTCCGCATCAGCTTGGCCGGGGCAGCCTGCCGGACATTCGCGAAGCTCTCGGAGATCCTGCGATAGTCCTCGTAAGTCAATCCGTAGATGCTCATGTTGGTGCGCTGCGTGCTCATCGCCTGCTCCTGGGCCGATTTCACCGAGGAGATGATGATGTTGTTGCTGCCGAGCTTGCGAATCTGCGAAAGGGCCTCCTGGCTGGCGCCCTCCCCCACCGAGAGCATGGCGACCACGCTCCCGACGCCGAAGACCACACCCAGCAT
>Ga0116141_10005914_pt1 | contig 10193 bp, 9 predicted proteins | sample AD_UKC097_MetaG_FD_89744 | JGI IMG/M metagenome (GOLD analysis project Ga0116141, IMG submission 89744) | Active sludge microbial communities of municipal wastewater-treating anaerobic digesters from USA - AD_UKC097_MetaG | ecosystem: Engineered > Bioreactor > Anaerobic > Digestate | place: USA... | reverse complement strand
GCAACGTCCATCATCTCTTCAATGCTGCCGGCGCGAATGACGCCCGCCTGTTTCAGGAGGCCGTCCCAGACCTGGTCGGAACCGGCCAGGGCCGTCGTGTGTGAAACCGCCGCCTCGGCGCCGGATTCGGACGTTCCGACTTTGAGAACCACGACGGGCTTGCTTTGTGCGGCTTTTTGCAGCGCCTTGAAAAACCGCGGCCCCTGGCGGACGCCTTCCAGGTAGGCCGTGATGATTTTTGTCTCTTCATCCCGGGCCAGATATTCCAGGAAGTCGGACTCGTTGAGATCCGCGCCGTTGCCCATGCTGATCACTTTGCTGAAATACACGCCGCGCGCGGCGCCTTCCTGGATGCAGTGCGCTGCGTTGCCTCCGCTCTGGGAAATCATGGCCACCGGCCCCGCGGTCCGGGCGAAGTCGCCGTTGAAGCTGAGGCCCGCCGCCGGACAGTAAAGCCCCAGACAGTTGGGGCCGATCACGCGAATGCCGCCTTTTTTCGCCCGGGCGATGACCTCCGTCTGCAGGCGTTCGCCTTCGGTGTCTTCAATCTCGCTGAAGCCTGAGGTGAAGAAATGGATGGCCTTCACGCCTTTCTCAGCCGCTTCATCGACCAGCTTCGGCGTGTAAGGAGCGGGAATGGCCGAAATGATGTAATCGACCTCGTCGGGAATCTCCCGGAGGCTTTTGTAGAGGGTGATGCCGTCCGCTTCTCCTCCGGCGGGATTGAGCGGATAGATTTTCCCCGGAAAGCCGAACTCTATGAGGCCCTGCAGGTATCGCCTGCCGAAGTTGAACTTGTTGGCGTTTTCCGACACGCCGGCGATCGCAATGGAGCGCGGATGAAACAGAAAATCGAGATTGGCAGAATTCTTCATGGCGGTCATCCTTCCTGATTTATTCCGGTATCGTGCAGTAGAGGCGCGAATCCGTAAGCGCGTCCGTACGGTAGTGTACGACGTCCTGATAGGCCTTGTTTCGGTTCATTTCGATAAAGGCATCGATCGAGGGATATTCATAAAGGGCGATGGCGTCCCACTCTTCATGGCCGATCACCGGCATCAGGCCGCTGCCGCGATAAACGATACGGCTGATCGTTTTTCCTGAAAAAAGCGCTTTCGTCGCTTCATAATACTTCTGATAGGTTTCCTTTCCCCCGTCGCGTTTGAATTTCAGCAGATTGACCATGACGATCGGTCCCTGATAATTCTGCGACATGAGCTGTTTGAACTGGTCTGGCGTGGGCATGATGAAGTTCATCTTTTGTCTCCTTATTCGTTATTTTTTCATGAGATCGAGAACAATCCGGGCAAACTGCAGGGGCTCGTCCTCCTGCAGAAAATGCCCGCCGCCCAGGACGGTGGGATGCGGGCGGTTGGCCGCGCCGGGCACGTGCTTCCAAAACACCCGGTCGCCGCCGCGGGTGATGGGATCGCCGTCGCTGAAGGCGGTCCAGAAGGGTTTTTCAAAGCGGGCCAGAACCTCCCAGGCGCGCCGGTTGGCCCCGGCCGCCGGATCATCGGGGGAAATCGGAACGAGCGACGGGAAAATGCGCGCGCCCGCCTTATAGCGGTCATCGGGAAACGGCGCGTCGTAAGCCGCGACGATGTCGTCCGCCGGTGGCTTAAGGCAGCCGCCCTTTACGATTCCGCCGACATGAAAATCGGGAACGGTCCGGGAATATTCGCGCCAGGCCATGAACGCTTCCGACAGGGGATGATCGCCGTTGGGAAGACCGGTATTGGCCGCAACGACGCGGGCAAAACGGTCGGGCTGATCGGCCACCAGCCGAAGCCCGATGAGGCCGCCCCAGTCCTGGCAGACCAGCGTAACGCCGGTGAGATCGAGCCGGCCGATCGCCTCGTTCATCCAGTCGACGTGGCGCTGATAGGTGTAGTCGCCTTGTTCGGCCGGCTTGTCGGAGCGGCCGAATCCGACCAGATCCGGCGCGACAATCCGCAAACCGGCGCCGACGAAAACGGGGATCATGTTGCGGTAGAGATAGCACCAGGAAGGCTCTCCATGCATGAGCAGGACGGGCGGAGCCGCAGGCGGGCCTTCATCCAGGTAATGAACGCGCAGACGCCCCCCTTCGCCGTCGGCCACGTCAAGATAATGGGGTTTAAAATCGAATCCGGGAAGATGACCAAAACGCTCGTCCGGCGTGCGCAAGACTTTCATGATGACCCTCCTGAAATATAGGTGTTGACGCCATAACACTTTTGATATAATTTGTACACAAATTATTAGCCTACAAGATAACGGAATGACACCCATGACCATCAAAGTCGAAGAATGCATTTTTTTTCTGCTGGCCCGTGCCCAGCAGTCGGGCGTGCGTTTCTGGACGCAGGCGCTGGCGGATACGAATCTGACGGCCGTTCAGGCGATGGTTCTCAATTTTCTGAGCCCCCGGGACCCGATCACGGCAAAAGAATTAAGCGAGCGGACGGGGTTGGACACGGCCACGTTAACCGGTGTTCTCGACCGGCTGGAGACGTCCGGATGGATCGAAAGGCGCCGCCATCCCAGTGATCGGCGGGCCATTCATATTTTGCTTACGGATCGGGGCCGGAATATTGTTCCCTTTCTTCAAAAAAAGATGGAGAAGGCCAATCGGGATTTTTTAGCCGCGCTCGGCGACAGCGAGCAGAAGGAATTCCGGCGTCTTTTGCGCGCCGTGCGCAATACGGATGCCGTCTCGCCGCAGACGTGACATAACAAAAACCACAGCCGCTTCAAGACCGGAAAGGAGAGGAAAACGATATGCCAAGCGACCTTAAAAAAGCCATCATTGGCCACCTGGGAAACAACGTCTCGGCCGTCGGATTCGCGCCGGTGGACCGTTTCGCCGAAGCGCCCGAACAGCATCATCCGGCAAAGATCTGCAAAAACGCGCAGACGGTGATCGTGCTGGGCCTGCAGATTCCGGTAGGAATTCTGAAATCGCCCGATTACAATCTCTACGGCCTGCACCGATCGTATCACACGGCCTACCGCCGGCTCGACGAAATCGCGCTTTATTTGTGCAATTTCATCGAAGCGCAGGGAAAGTACGCGGCCGTGATGATTCCCAGCTACGCGCCGATGGTTTTTCACAACGTCGAACCCTGGGGCATCCTGTCGCTCAAGCATGCCGCCGTCCGGGCCGGCCTGGGCGCCTTCGGCCGCAGCGGCCAGATGTACCATCCGGTTTACGGTTCCCGCCTGCGGCTCGCGGCCGTGGTCACCGACGCCGAACTGCCCGGCGATCCGGTAAACGACACGCTCCCCTGTCCCGAAAAATGCCGCGCCTGCCTCAACATCTGCCCCGCCGGCGCTTTCACCGCCGAAGGAGATTTTCGCAAGATGATTTGCCTGGGTCATGCCATCAAGCATGCGATTTATCCGCTGGCCCTCAAGGATGCCGCGGGTCTTAAGCATATCGAGCGCGTCATCAACACCGCCGGCCACGATTACTGGATTGACTGCGATGAATGTATGAAAGTCTGCCCCCTGAACCGATAGGGATGCGGGCTGTGCTTTTGACATTAGGGCAAGGGAAAAAGCAAAGGGAAAAAAGACAAAAAGAAATCAATAGCATTCCGGGTGGCAAAAGGGCAGCGCGCTTCTATCTTACGATCACCAGCGGGAAATCCATCCCGCGGGAATCGACCACCGGGAACTGCGCCTCCTGCTTGTACCTTTTGGTTATTTCCGGAAGCTGTTCTTCGATATAGCCCATCAGTTTACGCACCGTGACGGTATCGCTGCCGCCCGCGGCTTTTCCCTTCAAGCCTTCCAGCAAAGTATAGGTGAATACCCCGTGCCCCAGGTCCTTCACCTCGGCGGCGAACTGGTCTTTGGTGGATGCCGCGACCACGTGCGTTCCCGTGGAGCGGGAAAGCTGGGAAAGCGCCTTTCTGTCCTCAAAGCCGCGGAAGGCCACCAGCACGGCGCCGGATTTGCAGGCATCGACCAGCATCAGGATTTTTTGCGCCCGAATCTTCTTCATGGCTTCCGAAAATTCCGTGGAAGAGATGCCTTTGGTCTGAACATGTTCCTCGCGCTCCGGATAGGTCAGCTCATGGGGGATGAAATACCAGACATCCTTGACGTTTTCTCCATGGCCTGCCAGATAGATCAGTACGGCGTCCTGTGGCTGGGTTTTTTCCAGTTCGCGCAGTTTGGCGAGGATTCCTTCCTTGGTTGCCTCTTCATCGTAAGTTTCCGTGACCGTCACTTTCTTGAAAAGCCGTTGTGACCGGCGGAAGAATCCGGCAATGCCTTTGGCGTCCGGCACGGCATAGTTGAGGTTCAGCGCGGGATTGCGGTATTGGTTGATCCCGACGGCAAAAACATAAAGAGACACTTCTTTGGAAAGCGCGGAAAGCTGAATGGTTAATTCCGCGGGGTTGGATTCGGTTCGATCGGCGCTGAAGCCCACGGCGCGGAAGGTGTTGGCCCCATCCACCAGCGTCACCTGAAAATCCCGGACGGTTTCGCCGCCGCGGCTGACGAGTTTCACACCCCGCTGATCGCCGCCCAGCGCCTTGCCGTTGTGGTAGAGCCGAATTTCATCGATGCCGCCGCCCGTGTCTCTGGCGCCGACTTGAATCGTGACGGTGTCGGTGGCGAGGACGGCGCCGGCAGCGGGCGAGAGGATTCGGACCTCCGGCGGGGATTGAATGCCTTTGCGGATGTCGGCGGTTGCTTCGACTTTTTTCCCCTGCAGGACGGACGCGACGTAAACGGGATCGAAGAACGTTTCATACAAATTGTCGATGGGGAAAACCCTGTTGCCCAGGCGGACGGAGAGGTGCTTTGCGCCGCCCTGCGAGGCGTTGAAATAGCCTTCCGGCGTGATGACGATCCATTCGCCGTCCACAAAAGAGATGAATTGCGCGATCTCCCGGCCTGCGGGAATGTCCCAGAGACGGACGGTATTGTCGTTGCTGGTCGAAACAAAATTCTTGTTGTCCGAAGAAAATTCAAGCGAGTAAATGATTCCCGCATGTCCGGTAAAGGTTTTAATTCTTCTGCCGCTTTTGGCTTCCCACAGAAGAATTTGCTGATCCCAGCTTCCGGTGAGAATGAATTCACCGTTGCGGGAAAAGGCCAGCGCCTTGATCATATCCGTGTGTCCGGGGAATCTTTTGACGATCCGGTTGTCTATTATGGAACGCAGAATCGTAACGTGTTTATCCTTGGCTGCCTGGACGCCGAATTGAGACTCGCCGGTCAGAATATGACGGGAATCCGGTGAAAAAACCAGAGAAAAGATGCTGTTTTTGATCTCCTGCCGTCTGATCTCTTTCCCGGTATTGGTATCCCAGACCATCATGATGGCTTTCGATCCTTGCTGTTCGTAGTCCTCAAACAAAACGACGGCATAACGGCCGTCGGGCGATATTTTATTGTAATTTATATAGAGTTTTTCCCTGGGGCCCCAGTCGGCCAACTGTCTGATTTGCCGGTTGTTTTCTATGTCCCAGAGGATGACTTTTCTGTCATAGGTTGAAAAGAAAAGGGATTTGCCGTCTGCTGTGAAATCGGGCCGGAAAATGGATGTATCCCACATCCGGTGCATCCGGCCGTCGGCGTTAGAATAGATATAGGTTCCTTGATCATTGCCGACGATCAGGTATTTGCCGTCCGGACTTGCGGCGCTTGCGGTTATCATATTTTTTGCCGCATCCCGGAGAATAAGCGGTTTTTTTAAAATTCCATTTTCTCTGTCCCAGTTCAGCAAAATCCAGCTTCGGGACATGATTTCCTTCTCGTTCGCCGTAAAATAAGCTTCCGTCATCTGGTCAACGTTCGACGCGTAACGATTGACAGAATTTCCCGTTTTGAGGTCCATTAAATCCAGGCCGGTTTTGTGAACCCACTGACCATAATAGGCCCACGTATTGTCATTGCCGTAAATCAGGGATTGTCCGTCCGGCGAGAAAGCCAGGGGAAGGTGTCTCCGGATTTTCCTGGCGACATTCCAGCGGTTCGTTTCATAAATGATAATCTCTCCGTGATTGCCGATCGCCGCATGATGACCGTCGGGGGAACAGGCGACTTTAAAAAACGGCTCCGGAAAATAAAACTCCCTGATGATGCCGCCGTTTTGAGCGTCAACGACAAACACTTTTCCGGATTTTTCGAACATGTCCTTTGATCGGGCAAGTGATGCGGAAACCAGAAAGAACTTTTCGTCGGGAGAAATCGCAAGGGAATAAATTTCGGTGTTACCCTTTAAAAGGTCAAAGTTTTTTATGCGTTTCCTCCTTTGAATGTCGTAAATCCCGATGCTGATACCCTGACTGTTATAGTAGCCGTCAGTTTTTTTGATACCCAAAACCAGGTATCTTGAATTTTTTGTAAAGGCGGCAACATTGACCTGAGCTGCCAAATCTTTGGTAATCTTGTCCTGCCCTCTGTCCAAAGCAAATATTTCCTTTTTCGCCGCGACATCAAAGTAAACAAGCTTGTAAAAGTCCGTGGCAACGGCATGCCTTCCGTCCGGCGAGAAAGATAGAGAAGAAATACTTCCCAATCCCTTAGCTGCCAGCTTTCCCGGGGATTTTCCGGTGGCTGTTTCCCAGATGGTGATGTTTCCTTTCTGATCTCCCGCTAGGATCGTTTTATTGTCGGGAGAAAGGGCGATCGCCGTGACTTCCGCGTCATGACGCAGCGTCCTGATTTCTTTTCCGGTTGCCGCTTCCCAGATTTTGACCGTCCGGTCATCACTGCCGGAAACCAGATAGGTGCCGTCGGAAGTAAAGGCTGCGGATTTTATACCGATTGAATGCCCCAACTGGACAAAAATTTCCGGTTTCTCCGGACTTGCCGATGATTTCGGTTGCTGGGCACAAACGACGTCGGCTCCGGCGGCAAAAAACATTGCGGCTGAAAGGAATCCCGCGACGATCATTTTCAAGGATTTTCTTTTCATAGTGCTTCTCCCGATTTGCTGGCTGCCTGTACAGTACAAGCCGTTATTAAGCGCCTGCTTCTTTTTAATCAAACCCGGCCAATTTTGCAAGGCCGGTTTCCGGCGTTGTCAAATTTTGGTTACGCGGAACAATCCTTAATTTTCGTGCCTTCATCAAGCAGATAAAATTGCGACAGCAGAACGCTAGATGTTCCGTCATTTCCTTTTCAGTTGCGGTTTTGCCTTTATAAAATTCTGAAAAATTGTGATTGACAAGGAAGAGGAATTTTTATAACTGTGCAAATGATTTTCATTATCAAAAACGGAGGGGAAAATGAGCAAGGAAAGGATGATCTTCCAGAAGTATCTGGCAAAGCACGACTTGCGGGACACACCACAGCGGGAACTCATTCTGGATGCCTTTTTGAAGCTCGAAGAGCATATTTCGGCCGAACAGCTCTACGACATCGTGAAAAAACATGATCCTTCAATCGGCCAGGCGACGGTTTACAGAGTGTTGAAATTACTGATGGAAGCGGAATTGGCCCGGGAAATTGACTTTGGGGACGGCGTGATTCGCTATGAACATAAATACAATCATCCTCACCATGATCATCTCGTTTGCCGCAATTGCGGAAAAATGCTGGAAGTCGTTGATCCCGTGATCGAAGAGCTTCAGAAACGCGTTGCCGAAAGCCATGGTTTTGAGCTGACCGACCATGAGATGTATTTATATGGCATCTGTGAAGATTGCAGGAGGAAAAAGAGCGGGGGTTCTCAATAGGATATTCCTGATACATCAATGATATGAATCGGAAATTAGACGGGAAGAGGATTGCTGACTTCGAATGGGCCGGTTTTTTTTTGGCCTTATCAATGATAATGAATATCAATAATAGAATAGTGAGAAAAATGGGATGATACGTTGGGTTCTATCAGCTGTGGGATTTTTTTTAATGACAACTGCTGCTTTTGCAGGGCATCCGCTTGTTACGGACGATACGGCAACACAGGGAAAGAGCCACGGTCAGGTGGAATGCGGGCTGGCTCTCTTTTACGACAAGGACAGTGCCGACGAATGGACAACGGTGAAGAAAGATGGTGGATATTTGAACTTGGCGGTCACGGTCGGTCTGTTCGATACGGTGGATGCTGTCGTACAACTGCCTTACGCCTGGTATTCCGTGAAAGAAAACGACAACTTTATCGGCCGCGAAGACGGGATTCTGGACTTTACCTTCGATGTCAAATGGCGGTTGTTTGAAAAGGACGGCTGGTCTCTGGCTGTAAAGCCGGGCATCAGCTTTCCGACCGGCGACGATGACAGAGGACTGGGTGTGGGACACATGAGTTACCGGTTCTTTCTGATCGGAACCCGGGAATGGGCCCCTTACGCTTTTCATGTCAACGCGGGCTATGCCCGCAGTGAAAACGCCTTTGAGGCGAACAAGGACCTGTGGCACGCGTCAGCCGCTTTTGAAGTGAAAATCATGGAATCCCTGAAATTGATGGCCAATGCCGGCATCGCAAGGAATCCCGACCCAATAAGTGAAAACCATCCGGCGTTTTTGCTGGTGGGCGCTGCCTATGCCGTCTCGGAAAGAATCACCCTCGACGCGGGCGTGAAATATGGTTTGAGCGACACGGAAATCAACTGGACGGGGCTTGCCGGCCTGACGATTCGGTTTTGACCGTCCGTTTGTCGAAGTCAGGCAATGCGTCAGCGCATCAGAAGGAGGCTCAGCGCCATCACCATCATGCCGGCCATCAGCCCCAGAATGCTGTCATGCCCCTTGCTGTAGGCGCGGCTGGTGGGCAGTAGTTCATCGAGGCTGATATAGACCATCACCCCGGCGATGCCGCCGAACAGAAATCCCGTCAGGCTGACAGGAAGGTTCCAAACGTCGCCGCCGGCGATCAGCGTGATCACCGCAAAAGCGGTAACGGCGCCCAGCGGCTCGGAAAGACCGCTGGCGAAAGACCACCAAAAGGCCTTTTTGCGGTTGCCCGTCGCGTAAAATATGGGGACGGAAACGCTGATGCCTTCGGGAATGTTGTGCAGGGCGACGGCCACGGCAATGGCTGCGCCCAGCGCCGGCTCCTGCATCGTGGCCAGAAAGGTGGCAATGCCTTCGGGAAATTATGAATGGTAATGGCCAGCACCGTCAGCAGTCCCGTGCGCATAAGCCCCGCGCGCGCCGGGCCGTGATCGTGAACTCCCCGCTCGGGACGAGCAGAATTACTGAATGCGGCGGACGGAAAATCCGGAAACGCCGCCTCTGGATCGTGCAGCGGCGCCGTCTCTTCCTCGGAATGCGTTTCATGGGGGTTTTCGGCGGCGGGAATCACATTGTCGATCAGAGCCATGATTATCATGCCGCCGAAAAATGATGCGGCGGCAAGCCAGCTTCCCCACGACTCGCCGTAGCGTGCGGCGAGCATTGCCGTGCTTTCGGGAAAGATTTCGACAAAGGAGACATACAGCATGACCCCTGCCGAAAAGCCCGTCGCCACGGAAAGCAAACGGTAATCCGTGCGCTTCGCGGTAAAGGCGATGACGCTGCCGATGCCGGTGGCCATACCGGCAACGAGAGTCAGGCCCAGGGCAATGCAAACACGTTCCATCTTTCGGCCTCCGTCGTGAAAAATACCCGCCCGTTTCCCGGCGCGCGAAGATCCGGTTTACATTTTTTGCGCTATTTGTTTCACGTGTTCCGCTTCCTGAAGGAGAGCCTACAGGCGATGGATCTCTTCTTCCAAGCGTCTCTTACGCAGTAATTCTGCACGGGCCGTCCCATAAGCGGCGGCGTTATTCCGCCAGAACGCAGGCGAAAATCAGCGGAACAACAATGGTCGCGTCGCTTTCGATGATAAAACGGGGCGTATCCACCGACAGCTTTTCCCAGGTGATCTTTTCATTGGGAACAGCGCCGCTGTAAGATCCGTACGAGGTCGTACTGTCGGAAATCTGACAGAAGTAGGACCACAGCCGGCAATTCATCTGCATGTCCTGGCGAATCAGCGGCACGACGCTGATCGCGAAGTCTCCGGATATGCCGCCCGCGATCTGAAAGAAACCGACGCCCTGGTCCCGGGAGGCGTCAAGATACCAGTCGATCAAAGCGCTCATGGTTTCCAGGCCTGACTTGACGATGGCGGCGTTTTGGAGGTGTCCTTTCCGGACGTTCGAGACAAAGACATTGCCCAGCGTTGAATCTTCCCAGCCGGGAACAAAGATCGGAATGTTTTTTTCGCAGGCGGCAATGAGCCAGGAATCCTTTTCGTCGATCTC
>Ga0116141_10005911_pt1 | contig 10198 bp, 6 predicted proteins | sample AD_UKC097_MetaG_FD_89744 | JGI IMG/M metagenome (GOLD analysis project Ga0116141, IMG submission 89744) | Active sludge microbial communities of municipal wastewater-treating anaerobic digesters from USA - AD_UKC097_MetaG | ecosystem: Engineered > Bioreactor > Anaerobic > Digestate | place: USA... | reverse complement strand
GCGAGGACTTGAATATGTCCGGATTGCAGATCATGACCTATCCCGCGCCCGTTCTGCGCAAAAACTCTCGGTGTATCAGGAAGTTCAACGAGAGCTTGCAGCAGCTGGTGAAGGAGATGTTCGAGACGATGTACGAGGGGGGAGGCGTGGGCCTGGCGGCCCCCCAGGTGGGGAAGTCCAAAAAACTGATTGTCATTGACACCCTGGAACCGGGCGGTCGCCTGGCCCTGGCGAATCCGAAGATTTTATGGACATCCAAGGAGACGGAGCCGTTCAATGAAGGGTGTCTTTCGCTGCCCGGCCTGGAAGGCGAGATCGTGCGTCCGAAAGAGGTCCGGGTTCGGGCGCAGCGACCCGGCGATGGAGAGATCATCACGATTACGGCCGACGGTCTTCTGGCGCGAGTGCTGCAGCATGAGATCGACCATCTTGAGGGAGTACTTTTCATTGATTATCTGAATGACGAGGAACGGTCATCCCTGGAACCGGCTCTGCGGGAAATGGAAGCCGCCTGAGCGAGTTTCTCCTGACCCATGGTAGCCGTTTCCTGTTTGACTGTGCTATCCTTGGAGTGTAATCGCGTGTTCCGATTCATCATCCGGTAATGCGCCAGGGGATCGTTTTATCATGGACCCGATTCGTTCCGCCAAAGACGGTTTTATCGATATACCAGCCTTGCTATGGTTGCGATGGACGCTGGTTGTCACCCTGTTTATTGCGGCGTTCGGTGCGCTCGTTTCCTTTCGGGATTTGGCGATCTATTGGGGAGTCCGAACGGATGCTTTTAACCTGGCGCAGGGAACCGCCGAATACGAGCAATACCAGATCCTCAAAAAAGACCCTGCTTCTCACCTGTCCCTTGCCGTGTTTAACCTGCTGTTGTGGACGATTGCCTTTGTTTCGGGAGCGTACCTGCTTCGATTGCGGGAATGGGCACGGATTCTTCTCAAAATCATGATTACGGTGGATCTTTTTGTGACGCTGGGTGTGGCGATTCGACCGGCGATACTGGAATGGATTCTGCAGAAACCCGTCGATAACAGTATCAACGTCGATTTGGTGATTACGACTTTTGAAGTGTTTATTGTTCTGGTTCTGTCGCATCCCCGTGTGATGTTTCTGACGGCGTTGGCCCGTGGGCGGGGAGGTGAGACGGAAGATCTGGAGGGTGTCAGGGAGCATTGGCCCGACAAGTCAAGCTGATTGTCCGAACCTTATTCTCGAATGGTGTGGAGTCTGCCATGGAACTCGAAGAAATTATGTTGGTCATCCGCAGCTGCTGCACAGAATCGCAGTTGCGGAGTTTATTACCCGGCCAGAACCTCGGTCGGGATCCCTATCGGCGTGCGGCAGAACTGCTGCTGGAAGGCGATGAATCGGCGGACGGGATTTCGACGCAGTTGGATCGGAGTTCCGCCGCACAGCGCGAAAAGATCCGGCAGCTTTCTCTGGCAGATTTGCGCAAGAGCCTTGTGATAGAGTTCATGGAGCCTGGGCGAAGTCTGGGCCTGGTTGTCTGGGCGCTGTTGCGTGACGGACGAGTGGGTGCGGCACACCTCGCGAGTCAGATTTATCGAACCTTCGCAGACGAGGCACCTCGTGAATCCCCAAAGCCCCGGCGCGTACCACCTGCGGAAGCACGGGGGACGGGTAAGGTTGGGTCCGAAGGACCTTCGGTTGGCCGTTCGAGTGCTGACTCCGAATGGGAAATCCCTGAAGACCTGGTTTCCGAGGAAGAGAGCATAGGGATCGGGGAGGATTTTCCCACATCCTTTGCGGAAAACGATGAGGAATTTGGCTCGGATGAGGATGGCATCGACGATTTGGATGAAGTGTTCGGAGCGGTTGTGAAAGAGATTAAAGCAGAAGCCATGGCGAACGGCGCAGAAGAAATGCATTTTGATTTCGGGGAGGATCTGGAGGAAGAGGAATCCGTTGCATTGGCAGATCAAGAGGCGTTGACCGGCATTCTGAGCGAGACCGAGGAAGACCTGGTTCCACCGGATATTGGCGATCTGGAAGAGATTCTCGATGAATCCGTGGAACCGTCAGACGATTTTGCAGTGGAGAGTGCTTTTTCGGGAGGCGCTTTTGAAGAGACCATCGAAGTCCCGGATGCGGATGAAATCGGAAGTATTTTGGACGAAACCCTCGATCTGGGATCCGGGGACAGCCTGGGGATCCCGGATCTCGATGAATTGACCGATATTCTCGAGGAAGAACTGCCCATGGATGAAGAGGAGATATTCGAACCGGGAGCAGAATTACCTCCCGTTTTTGAAGAGGAAGAGGAGGAAGAAGAAATCGTCGATCTCTCCGATCTGGAACCGGTTGAGGTCGAGGAGCAGGAACCGGCTCCGGTTGGGCGTCAATATATCACCATGGCTGGAATCGACGTGCCGATTGAGTCATTACATCGTGCCTGCTGCGGCGTGTTCGGGGAGCCGGTGGAGCTGGTGACCGATCCGGAACTCCTGGCGCAAGACAAGATCGGAGTGGTGGGGAAGCATTGCGGTGTGAAGATCCTGCACGGTCCCAGTTGGAGCATCGAGGCACAACTGGCCCCGGAAGATCGATTGGACAGGCCGGTGAACCTGTCTCCCGTGGGGGCAGAGGAGGCGTTGAGCAAAGTTTACGGAGAACAGATCAAGATCATCCCCGATCCGGGATTGCTAGGACAGGGGATTATCCCGATTGTGGGACGGCAGACGGGGATTGTCATCCTGAAGAACGAAGGAGCACGGATGGGATTGCCGCCGTGGGTGGACGAAGAAACGGCGGGCAGAATCAAAGCGGCCGTGTCCGCCGCCGGGGACACTGTCTCCGGGAAAGATGTGACGGACCTGCAGGACCAGGTTCGGAATCTGCTGGCCATGTCGGCAGACTATGAAGCACGTCTCACGGCCATCGAGAAAGAGATGGAGTCCATCGAGTATGTGCCGGTTACGGAAGAAAAAGAAATCGAATCCGAGCCGGAACCGGAAATGGAAATCGAGGAAATTCCCGAGGAAATTGCCGAGGAAATCGAAGAGACTTCCGAAATAGCGGAGGAAGAGGAACCGATCCTTGAAGGTCTTGCTGAGGAGGAAGAAGAACCTGCCGAAGAAGACGATCTGGGTTTGGATCTGGATGCCCTGGACGGCCTTACAGAACTGGGTGTGGAAGAGGAAGAGATCGAACTGCCGATGGAGGAAATTGTCGAGGAAGAGGTTGAGGAAGAATCCATGGAGGACGAGGGGGGAGATGACCTGGATCTCGACTTTATCAACGAGATCGAAAAAGCCGTGAACCAGGAGGACGAGGAAGAGGTCAAGAAAATCTTCAGCGGAGAGACCATTTTGATCCTGGGGGGAGAAGAGCAGTACAGAGATGAGTATGGAAGAATTGTCGATGAACTGGGCGGCAACTGCGAATGGTATCAAAGCCTGGCAGAGATGTCTGAAAGCGAGATTGCGGAGGTTGTGGATCGTTCGGATCTGATTCTCACATTGAGCGATGCGATCACCGACCCCGGTATTCTGCAGGCGACCAATTACGCCCAGGAGAACAATAAGCGCTGTTTCGCTCATCACAGTGCCAATCCGGCCAGTGTGAGCAAGCAGCTGGTCAAATTGGTCGATGAAGGCAAAGTGTGATCGGGTACGTAGTAACAAGGCGAATCCGATACCACCGTTTGTGACGATTCGGACCGAATTGCGTTAACGCTTGCCGCCGATGTGGTCCACCTGTCTGTGCAGGCTGTCCTGTTTTTGCACCTCTGGTTGATTTCCTTCTATTCGTCCTGGATGTCGGAATGGGATCGACGTTTGATCGTTCAAAGGATCGGTCCATGAGAGACTCTGAAAAAACCAAGGCACAATTGATCGAAGAGTTGGAAGTTCTTCGCGCTCAAATCGCCGGCGCGGAGCAGAAGAACCGTCTTGACAATCCATGCGACGAGATGCCTGGAGGGCGCGATCCTCGAAGTCCGGAGCAAGACAATCGCGAAAGCGACGGTGTGGGAGATCCCCTGTTGTCTCACCTCCGGTTTCTGGAGACGTTGATCGATACGATCCCCAGTCCAATTTACCACAAGGACGTCGCCGGAGTATATCAAGGGTGCAACAAAGCGTTTGCCGAGAAGATCATTGGATTGCCCAGAGAGCAGATCGTCGGTCGATCCATGTTTGATTTATCAAATGTGATTCCACGCGACTTGGCGGAGATTTATCACGAGCGGGACATGCAGTTGATCCGGGATTCCGGGACGCAGGTTTATGAATGGCAGGTTCGCTGTGCGGACGGGAAACGGAGAGATTTTGCTTTTTACAAGGCTACCTATCAGAATGCGAAGGGCGAACTGGGAGGGATTGTGGGGATGATGATCGACATCACGGAGCGGAACCGTGCGGAAAAGGCGCTCCGGGAGAGTGAGCGGTTGTATCGGGAAGCGATCCGTGTGGCGGAAGCGGTGCCGTATTTTCGCGACTACCGCACGGAGGAATATGAGTTCTTCAGTTCCGAAATCGAGAGGATGATCGGATATCGCATGGAGGAGATTTCTCCCCAGCTTCTCACCGAGATCACGCTGGAGTGGGTTCTGTTGGGACCTCTGGAAGGATTGTCACTGGAGGAGGCTGTGCAGCGTGCGATCTCTGAGGAGGGGATCAGTTGGCGTGCGGATTACCGAGTCCGTGCGCAGACCGGGGAAGAGCGGTGGCTATCGGATGCGGCGGTACAGGTGCGGGATGATAAAGGCGAGGTGCATGGAACGTTGGGGATTCTTCGTGACATCACAGAGCAGAAACGTGCGGAGAAAGCGCTTCGAGAAAGCGAACATCTGTATCGGGAGGCGATTCGTGTAGCGGATGCCGTACCGTATTTTCGGAATTATCGCTTGGACCGATACGAGTATTTCGGGTCGGAAATTGATGACATGATCGGGTATCGTGCGGAGGAGATTACGCCGGATCTTCTCGGCGAGATCACACTGGAGACGGTTCTCTTGGGGCCTCTGGAAGGACTGGGTTCGGATGAGGCCATGCAGCGATCCCGATCCTCGGAGGGAGTGAGCTGGCGCGCGGATTACCGGATTCGCACGCGGAGCGGTGAAGAACGATGGCTGGCGGATGCGGCGGTGCAGGTGCGGGATGACAGGGGAGAGGTGTATGGAGCCTTGGGGATTCTCCAGGACATCACGGAGCGGAAGCGCTTGGAGGAACAGCTGTTACAGTCACAAAAAATGGAGGCCATCGGCCGGCTTGCCGGAGGGATCGCGCATGATTTCAACAATCTTCTTATGCCGATTATTGGATACAGCGAGTTAATGCTGGACCTGTTTGGAGAGAATCATCCTCTTCGCAAGGAAGTCCAGGAGATCAAGAAAGCAGGCGCACGTGCGGCCTCGCTGACCAAACAGCTCCTCGCCTTCGGACGAAAACAGGTTCTCCAACCGACCAATTTGGATCTGAATACGCTTGTGCTCAATACCGAAAAACTTTTGCATCGACTGATCGGTGAAAATATCCGCCTGGAGATTCGCCCGGATCCGGATCTCGGCCAGGTGTATGCCGATCCCGGCCAGATCGAGCAGGTGATCGTGAACCTGGCGGTGAACGCGCGGGATGCCATGCCATCGGGAGGACGATTCCTGATCGAGACCGGAAACGTGGATCTGGATCTCGATCAGGCCCAGGAGCATATTGGTGTCTCACCCGGCCCGTATGTGATGTTGACGGTCAGTGACACGGGTTGCGGCATGTCGGCGGATGTTCGGGAACACCTTTTTGAACCTTTCTTTACGACAAAAGAAGTGGGAAAGGGGTCCGGGTTGGGATTGCCGACCGTTCAGGGGATTGTCGAACAGAGTGGGGGATTTATCGAAGTTGAAAGTGAACCGGGGCAGGGTACGACTTTCCGAGTGTACCTGCCGCGAGTGCCGGCCAAGCCGGAATTGCCGACCGAGGAGCGCGAGCCTGCGCGCCCTCTGTCCGGTTCCGAGACCGTGCTCCTGGTGGAGGATGAGCAAGTGGTCCGGGACACGGTTTCTTTGATCTTGAGGAAATACGGATACACCGTTCTGGACGTGGGAAACGCGGAGGAGGCCCTGCGGATGTGCGAAAGCCACAAGGGTGAGATCGACTTGGTTCTAAGCGATGTGGTGATGCCCGGAATCAGCGGGCAGAATCTCGGACAAATGCTGGCGCGAGAGCATCCGACTGTGAAAGTCCTTCTGATGTCGGGGTATCCCGGCTCCGAACTGACCGCACGTGGGATCCTGAAAGAAGAGATTCTGCTGTTGCAGAAGCCTTTCGACGCACGGAGCCTGCTGAGTGCGGTTCGCCGCACTCTGGATGGGAAATGAAGGATGAAGATTATTCAGTGGCAAGAGTCATCAGGCGACGGTACACTTCATCCACCACGACATGGGGTGTAGATGCGCCGGTGACTACCCCCACGGATTTCACTCCCTCGAACCACGCGGGATCGAGTTCCTCGGCCGTTTCCACCAGGTAAGTCTGGGTATGTTGTTCCTCGCAGACCATCGCCAGTTTCTTGGTGTTGGCACTGTTGCGACCGCCGACCACGAGCATGACATCGCATTCCTTCGCGAGTTCCTCCGCCTCCTGTTGACGATGATAGGTGACATTACAGATCGACATAAACACCTTCACCTCGGAGAACTTCTCGCAGATTTCCCCGATCAGCCGTTTGGTGGGACCGGGATTCCGGGTGCTCTGGACAACCACTCCGACGCGTCGCCGCGGAGGCAGCTGCGCCACTTCTTCCTCGGTTCCGACCACTTCACCGCCTCCGGCGTGACCCAGAATGGCGATCACTTCCGGATGCGTGGATTCCCCGATCACGATCAGGCTGTATCCTTCATCCACAAGGGATTTCGCCTTTTTCTGGCTGCGTTTCACGAAGGGGCAGGTGGCGTCAATGACCGATAATCCCTTCGCTTCCGCTTTTTCGGCCACCTCCGGGGGAACGCCATGGGTGCGGATAATAACCGTCCCCGATTCCACCGAGTCGACCGAGTCGGCAACACCGAGTCCCTTCGCTTCCAGCGACCGGATGGTCAGCGGATTGTGAATGATCGGTCCCAGGGAATAGACCGGTGGAGCGCTCTCTGCCAAGGCCTTATCCACCATTTCCATCGCCAGGTCGACTCCCCAGCAATACCCGGTTTGTTTCGCCATCTTGATTTGCATATATCCCTCTTCATTGGCACGGATGTCAACGCAGAATATCCACCTTCGATAGATCCGGCAAGATGAACCGAAAGGAATCTTTTGTTGACCGGACAAGCAAGTCTTTATACATTCAAGCAGATGGAGTGCGTGGAGGAGACGAAAGGGATGAAGAAACGAAAGCGATTTAGAGAGAAGGCAGGAGACACGTGCATGAGACTCAGCGTGACATTGTTGTTGGCGATTCTTGTGGCGCTTCCGATTTATGCGGCTCCGAAAGGAGATGAGCCGGTTCCCACGATGAAGACCTCCCTGGAGACTGCGAAAGGCGCGGAGATCGGTGTTACTTACGAGGCCATGCGGTGGGACCCGGAGATATTCGAGCTGCTTCAGTCTTCGACTGTGAGCGAGGATGCGAAACCGATCAAGGAGTACTACGCGAAACACGTGGCTCCGCGTCTGGCAAGGCTGAGCACGAATGTCACCCTGAAAGGGGAGAAGTACACCTTGGCTCCGGGGAGATATGTGGTTGGATTCGAGTTTGACGAAGAAAAGTGGCTGTGGGTCGTGGCGAATCAGGAAGGCAGGCAGGCAGAGATTCCGGTGCTCTGTGCCCGGCAGCCGTTGGAGACAGCCCATATTGCGTTTCTGATTGTTCCGGGAATTTCGCCGGATGCGCTGCAATTAGTAATTTTGTACGGCCCATATACGATAAGCCAGGCATTTCTGATCGGCGGGGACCCAGTGGTGATCGGCAAGGACCAGGAGGAGACACCCTCTTACAAGAATTTCTTTGGTGGAATCCGGGGAGAAGAGATCAGTCCGTCGAGCGCCACAGCGCAGGTCGATTGGCGTCTCCGCACGTTGAAAGCCACTCCAACCCCTCGTCCTTCCAGCAGCCTGGGGAAATGAAATGACAGGTGCTGTTCATCTGGTCGAGGAGGGCATGGCTCCTGAGATTGTCTCAAGAAGCTTGGAATTGCCCTCCCCAAGACTGGGGAGGGTCAGGGTGGGGTTGATCAGTCCGACAAAATCAGCCCCCTTCATGGCCACATGATCTACGGAACTTCCTCCTCTCCCTGCGGGAGAGGGTCGGGGTGAGGGGGCACCGGCATCTTGCCGGTGAGGGAAGCGCGTTCAAGCCCTCATTTCGTGGAAATGGCGTTGCGGTTAAGGAGCTGGTATGCAGCGCGGAGTTGATTGTCGCTGATGAGTTGTTTTTCCAACAGGCTTGACGTGGTGACAGGTTTCGGATTGGCATTCTTGCCGGAGTCTGAATTCTCGTCAGGCACGGCGATTTGAGGCGGTTCGTATTCCACAACGACATCCGGCTCGATTCCCTGGTTGTGAATGCACCTTCCGTTGGGGGTGTAGTACTTGGCAACCGTGAGGCGCAGCCCGGCATCCCCCTCCAGCGGGAACAACTCCTGAACCGAGCCTTTTCCGAATGTCTTCTCGCCAACCACCTGGGCACGTCCCTGGTCTTTCAGCGCTCCGGTAACCACTTCGGAAGCACTGGCAGAACGGGCGTCCACGAGAATCACAATCGGGATCTGCGTGAAATTCTCATCGCCGGTCCGCTGATCGAAGAAGTCCTTGCGTGTGTCTTCGGTCCTGCCCTGGGTGTAGGTGATCAACGTTCCCTGCGGGAGAAAGATATCCGCGATCTTGACGGCTTCATCCAGGAATCCTCCGGGATCGGAGCGGAGATCGAGGATCAGTTTCTTCATTCCCTGCTGCCGGAGTTTCAGGAGGGTTTTCTCCACATCCTCGGAGCAGTGTTGATAGAAGCTGAACAGGGTGAGATGGCCGGTATCCGCCCCCAGGATTTCGGACCAGATTAACTGATCGGCGCGGATGGGTTCCCGTGCCAGTTCGAAATGGAGTGGGAACGGTCCGGAGCCGGGACGGATCACGGTCAGTTTGACCTTGGTTCCTTCAGGGCCTTTGATTCGATCGACCGCCGCGTTGAGATTTTCGTCACGGGTTCCGGTGGCGCTGAGCGGAATCCCGTCCACGGCAACGATGATATCGCCGGTCTTGATTCCGCTGATAGCCGCCGGGGTTCCCGGAATGGGATAACGAACAAACAATCCTGCATTGTTTGTGACATCCCATTCGATCCGAATGCCGACGCCGAAAAATCGGTTTTCCGGATTGCCTTCCCCGGACAGGAATTGCTGGAGATCGCCGTAGTTCTGAGGGGGAAGATATTGTGAATAGGGATCATCCAGGGCATTGACCATGGAGGTCAATGAGGCATTCCACAGCTGGGTTATACTGGCCACCGTTGCGGAACCGATTCGGATTCGTCCGGCAATCAGATTCCCGAGGTGCTGAACGTATTCCAATTCCTGAAGAGTATAAGGAGGCTCGGATGTGGCCATGACAACGACCGCACCGGCTCCCTCGACCTCACGGACAACCTGTTCGGTGGAGTAGAGTGCTTGTGCAAAAACCTTCTTGAAATCGACCTGCTCGCTTTCATAGCGCTCCCGGATGCAGTGGACGATCCGGTTGAAATTCTTCTGGCCGATGTCATATTCCCGGCGATTGATTTCGAATCGGGGATCCTCCGTGCTGCCGTCCGCCGCCCACGTCGGTTGGCCGAGCAGCAGCAAGAGATAGACACCTGTGGAGATCAATCGCCGGAATCGGGGTCTTGTCATCGTTAACCGCCTCATGACCGGTTACCTTCGGGGGCAGGATGCCCCGCTCCCCTTTAACAGGTCTGCAGTATATCACGGAAGCGCGTCCCATAACACAGGGCATAATGTCAGCGCTGCGGTGTTCAGGCCTGTTCGCGTTTCGCCTCGCCCGAGGGATTCGGTCGTCGTCCGCCGCCTCCGCGCCCTCTGCGTGGGAATCGTTGTCGGTTGCTACCGGAACGCGGACCCTGTCCGCCGCCTCCGCCGCCTCCGCCTCCGCCGCCTCCGCCACTACGCCCGCCGCCATCGCGTCCACCACCGCCATTGCGTCCACCACCGTCATTGCGTCCACCACCGTCATTGCGTCCACCACCGCCG
>Ga0116141_10005909_pt1 | contig 10200 bp, 8 predicted proteins | sample AD_UKC097_MetaG_FD_89744 | JGI IMG/M metagenome (GOLD analysis project Ga0116141, IMG submission 89744) | Active sludge microbial communities of municipal wastewater-treating anaerobic digesters from USA - AD_UKC097_MetaG | ecosystem: Engineered > Bioreactor > Anaerobic > Digestate | place: USA... | reverse complement strand
GGCGCCGGGGTCCGGGCACAAGGCATCGTCAGTGCTCCGTCGCGTTCGCGAGAGCAGCCGCGGCGAAGGCGTCGCGCCGGAGCTCGGCCCAGCGCTCGCGCGTGGGGACAGGGAGGCCGAGCCGCGGGGCCGCCTCGGTCATCTCCTCGAACGTCGGGAAGACGCCGGCCGCGACCACGCCGGCCGCTGCGAGGGCCTCGAGGTCCTCGGGCGCCCGCTCGCGGATCGTCGTCGCGAGCTTCCACGCCGCGGAGAGGAGCTCCACTTGCTTGTCGGTCGAGAGCTTCAACATCGTTCTACCTCTGCCGCAGTGCGGCGTCTTTCTCGGTTCGGGAAAAGGCCCCCCTCGCCGTCCCGTTGTTCCGCAGGCTGGCCAGCCGCCGGGACGCCCGGTGCGCGGGACGGGAGGGGGGACAAGCGTTCACGGCGTGATCCTCTTGAGCGAGCGTCGCAGGAGTACCTCGCGCTGCCCGTTGTCGTCGAACTCGACGAGCGCGTAACGCCGGCCGGCCGCGAGAATCTGGCATCGGCGACGGTAGAGATCCCGCCGGACGGACCGCCAGGCGTAGTAGTGGGGGCCGGTCACGGGTGCGCCCCCAGGGCGAGGAGGGCGACGAGGATGCGGAGGAGGGTCCTCATGCGGCCTCCGGCGGCGGTGAAACTCTCCGAACCGGCGTCGCCTTCTTCGGCGTCCGCGAACCCGGCTTTCTCCCCGAGAAACTCTCCGCGCGCCCCTTAAGAGGGGCGCTCGCGCGGAGAGTTTCTTTCAGGGAGAGAAACTCCCCGGCGGGGAGAGTTTCCGGAGACTTCCGGAGAGTTTCGGAGAGTTTCTCCGGTGCGGCCCAGAAGGACGGGACGGGGCCGCGCGCAGAACCCGGCCGCCGGACCCCTGACACCTCGACGAGCTCGCCCGCCATCCGGAGCCGACGCCGCGCTGATACGGCCCGGTCCCGCGGCACGCCACGGGCGCCCAGGGCAGATTCGGCGTCGGCCCAGGGCATCGGCTCGGACTCGGCGAAGAACGCCTTTACGGTGTCGTCGTCGGCCTTTGCGACGGTCGCCGTGCGCGACTCCTCGCCGAGAGTGCCGGTGCCGCGGCCGGCGGTCCGGACCGAGTCCACCGTGACGTTCCACGTCTCGAAGTTGACGTTCAGGATCGCCGACCCGCGGGGGCCGAGCCGGTTCTTCGCGAGGATGATCTCGAACCCGCCCTGCTCGGCCGGGACCATCACCATCGGCACGGTGAACAGGCTCGCGATCTTTCGGGTTCCGGCGAACGCCCCCAACGGGTTGTTCCGGACCGCGTCGGGCGAGCTCGCCGCCTTCAGTACCTCGGCGATCGAGATCGTGATGAGCCCGAGCTTCCGGGTCATCACGGCAACCGCCGTTGCGACCTTGCGGATCGTGTCGAACTCGTTGTCGCGGTCGGTCGTGTCACGAGACTCAAGCAAATGCAAATGATCTAGGAAGAGCACGCCGACCTTCCCGGCCGGGACCCGGGCGGCGAACGTCTCGAGGATCGTCTCGACGTCGGGCGCCCCGAGCGGGTCGATAAACTCGATCGTGGCGTCCTTGATCGCGAGCCGCTCATCGAGGGACTCGAGGACGCTCGGATAGTCGGAGTTGAGCCGGTGGAAAGCCTCGCCGAACCGGGCGCCGATCTTCGCGGCGACCTTCTCCTCCGGCTCGTCGAACGCGGCGAACCCTACGTGCGTCTTCGGGCCGGCAAGGTTCGCAGCGAGCGCGGCGACGACCGTCGTCTTCCCGGCGCCCGGGGGGCCGCCGACCGCGATCGCGTCCCCCGGGGCGACCCCGCCGCCGAGGAACGTCGAGTCGAGCAGGGAGAACCCGGTCGGGATCGGCGTGCGCGGGCGGGCGAGGAGGAGCACGTCGGTCAGGGACCGCCAGGTCGGCCCGGCGGGAGCGTCGTCGTCCTGGTAGCTGTCGAGCTTGCGCTTCGTCTCCGGCCACGCCTCGCCGGGCTCGACGTGCTCCCAGGTCCAGCGGAGGAGCCGCTGCAACTGCGCGAGAGGGTACGGCTCCTTCCCCGGGATCGCGTTCGCGGCGTCCAGGAGGGCCGGCAGCATCCTGACGGCCATCTCGTAGGGGACGCGGTTGTGTCGGGCCTGAAGGATCGCCCCGCGGATCGCGTCGTGCCTCTTCGCCCCGCCGGCGATCGCCGCGGTCGCCCGTGAGACGAGCCGCATCGCGAGTGCTGCCGCGTCGCCGTCGTGGAGCTCGGGGACGCCCGCCGGGAGATCCTCGGCGGGGGGCGCCGTCCGCTTCGCGAAGTACCTCTCGAGGATCGCGTCGAGAGCTCCGTTCACCGGCCGGATGTCCTCGGGCGCCCCGGGGAGGAGGTTCCCGGTCACGGTGAAGAAGCGCCCCCAGTCGTAAGCCTCGATCTCTCCGACCGGGCCGGGCGCCTTGTGCTTGATGTCAGCCGGCAGCGGGTGATCCCGCCGGCCGAAGAGCTTCACGCCGCACCCGGACGGGGAAACCTCGGTGTACGTCGCCAGGTCCTCGACGAGAGGAGCCACGGCGGGGTGCAGGCGCCCGTTCTCGAGGACGTCGTCGAAGTCGATCCCGACGTAGGGGTCCTCGGCGGTGAAGACGTAGCCGATGCCGACGGCCCCGTCCCTGCCGATGTTCGCGTGAGCCGTGGCGAAGTCGCCCCAGGTGGACGGGTCGGTTGACGACGCCGCGCCGTCGCCGGCCGGTCGGAGCGGGACCTTCTTCGGCTTCTTCCCCTCTTGCGGGATCAGCGTGAACCGGACCCATTGCGGGCGAGCCCGAAGCTCGGCCGGGACCGCGTCCGGGTCGGGGACCCACGGGCCGGCGGGGTACGTCACTTCCCACCTCGCGCGGGGTCAGGTGTATGATTACCGCGGTCCCGCCCTTCCCCTTCGCCCGCCGTTCCCCGCGGCGGGCTTCGTCTTTCGGGAGGTTTCACGCTGCCTCCCGGTCGCTCGTCGAGCGGAACGAGGGGAGGCTCGCGAGCCATTCGCGGAGGTCGTCGGGCCGGTAGTAGGTTCGGCCCCCGACCTTCACGAACCGCGGTCCGCCGCCGGCCCATCGTTCCCGGCGCGCGGCCTGCTCGGTCCGCCATCCGCGCCAGGCCGCGTACTCGGCCGACGAGATCAGCCTTTCGGGGAGTGACGTTCCGTTGAGTGTGTGCGGTGCGTCCATGCCCCTAAGTTGCGGGCCGGACGACTAATAACGAACCGCCAGAGTGTTACGGGCGCGCAGGAACCCGGGTCCGCCCGCGGCCGCGGGGGTCGCGCCGGAGCTTCTCGCCGGAGAGGTCGCGGTGCCGCGAGATCCGCGTCCGCACGTTCGCCTCCGTCATCCCGTACATCTCGGCCAGGAGCCGGTACGGAGTCGCCGAGTCGTGCGCCGGGAGGCTCTCGGCCGTGGGGCGCCGGAATGCGACGATCGGCCCCATCCTGTACCCGGCACGGTTGCCCTTCGCGGCCCGGCCCAGGACAACATGAGAGCCGGCCGGAAGTCGCCCGAGGTACGCGACGATCCCGTCGAACTCGGCGTGCAGCTCACGATCGAGCGCCTTCCCGGCTTGCGGCTGCGCTCTCCGCTGGACAGCCGCCGCATTCACCCGCTCCCACTCTGCGGCCGCCCATTCCTGCCGCCAGGGAAGGGACGAGTCGGTCGACCATGCGCGGATCGTCGCGAGAGCGGCCGCGATCTCGGGGAGGTCGTACGCCTCGGGGTCGTACTCGAGAAGCGCCGACGGGGCGAACTCGAATTCGAAGTGTGCCCGGAGCGCGATCGGAATCAGGCGCGTCGGGGCGGGCCGCTCCTCGCTCACTTCGCCTCCCCCGAGACGGCCGGCAGGAACCCGGCGACGGCGCCGCGGATCTCCGATTCGTCGAGCGGCGCGTAAACCTTCGCCGTAATCCCGATCGACGAGTGCCGGAGGATCTTCGACGCCAGGTGAATCCCAGACTGCCGCGCGACGAGGAGCCCGATGGTCCGCCGCACGTCGTGCGTCCGGACGTCGTCGTCGAGCCTCGCCTTCGTGCGGATTCGTCGCCACGCATAGAGGAACGAGCTGCGGGGTTTGTCGGGATCAGGCCCCGCGATGATGTACGGGCCTTTGCCGTGCGGCAGCTCCTTGAGCCACGCCACGGTGCCCGGGCCGAGGTAGACGAGCTGGGGCCGGCCGGACTTCGTCGCCGGGAGCCGCCAGACGCCGGCCTCGAGGTCGAAGTCTTCCCACTTCGCCGCGAGCGTTTCGCCGATCCGACAGCCGGTCTCCATTTGGAGCCGGACCGCCGCCGCGACGAACGGGTCGCGCTCGGCCAGGATCGCGTCTCGTAGCCGCAGGAGCTCCTCGGGCGAGAGGGTCCGAGCCCGCGGAGCATTCTCGGGATACCGCCCGACACCCTCGACGGGGTTCGCGGGAATCAGGCCGCGGCGGCGGGCCGCCCCCAGGCAGCCGCTCAGGTGCGCGCGCCAGCGGTTCGCGAGGATCGGCGTCTTCCGCTGCTTCGCGAAGAACGCGGCAACGTCGGCCTCCGTGATTGCGTCCAGTTGCCGCGCGTCCCAGCTCCTCGGGCAGCGGCCCAGGTGGTAGACGATCTGGTTTAGCCGCTTCCGCCGGCCCGCCAGCTCCTCGAGGTAGGTCTTCTTCCACTCGCGGAAGGTCGGGACCCCGCCGGCCTTCCGCAGCCCGAGCTCGGCCCGCGGGTCCTTCCCGAGAGCTGCGGCCCCACGAACCTTCTTCGCCTGCGCGCGGGCCTCTTCGATCGTCACCTCGCCCAGAACGCCGATCCGTAGGAACTGGCGGCGGCCGGCGGCCCAGAACCGCACGAAGAATCGCCGGGTCCCGGCAGTCGTCACGTCCACGCCGAACCCGGGGATGACGGGGTCGAAGTGCCGGCCGGGGGGGAGAGCCTCGATGTCCTTCTTCGTGAGCTGACTCATATCCGGCCCCTTCCTGGTACCAGCGTGGTACCACCTCGATTCTCAACGGGACGGGACGGAGAGTCAACATCCTAGGTACGTAATCAGCGCCATTGCAGACACTTCGGGGTGGTACCGAACACCATAGCAACACCGGGAAAACGTGTGTTTGTATGACCGGCGTCATACTCGGACCGCCCGATCGGACCTAGAAGGGACCCGTCATGAGACAGAGCAGGTTGCGGCGCTCGGCCGGGGCGCTCGTCGCCGTCCTCGCGGCGACGCTTCTGCTGCCTGTCTTCGCTCTCGCGAGGGCCACCGCTCCTCCCGCGCCCTCGCACGGCTGTCACTGCCCCGTGAAGATGGCCTGCTGCGAAGCCGGCCTCTGCCACGGGGACATGGATACGGAGCCCTCCGCCGATCCCTCGTGGTCGGGGTGCCGCGACGAGGCCCCCCACCGGGCGATCGTTCCTCCCCCGTCGGCCGCGTTCGACAGCGCCCTCCTCCTCGGGGCGGCTCCGGCCGCGCCCGAGGCCGGCACGCCGACCTCGTTCGTGACGCCGGCGGGCGGCGACGCGCCCCGCCCCGGTCCGCCGACCCCGCCTCCCCGCTCCTCCCTCGCCGCCTGCTGACGGTCCGGGGCCCGGCCCCTCCGCCCGGCGCTCCGCGCGGCACGGCCGCGTGGAGTCCGTCGATGCACCGCGATGGAGCATTCATGAAGCTGCAGACCTGCGTCCTCGTCGCTCTCCTCTCGGCCCGGGGCCTCGCGTCGGAGCCCGCCCCGGCGACACTCTCGGGCTCGATCCTCGCCGCGGACGGAAGCGGCCTTCCCGGGGCCCGCGTCACCGTCGTCCCCTCGCCTTCGGGGTCCGGCCCTGCCGGAACCGTCGCGTCCGGCGAACGGGGGCTCTACCTCGTCCGGGACCTGCGGCCCGGGACCTACGAGCTCGTCGTCGAGCTTCCGGGCTTCGAGACGGGACTTCGGAAGGACGTCTCGCTCTCCGCCGGCGAGCGGCGCGAGGTCGACGTGACGCTTCGCCTCGCCGGGGTGCGCGAACGCCTCACGGTCGTCGGCCCTTCGCCCCGCGACGCGATCGAGGCCGCCGAGATCCGCGAGAGCTCGGCGCGTGACACGGGCGAGGCGCTCGAGAAGCTCCCGGGCGTCTGGAAGCTCCGGAAGGGAGGCATCGCGAACGAGGTCGTCGTGCGCGGCTCCCAGAGCCGCGACCTGAACGTCCTCGTCGACGGCGAGCGGATCTACGGGGCCTGCCCGAACCACATGGACCCGCCCGCCTTCCACGTCGACTTCGCCCAGGTCGAGCGGGTCGAGGTGGCCAAGGGGCCGTTCGACGTGCGGAACCAGGGGAGCCTCGGCGGCGTCGTGAACATCGTGACGCGCCGGCCCGACCCCGGGCTTCACGCCACCGCGAACGCTGCCGCGGGGGCGTGGGGCTACGTCAACCCGTCGGTCACCGCCTCGTGGGCCGGCGCGTCGTTCTCGGCGCTCGCCGGATACTCCTTCCGGCGATCGGAAGCGTTCGCGGACGGCGAGGGCCGGCGCTTCACCGAGCGGACGAACTACCGCGCCGACTCCGTCGAGGACGAGGCGTTCCGGGCGGGGACTGCCTGGGCCCGGGTCGCATTCGTCCCGGCCGAGGGCCACTCGGTCTCCCTCTCGTACACGCGGCAGGAGACCTCCCACACCTACTACCCGTACCTGCAGATGGACGCGGTCTACGACGACGCGGACCGCTTCGGCCTGACCTGGGAGGCGACGCCCTCCGCCGTCGTCACGTCGGCCCGGCTCTCCGCCTACTACTCGCAGGTCGACCATTTCATGACCGACGAGTACCGGACCTCGTCGACGACCGCGGCGCGCGGCTGGTCGATGGGGACCGACGCCTTCTCGAGGACGCTCGGCGGACGGCTGGAGGCGACCGCGTGGGGCGTGACGATCGGCGTCGAGGCGTACCGGAGGTACTGGGACACGACGACGTACCTCGCTGGGATGCAGTACAAGCCGCAGGCCTCCCTTCCCGGGGCGGCGAGCGACGTCGTCGGCCTCTTCGCCGAGCGGTCGTTCCGCCTCGGCGACGTCGTGACGCTCGACGCCGGCCTGCGCTGGGACCGCGCTTCGGCATCGATCGACGGCGCGAAGGCCTCGACCGACCTCGCCTGGGCCTATCACGGCACGCGCGCCACGAGCCGCGCCGACTCCCTTCCCGGCGGGAGCCTCCGCGCCCGGTGGCGGGCCGCGGAAGGCCTCGAGGTCTCCCTCGGCGCCGGGACGGCCGCGCGGATTCCCGAGCCGCAGGAGCGCTGGTTCTCCCTGAAGCGGATGGGGACCGACTGGGTCGGGAACCCGGACCTCGCCCCTTCGCGGAACGCCGCTCTCGACCTCAACGCTTCGTTTCGCGCCGGGCGCCTCTACGTCTCGGCGAGCGCGTTCGTCAACGACGTCTCCGACTACGTCGTCGTCTCCGATGCAAAGAAGGTGAACATGGTCCCGGGCGTCATGAACCCGGCCGCCCGCACCTACGAGAACGTCGACGCCCGGCTCGCCGGCGGCGAGGCGACCGCGGCCTTCACCCTGACGGAACGCCTCTTCTTCTCGGGCGCCGTGTCGTACGTCCGCGGGACGCAGGACCCGCGCCCCGAGGTCGGGATCCTCTCGAAGGACCTCGCGGAGATGCCCCCCGTCACCGGACGGGCTTCGCTCCGCTGGGACGACGGCCGCTTCTGGGGCGAGGCCGAAGGCGTCTTCGCGGCCGCGCAATCGAACGTCGACACGGACCTTGCCGAGGGGACGACGCCCGGCTGGGGCATCGCGAACCTGCGAGCCGGTTTCACTATCGGGAGCGTCGGCCTGACCCTCGGCGTCGAGAACCTGTTCGGTCGTCTCTATTCCGAGCACCTCTCCTACCAGCGGGACCCGTTCCGGTCGGGCGTGAAGGTCCCGGAGCCTGGCCGGAACGTCTTCGTCAACCTCTCGTACCGCTACTGATCGGTCCCCTCCAGGGAGCCGGGGCCGAGGATCGGCGGCCCCGGCTCCCCCCTTTTCACCCTCGCCCCATGACCTGCGTCATACCACGCCCGCGCCCGTGCGCCGATCCTCCTCGGCACAGGGAGATTCGACATGCCGATCCGGGCTCGTATCCCGTCCTTGTCGGATTGGAGCGCTCAGGTCAAATGCCAGACGGGCTGTCCGGTTTCGACCGACGCCGGGCGCTACGTCCAGCTCATAGCAGAGGGGCGGGACGAGGACGCGTTTCTCGTCGCCCGGGCGCCGAACCCCTTCGCTTCGGTCTGCGGCCGGGTCTGCGCCGCGCCGTGCGAGGACGCCTGCCGCCGTGGCGCCATCGACGCCCCCGTCTCCATCCGGGCGCTCAAGCGGTTCGTGACGGAGCGCTACGGAGTCGAGTCGGTCCGCCCCCAGACGCAGGACCGCCTCTTCGGCGAGCTCGTCGGCGAGGGGAACCGGTACGCGGGCCACCTTCCCGTCGTGCCCTTCCCGGCGCACTCTCCGGCCGGTGGCAAGGTCCGCGTCGCGGTCATCGGCGCGGGACCGGCCGGCCTCTCGGCCGCGCACGACCTGGCGCTCCTCGGCTACGACGTGACCGTCTTCGAGGCGGCCGGCGAGCCGGGCGGCATGATGCGCTTCGGCATCCCCGAGTACCGCCTGCCGCGGACTCTCATAAGGGCGGAGATCGACCGGATCCTCGCGCTCGGCGTCACGCTCCGACTCGGCGCGCGGCTCTCCCCCTCGTTCGGCCTCGCCGAGCTCCGCCGTACCGGGTTCGAAGCGGTCTTCCTCTCCGTCGGCGTCTCGCAGGGGCGCGAGCTGGACGCCCCGGGCGTCGAGCTGGACGGCGTCGTGAAGGCGGTCGACTACCTCCTGAACGTGAACCGGGGCTTCCGGATGGATCTCGGACGGCGGGTCGTCGTCGTCGGAGGCGGCTTCGTCGCGTTCGACGCGGCCCGGACCGCGCTGCGCGTCTCCAAGGAGGGGGAGCTCGAGGCGCTCGAGGAGGCGGCGGGCGCCGCGGACGCGCGCGCCAAGGAGGCCCTCGACTCGGCCCGCGCGGCCCTGCGCGGAGGGGCGGCGGAGGTGACGATCATCTCGCTCGAGAACTTCGACGAGATGCCCGTCCTGCGCTCCACGCAGGGGCACGAGGAGTTCGAGGAGGCGAAACGGGAGGGGGTCGCCTTCCTCCCGCGGCGGGGCCCGAAGCGCTTCGTCGGCACGTCGCGCCTCGAGGCCGTCGAGCTGCGGAAGGTCCTCTCCGTCTTCGACGAGAGCGGCCGCTTCTCCCCGCGCTACGACGACGCCGACGTCGTCACGCTCCCGGCCGACGCCTGCGTCCTGGCGATCGGCCAGAAGCCCGACCTCTCCTTCCTGACCCCCGAGGACGGCGTCGCGCTCACGCCCGGCGGCACGGTGAAGGTCGACCCGGCCACGCTCGCCACGTCGGCGCCGGGCGTCTACGCCGGCGGCGACGTGGCGTTCGGCCCGCGGAACCTCATCGAGGCGGTCGCGAACGGCAAGAAAGCCGCCCGCTCGATCCACGAGCACCTCTCCGCCCGCGGCGCCTCGGCGGGTCTCGCGCTCGAGACGCACCTCGATGTCGAGAAGCTCTTCACGCCGACATACCGGATGATCGCGGGCTTCGAGCTCGCGGACCGGGTCACGCCGCCGACGATCGACGTCGGGCGGCGGACCGGGATCGCGGAGGTCGAGACCGGCTACGACGAGGCCGAGGCGCGCCGCCAGGGGGCGCGCTGCCTCGTCTGCCACGTCCAGACGATCTACGACCCGGAGAAGTGCGTCCTCTGCAGCCGCTGCGTCGACGTTTGCCCCGAGTACTGCCTCGCCATCGTCCCGTTTGAGGAGCTCGAGCTCGACGAGGCGGAGCGGTCGCTCCTCGAGGAGCGCGCGAACGGGAACGGCCTCCCCCTCTCGGCGATGGTCAAGGACGACGACGCGTGCATCCGCTGCGGCCTCTGCGCCGTCCGCTGCCCCACCGACGCGATGACGATGGAGCGATTCACGATCACGGAACGTCTCGTTCCGAAGACGAGCGAGGTTTCTCGATGACGACAAAGACGGACCCCCCGGCCGGCGCCGCCGCGCCTCCCGCCGAGCCGAACAGCCGACGCGACTTCCTGATGAAGGCCGGCCTCGGCGCCGGCGTCGTCGCCCTCGTCGGGCAGGCGGGCGCCTCCCTGCGCTCGCTCGTCCCGAACGTGTCGTACGACGCGCCGACGACGGTGAAGCTC
>Ga0116141_10005903_pt1 | contig 10204 bp, 12 predicted proteins | sample AD_UKC097_MetaG_FD_89744 | JGI IMG/M metagenome (GOLD analysis project Ga0116141, IMG submission 89744) | Active sludge microbial communities of municipal wastewater-treating anaerobic digesters from USA - AD_UKC097_MetaG | ecosystem: Engineered > Bioreactor > Anaerobic > Digestate | place: USA... | reverse complement strand
CGGATCATCAGCGGGCATCCAGGCCTGCCTCACCGGGACGGTGACCATCGGCATGTCATCGCGCGAGCTCAATGCGGCGGAAAAAACGCTGAAGGAGATCGTCATCTGCTGGGACGGTATCGTCGTCGTCGTGAATTCCGAAAACCCGGTCCGCTCCCTTTCCATCGAGCAGGTGAGGGACATTTACTCCGGGAAAACGACCAACTGGAAGGAACTCGGCTGGATCGACCGGGGCATCGACGCGGTGACGCGCGAGGAGGGATCGGGGACGCGCGGGGCGTTCGAGGAGCTCGTCATGAAGAAGGTCGAGATCTCCGACGCCATCATGGTCCAGGACTCCAACGGGTCGGTCAAGGAGGTGGTCGCGAGCGATCCCTACGCGATCGGCTTTCTCTCGCTCGGGATGATCGACAATCGCGTGGCGCCGGTGAAAATCGACGGAGTCGACCCGACAGTGGAGAATATAAAGGAGAAAGCGTACAGGATCGTGAGGCCGTTCCTCTATCTGATGAACGGCGAGCCGCCGCCCGCCGCGAAATTTTTCATCGACTACGTGCTCTCGAAACAGGGCCAGGAGATTCTCAGGAAGGAGGGCCTGATACCGGCCAATGAATGACAACAGGGCAATACTGAAAGACAGGGTGGTCCGGGTTCTCCTCGCGGGCTTCGCGGTATCGTCGATCCTGTTCCTTTTCCTGATATTCGCGTTTATTTTCATCGAGGGACTGCCGCTCTTCTACAAGGCGGGCGTCGGGAAGATCATTCTCGGGATGAAGTGGGCGCCGACCAGGGGGCACTTCGGAATATTCCCGATGATCGTCTCGTCGTTCATGGTGACGGTCGGCGCGCTGGTAATCGGCGGACCCATCGGCCTCGCCTGCGCCACCTATCTCGCCGAGTACGCGGGCAGGAAGCGGAAGCTCTTCCTGAAGCCGGCTCTCGAGCTCCTCGCCGGGATACCCTCCGTCGTGTACGGGTTTCTCGGCGTCATCTACATCGTCCCTGTGGTGCGGACCGTGTTCGGCGGCTCGGGCTTCTCGCTCCTGGCGACCTCCATCGTGCTCGGGGTGATGATCATGCCGACGGTCATCAGCATATCGTACGATTCGCTCATGAGCGTGCCCCGCTCCTACCGCGAGGGCTCCTTCGCGATGGGCGCCACCAAGTGGCAGACCGTGTTCCGCGTGGTGATCCCGGCGGCGCGCTCGGGCATCCTCGCCGGGTTCATCCTCGGCATGGGGCGGGCCATCGGCGAGACGATGGCGGTCATCATGCTCGCCGGGAACGCCCTGAAGATACCCGCCGGGCCGCTCGATTCGCTGCGGACCCTGACGAGCAACATCGCGCTCGAGCTCGCGTACGCGTCGGGCGACCACAGGCTCGGGCTCTTCTCCACCGGCATCGTGCTCCTGGTGATCATCATGATCCTCAACTACATCGCGAACTTCGTGATCAAGAGGAAGGTGATCAGATGAGAATCAACCCGCGCCTCGTCGACCGCTGGAGCGGCTGGTCGCTCAACGTCCTCACCTGGTTCGCGGTGGGCATCCTCGCCGTCATTGTGGTAATCATCTTCGTCAAGGGGATCGCGAACGTCGACCTCGGATTCATCCTGAAGTACCCGGAAGACATGGGACGGCACGGCGGCATCTTTCCGTCCATAATCGGCACGCTGCTTCTCGTGGCGCTTTCGCTGGTGTTCGCCACGCCGCTCGGCATCGGAACCGCGATCTTCCTCACCGAGTACACGAAGGAGACGCGCTTCACCACGATCCTCCGCTTCGGCGTCGAGTCGCTCGCGGGAATCCCGTCCATCATCTACGGTCTCTTCGGCTTCATCTTCTTCGTCATCAAGCTCGACATGGGCTGGTCGCTCATCTCCGGCGCGCTGACGATGACGATCATGATCCTGCCGACGATCATCCGCACCGCCGAGGAGGCGATCAAGTCCGTGCCCCGGAACTTCCGGATGGTCTCCTTCTCGCTGGGCGCGACACGGTGGGAGACCACCATCAGGGTGGTTCTGCCGTCGGCGGCGCCGGGGATTCTCACGGGTATCATGCTCTCCGTCGGCCGCGCCGTCGGCGAGACCGCGGCGGTCATCTTCACCATGGGAAGCTCGCTCCGGCTCCCCACCTCCCTCATGGATTCCGGGAGGACCATGGCCGTGCACTTCTACATCCTGGCGCGGGAGGGGATCTCCATGGGAAACGCGTACGCCACCGCGCTCGTGCTCGTCGCGAGCATCCTCGGCATCAACATACTCGCCTACTACATCATGAACAGGGTGATATCGAGGTATTCCTGAGATGACCGCTTTGGACAAGATACAGATACGCGGGCTGAAACTCCGCATCGGCGGCAACGAGGTGCTGAAGGGCATCGACCTCGGCATCAGGCGGAACGCGGTCACCGGCTTCATGGGCCCGTCCGGCAGCGGGAAATCGAGCCTCATCTCGATCATGAACAGGATGATAGACTTCGAGGAGAACGTCGAGATCTCGGGCGACGTCCTCATCAACGGGAAGAGCATACTCGGCCGGGACGTGAACGTCACCTCGCTGCGGAGGATGGTGGGCACGGTCTTCGCGGTGCCGCTCCCCCTCCCGCGTTCCATTTTCGAAAACATCGCGTACGGACCGCTCCTGAAGGGCACGACCGACAGGGACGAGCTCCACGAGATCGTGGTTGAAAGCCTGAAGAAGGCCGTCCTGTTCGAGGAGGTGCGCGACCGGCTCCACACCTCCGGCATGAAGCTTTCCGGCGGGCAGCAGCAGCGGCTCTGCCTCGCGCGCACGCTTGCCCTGAAGCCCGAGATCATCCTCCTCGACGAGCCGTGCTCAGGCCTCGACCCGATCTCGACCGCGAAGATCGAGGAGGCGCTCTTCGAGCTCAAGAAGGAGTACACCATCGTCCTGGTGTCGAACAACACGAAGCAGATCGCGCGCGCGACCGACCACGCCGCGTTCTTCCTCATGGGAGAGCTCCTGGAAAGCGGGGCAACATCCGCGATGTTCACCAACCCGGTGAACCAGAGGACGTCCGACTACATAGAGGGAAAATTCGGATAATGAACGGACACACGCTCGAGGCCGACAGGCTCAACCTCCACTACGGGACGTTCCACGCCCTGAAGGACATCATTATCCGCGTGCCGGCGAAGAGCATCACGGCGCTCATAGGCCCGTCGGGCTGCGGGAAGTCGACGCTCCTGCGCTGCTTCAACAGGATGAACGACCTCTACGACGAGGTGAAGATCACGGGCGGGATCTCCGTCAACGGCACGCCGCTCATGGAAATGGACATTATCGACCTTCGGAAGCGGATCGGCATGGTGTTCCAGCGGCCGAACCCGTTCCCCTTCTCAGTGTGCGAAAACATGACTTACGGGCTGGTGACGCACGGGATCGAAAAAAAACTCCACGGGGAAACCGTCGAGCGCTGCCTCCGGGCGGTCGGGCTCTGGGACGATCTTAAAGATTCCCTCCACGCGTCCGCGCTCTCGCTTTCCGAGGAACGGAAGCAGCGGCTCTGCATCGCGCGCCTGCTGACGGTGGAGCCGGAAATAATCCTCCTGGACGAGCCGTGTTCCGCCCTGGACCCGATCGCGACGATGAAGATCGAGGAACTGATGGTGGAGCTGAAGAAGAACTACACGATACTCATCGTGACGCACAACATGCAGCAGGCGGCGCGGGTCTCGGATTACACGGGATACATGCTGCTCGGCGAGCTCATCGAGTTCGGCGAGACCCCGCAGGTGTTTACCAACCCGAAGGACGAGCGCACGGAGGGTTACATCACGGGAAGGTTCGGGTAAGGTTGCGGCTATTTCTTCATCTTCAGGACCAGGCGGTCCCTGAAGCCGTTCAGCTCCTTCATGTGCGTACCCACCAGCAGCGCCGAAAAGAGGGTGATAAGCACGCCCAGCGACACGCTGATGGCCATCTCGAAACCGCGGCCGAGTTGTCCCACGAGCCATATCCTCGGCTCGCTGAACTGTACCAGGACCAGTGCCGCGAGCAGCAGAATCTCCGCCGAAATCCAGTTGAAGATCGACACTTTCCTGCCGTACTCCGTCCGGGAGAAACGGATCCCCGCCATGATGCGCGCCGTGAGGTCTTCCCTGAGCAGGTCCGGCTCCATCGCCCTGGCGAGGCGCGCGGCTCCGTCAGTCCGTGCCGCCGCGGCACGGCAGGGCGCGCAGCGGAGCGCGTGAATGCGCAGCGCGAGCCCGGGCTTCTCACCTGCGTCCAGCGCGGTGTAGTTCCGAATGAAGGTGTCACATCTCATGGTAGTCCTCCGCTATCGTACCGTGCAGCGCGTCGCGCAGCATCTGCTTTGCCCGGAACACGTGCGACTTCACCGTGTTGACGGGAAATCCCGTGATTCCGGAAATCTCGGCGTGCGTGAGCCCGTAGAAGAAATGGAAGTCCACGCACACCCTGTAATGCTCCGGCAGCTCCATGACCGCCTTCCGGAGCGCCCGCGCCACTTCTTCCCGGAGGTGCGCCTCCTCGGGGGTGGCGCCCTCGCACTGCAGGGAATGTTCCACGAGGCTCTCGGCGCTCCTGCTCCCCTTCACGGCGTTGATGCCGTGGTTGTACGCCACCTTTGTGAGCCAGTAGACGAAACGCGACCGCCCCTGGAACGACGCAAGGCTGTTGTACGCCCGGAGGAATACCTCCTGGGCGAAGTCGGACGCGTCGTCATGGTTCCTGAAAAACATCATCCCGATGTTGAATACCTTCTTCTGGTATCTCCCGACGAGCTCCGCAAAGAGCTCCGTTTCACCGCGGATGATCCTGCCGACTATGTCCTCGTCTTCGGTGTTCGCGAGGCTAGGCATCGCGTCTTGTGCCCATCTTCATCCTGACGATGAAGAAGGCAATGAGCCCGGCGCCCACCGCGAGCGGTATGAGGCCGCCCAGCAGACCGTAGCTGATGCCCTCCTTCAGCAGGAAAAAGACGCTCATGCCGATGCCGATGAAAAAGCTCAAGAGCCCGAAGAACAGCGAAAAGCTGTCCAGGTCGAACTTCTCGATGGGCCGCTGGTATGTGCCCTTCTCTATCATCAGCATCTTGGCCCTGTGTCCGTAATACAGGTAAAAGAACAGTATCGTGCAGCCGAAGATGATCCCCACGATGGGAACGATGGTGAGGATGATCTGGGCCGCGATCGACGGTGCGTTATCCATAGGCCGCTCCTTGTAGCATCATCTCCATATCATGCCTTCGGACCGGGGCGGTGTCAAACAGAATTACGCGCCTTCAGCCCTTTCTCGCCGCAAAGGCGGACTCGGGCGCCGGCGCGACCGCGATGCTCCTCTTCGCCGCCGCTATCGCCCTGACGACCGACCTGCCGCGCGAACCCACGACCGCGCGCGTTATCTTGTGGAAGTGGTGCTCCCTGATCGCCATGCGGACCGCCACGGGGAATCCCGCCGGGTCCTTCCGCAGGGCCTTCCAGAGGAAGGCCAGGTAGCGGTGCCCGTACGGAGACAGAGCCTGTGTGACAAGCGATGTGACGAAGGCCCGCATGTCCTGATAGCGTAGCGGCTGGGCCGGACGGGCGCTCCACGGGACCTGGTCCAGCGTGACGAGGCACCGCGCGAAATAATTTTTCGGGTCGTAGATGGCGCGGAGCACCTTCCGGTATCCCTCCGCGATGGTCCCGGCGTCCATGACAGGGACGAAGTTCATGTCCAGGTCGTGGGTGTTGTTGCCGGAGCTCTCCGCGAGGAGCCGCCCCTCGCGCGCCAGGCGCCTGTACAGCTGCGTGTTGGGCAGCGCCATCATCAGGCCGATCATCGACATGGTGATCCCCGATTCCTGTATGAATTGTATCTGCAAATCAAAGATGTTCGCCGGATCGGTGTCGAAGCCGATGATGAAGCCCGCGCTCACCTCGATTCCCCGGTTCTGTATGGCGCGGACGCTGTCGATGAGTTTCTTGCGCGTGTTCTGCGCTTTCTGCGTCTGGTGGAGCGTCGCCTCCACCGGCGTCTCGATGCCCAGGAATACCATGTCAAATCCCGCCTCCACCATCTCGTCCATGAGCGCCGGGTCGTCGCCCAGGTTCACGCTCGCCTCGGTGAAGAGCGTGTAGGGATAGCCCCGCTCCTTCTGCCATTCGATAATCCGCGGCAGGAGCTTCCGCACCTCGGCCTTGTTGCCGATGAAGTTGTCGTCCACCACGAAGAGGGAGCCGCGGAAGCCGGTGTCGTAGACAGCCTGGAGCTCACGCAGAAACTGGTCCGCCGTCTTGGTGCGGGGTTTGCGCCCGAACATCTCGATGATGTCGCAGAACTCGCAGTTGAAGGGGCAGCCGCGCGAGAACTGGAGCATCATGGAAAAGTATTTGCCGATATCGAGAAGGTCGAAGCGCGGCACCGGCGTGGCGGTGATGTCGGGCTTCTCCGATGCGTTGTAGACGGGCCCGGCCGCGCCGGCCTCGTAATCGCGCAGGAAATCCGGGAGCACGGTCTCAGCCTCGCCCAGGATAAAGTGGTCCACGCCCTCTATCGATTCATGCGAGGAGGTGGGATACGGCCCCCCGGCCACCACTGTCTTACCGCGCTTCTTGCAGAACTCGACGACCTGCCTGAACGATTCCTTCTGCACTATCATCGCCGAGACGAAGACCAGGTCGGCGCGGTCGACGTCGCGCGCGCGGAGCTTCCGCACGTTCATGTCCACCAGGGTGATATCGTACCGCTCCGGCATCATCGCGGCGACGGTGATGAGGCCCAGCGGCGGGAACTGCGTCTTCTTGCCCACGAACTTCAGCGCGTGCTTGAAGCTCCAGTAGGTGGTAGGAATCTCGGGGTAAATCATCAACACCTTGGTACGCATATGTGGCTCCTCTGACGAACGGATTATTTCCGGTTGTATACCCGTAATGACAGGGAGTGCCGGTGAAGGGTTGCAAAAAAATTGAGGGGAGCGCAACCGCTTTTTTCCGGGACGCGGCGCGGACGTCCGGGGGAAATCACCCTTGACGGAAGCGCCGGGAAATGCATCAGTTGCCCGGGTGCAGCATGATGGATAACGGAATGGACAGGGAAGGCAGGCGCTTTGCCGCAGTGGTTTTGAGGAAGGTGGGACGGGCCGTCAACACCTGGGGCATGGCCGGGGAGGGCGATACCATCGCCGTGGCCCTCTCGGGGGGCACCGACTCCATGGTGCTCCTGGAGACGCTGGCATCGCGGCGCCGGCGCCTGCCCATCAGTTACGAAGTGACCGCGGTCCATGTGAAGGTAGCGGAGGTCGGTTACGGGCTCGACAGGGAGTACGCGGAGGAGTTCTGCCGCTCGCTGGATGTCTCCTTTCATTACAGGACCATCGGCATGGGTGCCGGGGCGGAGGAAGGCGGTACTCCCTGCTTTCTCTGCGCGCGCCTCCGCCGGAAGGCGCTCTTCGACTTCATGGCGGAACGGCGCTGCACTCGCCTCGCGCTGGGACACCACCGCGATGACGCGGTGGAGACCCTGCTCATGAACATGGTGTTCAATGGCCACATCAGCACCATGCCGCCGCGCCTTTCCATGTTCGGGGGCGAGTTCGATATCATCCGGCCCCTGGCGCTCCTGGGGAAGGAGGAGGTGGAGCGCTACGCGGCGCTCCGGGGCATTCGCGCCGCCGCGGTGAAGTGCCCTTTCGGCGACGATACCCGGCGCAACGACATCCGGCGTCTCGTGGGCGAGATGGAGAAACTGTATCCCGGCGCGCGGCGCAACCTCTTCCGCTCCATGGGGAATATCCGGAAGGACTACCTGCCGGGCGGGTGATGCGGCGCCGTCCGGGAAAATGCTTGCGCCCGCGCGCGCCGGCGGATAGCGTGCTATAAAACGATTGGAGACATGAAATGAAAAAGATGATGATATCGCTCGCCGCCGCGGCGTTCCTTGCGTCGGCGTTCACCGGGGAGATAGGCGCGCAGAGCAAGCAGAACTCGCCCATGAACCGCTGCGTGAGGAAATGCGACAGTACGTACAAGGCGTGTATGGGCGGCACGAAAAAGCGCGCCGACCGCTGTTCCGACGACAGGAGAAAGTGCAGGAACGCCTGCGCGAAGAGGGGAGGGCGGTAGCCTTACCGCCCCCCGCCTGTTTCGTAATCGTAGGTGGAAAATCCGGTGAGCCTGCCGGCGCCGTCGTAGTACGCCTGCTTCACCTTGTTTCCCCGGGAATCGTATTCATACGCGCCGGAATCGAGTACCGTCCCGTCTTTGCCGCGTGAGGTCACTTTCGCCAGCCGGTTGTTCTCGTACGTGAACTCACGGTACGAGGTGAGCACCGCGGCGCCGCCGGCCCCGCTTTCGTAATAGTGTACCTTCGTCTTGTTGCCGCCGGCGTCGAAGTCGCGCGCCACCTTCCACACCAGGGCCCCGGAGGGGGAGAAGTTCGCGTGCTCCACCAGGTTTCCCCGTTCGTCGTAACGGTAGGTCTGGTATGACTGGACCTTCCCGTCGCCGCCGAAACGCGTCCTTTTGACCAGGTCTCCCCGGGCGTCGTACTCGTGGACGGTGTAGCGCGCCAGTGCGCCCTTTTCGTGGGTGAGGTCTTTTACCAGCCTGCCCGTCGCGTCGAACTCGAAGGCGTTGCCGTGGAGGCGCCCCTTCGCGTCCCGCGAAGTTTTCCCCAGCATGTTGCCGCCGGCGTCGTACCGGAACTCGGTGTACGACTCCAGTTCCCCCGATACGCCGTGGACCGACTGCTTCGCGATGAGCCCGGTCGCGGGATCGAATTCCTGGACGATGGAGCCGCGCCGCTTCAGGTCGCGGCCGTAGGTGGTGACGGTGACCGTGTTGCCGCGGCGCTCGAACTGCTGGGTGAGGTCGTCGCCGGCGCCGTCGGAGGAACGGAGCGAGCTCCGGAAGGTGGTGCCCGCCGAATCACTCTCGAAGAAGCGGTACTGGCGGATCCGGTCCTTTTTGTGGAACGTCTGCTTGAATATCTTCAGGCCCGCGGCGCCGGGGCCCTCGCCCGCCTGGTCGCGGGCCGCGGGTACGCAGGCCGCGAGCGCGGCCGCCAGTGCGCAGGGGAGCGCGAATGGTATCTTCATCGCGGGGCCTCCCCGCCGTCGCCCTTCCTGAGGGCGCGCTCCCTTTTCTTCACCGTCTCCACGGCCTCGGAGAAGAGGTCGTAGAACTCCTGGAGCTCGTCGCCCTTGCGCAGGGGACGGAGCTCCGGGTTCTTTCCTTCTATATAATCGCGGAGGAAGCGTGATATCACCACCAGCGGCCCCGTGAACCGGTGGCTGATCCGAATGCCGATGAACCAGAGGGCGATCCCCTGGATGATCACAACGACGATGATGAGTATGAGGAGAATGTTGTTGTAGCGGATGATGGTGTTGATGGCGGTGATATTGTTCCGCGTGTCGGCGGCGTTCTTCTGTATGACCGCCATGTTCTTGTAGTGGTCCATGGCGAACTCCTGGATGACGATCTTCTGCCGGGAGTCGGGGAGGGCGCGGGTGACGGTGATGAGGTCCTCCACCATGTTGTCCTGGATGGCGGCGATGTTGTCGATGCGCTGTATCATCATCGCGTTCTGGTCCGTGATGCGCGAGAACTGGCGGTGGTTGTAGTTCACGCTGAAGGCGATGAGGCTGACGATGACCGCGATGCCGAGGAATATCACCCCCATCACCGATACCGTGGTCTTCACCTGCGACTTGTGCAGGATGAGCTTCGTGCGTTTGGTCTGTTCCATGGCGGGTTTCTCCGTGCGCGCTGATGTGCGGTGGGACGGGCCCGCCGCGCGGTGAAATGATCAGCATACCCGGGAGGAAAGTCAAGCGGTTCGCGGTCAGGGAACTAATTTTTCGCGTCCAGGACGTCGCGAACCTTGCGCGCGAGGTCACGCGCGGTGAACGGCTTGGGGATGAAGTTGATGCCGCCGTCCACGATGCCGTAATGCACGATCACGCTTTCCGCGTGGCCCGACATGAAGAGCACCTTCGGTCCGTCCGCGCCCCGCAACATCTGACCGGCGAGCACGGGCCCCGTCATGTCGGGGAGGATGACGTCGATGAGGAGCAGGGCGAAGCCGGCGCCGGTTCCGCCGGCGGTCTCCAGCGCCGAGACGCCGTTGCGGGCCGCCCGCACGCGGTATCCCAGGTCCGACAGCACCTTCACGATGAAGTCGCGCACCTTCGCATCGTCCTCCACGACCAGGACCGTCTCGGTGCCGCGGGG
>Ga0116141_10005901_pt1 | contig 10207 bp, 7 predicted proteins | sample AD_UKC097_MetaG_FD_89744 | JGI IMG/M metagenome (GOLD analysis project Ga0116141, IMG submission 89744) | Active sludge microbial communities of municipal wastewater-treating anaerobic digesters from USA - AD_UKC097_MetaG | ecosystem: Engineered > Bioreactor > Anaerobic > Digestate | place: USA... | reverse complement strand
AATGCAGGTGTTGCTCAACCTCATTTCGGCGGCATGATCGTCGATGAATTTCTCAGCGCCGGCGAGAGTTATTACAAATCCTGGACAGAGGCATTGCGGCGCGTACACGCGAACGAATCCTTTAAAGGGAAACGATTCTACGCTTACTGCGGGAATATTTTCCAGAATCCGGGAGATCCGTCGATTCCGTTCGGCCAGGCGATTCTGGAGTACGGGGACCGGTTTGCCCTGGAGGCCTATTTACAGGAACAACCGACGGAGTCTGCTGCACGGAACTATCTGCTGAAACAGCTACAACAGGAGCACAAGATTGCCTCAAAGGTGATACCCCGCTGGGGCGAGCATCTTGTTATGTGCCTCGGCTACCTGTCCGCACCGCCGGAAACGCTGAACATCAACCCAGCGGTTGATTACAAAGTCTTCATGGATATGCAGTTTTATCTTTTGGCTACCGATCCGACATTCTGGCGTCTCTTCGGGATTTATGAATACATGTCGAGTTACGCGGATGAGGAAGATATCCGCTGGGCGTCACAATTGTTTCGTCATTATTGCATTGAAGGGAAACGCACCCGGTATTCCCGCGATCCGTATGCGCTTGATCACATTGTCAATCCGGACTTTGAAGAAGGCAAGGATGGATGGACTGTCGAACCGGCGGAGGATAACGCGATTGGAATGGAGTTCTTCCGCGAGTTCAGTTACCTGGAAGGACGTTATCCAAAGACCCCGAAAGGCGACCGGCTATTACGGATGCGTCGGTCAGTTACACGACCGAATCGCATCAGTCAGGATGTGAAGAACCTGGAGTCGGGACGTCTCTATTCGCTGAAGTTCTTCTCTGCCGATCTAAAGAACCTCCACCAGAAACAGGAAATGACCGTTTCGGTAGACTTGGGAGACGTGCAATTGATTGACAAGTATTGCTTTCAACAGGTGTTCCCGAGCTGCTATTCGCATGAGGTGGGAGAGTATACAAAGGACAATCCGGCCTATATCAATTTCCATCGAATCGTCTTTCGTCCGAAACAGGCAACGACGAAGCTGACGATTTCCGATTGGAAGACCAGCGACAATCGCGGCGGCGACGTGGGCCAGGAAACCTCGGTGAACTTCATTGAAATACAGCCGTTTCTGGAGCCGAGATGATTTTCAGAGAACAGGAGGAATCTTCTGAAATCCATCATAGAGTTGTGCAGCCGAATAGTGTTTACAATATCGTCATCGCGAGCGAAGCGTGGCAATCTCGCCGCCGTGGTATCCGAGACTGAGATCGCCACGTCGCAGCCCTTCGCAGACTCCGGGCTGCTTCTCGCGATGACGTGACTCTGTATAGGGAATTCAGTTACAGAACAATAGGAGAAAGCACCAATGAGAATCACAGCGACGGTATTGGGAATGGTTCTATTTGCATTTGTGAGCGTTGCGCTGGGTCAGGGAACGATTGACATAGCGCCACAGTGGGCTTTTTGCCCGGATGGGAAGAACGTGGGAATTTCGGAAGGTTGGCAGACCTCCACGTATGACGATTCCGCGTGGGCGAAGATTGACGCGGGCAGGCAGTGGGAGGCGTTGGGATACCCGGACCTGGACGGCTATGCCTGGTATCGAAAATGGGTCGATGTCCCAAAAGAGTGGGATGGCAAACCGACATGGCTACTCTTGGCAGGTGTGAACAATACGTATGTACTATTTTGTAATGGCGAGCACGTCAATTCGTTCGGCGAGCCGGCAGGTCGCGGTATCGCCGTGGAGCCGACCGCAGCGGAGTTGACATCATATCTCCGTTACGGCGAGCGGAATCTCATAGCGATCCAGGTCTTTGATCGGGGGGACACGGGTGGTGTCTGGCTGAAGCCGTGTGTGCTGACGACGGAATTGGAAATTGAATGCCGTTCGCGTATTGTCGCCGTATGTGCTTTATGAGGAAAAGGATATCGTGATGCAGGTTGACCTGCTTGGCCTTGGGAATGAACGCCCGGAAGGGAAACTTATACTGCATCTCTTCAAAAAAGGCTCTGATACGGCTATCGCCGAGCAGGAATTACCTTTGAAAGGCGGCGCTATGCTGGACACTGCGACGTTCCATCTGCCGAATGTCCAGGACGGGACGCGCTACAGGATCGGGACGACAGTAATGACCGGCGAGGGGAAAGTCTATTTCCAATCTTCTGTGGATGTGCAGTGGCCGGTGCGACCGGTGTGGCCGGATGAAGGTGGAGATCTGACGGTTCGCAATAATTTTGTGACGGATCTTCTTGTTAGCCATATTTCTTCAGTGTCTTCCATGCAATCCACATTCTTCAATCCTCGTGAGGGATGGGTATTATTTTCGGTTGTGGAATCTGCCCAGAGAGGGGAAGTAATGCCATCTCTCTATGCGGATGGGGAATCGGAACCGCTGATATTGCGGTCCGAGCCGAGTACCGGGGCATTGGAGGCGATGCGATATCTGAGCAAAGGGGAGCATCGATTACGGATTGTAAACTGCGCAGGACAGAATCTGATCGTCCGTGCTGTTCCTGAATTATTTTATGGCTATCATCCTTCCGGTCCGCAAATCCCGGCTTTTGGCACGTACGATTGGGCGTATCTGAAACGAAACGTGTTGTCCCATGTCAACACGATCGTCACCAGCGGAGGGGTCGCCCCGGAGGAGTTCGAGGAATGGCGTCGGGAAGGTCGGAAATGGATTGTCGGTGCCGGACTGCCGGGAATGCAGAGCAATGAGGCCCCCGCACCGGAGGATGTTTACAAATCCTGGTCGCAGAATCTGGGAGTGACCGATCCCCTGTATGGCGGGATCGTTGTAGATGAGTTCCTTCTGAATAGTCCGGCGCATTACGAGTCATGGACAAAAGCGGTCAAGCGTCTGCATGAAGACCCGAATTTCAAGGGTAAAAAGTTCTATGCCTATTGCAGCGACCTTTGCCGCGATGCGCACTTGCCGTCGATCCCGTTCGTTCAGGCATTGATCGGTATGGGAGATCGTTTTGCCCTGGAGCGATATCTGCCGGAACAACCCACGGAGCGGGAAGCGCAGTTGTTTTTATTGGAAAAACTTCAGCGCGATCATGCAATGTCGTGTGAGCGCGCGCCCGGTTGGGCCGAGCAGCTAGTATTCTGTTTCGGCTATTTCTCAGCCCCGCCGGAAATGCTCAATACGAATCCCGGTGCGGATTACCGTGTATGGCTGGACATGCAATATCATCTTGTGGCAACCGATCCGACCTTCTGGGGAACGTACGGGATTATGGAATTCGTATCGAGCTACGCGGATGAAGTAATGATTCGCTGGGCGGCGAAACTGTACCGGCATTATTGCATTGAGGGCAATCGGAATCGGCTAACGGAAGATCCGTATGAGTTGCCGCATCTGGTCAATCCGGATTTTGCGAACGGAGACAAGGGATGGGATCTGGAGCCTGCAAAATCGGGCAGCATCACTCCCGGTTACATGGAAGGATACAGCTGGCTGGAGGGGCGATATCCGCGAACCCGGCAAGGGGACCATTTCCTTCGGATAACACGCGCGGCTTCCGGGCCGAATCGTATCCGTCAAATAGTTAAGAAATTGGAGCCGGGCAGACTGTATTCATTTAAGCTGATTTCCACCGATCCGGTGCAACTGGACAAGCAGCAGACTCTCGCGCTGTCCATTCAACTGGGAAACGTGGAGATCCTGGAGGACAAGACCTTTCAGCATGTTTACCCCAATTGCAGCGCGCATGAATGGGCCCCGTACAACTCGGGGCATCCGGCTTATCTGAATTATCATCGGCTGGTGTTTCGCCCGAAACAGGAGACGAGTGAGTTGGTCATCTCGGATTGGGCAAGCCCGACAGATCCCGGCGGGCCGGTAGGCCAGACTATCGGTATCAATTTCATCGAAATTCAGCCGTATTTAGAGCCGTAACATGAGATACGGAATCGTAACACGCCGGACAAGACATCAAACGGCGGTCTTGCTTGCTTCCGCTTGCGGAAGTGGGAAAATATCCGAATTCGTATGGATAGGAGGAGACACACATGACATCGCACAGACAAGATTCGGACATGACACGACGCCGGTTCATTCAGACCACCGCATTTGCGGTCGGAGCATCGGCGCTGTCGCCGTTCGCGGCGGAAGAAAAAAGCCGGATTTTTGAGGTCCATCGACCGGGAGTCATCAACAAGGAGACGAACCGCCCTGACGCCGCAGGGACACAGGAAATGCTCGACCGTGTGATGCAGGCGTTCACGGGCGAAAAATCGCGGCGAGACCAGTGGGCTGCCTTTGTGACCCCCAAGGATGTTGTGGGATTGAAAGTGAACGGCCTGGGCGGACCCCAGATGTGCACGAAACACGAGCTGATCCGTGCCGTTATCCAGGGACTTCTGGACGTCGGTGTCCCGGAGAACAACATCATTGTCTGGGAGAACAACGAAGGTCACATGAAAGCGATCGGATTGGACATGAATACCGGCAAGACCGGTTTTCGGGTCTATCATAGCGGGTCCGATGTGGCGGGCCACGATGAGAAAGAGACGACTTTTCCGGCTGGCTCCACGCACTTATCCAAGATCCTGACCGAACAGACCACGGTCATGATCAACATGCCCATTCTGAAGGATCACGCGATTGCCGGGTCTACTCTTTCCCTGAAGAATATCTCCCATGGAATCACCGACAATCCGGGGAAACACCACGCCAACGGGTGCGATCCGTTCATCGCGGAGATCAATGCGCTGGACGCCGTTCAGGCCAGGCACCGGCTGATTATCATGGACGCGCTTCGGGGATGCTTCGATGGCGGACCGGGGTATAAGGGCGATGAGTTCGCCTGTAATTGGGAGTCGATCCTTGTTTCAACCGACCGTGTGGCGATGGACACGCTGTGCACGGAACGAATCGAGGCCCGTCGCAAGGAGAAGGGCCTGCCGACTCTTGCCGAAGCACAACGCCCTGTTCGGTACCTGGCCACGGCGGAGAAACTGGGATTGGGCAATTTCCAGAAAGACAAGATCGAGCACAAGGTGATTTCCGGCTGAGATCCTGCTTTCGGTCATATCTCAGAACCGAATCACGATCAGTTTGGCTTTGCCGTGCTCGATTGTGATGGTTGCGTCCTTTTTGGCGTCCTTTTGGGTGACCGTCACTTTGTATTGACCGTCAGCCAGGTTCACCAGGAGCCATGGGCCGCACACACGTGTTTGCAGGACTTCTTTGCCTGCTGAGTCCACCACGGATACTTGACCCCTGGACAGGTATTCGCCTTTTTTGTTGGCCAATTCAAGACGCAAGGTGTATTCCGAAAACACCTTCTTGAGCTCGGCCCGTTCGTCCGTGCCGACCCCGCCCGTGATAAATGCGATCCCGTTCTGGGTTTGTTTGACCAGGGGTTCCACATCTCCCCAGCTCAGAGCGGCTGAGGCGATGAAGATACCTGCGAGCAGAAAAGTGAACAGTTTGTTGGTCATGATGACGCCTCCTATTCCTTTGCATGGGATTGGATTGGGATCACTGAATAGTATACCGCTGGATTCCCATGAGTGGAGCCGCTTTGTAAGACCCCAGCTTTATCAAACGATCCGCGAGGCTATAATGTCACCGTGCTGTTCGCACGGCGTATGCGCCAGTAGCTCAGCCGGATAGAGCAGCTGACTTCTAATCAGCAGGTCGCAGGTTCAAGTCCTGCCTGGCGTGTATCACAAACCCACAAAAACAAGGCTTTTTCGCGAATCACTCCCATTTGATACCTACTCCGTTTTGCCTATACGCTGTTGACGGATACGGTTGACGGCGATTCTTGTTGACAACAAATAAGGAAGCAAAGAGAGCCGTCACTGTGGAGCAATCATGCAATTTGCTGCTCATACAGCCCCCAATCCTCGACCGCGCCGGTTGGTCCACTGCCGAGGCTCCCGGTCGCAGGCAACCTCCTGTCTCCCGAACGGATCGAGGCCATAGACCTGGATAGCGGCAATTGACCGCATTGCTGCCGGATCGCCTCAGCCATCGAGACCTTGTGCGCAAAGACAGTCTGTGTTCGGTTTTCCACATAATCCATAAATATCTTGAGAATCACCGTATTCCGATTAAAAACGCCCCCGAAAAACAAAAAAAGAAGAACAGACTTGACAAAATCCGGAAACCCCACCAACTTTACGTCGAATGCCTCACTTTTCGACCGGGACATGCCATACTTCTTTCTTCGAAATTTGCGGGGAGGACAGCCAACCGGAGATTGCACAAATGAATAGTCTTTACAATGTCCGATTTGCGTCCGCGATGATTCGTGTCATACGTTATCCTTTCCGCCGCCCATACAAAGACAGGACACTTTTCAAACACACGTCTATTGTCTGCTTTTTATTATCCGTCGCAGCCCCGACACCTGCGCAAGTGGTCATCAACGAGATTCTTTATCATCCCGCGTCCGATGATTCCAATGAAGAATTCATCGAACTGGTCAATATCTCCGATTCCACTGTGGATCTCACGCGCTGGTTTTTCATGGAAGGCATCCAATTCGCCTTTCCGTCCGAAACGACCATTCCGCCGCAGGGATATCTCATTGTCGCGCGAAACCGGGCAAAATTTCTCGAAACCTATGGAACCGTTCCTTGCCCGGTACTCGGCGATTTCAGCGGACAATTATCGAACGCCGGTGAGTTAATTGTGCTGGTCGCCTCCAATCGGCGGGTGCATGACCGCGTTCGCTATTCGGATCAATGGCCCTGGAATCCGGACGCGGACGGCTCCGGACGTTCCCTGGAATGCATCGCCCCCACCTCCCCGAACGATCATTACCGCAACTGGCAGCCCAGCGCCTTGAACGATGATTCCAGATACGGAACTCCGGGGCGCCGGAATAGCGCGGCGCAACCGAATGTGCCCCCTCTTATTGCCGGTGTTTTTCACGAACCCCTCGTTCCCAGCGCAAGCGAATCGGTTCGGGTCATCGCATCGGTTGAAGATATACGCCCGTTTTCCGTCACTCTTTTTTTCGATACCGGGGACGGGTATACATCATGGCCTATGTTCGATGACGGTATGTGGCCGGATACGGCAGTCGGGGACGGTCGTTATACTGCTGTTGTTCCCGCCCAACCTGCTGGGACGCTTGTCCGTTATTATGTCGAAGTCACAGGCTGGGAAAGTGCTGTGAGACGGTTTCCGCCGGAAGCTCCGCTTTATGGCCGGGGCTGGCGCGTACCAAACCCGGAGAATAAATCTCCGTTGGCACATAACGAAATCCTCTTGGACCCCCTTGAACTCAAGGGACTCATTAATTTCCCTTACGACCTTTCGAGAGAGGCTTACGGATCCTACATCACGGACGGAGTTCTATATGACAACGTTCGAATTCGCTTGCGCGGCGGGGCGGCACGCGATTTTCCCAAGAAGAACTGGCGACTCGATTTCCCGAAATCCCATCTTTTCGATGACGCTCAGCGCCGCCTTAATTTTAATTGCGACTATCATGACGTCTCCCATATGCGAAACGTACTCAGCATGGAACTGCTTGCCCGTCTGGGCTTGCCCACGGCGAAAACACAGTATATGCGCCTCCATTTTAACGGGGAATATTACGGCTTGTATTACTGTCTCGAACAGATCAACGAGGATTGGTTGGTCCGCGTGGGAAAAGACCCGGATGCGGATCTGTATAAGTGCTATCACGATCACACGATCCCGGAATCGTCCTCTGATTACCCGATTCTCTACGAAAAGAAAGCAGGGGAAGATCAGGAAGATTACACCACCATCCGTCAGTTTGTCGAAAACCTGAACGCCCAACCGCCAGCGGAAAACAGCAACTATTTGGAGTCGGTTTTCGATGTGGATTCGCTTCTGAATTATATGGTGGCGCGGGCATTGTTGTCCAATGCCGACGACCAGCGGAAGAATCATTTTCTGTTGCTGGACGGAGCCTGGCAAATCATTCCCCATGACTGGGATCTGTCATGGGGGCATTTGTGGGATGAGGAATTGGGATTGCTCAATCGAAAATTCATTCTGGACTCGCCTTCCTTTTTCAATGTGCGGACCAACCGGATTATGGGAGCTATCCGCGATAATCCGATTCTCCGCGCCCGGTATTATGAACGGCTTGCAGCGGCGCTTCAGGATGTATTTCGTGAGGATATTTGGTGGCCCCGCATCGAAGAAATCCATCAACAGATTCGTCAGGCGGTTTTCGACGATCCCAGGAAATGGGAAGATAATGAGATCTTTGATTTGCAGCGACAGGAACTACGCGATTATGTAACGCTCCGCCGAAAATATCTGTTGGAAGTGGAAATCCCGATGGGGTACCCGCCGACGCCGACACCGATCCCCACTCCGAGGCCGACACCGCCATGGAATGCTCAAGTTGTGGAATTGGCCGATTTGTCGCAGCAGCCTGTGAACGGATTTCATGCCGGTGTGGAAGTAGATTTCGGTGCAGTTCCACAAGACCATGCCTATCCAAACGCAACCGACGGGAATGGAATGATTGTGACATTAAATCCGGGCGACGGGGCATTTTTTCTTTTGAAAGATCCCATAGATATCTCCCAGGGTCTTGTCGAATTATCCGTTGCAGTCCGCTCGACCGGTGGAGCGATTCACATGGGGCTGGTGGCCTTTGCCGATCCGTTCGATGGGAGTTATGGATATGTCAATCCAACGAAGCGCGAGATTCCGGTCGATCAATGGGGCAAATTGCGTTTCGTATACGATCCCCCGACCTCCCGGATCTTGCCCGCACTCCAGCTGGTAGTACCTCTTGAGACAGCCTCCGAACCGATTACCGTCTATATGGATAATTGGTGGGTCGCGCCATTCTCTTCCTCAGTCGAAATTCCCATTGAAATGGAAAGCGACGGATCGTTCGATTCGATCGATTCGACGCTCTCCGGGCTGAATCCGAATTTCCTCGTTCCAGAGGGAGAAACGGCGGGAGAAGTCTCCTTGACAAGCGGTTTTGCGGGTCAGGGAGTCCGGCTCCAATTGGATCCCCATGAATTGGCCGCCAATGTGGTTTTATTCTCGATGCGGCCCGATTTCCCCGCGATGGTTCACGGTAGTATGTTGGTCAAACGGGAATCCGGCGAAGAGGGCACATTCGGTTTTGTGATTACGGATGGGGAGCAAAGCGTCGGCTATTTTCTAAACATCAGCCGCTTGCCGTTAAACGAATTCAAGATGATTCAGATGGGGGGAAATTTCGAAATCGCCGGGAAGGCACTGTCTCCAATGGCAGCGGTTCAACTGGGAGGCCCGAATGTATCGGGGAGCCTCGTGATCGACCGGCTCCGATTGTTTGCGACGGATTGAAGCGAATGGCTCATAGTAGCGCGGGCCATATAGCCTCGAATCCGAACTTTGTTTCGGGATATTCCCTATTCGCAAGCGTGGTAACATCAATCTCGATGCCGTTCAATGCAATCGGTTCCGAGACTTGGCTGGCGGCATATATATTCAAGTCGATACAGAAGAGCGCCGCGACCGCAGGAAGATATTCTCTACCTGACATGATCGTCCTGAAGACAGATCAAAATCGTGTCGCAATGTTGTCGTCTTCCTGTAGCAAGCCCCGGGACCTCTCCCGGAGTCCGAATGCGGATCAATCCGTACCGGTGTTCCCTCTCAATATAGTGTCCACTCGGATATACCCACCGGCAGTCCGGGTTCTTCCGGCCAACCGGAGTTCTGTGGTCCGCCATAAGCGCCCATGTCGCCGCGCTCTCTGCACAAACCAGGCGGCAAAGAAGCGTCGTTGTATGATGAATCGGGATTGCCTGCGTCGATGCAAGGTGAATCCGGCATCAGATGGAGATCCGCACCTTCCCCATCCCACGGTCGGACAAACAGCGGATCCCTGTCGATGTTGCCTTCACCCGACCAGCCGCCCTGGATGTTTGAATAGGAGACAGTGATTGTCGGATTCTCATAGATCGAGATTTCGTTTCCGCCATCCCAGAGGATGCAATTCGTAAACTCCGGCTCGCTTGGCGGCCATCGGGGTACACAGGCCAAGGCATTTCCATTGTTAGCGGAATTTCCCGAAAAAGAGCAGTTAATCAGCTTCGGAAATGCTCCGCTTTCGCAGTATATCCCCCCGCCGTTTCGCGCTTTATTCCCGGCAATTATGCAGTTAGTCAGTGTCGGCGAGGAACGCCGACAATATACTCCGCCACCGTCCCTGGAGGGTCGGTCGCCTGAACCGCCGTT